>Ga0302114_10001459_pt1 | contig 15616 bp, 16 predicted proteins | sample AG5_Surface_MG_FD_203107 | JGI IMG/M metagenome (GOLD analysis project Ga0302114, IMG submission 203107) | Marine microbial communities from Western Arctic Ocean, Canada - AG5_Surface | ecosystem: Environmental > Aquatic > Marine > Oceanic | place: Canada: Western Arctic Ocean | collected...
CTAGCAATACCACTATCTGCTAAGTAAGCCAGTGTTTCTGTCTCATTGTCAAACGAAAGAAGTATTTGTAAATCGAGGGGATTATCAATATCCAAAGCAAGACCACTTAGGCTCACAACAGTCGGTACAAGGTTGAGCTGTTCTGCCGACGCAATGTGCTTAGAGAAGGAGCCTTTACCAAAAGAAAAATCGATCAGTTGAATTGGGCTTACACACAAGGCATTAGTACCCTCTTTTGCCGAGTCTGGCGCAATTGTCAGAGCTTTATCACCACGATGGCTTTTAATAATTTCATCTATCTCCGAGCTACTAACTAGGGGAACATCACCAGGAATGATTAGCATTCCTCTCTGTCCGTGTTTAACAAGCCACTTCCCTGCCTGCTCAACCGATGCTGACAATCCAACTTCTTCTTCCTCTAAAAATAGTCCTCCAAGTCGTTCAACCGCATATCGCGCTCTAACTTCATTCGATACTATGAGGACTCCGGATACCAATAGAGAGGATGATATCGCTAGAAGAACATCATTTAGCATGACTTGCGCTAGCGATTCTCTCTCTGATTCCGACATCAAGGAAGCCAATCGAGTTTTCGCATTTACAAACCTTTTCACAGGGACTACTACCCACATATCATCGCCCTCTCAGTTCGTCGCACAGATTGACAGCAGTGTGCGCCAGATTTATCCGGTCATCTAGCGAGTTCATCAGCGTTTGTGTCATAACGACTGACATACCTGATTTGGTTATATCTGGGGCATGTTCGGAATCAGTTTCGTCTAAGATAAAGCCATTAATAAGACCTTCGTAATGTGCTGCCACACTTGCTGGCGACAACACGAGGCCAAGTTCATGCATTATTTTCGCGGTGGGCCCTTTAATAGATTGGCCATTTATTAGGGGCGATACAGCAACAATTGGTACCTTGCTTGCGATTAATGCTTCTTTTAAACCACGTACGGAAAGGATAGGATCTACACTTAAAAAAGGGTTAGAAGGACACACAATAATTCCGCACAAATCAGGATCCGCTAAATACCGAAGAAGATCATTTGTCGGGTAAGCGACAGAACTAGAAACGAAGTGAATGGATTGAACCACGTGTTCACAGCGATCCCTAACAAAGTAGTGCTGGAATTCTAGGCGCCCGGCTTCAGTCTCTATCTGAGTTCGAACCGGCTTGTCGCTCATCGGCCAACAAGAATAGTGGACTCCTAAGTGCCCGAACAAATCAGCCGTGACCTCTGAAAGTGAACTGCCTAACTTTAACATCTCCGTCCGCCTAAGATGAACAGCCAGATCTTCGTCTCCCAAGCTAAACCAGGAATCTCCGCCTAGTTTTTTGTAAGCATCTAGGCATCGCCAAGTCTCACCACCACGCCCCCAGCCGAGCTCAACGTTACTTAATCCCGAAAGGGTGTACATTAAGGTATCCAAATCTGGAGAAATAGCCAGTCCCATATGTTCGAAGTCGTCCCCAGTGTTGACTAAAAAAGCGACTTCTGCCTTCGATAAAATTTTCGTGAGTCCCAAGGCTAACTTTGCACCTCCTACTCCTCCAGTGATTGCTAAATATTTTTTCATGACATCTATTGATTGCCTTTACTGAAATAGATCATCTTCTATAGGACGATTAATATCACCTGCTGTTCCTAATTCGGAATCAACAGGAAAGCCTCTTACTAAAGCTACGGGTGTCTTCTCGGTCGTCTCTCCCATTAACAATGTTGCCAGAGCCGCGATAGCATCAGCACGATTAATTAGCGTCACCTTTAGCTCTCTGCCAAACAAATCGCTAAGGCCGCGCCGATCGTCGATAACTTGAAAACCAGCACAGCCGATCGCTCCACCAATTGTACCCATACGCCAAGGTCGATTATGGCTATCAGTGATTAATACACCGACATCACAATTGAGAGCTATATCAAGCTTATGTTTTAAATTCTCAGCCGAGAGATCAGGGTGTTCGGGTAACAAAAGGGCATATTCATCATCATCTTCGATATTTGATTGATCTATACCAGCATTGGCACCAATATGGCCTAGCCGGTGCCGTACAATTAGTATCCCTGGCTTCTGGCGCACAACCTTTGTCGATTCATCTAACGTCAACTGTACCAACCTAGGATCTTTCTCAGTTTGTATTGCTAGCGTAAGGGCTTCTTCACTCGGAGTCACGTCTTTCAAACGAATCAGACGCCCTTCTGCTTTAGACACGATTTTCTGCGCTACCACTACAATATCGCCGGACTGAAGAGACAGTTCGTCTCTTTTCAGGCTATCTAAGATAATCTCTGCCAAATCGTCTCCTTGCTTAACCATAGGAATACCTGACAGCGTACTGATGCTTAACTGGCTGGTCACTTCACTTCCCATAGCTACCTCTTGCTTAAATCTTTAGCGTTGTTTTCTTGTACATGCATGATAGGTTAATATCATATCAAATCAACGCGTTTGCCACGAGAATGTATATGAATTATTGGCAACGCTGTATTACTCGGAGAACTTGGTTTTTAAAATGAAGAACTTAGTCATACCGCGATAAATTTATTTTTATATAGAATTTAGGAGTTTTAATATGGGCATGCTCGATAGTAAAGTTGTTTTAGTGACTGGAGGTGGACGCGGAATCGGTAGAGATTTTTCCCTCGCTATGGCACGAGCCGGCGCCAAAGTTGTGGTGAATGATCTAGGATCAAGCACTGATGGTCAGGATATAGAGGGACGGCCTGCGCAAGAGGTCGTCAAAGAAATCAGTGATCTCGGCGGTGAGGCGGTTGCTAATTTTGGAAGCGTCTCGAATTATGATGATGCGAAACAAATGGTTAAGGATGCCATCGACAACTTTGGACAACTCGATTGCGTTGTAAACAATGCCGGCATTTTAAGAGATCGGATGTTTCATAAAATGAGCATTGAGGAGTGGCACAGTGTAATTGACGTGCACCTTCACGGAACTTTTTACATAAGTCGAGCTGCAGCCGAACATTTTCGTGAACGTGAAACTGGCAGTTATGTTCACATGACATCTACAAGTGGTTTAATTGGAAATTTTGGACAAGCAAACTACGCGGCTGCCAAACTGGGTATTGTCGCTTTATCGAAAAGTATAGCCTTAGATTTAGGAAGGTATAACGTCCGTTCTAACTGCATCGCTCCTTTTGCTTGGACACGTATGATTGGGACAATACCTATTACGGACGAAGCGCAGAAAGAAAGAGTCGAACGTTTGAAAGAAATGACGCCCGATAAGATTGCGCCTATGGCGGTATACCTATTATCTGATGAGGCCAAAGAGGTGACTGGTCAAATATTTGCCGTAAGAAACAACGAAATCTTTTTGATGGGACAAAATAGGCCACTCAGGTCAATACATCGAGGTGAAGGTTGGTCTCCTGAGGCTATCGCAGAGCATGCTATCCCTGCCTTTAAATCGGATCTATACCCTCTTGATCGGTCGCAAGATATCTGGCCATGGGATCCGGTTTAGATTTAAACCCTTATAACTTATATAGAAAAAAACACTGGTAAGGAAACAGCGGATGAAAGATCACGGCAAACTAATTGGCAGAGTACTCAATGAGCAGATTGTCGACCTCGATATGAAGGATACGCTTCTCTATGCCCTTTCTCTTGGATTTGGCGCGGACCCTTTAGATACTAATCAACTTCGCTATGTGTACGAAACAAATACGCTCTCTCTGCCAGGAATGGCGATGATAGTTGGTTATCCAGGATTTTGGATGAAGGAAGCTGAATACGGCTTCGAGTGGCAAAAAGCTCTTCATGCTGAAGAGTCAATAACTATCCATAGTCCTCTACCAACAGAAGGCAAAATATTTGCAAAAACTATAGTCGAAGATGTAGTCGATCGGGGCTCCGAGAAAGGCTGTTTTGTGTATATGAAAAAAGAGCTTTACACCAAAGATAAATCTACTCATTTAGCAACGGTAGTTTCAAATACATTGGCCAGAGGAGATGGAGGGTTTGGATCAGGAGGTAAACCACGGGCGGCAATGCCAGGTCCTCCTGCTGAAAACCCTAACATAATTTGTGACCTCACTACCTTGCCTCAATCAGCGTTACTGTATCGACTTAGCGGAGATATGAATCCGCTTCACGCTGATCCTGAAGTTGCTCAATCTGTAGGCTTTAGCGGACCTATACTGCACGGCAGATGTACCATGGGCGTGGCGATGCATGCTCTGATAAAAAGCTGCTGCGACTATGACGCGTCAAAATTAAAGTCGATGGAGGTTAGATTTTCTTCACCCTTCATGCCTGGAGAGACTTTACGAACGGAAATATGGGAAAATGGCGAAACAGTGCAATTCAAATCAACCTCGCTAGAGCGAAACGTGGTTGTTCTAAATAATGGCAATGCTCGTATTAGCCAATCGTAGGTAGGAGTATTTTTATAATATGCAACCCATTTTGAAGGGTCTTAGAATCATTGAAGGGTCCGCATTCATAGCTGCGCCTATGTGTGGCATGACTTTAGCCCAATTAGGCGCTGACGTGATCAGGTTTGATCAAATCGGTGGTGGAATGGATTACCACAGGTGGCCTGTAACCAAAGATAACAATAGTATTTACTGGGCTGAGATGAATAAAGGGAAGCGTTCAATTGCGGTCGATTTAAAGTCAGAAGAAGGGCGCGAGTTGATTTCAGAATTAATCTGCAGCGAAGGCGGTGACGCCGGCATTTTTTCGACCAACCTACCTGCTCGCGGATGGCTTTCCTATGATGCACTCAGTAAGCGCCGACCCGATCTAATACAGCATGAAATTGTAGGGGACCGTCATGGTGGTACAGCTCTAGATTATACTGTCAACGCTAAAGTAGGCTTTCCTTATATAACGGGGCCTCTTGACGACGAACGACCTGTAAACCATGTTCTCCCAGCATGGGACATTACCACAGCGTATCTTGCCGCCATCGACATACTTGCAGCAGAACGGCATCGGCGTCTCACAGGAGAGGGTCAACAAGTCAAACTTGCGCTTGCCGACGTCGCACTAACGACAATGGGACACCTAGGCTACATTGGCGAGGTCCACATAAACAATGAAACAAGACAACGAAACGGTAATTATCTATTCGGAGCCCTTGGTCGAGATTTCGTAACAGCAGACAAAGAAAGAGTTATGGTCATCGCTATCAATGAGAAACAATGGCGTGGGCTGTTAGAGGCTACAGGGCTGGTCGAAGAAGTCTCTCAAATAGAAGGATTGATGCGACTAGATTTCTCAACCGAAGGCGACCGCTTTATAGCAAGAGAAGAGTTGTGTCGTCTTCTCGAACCTTGGTTCGCTCGTCAAACGTTGCAAACGGTAGAAAAGGTATTCACAAACTGTGGTATCTGCTGGGACAAATATCAAACGGTCACGGAGCTGGTTACAAACGATCCTGATTGCTCACCTGCAAACCCAGTATTTGAAGAGATAGAGCAGCCTGGAATAGGAAGGTACCCGGTATCGAGCGGCGCAATGCATTTTTCAAAAATCCAGCGATCCAGCCCCAGACCCGCTCCCATTCTAGGGAACCATACGGATGAAATTCTGGCCGACATATTAAAACTAGACAGCAGCACTATAGGAAAGCTACACGACAACCGAATTGTGGCATAAAAAGAGATAATCAAAATGGACGATCGACAAGAAAAATTCTCAGGAACGAAAGATGTGCAATCCCATCTTGAACTGGACATAAGCAGACTCACCCCGTGGTTGAAATCAAACGTTGAAGGGTTTTCTGGACCATTAACAGTCAAAGAGTTTAAAGGTGGTCAGTCTAACCCCACTTACCAACTCGTCACGCCCGACAAACGTTACGTGTTGCGTCGGAAGCCGCCGGGAATATTAATGCACTCTGCCCATGCGGTGGATCGTGAATTCAGAGTTATCGATGCGTTAGGACACGCCAATTTTGCAGTCCCTAAAGCATTCGCGCTTTGCGAAGATGACAATATATTGGGAACCATGTTTTACGTAATGGAAATGGTCGACGGTCGAATCTTTTGGGACTTATCCCTTCCAGAGCAAACGCCTGAAGAAAGGACTGCTATATACAAATCAAAACTAGAAACGTTAGCCCATCTTCAGAGTATTAATCCTTTCGATATCGGACTTGAAGGCTTCGGCAAGACTAAAGACTACATGGCGAGACAAATTCATCGCTGGGGCAAAATTTATGTAGCATCCGAAACGAACAAAATACCATTAATGGATAAATTAAATGAATGGTTGCCCAAGCATATACCTGAGACAGAAGAATTATCTATTATCCATGGAGACTATCGATTGGACAACGTAGTCTGTCATCCGACAGAACCCAAGGTGATCGCTGTGCTAGACTGGGAGTTGTCGACCCTTGGGCACCCCTTAGGTGATTTTGCCGCTCACCTCGCCCCCTGGCTGATCCCAAATATAAATGAGCGCGTATCTAGTCTCGAGGGACTAAATCTGTCCGAGCTTGGCATTCCGACCGAAGAAGAGTACATCGCGCAATACTGTGTCCTAACCAATAGGGATCATATTGACAATCTAGACTTCTACAAAGCTTATACCTTATGGAGACTAGCCGCTATATACCAAGGGATTGTCAAACGGGTAGAGGACGGTACTGCAGCGAGCACCGATGCTTTAACGGATACTGACATACCAGAAGCTTTTGCAGAAAGAGCATGGTTTTATGCTGAAAAATCACTATCTTAACCTAACTATGTACATAATATATTGACGATAAACTATTGATTAACAAAACTAAAGGTGGACAATGTCTTCTATAGCAGATCAACTAAGGTTTGAGCCTGCATCTCTCCCGCCGGAGTCGGAAGCTCTGCGTGAAGAGGTAAGGGAATTTCTTAATACGGAATTGCAAGACTATTCTGTAATACAAAGAAGTCATAGTTGGGAAGCCTATGATGCCGAGTTTAGCGCGAAGCTAGGTGCCAAAGGTTGGTTAGGTCTAACCCTTCCAAAAGAATATGGAGGACAAGGACGCTCGGCTTTTGATAGATATGTCGTTGTAGAGGAATGTCTTGTCGCTGGAGCCCCTACTGCTTTTCACTGGGTAGCAGATAGGCAAAGCGGCACTTTACTCACTCGGTACGGAAGCGAGACTCAGAAAAAAACTATTATCCCTAGGATAACAGCAGGGAAAGCGTGCTTTGCCATAGGGATGAGCGAGCCTAACTCTGGCTCCGACTTAGCCTCTCTGAAAACTAAAGCTGAACGCACCAACTCGGGATGGTTGGTCAATGGAACTAAAATATGGACAAGTAATGCACATCGAGCTGACTATATGATTGCTCTTTTTAGAACGGACCCAGATCCAAATAAAAAACACGCGGGACTATCCCAGTTTTTAATCGATCTCAAGCAAGTTAAAGGTATCACCCCTAGAACCATAGAAAACTTAGCAGGTGGAAAGAATTTCAATGAAGTTGCTTTTGTAGATGTAGAACTTCCTGAGGAGGCTCTGATCGGCATCGAGGGTGAGGGTTGGCGTCAAGTAACTGAAGAGTTAGCCTTAGAAAGGAGTGGGCCCGAGCGCTATTTGTCCTGTTTCTTTTTGCTTCGCAAACTTTTAGATGAATTAAGTGGGGAAGAAAACCCAGCTATTTTATCTAAAATAGGGCTGCAAATAGCCTGGGCTATAACCCTGAGAAATATGTCAATAAGCATTGCCGCTCAACTTCAGGCTGGGGAAAATCCCACACTGGCCGCCTCTGTAGTCAAAGACTTGGGCTGCCAGTTTGAGCAAGCTCTTCCAGGACTAGCGCAAGAATTATGCCACCTGGAGCCTACATTGGAAGGCTATGGTAATAGTTACCAACAAATCTTAGGAAACCTTATTCAAATAGCACCTTCTTTCTCTTTACGGGGCGGGACGCCAGAGATCATGAGGGGAATTATCGCAAAAGGGATGGGTATCCGATGAGTGAACTAAGAAACATACTAGAAGACAGCGTCAATCGCTTATTTTCCGATCAACTTGATTGGAGCGCTCTCGAGAAACACGAAAAGAACGGCTGGCCTGCTGATTTTTGGACTCACGTGACAGAACAGGGCATAGACAAGGTGTTAGCTCGAGAGGAAGCTGGCGGGATGTCAGGGTCTTGGAGCGATGCTTACCCTATTATCCGCGCATGTGGCCGATATGCAGTCCCCGTTCCACTGCCTGAGACAATCCTCGCGCATTGGATTGCTGCTCAATCGAACCAAGACCTGAGAGAAGGAGTACCCAGTATCTTTTCGAAAGGGTGTACTCTAAAAAACGGAAAATTAGTCTTAGCTAATGAAGGTTTGCCATGGGGAGGTCGGGCTGATTTTTTGATTGGGATCATTAATGGTGATGTTGTCATTGCGGACACAAAGAATGCAGTTGTTAACCCTCAAAAGAATCTGGGAAGGGATGATAGAGATACATTAAGTGGGGAACTCGATATTTTAGCTACTTACCCCACCCTGCTTGATGACGATACCGTGCATTGGCTAGGAGCGCTGCTCAGAAGTGCTCAAATAGCTGGTGCCAGCGCAGCCGCACTTGACCTTGCTGTTCAATATGCTGGAGATCGCGAACAATTTGGACGCTCTCTATCTAAGTTTCAAGCGATACAACATCACCTCGCAGATCTCGCTGGCCTAGTGGCATCAGTGGATGCCATTGTAATCACTGCGTTTGCACGACTTGATTCTGCAGGAATAAGCGGTAACTGCAGAAATGCTAGATTCGAAATAGCAGCGGCAAAGTGTCGTGCTAGCGAGGCGGTGGAGAAAATTACACGTATTAGTCATCAAATACATGGGGCTATCGGTTTTACTTACGAATATGGGTTGCATTTTGTCACCCGTCGACTTTGGGCATGGCGCTCCGAATATGGTGGGGTCTCCGAATGGGGAGAGAATTTAGGACGTATAGCTGTTGAGGCAGGCGGTGACAAAATTTGGCCGATCATCACAAACAAAGGACAATAGAAATGTTAGACAACGAATTGACACTAGAAATCGACGGAGTATTAGCACGATTGACCATCAATCGTCCCGACACCCGTAACCCTTTAGGGCATGCTGGAGATGGGGATCGGTTTCGACTAGCAGCCGACACCATAAACAAGAACAAAGATCTTAGATGTGTGATCATGACTGGCGCGGGAAAAGCTTTCTCTGCTGGAGGCGATCTAAAATCCATGCGAGAACGCTCTGGGCACTTTGGTGGTAATGCATTGCAACTGCGAGATCATTACCGTGAAAGTATTCATGGAATTGTAAAAGCAATGTGGGATATCGAAGTCCCTATTGTTGGAGCAATCAATGGGGCTGCAATTGGTTTGGGAGGTGATATCGCTTCGCTTTGCGATATACGACTCGCTGCAGCCTCGGCAAAATTTGGTGCCACTTTCTTAAAGCTTGGTATATTGCCGGGGGACGGTGGAGCATGGCTTCTGCCTAGACAGATTGGTTGGTCCCGTGCAGCACAATTGTTTTTTACTGGAGATTTGATTGACGCACAAACCGCAAAAGAGTGGGGTTTGGTATCGGAAGTATATCCAGATGATGAAGTGATGAAAGAAGCAGAAAAGCTTGCAGCCAAAATCTGTGTCCAGCCACCGCAAGCTTTAAGAATGACAAAAAAGCTCATGCGAGATGGAACCATGGCAAGTTTCGACTCCATCATGGAGATGTCTGCGGCCTTACAAGTCACGTTGCAGCACACTGAAGACCACATGGAAGCAGTAAATGCATTCTTTGAAAAGAGGACACCAGAATTCAAAGGGAAATAGTTAACGCTGGAAGCAGTCTGGCTTCAGAGCTGAGAACATATTGAATAAATGGTCAAGATTTAGCAGCATCTACTTGATGCCGGCTGCTGTTTTCCAAACCGTAATAATCGGTGGTGGATATGGTACGGGCAGAGAAGTTGTAGAGTACGTGACGAAACACGGTGCTTGGGGCGGGCTTATTGCCACTGCGATAATCGCAATTATTTTTGCCGCTGTATTATCCACCAGCTTCATCTTTGCTCAAAAATTCAAGGCATATAATTATCGAAGTTTCTTAAGGACACTTCTCGGTCCCTTCTGGATCATTTATGAAGTTCTTTTCCTGCTGTTATTAATACTCGTTCTTGCGATTGTCTCCTCCGCAATTTCCAGTATATTCAGCGCTAGGTTCGACACGTCACCGATGATAGCGATAGTCACTTTAATGAGTTTAGTAACCTTTCTAAATTACTATGGAAGAGAGTTTGTTGAAAAACTATTGTCTCTCTCTACGATAGTTCTAATGACCTCGCTATCAGCATTAACGATACTAACTATCGCCCGATTCTCTGACGACATCCTTGGCAATTTCTTGGCACCCATTGATGTTGCAGCTGCAGCTCAAAGCGGTGCTCAATTCGCGATATATAACAGCGCATTGATCCCTGTCCTCATTTACTGTGCTTCAAAAGCTGAAACGAGCAAAGAAGCAATGAAAGGAGGGTTAATCGCTGGATTGTTCGGTGCTATCCCAGCTTTGATGCTCCACGTCACTTTCCTGCCTCATTTGCCTGAAATTATGACGCAACAAATTCCTACCTACTACCTACTAGAAAAGATTGGGCTCGACTGGACAATCACGGCATATTTCTTAATATTGACCGGCACAATAGTTTTGACAGCTGTAGGCGTTCTCCAGGGAGTCAACGAGCGGATTGATTCTTGGAAAAAAGATTCTAGCTCAGGTACACCACTAAAATCATGGCAGCGAGCATTAGTAGCCGCCACTCTAACCCTCATAAGTGTATTTCTAGCAAAATTTGGCATAGTCGCTTTGATTGCTGAAGGTTATGGAGCCCTATCATGGGCCTTCTTGGTAGTGTTCACTATTCCTCTGCTTACGGTGGGAATCGCTAAAATTAGACAAAAAGGAAAAACGAATGAAGCATAGTATAATTGGTGGAGAATTCAAATTAGCAGATGGCACGAAGCTACCGTTGTCTAAGGCGGTGCGTGCAGGAGATTTTGTTTTTTTATCTGGACAACTGGGTTTAAAAAAAGATGGGGCACTCGCTGACGGAATCGCTCAACAAACTCTTTGCTGCCTTAAAAACATTGAGGAGCTCCTGTCTAGCGCATCTTTGACTAAGAAGAACGTAATAAAGACAACTGTCTGGCTAACCGACGTTACACACTTTGCAGAGTTTAATGCTATTTATGCCGAGACATTCGACAGTGAACCCCCTGCTCGTTCTACCGTTTGTTCAGCTTTAGCGTTGCCTAAAGCACTGGTTGAAATAGAGGTTGTTGCCTACGGATAATAAGCTTAAATAGGACTGCGCTTCACTAGCTGCTTAGCGATCAATAATCTCTGTAGCTCGTTTGTCCCTTCTCCTATGCACATCAATGGCGCGTCCCGGTAGTAGCGTTCTACGTTAAATTCTTTAGAGTATCCGTAACCACCATGAACCCTCATGGCTTCTGTAGCATTCTCTAATGCTGCTTCAGAAGCGAAAAGCTTCGCCATACCCGCCTCCATATCACAACGCTCGCCTTTATCGTACTTAGACGCAGCTTGCTCTACTAACAAGCGCGACGCCTCAACATTAGTCGCCATATCGGCGAGCTTTATTTGTATAGATTGATGCTCACAAATAGGTTTTCCAAAAGTTGTCCGTTCTTGCGCATACCGCACCGCATCATCCATAGCCGCTTTTGCAACTCCGACCGCTCTGGCTGCCACATTGATTCGCCCAAGTTCCAAGCCGCCCATCGCATGCTGCAGTCCGTGCCCTTCTATACCACCTAAAAGACGATCTGCGTTTAATTTAAAGTCATCAAAGCTAAGTGCTGCACTTTCAACTCCCCTATAACCGAGCTTTTTCAATTTACCGTCGACATTGAAACCCTTGTCTTTTTCCGCCAAGAACATTGTCATACCTTTATGAGCAGGACTAGCGTCAAGATCAGTTTTTGTGAGTATCGCGTAAAGTGAACCGTGAACACCATTAGTCACCCACATCTTTGAGCCGTTTAAGACATAGTTGTCACCTTCACGTCTTGCATGGGTTTTAATTCCTTGCAGATCTGTTCCTGCATCAGGTTCAGTCAAACACAAAGCTCCATGCAGCTCAGCCCGAGCCAGGCGAGGGAGAAAGCGCTCTTGCTGCTCTTCAGTTCCAAATCTTTGGATCAATTGGCCCAACATCATGTGCGTATTAATTACGCCGGCCAAACTCATCCAAGTCTCACTCAACCGAGTAATAACTTTGGTGTAAGAGGAGGCAGAAAATCCCAAACCGCCATGTTCAGGCGAATACATAAGACTAAAAAGACCCATTTCCCTCATTTGCTGAACAATCTCAGTCGGGTATATGTCTTCATGCTCAAGCTCTCTAACATGAGGCGCTACTTCTTTTGAAAGCCACACATCAAGTGCATCCATAATTTGGTTTTCTTCATCGATCGTAATGCTATCCTTAGCGTGAGACATATCAATAACCTTTTGCTAGCTTATAAGACAAAATGTAATTATAGTCATAATTTTAGAGCAAATAACCCCTAATAATCCAGCTTCTATCGTCTATATCTCTGAGAGCATTAACTGAACCTTTATAATTATATTAATACCAGGCTAATCGATAACAAATGATGAAATATTTCGCTTATGGCTCCAATTTACTACCTAGTCGAATTCAACAACGTCTCGGCCCAATAGTTTCTATTGGAAATGCTATTCTCATTGATCATCAGCTCAATTTTTCAAAAGTTTCTATTGATGGCTCAGGGAAATGTACTATTTGGCCCTTTGCTGGACAATCCGTTTATGGCGTGGTCTACGATCTAACTTTGGAAAGCAAAAATCTTTTAGACGAGATAGAAGGCGTAGGAAAAGGATACGAGTCAGTCATGTACAATATCGACGGTTACGGAGAATGCTTTGCATATGTTGCCCAAGCAGCTTATATCGACGACAATATTGCACCTTATGAATGGTACAAACATCTAGTTATGGAAGGTTGTCGGTTTCACTCTTTCCCCTCAGAATATATCAGGATGGTACAATCTTTTGATTCAGTGCCTGACCACAATGAACTTAGGGCTAAGGATAATTTGCGTTTGATAAAAGGCTAAAATAAACTATATGGACCATTTTTTATCGACCAATTTGAGCAGGAGAAGAGAATGCTAGTAATGATGACCGCCGATTTAGAGAAACCTGAAGGAATGGCGAAAGGCGACTTTTTTGAAGTTTGGCGACAAGAATCAGTTGCAGCTATTGAAGCTGTTAAAGCTGGGGCCATCAAATCAATCTACAAAGTTGCTGGAGAATATCAGATTATTGCAATTGTGGAAGTAGACAGTGGAGATCAGATTGACCACATTGTGCACAATCTACCGATATGGAAACTTGGTTATGGGCATATCGTGCCAAAAATTACTTGGAAGCCTCTTAGGTCATACGAAAATTGGGCAGAAGACCTTAAAGAATTGGCTAAAAGTTAATTAAGCCGCAGTGCGTACTTAAATGAAAATTGTTAGCGGCGCTGGCAATTGCAGTGGAGTTACGTTAACTGAAGTCTGAAACACAGACAAACAGAAACAATGACTTCATATATCATAGAATAAACCACCTAGGAGGAAAGTAATGTTTGAAAAAACGTGGATGGAAGACTGGCAGAAGCTGGTTAACAACAACGGTCCCATGAGTTGGATAGGAAAGCATATGACAACGAACTTGTTGTTCGGATTCGGGGAGACTGAATATGTCGTAGAATTTCATAAAGGCAAAATAGCCGCGATTGAATCTGATTTTAATCCGGAAACTTGCTATCAACTTGCAATCAAGGGGCCTGCAGAAAGCTGGGCCAAATTCTGTCAAGAAGTCCCACCTCCAATGTACAACGACATCTGGGCAATGGCACACCCTCTTCATGGCCGACTCACGTTGGAAGGAGATCAAATGGTTCTCTGGCAGAATATGCGCGCTCTATGCTGGGCGTTAGACCGAATGCGTGAAATCTAAGAGCAGCTAAATTTAGGAGAATTAAAATGGGCAAGATTGAACCAATAACAGGACGTTATATTTGGGTTCCTTACAATGGAACTGAATATCGAATTTTTTTTGAGGAGGCTGGCCAAGGCATCCCGATGGTATGTCTTCATACAGCAGGAACAGACTCGCGTGAATGGAGGCATCAACTTTGTGATCCAGCCATCAATGCCAACTTTAGAGTTATAGCCATCGACATCCCTCGTCATGGTAAATCTATTCCTCCCTACGATTGGTATAAAGAAGACGAAGAATATAAGCTAACTGCTGAGTTCTATATGGGAATAGTTGTTGCTTTCTGCGAGGCTCTCGAACTTGACAAACCAGTGATTATGGGAAGTTCTATGGGCGGTAATATCTGCCTACATTTAGCCGAAAAGCATGAAGATAAAGTAAGAGCTCTAATTGCTGTAGAAGCTTGTGAACATTCTTTAGGGTGGCATATAGACTGGTTAAGACACTCTCATATACACGGTGGTGAGGCTGCTGCGCAGTCAGTTTTCGGTTTAATGGCACCACAAAGTCCTGACAAATATAGATGGGAAACTTGGTGGTATTACTCACAAGGTGGTCCCGGGATTTTCAAGGGTGATCTGTACTTCTACAGTCAAGACCACGACTTCAGAGGAAAAACCGAAAACTTGTCTGGTAACGTTCCTATGTATTTCATGACAGGCGTGTATGACTTCGCATGTACACCTGAAATGACGGAAGATACGGCGGCTAAAGTGAAAAATTCAGAATGCATTATTATGGAAGAAATCGGTCATTTCCCAATGAGCGAAAACCCTGAAGTTTTTAATCGGTATCTTATGCCTGTATTGGACAAAATATTAGCTAACGAGTCCTAGAAACGATTCTGTTATCAACGACTAAGATTGGGGAGCGTCTTTATCGAGTCGCTCCTTTTTTTATAGCTTTCAAAACGTAAATTGACTATATTTTTAACTTAACTTTAACGATGGCGAGTTATCTATTATGAATACTGAAGAACAAGAAACAATCGCACAGATCAGAGATACAGTGTTTAAAGTATCTGAAGAATTCCCTGGGACCTATTGGCAAGAAAAAGATAGAGAGCGAGCTTATCCTACCGAATTCGTTAATCGGTTAACCGAGCTAGGGTTGCTGGCATCACTCATCCCAGAGGAATATGGGGGCAGCGGCTTATCAATAACCGTGGGTGCCGAAATACTCAAAGCCATTCATGAATTTGGAGGGAATGCCGGAGCATGCCACGCTCAAATGTACACAATGGGCACAGTTCTAAGACATGGGAGTGACGAACAAAAACAAAAATATCTTCCTAAAATAGCTAACGGAGATCTCCGTCTTCAGGCATTCGGTGTCACCGAGCCAACTGCTGGGACAGACACTACCAGTATATCGACCATGGCTGTAAAAAAAGGCGATAAATATGTGATCAACGGGCAGAAAATATGGACTTCACGCGCCGAACACTCAGACCTCATGGTGCTACTGGCAAGAACAACTCCCAAGGACCAAGTGGAAAAGAAATCTGCAGGCCTCTCCGTTTTCCTAGTAGATATGCGAGATGCGATAAACAAAGGGATGA
>Ga0302114_10001460_pt1 | contig 15608 bp, 21 predicted proteins | sample AG5_Surface_MG_FD_203107 | JGI IMG/M metagenome (GOLD analysis project Ga0302114, IMG submission 203107) | Marine microbial communities from Western Arctic Ocean, Canada - AG5_Surface | ecosystem: Environmental > Aquatic > Marine > Oceanic | place: Canada: Western Arctic Ocean | collected...
GCGAGCCAGCAACACAATACACTAATTGTGACTAGCGAGCTGTGAGCGAGCTTTGAGCGAAGCGAGCCAGCAGCACCATACACTAGTTGTGACTAGCGAGCTGTGAGCGAGCTTTGAGCGAAGCGAGCCAGCAACACCATACACTAGTTGTGACTAGCGAGTTGTGAGCGAGCTTTGAGCGAAGCGAGCCAGCAGCACCATACACTAGTTGTGACTAGCGAGCTGTGAGCGAGCTTTGAGCGAAGCGAGCCAGCAACACCATACACTAGTTGTGACTAGCGAGTTGTGAGCGAGCTTTGAGCGAAGCGAGCCAGCAACACCATACACTAGTTGTGACTAGCACGCTTCGCTCGCTGCGAGCCAGCAACACCATACACTAGTTGTGACTAGCTCGCTTCGCTCGCGGCTCGCTCACCTCCACAAAGTTGTCAATAGGATCAATCAAACGGTGCAAAATTCGTTTCCGGACGTCTAACGTCAGGTCAAGAATTGAGCCTCCCAACGAATCGTTTTCGTCGCCTTCCATGTCGACGCCGACCGACTTGATTAATTTTCTGGCGTCTGGGCCCGAAATGTACATAATGTCGAAGACAACAAACTTGACCCACATGAAGGAACCGGGCATATCAGCGTCGTCGTCATCCACATCAATGACCAGTTGGGAGGAATGTTTGCTCTTTCCCGGCGCGAAGGCAATCGTTTTGATTTCTTTTCCCTTCTCAATGACAATTTTCTTGCCTTGTTTAAAGCCCGTGCTCGCGCGAGACACGTGGTCCCGCGTATTGGCCGTGTCAAAGTTGTAGTCGCGAGGGTCGGTTGCTCCAATGTGCCGCAAATAATCTTCACGTGCATTTGCGAAAGTTTTGTTGTGGCCGAATTTGGGTTCGCTTTTTGTGGAGTTATCCCACCCAATCATCTCGCCGTCCAAAATCACATCCACATTCCACTTCTCGATACTCTGCACCGGCGCCGAGCGAAGCGAGGTGCATGATTGGTTAGTTTAGTTATCACTCCATTATGGCGGTTTAAAAAAAAAGGAAAAAAAAAGGAGAACCCACTAGATTGGCCGTTTACTCCAACATATGGAGGTTTTAGACACTCATAATTGGACACGGTGGCTGGTTCGGCCAGGCGCATCTTTTGTGCAAAAAGGCGGGGGGTTGTTCAGGGACGGTCCTTGCACGTCAATGTGAAATCTCAAAAAAGGCAAAGGCAAAAAAAGGCGAATCACTGAATCGGCCGTACTCCAACGCATGGAGGTTTTAGACGCTTAAAATTGGACGCGGTAGCTAGTTCAACCAGGCTCATCTTATTGTGCGTGAAGGTTGCTCAGGGACGGTCCAGATCAGGGGCGTGTGCACGCCAATGTGAAAACTCGAATTAGCATTGTTTAGCATTTGAGCTCAAAACTCACCTTGCGAATGTAAGGCCCAACGATGGGGCTGTAAATTTCGCTGTACCACTTGCTGTTTCGGGAGTGGACGGTAACGATGCCCCCCTTGCAGTGCACCAGCTGTCTTTCACCATCCAACTTGTGCTCAACCATGAAAGGAGGATGGCGCAATTTTTTGGGAAGGAACTTGCGCTTTTCGGCAGCCTCTGCCTTGCTATTGCACGTGGAAAGCATCTGCATGACCGTTGGATGCGCGTCAGTCCGGCGCCGAAGATCTTTCAAAAGTTTATCAAAGTTCGTTCGATCGGCAAGCATCGGCTGGCACAAACGGCCAACTTCGATTGCACGGCCAAATCGGTACGAAGAGTTGAACCCACCGTCGCAGGAGGAGCGGAGGCGCGCCTCGAAGTACTTTTGCCGGTTCGCCATGAACACCTTGTCGGCAATTTGAGCGCACACGAGCTCGAGGTTTTGGGACCCTGCGCCGAGCGAAGAAGGTGCCAAACGAATTGAGTGGAATAATATAATGTTAGTTTAGTAGTGGCTCGTATATCTCGTCATCCTCGAGGCTCGCTCGCTTCGCTCGCTCACCTCCGTAGAGGTCGACCATGTCTTTGTGGATGTAGGACATAGCGCCTTCTGCGGTGACGCCAAGTTGCATTTTGGAGATTAAGATTTTGATTATCCACTTCTGCTCGATCGGCCCCATCCCATGCACGTTATACAAATTCCTCACCCAAATTATTCTCCTCTGCGCCAAGCGAAGCGAGATTGTGCGCAATTTTAATGGATCAGGGGGGAGGCGAGCGAGCCAAAGAATTGATGATAATAATAAGGTTTAGTTGTGGCTCGTATATATTTCTCCTCTTCATCAAGGCTCGCTCGCTTCGCTCGCTCACTAACCTGCTTAGTTGTCAGCTGCTTTTCTGGTTTTTTGTTCCGTGGATCTTTTTCGTCGTAGGGGTTTCGACTATGACTATATGAAGTCTCAATTCCGCTCGACAGTCGCCCGACGTCATTCGACATGGTCGGATTGCGCTGGTCAAAGGCGTTCGGGTTTCCTGCTGTTCTGACCCCCTCGGAATTGTGATTCGAGCCAAATTCGGGCAGGCCCAAAACCTGCTTTTTGATGTTGAACGACGCGAGCTCGTCCAGGAGTGTGTTGAAATCTCCGACGGTGAGCTTGGACTTTTTGTTCTGTTGTCGCTTCGAGAGGACTTGCTGAACCGCCGAGGGGAGGTCCCCCGCTACGGAGCCGGCCTTGGACGGATCCTTGTACGAGGTCATCATTTTTTGGTCAGATGAGCTTGGATCGAGGTCGTTCGCATTTCCCCAAACGTCTGCTATAACGGATTCTTTGAGGCCGTAGTTGCAGGCTCGGCCAGAGTCAATGTCCGGAAAGAGAATGCGAAGAATGGGGTAGTAGGATGAACCGTCGTTCGGATTGAGTTTTTTGAAGAGTGGCTCGAGAAGCATTTTGATTAGGGCGAATTTTGATGGGCAATGGTTCTTATTTTGATGACAAAGCTCCATCGTTCGAAAAAGAGCAGAGATTTTTACACCATTGGCGGCAACATAGGATGGAACGCGGAGAGTTGGTTCGTTCTCGTAGTAGGTTACGCTGGGATTGGAAGGTTGGAGTGATGTTGCTGATTGAGAAACTGCAGTTTCAAGAGTAGGGGAAGTAGTGAAAAGTGGTTGGCTATGTGCAATTTGTTTATTTTGATTGGCATGAGAGGGTTGGGGTGGTTTGGATCGGGGTTGGGGGATTTGGGGTTGCAAACGTTGGGGGGCTGGAATTGGAGTGGAAGGATTAACATATTCTTGTCTCTTGCTTCTATATGCTTTGATGTTGGTGGGAGGAGTAGACTTCCACACAGATTCTGAAGGGAACCAGTCCATGTGGGGATTTCGAACAATTAAATTTTCCTTGATTTGCCACTTTGCTATGCTATAGCATAGATCGTAATCTTCTAATTACTCTCAGCCCAACCCTCAGCCCAACCCTCAAGCAACAAAGTGTCCTGGCAGCGTCGCGTCGCGTCGCGTTCATGACCGTCAATCTTCTAAATCCGAGCCCAACTCTCAGCCCAACCCTCAGCCCAACCCTCAAGCTAAGTGTCCTGGCAGCGTCCCTCAATTCTGTCAATCTTGGATTTGACATTGGGGTCACAGCTGATGTGGTACCGCTCCTCTCAGACTCACTGTCTACAACGAACTTGTCACTTTTTGTAGGTATATTCTCTCTATCCTCTATTGTGGGTTCCCTTTTGTCACCTCTGATCTCTGACACGTTTGGTCGGCGGTTCACCTTCTCAATCTCCGGTGTCGTGTTCATTATTGGGTGCATCTGCCAATCACTCTCTCCTTCGTTTTCAGTGTTGTTGATCGGACGAGCGATTCTCGGCATTGGCGTAGGCTTTGGGCTTGCGATCGACCCAATTTACATTTCTGAAGTGTCTCCAAAACACCTCCGAGGAAGGCTCGTGACATGCTCTGAAATATCGATCAACGTCGGGATACTGATTGGTTTCATCGTTGGTTATGGTTTGCAAGATGTTGCAAATAATTGGAGGTGGATGATTGGTTGCGGATCTCTTTTGCCATCGGTAATTATAATTATGATCGCTCTAGGGTTCATGCCCGAGTCTCCAAGGTGGTTAGTTATGAAGGGTCAAACCATGAAGAGTCGTAGCATCCTTGCGAGCATTAATCCTTCTTTAGACGACGAGGGGCTGAACGCAATGTTGCTCGAAATAGATCTGTCAATTTCAGAGGAGCGCAGTTCATACAGCAACAGCAACAGCAACAGCGGAGATAACAAATTGAACGGCACCCCATGGTCAATTTTCTTCTCTCCGCCTCTTTTTCTGAAACGAATGCTCGTCGTAGGCGTGCTCATCGCATCGACGCAACAGCTAACCGGGGTGGACGGCGTTCAGTACTACATGAACTTCCTTCTCGAGGCCTCGGGAATAACCTCCCAGCGTTCTCGGTTTGGCGTTGTTATTCTCCTAGGGCTCTGCAAGCTCTCTGCCGTGGTTTTCGCCGCCCCTAAGATAGACTCGCTGGGTCGTCGACCAATGGTCCTCACCTCTATTTCCGGCATGATAATTGGCTTGTTTTTGTTGGCAATTCAACTCTACTCGGGCATTTGGGTTGGGTTATCAATCGTTGGCTTGCTGATTTTCTACGTGTTCTTTTCCGTCGGTTTGGGGCCTGTGTGCTGGCTGATTCCTGCTGAAATTTTTCCCAACGCGATTAGAGCAAAAGCGGTGGCGATCACGACCCTCTGCAACAGGCTGAGTAGCACGTTAATAGGTGAGCGAGCGAAGCGAGCGAGTCTTGATGAAGTCTCGAGCGATTAAGTGCGCGAAATGGCTACTAAGCTAACCCCACCCAACTCAATTCGTTTGGCTCGCTCTTTTCGCTCGTCTTTCATTAAAAACGCGCTTCGCTTCGCTCGGCGCAGCCTCGACGGTTCTGCCTATCAGCAACGCTATCGGTTTTGGTGGGTGGATAACTATGCTAGTAGCAATAAACGTCCTGATGTACGCCCTGAATTACCAGCTCCTACCCGAAACCAAAAATAGATCGCTAGAAGATATGAAAAAGAGTTTTGAACGAGATAGGGGGGAGGAATCAAGCGGTGGGGAGAACAGAAGAAATTTTACCTATGACTTCAGCCAAATTCCTTCTAGTTCCTAGCATCCTCCTTTAGAAAAAAACAGCCCTAACAGACAATTTTATTTGATAATCTAAAGAAATATTCTAAATTCGCGGACACAAAGCGAACATTGGAACGGGGTAGATTTCCTCTGGGAAACCCTGCTGTCGTTCAAATAAGACCACGTCCATGTTGGCTAACTCGAATATCGCTAGAAAATACTCGTGGCTACGACACACGCTCGAATCGCCCAGATCGACGCTGAACGCCATCCCTCCACCTTGTGAATTTTCTTCCTCTGCGCTGGCGCAGCTGTTGTCCTTAATGACAATGACTCCCCCACTTGCGAGCCCATTCCCACACCTCACAAGAAAATCTACGAGATCCAAATCGGTCAATTGGCCCACAACCCACTGCGATTTTTCGGAGTGTTAGTGCAGTGACTTCGTGGCTCGCTCGCTTCTTAGCGCTTCGCTCACTCACCTGGATCCAAATGCAGTCGAAGGATCCGGCGGACGGCAAAAAATCCTGCATTCCAACGTTGAACACTTTGATCCGAGAGGACCCTGAATCGCCAACGAACGGGACGGCCTCGCGGCAGAGACGCTCGGAAACTTCAACGAGAGTGACAAAGGATGAGAATCGAACAAGGAGGAGGTCTCTCGTAACGCGGCCAATTCCTGCACCACAGTCACAAGCGGTGGTGAATTTCATTTGTGGTCGAAGCTGGGAAACTTTTGAGAGAAACTGCGAAGAACCGGATATGTCGTGGGGAGAAATGTGGGCGTAGCCTCCAAGCACACCGTCAATTGTTGGGGGGCAGTTGCCCGTGTCTTCCCAGTACGTCTCGCCAGTTTTGTACCACGGGTGAGAGGAGCTGATGATTGGAGAAGTAGTTGCATCTAGTACTTTCATTGATATCCACATTTGGGCTAGAGATTGATAGGTTTGGTTTTTTGAATCGACACCGTGGGGGAGTTTGTTTCGGATCTGAAGCCAACGTTGAATATAGGATACAACAGAATGCATTGTGAGGGGGGAAGATGGTCTAGGTGGCATGTCAATGTTGTGAGCTGACATAATAGGAGAAAGGCAAATTTGTATGACTAGATCGTGTGCATTAGTGTCGGTTATCAGTTATTTGGTTTAAAATTCAGTTCGGAAGGAATGGGGGGCGGACACGAGGGAGAAGGAGAAGGAGAGAAATTAAGCGAAGCAAAATAAAAAGGGAACAAGAAACCAAAATATTGAGTATAGGTGCATAGATGCATAGCCCTGGATTCACGTAAATCCTTGGAAGTCTTAGCTTTGCTCTTCGTTTCTCTTCCTCTTTTTTCTCCAACTAGCCCAGAAATACAACCCCTGTCCCACCTCCCCCTGTCCAATCTCAATCAAGCTACGATGGATGAACAGCTCCTCCACGGGCATACTTTTGGTGTAAATTGCGTGGCGTTGCGGAGTAACGGTCATGTGGCATCGGGTAGTGAGAGGGGGTCAATCATCATCCACTCGACCAGCTCCAACAACATAGAATATCGAGCTGACAATGTTTTTGCTGATGGTGTCTCTGGTCTTTGCTATCTTCCGAATGGCTCGGGACTTGTGGCTTGTGGGTGGGATGAGGATGATGGTGCCAACTTGAAGGTATTGAGCCCTTCCCTCGAGTTGGTCCAGACCTTGGTGGGACACGGTGGTGATGTTGAATGCGTCACCGTCTCTCCATCAGGCTCCCACTTTGCTTCTTGTGATGTTTATGGGAAGATGATTATTTGGTCGGAGCCGGGGGAGGGTGGCGAGTGGGCGAGAGTGCAAGTGCTAGAGGATCACACGAGTTGGATTAAATCAGTGTGCTTCTCCCCCGACGGCAAGCAGCTAGCTGGCTACTGGAAGCCGCGACAATCTCATCAACCTCTACAGCTTCAACGAGGGAAGTGCCATCTTAGCGCACACGTTGGAGGGCCACGCCGGCCTCGTCAATTCCCTCTCGTTCTCTCCCGACTGCAAACTCCTTTGCTCGGGAAGTTTAGATAGATCCATCAAATTTTGGAACCCTGCCGATGGAAGCTTGGTGAAGAGCATCGACCAGGCTCACAACTACGTCTACAGCGTCTCATACTCCCCCAACGGGCGTATTCTTGTGAGTGCCGGTGGCTACGACAAAACGATGAAGATCTGGGATGCTGATAACTTCGAGCTCAAGCACACGTTCGAGCAGGAATTCTACACCACCCGGGCCACCATCACGGCCGATTCCAACTACATTGTTTCGGCCAACAATGACAAGACGGTTAGAATCACCCCCTGCCGAGAGTACCACCTCACGGGCCTCACACCCATTCTCAACCTCATTCTCCACATTGTCTACAAGTGGGAATTTGTGTCGTTTTTGGAGCCAAACGAAAATACCTCAACCCTCGAGAAGGTCATGAGGCTCCTCGGCGAGTGCGTGTACAACGGCGGCTACAACGTCACCTCCGTTATCCTCTCCTTTCTCTCCCCAGACCACCTCCCAATCCAGATCACCCCAACCAGATGGAAACCGAAGTGAAATTCCAAAAACCATTAAAAATTGAAACTTTTGGTAATTTTTGGTTTTTTGACTACATCCGTGTTGACCCAATTTTTATTGAAACCTTTCATAATGATGTTATTTAGATGCTATGACATAAGTGGAAGAATTAAATTACGTCTCGGATCCATCATTGAATAAATCTAAGATAGTCATCTCAAGTTCGTGTTCCGTCATTTGAAACGAAAAGTCATCCACCCCAACACCCCCCACACCTAAATCCACCCCCCCATCCCCCTCCTCAACCTCAAAAATTTCTTTTTGCGACCGGACTCTATTTGAGATTGCTTCAACATCCAACACTTCAAATCTGACCATCATGAAAGAACCTTTGTTGAGGGCCACTTTGTCGAGCGGATGTGGGTTAGTTGGCACCGCCAAGTGAGAACTAAAAAAAAATAAAAAAGGCGAACCACTTAATCGGCCGTAACTCCATCGTATGGAGGTTTTAGTCGCTCAGATTTGAGCACGGCGGCGGGTTTGGCCAAGCGCATCTTTTTGCGCAAAGGGGTTGTTTCGGAGACGGTCCAGATCAGGGGCATGTTCACCAATGTTGGCCAAGCGCAGCTTTTCGCCAGAAGCGAATTAAAAAAGACGGTCCGAAACACCACACCACACCTCATTTCATTCCATTTCATTTCCGCTCGTTCACTCGCTCGTTCACTCACTCACCTCCGTTCAAATCGAGACAAAATTTCATCGTAGCCGGCACGCCCCCCTTCATTACACATTCCGCGTGGTACGTAACGAGGGGTGCCCCGACCTCTCCATATGTGGCTTGCTTGGCAACCGCCATCCCAAGCAAGTTGTAGAAAATCTTGCAGGTTTCTTCGGGATTTTCCAAACAACAAAAAATGAATGGAGTGGCATCCGACCCTTCTTCATTGGCAATATATTTTGCCCGGCAAGCCTCGTAAGTCAATCCAAAGTCGTCCTCAAAGTCCTTCGTAACAAACCACCTCATTACCCCTTCATTTTCACTCCGCCCAAACATCCAATTCCTGCCATTGCCCAAACCACTCGCTGCCCCGATCGACTGCAACATATCCAAGCGGTAATCTGAAAGCAAAAGCCTTGGGCCTACGAGTTCTTCTTCACTGAAATTTGTTTTAAGCATTATTTTTGCCAGGTGAGTCGCCTGAGGAGTGTCAAATAGATCATCCATCGTCAAGCCCAAATTGTGCGCAGTCGAAATGCTCTTATTCAGAAGACCGATGCTTCTTCGACAATATGCAATCGACAGCCATGACCGGAGCAGCCACATGAGCCCAGCGTGATTTTTGGCAGCAGCGGAAAACTCCTTCGTGGGCTTGGAGGGGATTATCGAGTCGATGATCAGGTCCTCAACGCGTTTCTTTTTTCGTTTTCCCTGTCGAGACTCACCCGAAGCTCTACAGGTCAACTTCAACCGTTTGCATCTAGCGCAGGGAATCGTACGATCACATTTGCACTTTGCTTTGCAGCAGCCTTCACAGGGCCGTGGGGATTTCATTCTGTGTCCTTTGGGCTTAGTCGTTGGTGACTGTGAACTGTGTACCGGCGCTCGTTGTGAATTCAACTTCTGTAATCGGCGAAGTGAAGATAGGTTAATTGGAAATTTAGCAAAATTTTTGAGCATAAAGGCCATGTATATTCGTGCGGAGGAGGTACTGTCCACAAAACACACACGCACGCCAATTTAGAGCTCAACACTACACGATGCCACGAGGAGATGGTGGTCACGCCTGTCGGGTTCGACGTAAAAGAAAAAATATGAACGACGATTACGATGATGACCCTGACCTTTCGACCAATTCTCACGTGGGTGTTAACTCTATTGCTGATCTCCCCAAAGATTTAGCGAACGAGTTAGTGAAAAAGCTCGATGAAACTCTGGCCCAACCTACAAAGCCAAGCTCGGGTTTCGGAAGTGATTGGCTGACAGCTGCCCCAAGTAAAAAGAAGAAGAAGAATAAAAGAGGTGTGGGAAAGGGCAGCAGCGGAGAAATCCCCACCTCCCCCATCCCTACCCCTACCCCCACCTCCACCTCCCCCAAACCCAAATCAAACCTGTTCAAGGGGAAAACGTTTACAATAACAACAATCTCGAACGGGCTCCAGCATGAGAATCCGGAAGATTCTTACTTATCACAAAAAGCGAAACTAATTTCTCTTGGCGCAAATGTTATTGAGACAGTTTCAAAGTCTTTGGATTTCCTGCTCGCTCGCAAGTCGGCCGTTGAGGTGAGCGAGCGAATACTGCGAGCGAGCCTTGATGAAGACGAGAATACGATCCACTACTAAACTGACATTATTCTCAATTTTTTGGCTCGCTTAGGGGATGACCCAAAAGGTTCGCAAGGCCATCAAGCGAAATTGCCGCGTAATTGACTTGGATGGTTGGGTCAACGCTTGCATCGAGGCGAAGAAAATTTTGATCCCAGTGCCAGCGGAATTTGATTTTACCGAGCTCGCGAGAGAGTGCATAGAGAAGAGAGGGGCAAACACAAACACAAGCACAAACACAAGCACAAGCGAGCTAGTCTCGATTTCCCAATACTTCGACAACATTGATCCCAACGATGAAAATTGGTCTGCTCCTGCCGAACTCGGCTGTTGCTGTATCTGCCACGAGAACCACCCGGCAAATACCATCACGCCTTGCGAGTGGTGCGAGGGCTGTAACATTAATCAAAGCCTGAGGCCTGCTGAAAAAGAAGAAACAAATTAAAGGTCGTAGGAAGCTAAAATTTCAAATTATTTTGATGATGATGTTTGCTCTAACAGCTCCAACAAACTTAATACATCCCCTCGCACCTCATCATATACCATCGCGCCAGTCGCAACCGCCTGTTCCCCATGGCCTTCCCCCTCCCTTATCCGCGCCCTGCACACCGCCAGATCCTTGAACGCCACGCCCTCCTCTCTCTCTATTGCCGGGTTGTCAGTAGTGGCTTCGCCGGTGTGGTTGTTCTGAAAGAATTTGCACCCTGCTTGTTTTGCTGGCGACCACTGATTCATTTTTGCCCTCTCAATTAGCCTCAACGCCTCTTTCTTCTTCTTCTCGGCATTCTTCCTCGCGGTCTCCTTCAGCTTCTGCTGCTTTGAATCCTGCCGATTGCCGAACGAACTTATCAACGCGATTGTTGGCAGAGCCAATTTGTCCGCGGAATCCGCGTCGTCCTCATTTGCCTCTTCAAATTGGATTCTCTTGCCATTCCTATCAAACTTGTTCGTGCTGCCCTTGTGTTTCTTCTCGCCTATGAGCTCCAGCTCGTGCTTATTGAATTCGTTCTGCCCATTTGACTTGTCCGGCGAACCGAAGTTCAGCACGCCAGAGAGGTCCTTGTCGAGTTTAATCTGCGCCACATGACAGATATGTGTGTACGTGTGAGTGCGCGAAGCAGCCACATAACAGCAAGAATTACTCACCTCTCGAGAATTCTTGTTGGCTTGGGCTCGTGAGAGGAACATGTTGTCGGGCGGAGCTAGCGTTACGTTTTCATGCTCGTCCGTCCCTTTTGGAGTGTAACTGTTTCTCACTGAATACAGCATTCCCTTGGAATAGTCGGTATTGCTTGAACCGAATGTGTCGCCAAACATGGGAAAATTATGGGTTTGGACGTTCTGGGAACTAGGAGTGAAGGTTGCCACGCTTTATTTATGTAGGTTTTGGGAGTGGGAAGTAATAAATGTGTCCGTCTGGTAATCAGATATGCGTTGCCGTTCCAAACAAATATCTTATAAATTTTAATTTTTGCGTGAAGCAGTTTCACAAACCAACTTGGCAACCAGCCTTTTGGCAACCAAATATACATCACATCATGTTCAATAAGCAAACTCATCGACAACAAAACCCACATTCCCCCCATTCCCCCAACAAAAACCTAAACTCTTCCTTTTCTCCCAAAGCTTTTCCAACTCCAGGCGGACGGTCGTTTAAGCCAAGGCAGGGAGCAACGCAGTCGCCCAGTTCTCTCCCCTTCTCCCCCAAATCTCCCTTCTCCTCCTCCTCATCCTCCCACCCATCACATCCATTCCACACCTTCTCCTCAGCCAACAAAAAACCTGTTGCAAAAACCTTTGAATCCATCAGCACCGAAGCCCTCAACTCCCCAACAACGAACCCTTCGCTGAAAATTCTTGTTCGCACCCTCCAAATATCATCAATCAGCAACTTGCACACTCTAGTTGCTCAGCGGTTTCCCAGCAAAGGCAACAGCAATAATATATTGGAGCCCCCCCCTCTCTCTTCATCCAACGGCCTCCCTCCCGCCCTCCTTAAATCCTTCAACTGGCTAGACTACATAGACCTTCAATCCATCGCGTCCCAATTTTTTCGCTGCGAAGATGACCTTTACCCCCGTTTCCAAAAGTATTGCGGAATCGCAACGGCCAATTCCAACTTCAATTCCAATTTTAAACAACCAGTTATGAATAGCACCATGACGACTCGCCGTGGCTCCGTAAGCTCCAAAAATTCTTACAACGCTCCGGCCGCGGAGGAATCGTTCATGAACTGGGATTCTTTCGTGAACTTCATGTTCGACCACGGTGTCTTCCCCGACTCGATTGGCAACGACGTCAGCAACAACTTCAACCTGATGCGGATTTTTCTCAGCGTGTCGTCCGACAAAACTAGAGAGAAAGTGGTCGTCGTGAAAGACGAGCACGAGCGTGACGACTACATCGATGGTGGTTCTGGCTCTGGCAGTGGCGGCTACTACCACCACCAGACTAACGACGAGAGGAACGATGCTGAGGCTAAAAAGGAAATAGAATTTCCGACCCTGCTTCGGGAGAATTGCTTCAAACTGAGGCATCTGTTCCGTAACATGTCGAGTTTGAGTCGGCAGGCTTTGACGAGGGGTTTGGTTGAAGAGAGTGATGATGAGAGCGACAACGACAACGTCAAAAACAAAAACAATGACAAGGAACAGCGAAAGCAATTTTCCACCTCCATCAACAAAAACTCCAAGGCAAAAACCCTCCTGGAAATGACCACCAACGTTCGATACCTGCTTAACGCGATCGGTGACAACCCCCTGCCTGGCGAGTTCCAATATCTGATGGCAAAGTTAAGGGAAAACTACAATAATACACTGGAGAAAATCCGCAAGGAGGAGGCAATTGCGGCGGCGAGCGCAGTCGTTGCCGTCGACACATCGACAGAACCAGCCAGCGTGAATGCCCCTCAAAATGATGAAAATCATGAAGTCCGCGTACAGGTGATGAAGACGAGCATAACTCGCGATGAATCCCGCGAAATGGCTACAGACGGCTACATCCACTACCAAACTAACCCACTCAATGCGCCTCGCCTCGCTTTGCTCGGCGCCGGCGCAGAGTTCTACTCCCGTGCCCCCCGATATAAACTCCCAAAGCCAAAAACGAAAACACCAAATCTCGCTCGACTTATTCCTTGAGAACGACTTCATCGAGGCTTACATGCACGCAGCAATAGTGGCCAACAGGGTCGCGACGATTGAGCTCTCTTACGAAGAGTTCAAAACTTCGATCCTCGCCATTGCCCACCAGAACATGATCGCAAAGGTTAGCAAGGAGGACGTGTTGCTGCAGAAGAAAAATCAAAGGTTAAGGGCTGTAAGTATGAAGAGTAACGCAAGAAACTCAACTAAAAAAACGAGAACCTTGGAGGATGCCATGGCAGACGCTCTTGCAACTCTTGGTCCTGAAGCCCAATCTGGAGGGTCATTTTACAACGACAATAACAAGGCAAAAACCAAATCCATCGTGTATGCACCAAACTCAAACTCAAACCCCAACCCCAACCCCAACCCCCACCCCAACCCCAACTACTCCAACCATCTTCTCCACCACCTTCTCGACAACCTGCTCCAATCAATGAAGAGAGACTACAATGAAATACAGCTCGCCAACGGCGACAACGAGGAATTCTTTGGGGAGGGCGAAGAGGACATTTTCGACATAGACGGATCCTTGACACCAACAGATGATTTATTGGGTGCCCTCACCAAGCTTGAGGCCACCCTCACCGATATTTTCGATATTTACGTCACCCAGTGGAGCGAGCCGAATTCAAAAACAATTTCCCTCGATGCCTTTATGGTTTTTTTGAGAGATTCAAAGTTGTGCAGAAAGTTGACATCGAAGGTGAGCCAGCCACGAAATTATACTTTGGGTTGTGGAGGGGGGAAGACCCCCCCACCCTTTCCGCTGCGCTCGGCCTTCCGCTGCGCTGCGCTCGGCCTTCCGCTGCGCTCGGCCTTCCGCTGCGCTCGGCTTTCCGCTGCGCTCGGCATGATGGACGCAGCTTCGCTCGCTGCGCTCGCTCGCCGCATCACACACATCCACTTACCCCTCTTCTCCTCTCACCTCACCGCTCAGCACATTGAAAAGATTCTTTTCGATATGATGGACTTGGACTTCGAAAGTGAGCTCACTGTCGATCAGTTCACCGAGGCCAGCGACACGCTGATAAAGGAGAATTACGCAGAGGGTTGCCGGAAAGAGCTGCTGGACTGGAATTCTGAGATCAAACTGAATCTTATATTGCGAACTGAGGTCCGCCTGGATTCCTTGTACAAATTATACGAAATGCCCAACCGAGCAGTTAACTGCAAGCCCAACGTTTTTAGAGCGCAGCGGAGCAGCGCGGACATCTCAACGGCGGCGAAAAGTTCCAACAGAACTTCATCCATCATTGACAATTGGACCGGAAAGACGATTGAATTTGCGGACGCGGAAACTGTGGATTCTTTTCTTCCCAACCATGCCATGCAGTTCATCGTTGGTAGCAGCACATCCGCGAACAGCAGAGGGCAAATCAAGCCCAAGACTGAACAAGAAAAGCGGTCCGAGCTCCTCGGTCTGATTTTCGATCGAGGGCAGGCGCGAGTCGACCCCAGCGACCTGGAAGAAGGCCAAAGCAATAATAATGACGACGGCGGCGATGACATTTCACCCTCACACCCAAATCCAAACAAAAACCCAAGCAATTCTGCTTCGACCAACAACATGACCCCAAAAACCCAATCAACGCTCGCAGGTGAGGGAGCGAAACGTAAAATACGACAAATACGAGCCACAAACCTAAACTGTTATTGCATTATCACTCTGCGCAGAATCGGAAAGGCAAAAGAAGAAGGATTTCCTTTCCACAGCCCAAAACGAGTTTGCGAACACGGCTCACTCAGCCACGAACTCCATCATGTCCGTGGCGCTTTTGCTCGGAAAGTTGAAGTTCTCGCCCGAAACGCAGCTGAACAACGATTTGATGCTGATTGACGACAGTGTCATCAATATCGAGAACGAGTTACTCAACAACAACAGCGTCGACGAAGGCGGATTTTCCAAAATCGACGAGAGCGACCCCAACTCGCCAATGCACAACATGAACATGAACACGAACACGAACATGGGCAGCTCGCCGGCCACCACCAACATGATGTCGCCGGTGCCCCCAAATTTCAGTCACACGAGAAGCCAAACTCAAGGTGCGTTGCGAGCGAGGATTATGGAAGTTGAGAATACGAGCCACTACTAACTAACAACCAATTTCTCGGCGCGCAGCTCGCAAAAAGAAGATTTTCAAAAGACGGTTCGGCCTCTCGCGCGGCGTGCAGACATTCGTGCCTCGCATGACGACGTCCAACCGGGACCGACTAAAATTCAAGGAGAAGCTCAACAAGAAATGCCGGGAGATTGTTGAGTTTGCGGAAACACACGATCTAAATGGCTCCGCGGGGAATAACAACGACCAAATAGAAATCAGCATCCACGATCAACATGATGTGGACCAGCTCATGGCCCACCCTTCCTACAGGCTTTTCGAGGAGGCCATGAGGATCAAATTGAGATCTCCTGAAATCGCCATCGGGATGCTGGAGAATGCAATGCTGTTTGCGATTCACATGCACACGGGAGGCAAAACGAGCAGCGAGCACAAAATGAACTTGTACAACGAGCTCGTTGAGCTGTGCATCAGGGGAAAAAAGTTTGACCAGGCTGCCGATCTG
>Ga0302114_10001463_pt1 | contig 15587 bp, 9 predicted proteins | sample AG5_Surface_MG_FD_203107 | JGI IMG/M metagenome (GOLD analysis project Ga0302114, IMG submission 203107) | Marine microbial communities from Western Arctic Ocean, Canada - AG5_Surface | ecosystem: Environmental > Aquatic > Marine > Oceanic | place: Canada: Western Arctic Ocean | collected...
GCGAGCGAGGGGGCGCAGGCGAAGAGGGATCGGAGGGACAGGGGGGGGTTCGTTAGGCCGAAGCCGTGGGAGGGGAGGGACCCGGATAAGAACCAGAGCGGAAACGGGGAAGATAACGGTAACGGTAACGGTAACGATAACGATAACTCGCACTCCCTCCTCGTGGCGCCCGTTCCCGTTCCTGAGAACGAGGCGAAGAACACTTTCTCCGTCTTGCGGCTGGCGGAGAACGAGGAGCACAGGGGGCGGTACGCGGAGTTCATCAGGGACATGGCGAGGGAGAGGGAGGGGAGGGAGGAGAGGAAGAGGGCGGACAAGTTCAGGAGGAAGTTTGGGGGCGTGAATGTCAACACGTACGTCAAAGGTACTGGGAATGGGTTAGGGGTGAACATGGACACGAACATGGACACGAACATGAACGTAAACGTGAACATGGACATGAACCTCATGGGAGACGGAAGCCTGAAACACGGCTCCGACGAGCCCATCCCCTCCCTCCCCCCCTCCCTCGGAACCGAGGGCCTCTGGCTCCAGCGCCCCCTGGACGGCTCGACCCAAACCGGCTCCGGGTCCCGCCCCCCCCCAGACGAGAACAAGCTCGTCGGGAAGAAGTTCAAGCCCAAGCCGACCACCCAGGCGGAGGTCAGGGACTGCCAGGCGGAGCTAACCCCCCAGGAGCTCCTCGGAACGCAGGGGAGCTGCAAGGTCCTCGACTTTGGGGAGCTCGTCGTCGGGTCCACGAAGGCCAAGAACTTCGCGGTTAGCAACGACCTTCCGAGGTGCGTTCTGATTGGGCTCGGGAGCGGGCAGGGGGGCGGGCAGGGGGGCGGCAGCGGCAGGGGCAGCGGCGGCGGCGGCGGCAGCGGCGGCGGGGGGCTCGAGCCGGAGCTCGAGGGGAGCTCCCCCCCCTCGCAGGTCCTCCCCAGCGGTGCAACGGCCGGCTTCGACGTTCGGTTCTCCTCCCCCCACGAGGGCAGGTTCAAGAAGACCGTCCAGTGGCTCGTCAACGGCAGGCACGCCTTCAAGTTCACCGTGCTCGCGACCGTCGTTCCCGTGAGGGTCCTGCTCGACCCGAAGCACGAGGGGGGGAAGCCGCTGGAGATGGCGTTCCAGGAGAGCTCCCTCGAGGGTGAGGTCAGCGAGGAGGTCACGCTGAGCAACCCGGGAAACGCCGAGGCGGAGTACGGCTGGACGAGCAGGAGGGCGTTCGCGGTCGCACCGGAGGCGGGAAGCATCCCGCCGTTTGGCACGGCGAACTGCACGGTCACGTGGACGCCGAACCCGGCGTTCAAGAACAGGGAGGTGCTGAGCCTGAGGGTTCAGGGGGGGGACGACGTCGACCTGCATGTTGTGGGGAGCTTGCTGGAGAGCAAGGCGGCCTTCACGGTTAAGGAGCTGAGCATGGGGACGGTGGCGGTGGGGATTGAGAGCAGGCACGTTGTTAAGCTTAAGAACACGGGGAAGAACCCCGCGGTGGCGTTTGTGGACGAGTTTCCTGAGGGGAGTGGGATTGAGGCGAGGCCGAAGAAGGTGAGAGAAGGAGAAGGAGAGGGAGAAGGAAAAAGGAGGGTTGGGTGGGATGTGGGATGGGGATGAGGGATGACAAATAGCGAACGATATAACGATTGTGCAAACGATTGTACCAACGATTGTACCAACGATTTTACCAACACGACTCACACTCACACAACAAACACACACACCTTAACCCCCACCCCCATCCCACAAACACCCCACAAACACCCCACACCCACCTCACACACACCCCACACACACCCCACACACACCCCCACACCCCCACAGGTCAGGATCCCAGTCGGCTCCACCCAGGAGTTCACAATAACCGTGAAACCGCCCATGCCCCGTAAGTACGAGGACGTGGGAATGACAGTCTCCGTCCGCGGCGGAAAGATGCTCCGCCTCCCGCTGACCGCCAACGCCGTCGTCCCAAAAGTCGTCCTCGAGGAAGCTTCGTTCGGCTTCGAGAAGGTGGTCATCGGGGGGTATATTAGGCTCCCGGTTACCCTCAGGAACGAGGGGGAAATTCCCGGAGCGCTCTTTGTTGACCTGAGCTCGTATCCGAACTTCTCGCTGCAGGAGCCCAAGAGGAGCAGGATTAGTACCAGCATGGCGGATAATTTTGCCACGACCACGACCGATGGTGGTGGTGGTGGTGGTGGTGGTGGTGGTGGTGGTGCAGCCATCACCCTGAACTCCCTCGACCAGGTGTTCAAGAACAACAGCAACAAGGCCAAGGCCAAGGCCAAGAGCAACAACGGCAGCAGCAGCAGCAGCAACAACAGCAACAGCATCAGCGACGACGAGACATGCCACGCGTGGAAGATAACAATCGACACTGGCTCAACCTTCAACCTTGAGCTGGTCTACAAGCCCACAACCGCCACGACCCACGACTTCTCCCTCCCGTTAAACTTCCAAGGAATCCAGTCCGACCACTCCCTCCGCCGGCCGGTCACCGCCATGGGCCTGAAGCCCAAGCTCCTCATGTCAACGACCAGCGTGGACTTTGGCGACCGGGTCGTTCAGCGCGATCCCGGGAGGAGGATGCCGTACACTTCCGAGCTGACCTTCACGAACGATTCGAAGGAGGCGCTCGCTTGGGATTTGGACGATTCGGCGACCAGGCCTGTTAGTACGGGGGTGGGGGGGAATATTACGGCGACGAGCACTTGGTTCGTTAGTCCCAAGCGCGGGAACTTGTCCCCTGGGGAGGTTATTACCCTTAGGGTTACTTTCAGTCCCCAGGAGGACGTTGACTACGAGACGGAGGTGAGCGAGCGGAGCGGAGCGGAGCGGGAAGAGGGCTTGGAAGACAATTTCAGAAAACATTTGCGCGAAGCCATGTCCATGTATGTACTAAACTAAACTAATTTTCACTCATTAAAATGCCGCTCGCACAGCTACCCTGCTTTCTCGCCAGCCAAGCCGACCGCTCCAGACCGTACTTAGTCTTATCGCTCAACGGCTCGGGGGTGTACCCTCGCATCGTATTCGACGCCGACGAGATCCTAATGCCCAGCGTCCCCCTAAACGTCACCTCCCGAGCCCTCTTCCACGTCACAAATGACGGCTACGACAACCTCGACCTCACCTACAAGCTTCCGATCAACTGCCAAGTGCCGCTCACGGTGGAGTTTCCCAAGGGGCAGAGCATCGGCTTGGGGACGGACAAGATTCCGGTCATCGTAAGCTTCCAGTCGGAGAAGGCCATCAGCCTCCACACGAAGATCGACTTTTTCGACGCGGATGGGTCGTGCTACTCGATCAACGTCACCGGCTGCTCGGACAACAGCCTCTTCACCAACTACGGCTTCCTGCAGACGTACGCGGACAACTACAGGTACTTCGCCATGGAAGGGAGCGCGGTTTGTTACTACGACAAGAAGCAGGTTCTCTCCATGCAGCAGTTTGAGCACAAGAGGAAGGAGGAGGATCGGGCTAGGAAGAGAAAGCAGTCCGAGCTCGAGATGGCTGCTTTGGCCAACGGCGGTCCCTCCATGGACAGCCTCAAGTCGGGCAGCACTGCCAACAACAGCAGCAACAGGAGGGACAGCCAGGCCAACCAGCAGAAGGAGAAGGAGTTGGCAGCTAAGAAGGCCAAGAAGGAGCAAAAAATCCAACAGCTCACCACGCAGATACTACTTTCCCAGACCGAACCTGGAGCCAATGCGGGCATAGACATTGAGGAGGTGAGCGAGCGAGCCTTGAGGAAGACGAGAATACGAGCCACTACTAAACTAATATTATTATCAATTCTTGGGCTCGCTCGCCTCCCCCCTGATCCATTAAAAATGCGCCTCGCCTCGCCTCGCCTCGCCTCGCCTCGCCTCGCCTCGCCTCGCCTCGCCTCGCCTCGCCTCGCCTCGCCTCGCCTCGCCTCGCCTCGCCTCGCCTCGGCGCAGTCGCCCTACGCGCTAACACCCGACGAGGTCGAGTCGCTGAAGTTCTGGCTCAACTCCAACGTCATGCTCAACCCTCTAACTTCCTTTCCCGGCGACTTCGTCGAGACGAACGGCAAGGCTGGGTTGGACGCCATCGAGTTCATGTGCGGCAAGAAAATTCCGGGCAAAATCAAGAAGCTCACGTCGGTGAAGAAGGACCAGCTCAACCAGCTTTTGGGCCAGTACAAGGAGCTCCTAACTTTCATGAAGACCAACGGCGGTGAGCGAGCGAAGCGAGCGAGCCTTGATGAAGACGAGAATACTGGCGATGAATTCCCGCGAAATGGCTACAGACATAATGGCTGCATCCACTACTAAACCAACTCACTCATTTTTTTGACTTGACTCGCTTCATTCTTCTTGCTCTTGCTTCATTAAAATTTCGCCTCGCTTCGCTCGGCGCAGCTCTCCTTCCGGGAATTCGCGCGGAGAACTTTCTCCAGCGGTCGCAGTTCGTTCAAGCTAGGGAGACCGAGGCGATGAACGGCCCCACTAGGGTCACAGCGGCGCAGCTCAAGCAGAAGAAGATCGGCTGGGAGGCCAACTACTCGAAAATCAGCAAAGAGTCGTGGGCTTGCTTGATGTTCCAGGCGATTCGGGTCTTCATGCTCGGTCGCGTTACGCCCTCCGGACTGTCCAAGCTCCCGGGGGTGCTGATGCCGGCCATGAAGAAGGGCAAGGACGGCGGGAAAAGGTGAGCGAGCGAAGCGAGCTAGCTTTGAGGAAGACGAGAATACTCGCGATGAATCCCGCGAAATGGCTACAGACGGCAAAAATCCACTACTGAACTAACCCACTCAATTCGTTTTGCTCGCTTCATTCGTTTTGCTCTTGCTTCATTAAAAATGCACCTCGCTTCGCTTGGTGCAGCATCGACACGGAGCTCGAGGGAAGCAACATTTACTCCCTCGGGGAGTGCTGCTTGCTGAAGTGGGTCGGATACCACGTGAACAAGAACATGCCCGGCGGACTGAAGAAGAGGATCGTCAATTTCGACGAGGACTTCGCCGACGGCAGCGTTTACTGCAGCCTGCTCGCGAACCACCTTCCCTACCTCACAACCGATTCAAACATCCTCTCCGTCTTCACAAAGTGCAACGAGGTCGAGAAGCTATCCAAGGTGGAGGTCCGAACTTCCAACATGAAGATTGTGCTGGAGGTGCTCAAGAAGTGCCGCATATCCATGGGAGCGACAATGGAGAACTTGCTAGCTCCCACCACGAGGCAAACGGTTCTGTTCATGCTCAACTTGTACCAGGCCCTCCCCCAGCTCATCCCGAAGACCACCATTGACTTCAACTGCACGCTCGGAGACACCATGAAGAAGTCCATTGCCCTGACCAACCCGTCTTCCAAGCCCGTCACCTACATGGTCACGCTGGAAGGAAGCAGCGACTTTGTCATTGAGGGGGACAGCATTTCTCTCGATCCCAAGTCGGTCACGCAGTTCGTGGTGGACGCAACGCCGAGGTTCAGCAAGAGCGTGGAGGTAAGCGAGCGGAGCGGGGAGGGGTTGACGAAGACGAGCATAGAAGCCACTACTAAACTAAACTAAACAAACTAAACTAACCTTTTCCAACTCAATTCTTATCCGCACCTTCTTCGCTCGGCGCAGGCTCGAATCACCTTTTGGGCGCAGCGGGACAGCGGCCCCATGGCGTCCAACTTGGTCTTCCTGCTGAGGACCACCGTCACGAAGCTCAAGGCCATCCAGACCTTCAACGTCGGGGCGAGCTCGTTCGAGCAAACGAGTGTCGAGATCGTGGTCAAGAACCCGTACGAGACGAGCTGCACGCTGTTCTGCGAGATCCAGCAGGAGCTGATAACCCCGTACAATTTCGTGCCGCCGGGAATGAGCAAAGCCAACGGAAACAACCTTCCGCTCCCGGAGCAAATTTTCGGACCGGCCTTGGCGAGGCAGAAGTCAAAGAAGAGGGTCGGCACCGCCGCTTCCAGCATGAGAGGAGCGGGGGGGGGCGGGGCGAAGGAGGACGCGGAGACCGTCGCTCAGGAGTTGGACGACCGAGAGAAGTGCCTGAAAATGCTCGGCCAGCCGTTCCACGTTCACGAGGGCACGAAGCTCAAGCTCAACCCGGGCGAGGAGCAGAAGATTAACGTCTCCGTGCTACCTTTCGTTGCGGGGACCTACCGCGCGTACGTTATTTTGTTGGACGAAAAGGTGGGCCAGTTCGCCTACGAAATCATCGCGACGTGCGGTTTGCCCAAGCCGAGCGCGGAGCTGGCCTTCGACCTGAACGCCGACGGGGAGGAGGCGGCCGACAACGAGAAGATCTTGAGGTTGCCGCAGCGCAACGGGCTGCTGGACAAGGCCGCGAGCGTCGCGTTGGACAGGCTGCCGAGCGCCATGCGAACGAGATGCAGGAACATACTGCTCAGCTATGTTGCCCCCCACGCTGCCGAGAACACCAACGGCATGGTCAGGTACAGGTGCATGTTCGACAGTCCCTTCTTCCAAGCCGTTCCGGACGTGGTAATGAGGGGCAACGAGATCGTTGCGGTTGTTAGAAGTATCACCGAAGACACCAAGCCGGGAAGCAAGAACGGAACAAAAGCTGAGGGCGAACCTCCTTCGTCTCCTGTCAAAGAGAAGAAGAAGCCAGCGCTCCCAAAGAACGTGATTTTGGAGGACTTGCAGGGCGACAGGCCGCTCTCCAACTTCATCATGCTCAACTTTTTCCCCAAGGAGGCGGGCACGTACCCGCTCACGGTGACTCTGATGCCTTTCACCGGAGAGCCTGACTTGCGTATTTACAAGATCGAGGCGACTGTAACCACCCAGCCGAAGGAAACAAGCTTGGAGTTCGCCGCGCCCGCGAGGCAGATTGTTGTCCAAGAGATTCCCATTCAGAACAACGGCAACGAGGAGTGGACGCTGGGTTGCGCCATTGCTGGCAGTAGGAGTTTTGCGGGACCCAACAGCTTCAAGGTGCCTGCCAACTCGACCGCCAACTACCCGCTGAGCTTCAAACCGCAGTGGATCTGCGAAGAAAACGGAGTGCTGACCTTGAAGAACGCAAAGGTTGGAAACAGCTTCATCTTCAATCTCAGCGGAAAGGGAAAAGAGCCACTGGCTGATGGCCACTTTGCCATTCCCATGAAGGCGAGAGAAAGTCTCGAACACGTTTTCAGAATCCCTGGGGCCGGGTCGTTCAACGTAGAGAGCGATCTTCCCTACGTGAGCGGACCCCCGACCGTGGAGGTTGGTGGTGACGGAGGTGGTGAAAATTCGGACTACGTGCTCAAGATTGCGCCCCAGGCGAGCGGAACCTACACCGGGCAAATAACCTTTACAAACGAGACAACTAAGCAGTACTACTGGTACACGGTGGAAATTCTCGTGAGCGCACCCGCCGAAGAAGCTAGCATCAGCATGAGCGCGGTTTGCAGGACGGCAACCGCCGCAACGATTGCATTGAGCAACCCCACGGACAATCCGATTGTTTTCAAAGTGAGGCTGGACGGCGACGGTTTGATCGGCGACAACACCTTCACCCTGGAGCCGCAGGGCACGAGCAGCTACGAGCTGTTCTACTCGCCGCTGGTGGCCAAGAGGCACAGCGGCACCGTGGCGTTTACGAACGACTTGGCTGGCGAGTTTTGGTACAAGCTTGAGCTTGCTGCCACGCCTGCGCAGCCTATTAAGCTGCCGCAAATGAGTGCGCCGGTGGGAGGCAAGAGCAGGCAGCAAATAACCATCCAGAACCCGCTGGGCAAGGAGTTGAAGATGGGCAGCAGGTGAGCGAGCGAAGCGAGCGAGCGAGCCTTGATGAAGACGAGAATACTCGCGATAAATCCAGTGAAATGGCTACACTAAACTAACCCACTCAATTCTTTTGACTCGCTTAACTCGTTTTTGCTCTTGCTTCATTAAAAATGCGCCTCGCTTCCTCTCGGCGCAGCGTGAACAACAAGAGGAACTTTGTGGTTGAACCGAGTGCAATTATACTCGCGCCGTATAGTGAAACCACCTTCAGTGGTGTACACGCCCAGCAGTTTGGGCGAGGACGAGACCACGAAGTTCGAAGTCACCAACCCGGACATTGGCGACTACGTGTACTTCGCAAGTGGAAACGGCGAGCTGCCGGGAGTTATGGAGGAGCACTGCCCGACCGCCGTGGTGAACGACCAGACGAGCTATCCGTTCAAGTTCAAGAACCCCTTCAACACGGTGTTGATTGTAGATTTGATTCTTCACTTGGAGGACGACAAAAATGAAAATGGCGGCGATGGAGGAGTGGATGGAGGAGGCAGGAACGCCACGCCGGGAAGCCCGTCTGTAGACTCGTTCGCTAGCGGAAACAGCAACAAGGAGGAAATTGTCGGCCACGAGATCTTCAAGCTGCTGCCCAAGAAGACCAGGGAGATCGTCATGGGACCCTTGACGAGTATCCAAGTGCCCATTAGCTTTGCACCCGACACGATCGAGGAGAAGCACGCGCAGGTCGAGGTGAGGGGGGAGTTGGGTCAGAGGAAATTGACCTGGCTGTACCCCATCAGGGGGCTAGCGGAGAGTCCGGCGGGGAGGAGCATTGTCCTGACCACTCAGGCGAAGAGTCCTCTGAAGGAAGACGTGGGCTTGCAGCTCTACGGATTGGACGAGAATGCGCTGGCGGAGAACGAGGAGTTCGGCTTCGAGCTGGAGTTTAAAAACTGCAGCGAGGAGCAGAGGAGGCTGCTGGAGAAGACGCTGAGGGTGGAAGGTGTCAACATGACGTTGAGCCACCCGGACGACTTCTTGGGATTCAGATTCTTGTTTGAACCGCTACGGCCGTTCACTTGCAACAGCGAGCTGGTCATCACGAGGAAGAGCACAGGAGGAAGGTGGAGGTTCCCGATCAGGGTAGACGCGACGGATGCAGAGCCAGAGCAAGAGATTGAGATCGAGGCGGCGATCAAAACAATCAGCAAGGTTGTGTTCAAACTTACGAACAGGACAAGCGAGCCGGCAGAGTTCCAAGCATTCTTCACCGTTGACAGCGCAAACACGCTGGGCATCGAGCCGAGCGGGGGAGTGCTTAGCGGCTACGGGACCGAGGGGACTCCGTTGGGGATCACCTACGCCCCCCAGGAGTACGGCGTGTGCGAAAAGGGACGGCTGATCATTCAAACTAGCGAGGTGCAGTGGATTTACGATATTAAAACCAGACACCCAGGCTTCCAGCCGCCTACGGATGTGGTGAGCAAGCTGGACAGCAGGTTGGACCCCTACCTGGAGAAGAGTCTAGGAACGAGTAAAATCAGCAAGATCAATGTGATAGCACATAATATGAAGGGTGAAAACATGAACGCGAGCAAAGTGAGAAATGATAAGGCGAGAGACAGGTTCAAGCTGCAGGAGAGCTCGGAGTTGCCCAAGGTCAAATAAAGTGGAGTGGAGTGGAAGAGGATGTGGAAGTACTGTTAAGTTTTGTTCATTTACAGCATTGCAACTTTTATGAAACTTCGTGGGGGAGGGAGGAAAAATAATAAATTTATTGACTTATCCACGCATTTTTTACTCCAAGCTCAGTGTTCCTGACAACTTTTTGCCACCAAACTCGTGGGTACCACACAATGACTCGATGAATACTGCATCTCCATTTTTCTTTCCCTTGCACTTGTCAAGAAGCTGACGTCCCCGGTAGTAAGCTGAGGTATGCTTAAAGTGGTTTCGTTTGGTCATCAAGGCGCTTGGCTTGACCGTCAGTTCTGGTCTGATCATGCCGTTAACCATGTGCTCGTGTTTCATGTCCCTCTCTTTGTTCGTGAAGTTTTGCGCCGCCACCTTCTGCTCATACTCACGTCGTCGATAATCTTTCCAGCGATGCGCACTGAGCTTCTCTTCCAGCCGGCCAAAATCAGCCCTTTGCTTGCTTTCAAGTTTTGCTTCCTTAAGGGCAATTTTGTCATCAAATACTTTATTGAATTCTGCCTCTTCAACCTTGTCAATTTCACGAAGCATTCGGCGAACATTTTTCGCTTCATCATACTGCTTCAAGTTGCAGAGCCTAACCTCAGCATTCTTGAGCTCCATCCTTCTTCTTGAATATTTCATTCTTGGTTTCTCAATTCGACTCAACTCTAGTGTTTGGTTCTCCTTCTGTATCCTGAACCGCTCGCGAATTGAGGAAATTTCGCGCAAATTTTGTTTCTCAACTTCATTCTCTTCCTCGGTATGGATTTTGTGCCTCATCGGATCTGCCATTTTCTTAGCCTTGCGAAAGAATGCGGTCTCCCTATCCTGCTGATTTGCTTCATTAACCTCTTGAAGGCCGCCAAATTCAGACCTCAACCTTTCCAGTCGCTGCCCCAATTCCTTGGCCTGGTCAAAATGGCCACCTTGAAGCTGATTTTTCAGGGTTTTGTCCATACTTGACTCTATTCCTCTAAACATTAACACCTGCTGTCGTCGATCAACGTGATCATCTGGTTCCAACCCTTTCAAAACAAAGGCTTCTCGGACTGTCGAAATCCCTATCAGCTGAGCTGTTGGCTTCTTAGTTGATCGAAATTCAGACTCGTCCAATTCAAAAGGTAAGGAGTGGTTGTTTTCATATGATACTCTTCGGATGTTGGGGGGCGTGCTCATTTTACTAGTGCAGGGGTCAATGATTGGGTTTCAAAGGAGTTGAAAAAAATCAAGGCTTAAGTTGAAGTGGGATTTTCGGCCCGATTTATTCGTCACACATGACTTTTTAACTCTTTTTCTCTTTATAAACTACACAAGAGCCCGAACAACTTCTATCTCACTATCACACTATTTTCCACTTGAATCTTACAACAAATATGCACACATCACTTCCCTATACCCTGGAATCAAACACTGACTCTGACTCTGACTCCTCGTTCAACAGCATGGAAGACGAGTCAATCGTCTCAACGTCATTTCTCCACCCCTCCTTAAAGCTTTCCCTAGACAAGATGAAGAAAGACTATGATCTCTCTTCGGCCACCATCTTAATATTTGAAAAGTCACCGATATCCCGCAACCACCTCATCAATGCCTTGAGACCGTTCGTCAAGCGTCTCCTTGTAGCAAATGGAAGTGAGGATGCAGTCGCTTTGATCAAGCGGAACAATTCTGACCCGCTCCAAACGAGGAATTCCATTCGTCTGATAATTACCGGGCTGGACAACTCTGCCCTGCGCATTGCGGAGCACGTTGAAGCTCGCTTGCACTCCAAGGTTTTCAGCCGAATGGCATCGATTCCCATCTTGATGACGGTGGAAGACTCAACTTCGCGAGAAATAGAAAACCACCAAATCAAACTCAATCACAATGTTATTATTGAGCAGCTAAGCATGGCCCTGAGCATGTATGTAACTGTCGGATATGTTGAAAAAACCGTGTCCAGCGATACCATTCAAGGTCTGGTTAGCGGAATTCTCGCGAAATACGATGGAGTTTTCGCGGCATACAACGATCTCCGCGCGGTCAAGTCCGAATTTCACTACCCCGCATTTACTGGTTTCTTGAATATGGACAGCATGGACGAATACGAAATGTGCGGGGAAGATAATGATGACAATAACAGTGGCGCTGGCGCTGGCGCTGGCGCTGGCATTGTCAGCAGCGAAGAAGAAACCGAAAACGAAAACAAAAAAATCGAATTCAGTCCTATCTTGAAAGAGGCGTGGGAAAAAACAAAAGAGCAATTTGGTTCTTCATCCACAGCAAGCGGCAGATTGAAGATTTTTGCCCAAAATGTTATGCGGTTAAATAAGGATAAGAAAAAAGCCGCAATCATGAAGCAATTCACGCAGGGAGGAACGTACCATGTTGACGAGGTGAGCCAAAAAAATTAAATCGGCAAATTTTCGGATTTGCCTTTTCAAGGGCAGTGAAAAAAAGAGGGTCTGCTCGGCCGCAATACTAATCCAATCCAATCCAATCCAATCCAACCCAATCCAATCCAATCCAAACCAAACCAATCCAATCCAATCCAACTTTACGTAGGCTCGGCTCACCAGAAAAGTAGCCGGTGAGAAGGTGAAAGCTCCAAAAATCGGCCTGAGCAAATCACAAAATAGACCCAAACTGTACCAAAAGCGCGCGTCTCATATCAAAGCTAGCACCCCCAAAAATTCGCTGGGCTTCTTCGTGACCGATGAAGACAATGACGAAAGCAACGAGGTTGGCGGCGACGCCAACAAAAAGATGCGAATATCCTCCGAGATGGAGCCGTTTATCATGAAAACAAAACCAGGTGATCAAATCAACTGACAGCACAACTCATCATAACACTAACTCCCACATCTTCGCTCGCTCGGCAGACTGCACCGAGTACGGAAAAACCAGCAACGGCTTGACCAAATCCAAGGTCGTACACTTGAAAAATCTGCGAACTGCCACAAAGAAGAGCAAAACCACCACGATGGCGAACGGGCTGAAGCGGCGGGCTACAGGAACAGAGAAGATACAAGCTTTTGACAATATATCCGTTTTAAAAGAATTGGGAATTAAGAAGGAGCCCGAACCACTGGTTGAACCGGTAAAAGTTGCGAGTAAGTTTGCGCAGCGTCTCCTCCAGGTCAAGAAAACAAATGAAAATGACGAAACAAAAAGCCTGCTATCGAAGATAGCGGCAATGGGGGGACACAAGCCGAAGAAGAAGACCCTCAACATCGCACAGGTCGCCATAGCTGCCATTGCGAAGAAAAAGCAAACCACCACGCTCAAAGACGTGCTCGAGGAAGCAAGGAAAACTCCTCAGGATTTGCTGCAGTACGATTTGATCGAGATCAAGCCGTCGCAGGCGGCCTCGTCCGCGGCAAACCACTTTATGAGAATGGGTTACAAGCAGCAGTTGAACAAAAAATACGCCGCCGCTCGTAGCTACTTCAGCCGGGCGATAATTGCAGAAAGGTTCAATACCGGAGCTTGGTTCTGCAGGGGAGTAGCAAATGACAAGTGCGGGGACTATTTCAGGGCCTTGAGCGACTTTGGGTTTTGCTTAAAGTCTTCGTTGGACCAGATTGCTAGGGTCGCCTCCGCGGCAGCCATGAACGGAAAGAGAGACGGTCCCAAAGGCGCGCAATCGAAAAAAGAATTTGAGAACATCAACGACTTAGACGACCTGGAAAAAATTGGTTTGCCTTTCAACAACAAAAAAAACACTCGGGTCAGGGAGGGGGGGTTTGAAAATATAGAGAAGCAGCACAAGGTGACCATTTCAAGAATTTTCTTCAACCGAGGTGTGTGAGCGAAGCGAGCGAGCTTTGAGGAAGACTAGAATACTCGCGATGGATCTCGCGAAATGGCTGTAGACGGCTACATCCACTACTAAACTAACATTATTCCACTCAATTCGTTTGGCTCGCTTGGTTTGGTTCGCTCGTGCTTCATTAAAAATGCGCCTCGCTTCGCTTCGCTCGGCGCAGCGCTCGTGAACATACACATGGGAAACGACGAGGATGCCATTGATGATCTGAACAACGCACTGAAACGTGACAGCAAGGACAAGGTGGCGAGAGGAGCGAGAGCAATGGTACTGAGAAGGATGGGCGACTACAAAAAGTGTCAGCTCGACTACACGAATTTGGCCAAGAGAAGGGACACGGAAAGGATGGACAGGTTTGACAGGGCGGAGCCAATAACCGGTATGACGCCGTTGGCACCGAAAAGTGCCGGGAGAATGAGAAGTGTTCACGGAGGCTTCGACCCGGTGAGATTGGTTTTGTTGGGTGGGGAAACACTAGACAATGAAACGAAAATGAAAATGAAAATGGGGAAAAAGAGACCAAAATCGGCCCCGAGTGGGCGGCCCGCTGGGCCAGAAGAAACTATGCTCTTGGTCAGCGATGATGACGACGACGATGGCGATGACGAAGAAAGAATTGAAAACGAGAATTCCGACCCCGACCCCCACTGCGACTCCGACTCCAACTCGAGCTCCTCCAACAATAGATATGCCAAACCGCACCACCTCATGCACATTTATGCTGAAAATGCTCCAACTCCTCTATTCAACACGACCAAACGCTCCGACCGCTCAGCACTTAAGCGAACGGTCACAGTGTCTTTAAAAACCAAAGAGGAGATGGCAGCCAACGCTCCAGACCTCAAGAGCTACAAGGCAGCAATGGGCGAGAACGAAGACGTATTTGACGGTCTTTTCAGCAAACCAACTGACCTACAAGTGGCGTTCTGCAAGCCTCCCGGGAAACGATCACAGCTCGACACGAGCATCATCGTCGGCTTCTTGAAAGAGTTCAAAACTTGCAACGAACTCTCTCCAACCCACATCCAGAGCCTTGCCGGTGTTATCGAGTACAGAACGGTCGCCGCAAACCACGACTGCTTCGTTCAGGGTGAAAAGTCGGACGCAATGTGCTTCATCAAGAGCGGCTCAGTTCGCGTCAAGATGACAAACGACAAGGGTGAAGTTGTCAACGTTTGTGACATTGGGCCCGGGGAGCACTTTGGCGAGCAAACGCTGTTGCTGAACGGCGCGATTGGCGGGAGGACGAAGCTGTTTAGCAGCGAGGTAAACCCCCCAAAGAGAGAGGGCGAGGAAGTGGAAGACAACAACATTGCGGAATCAGAAAAGAAGCTCGAGAGGAGAACAGCTTTGATTATGACAAGGGGGGGGGCGGACAGCAATAACAACGACAACGACAACGACCACGAGGGTGTGAAACGATTTCGAGCCGTGCCGTTGAGGGAAACATACTTCTGCACGGAGAACTGCGAGCTGCTGCTTGTGCTGCAGCAAGACTTCAATAAGTACATGCGAAAAGTTTGCAATGACTTGCAGAGGGAGAAATTCCAAATTTTGAAGCGTAGCCGGATATTTAAGGGGTGGAGCACCGACGCAATGATCCGGCTGGCCAGGCTTGGGAGAATGAAGGTCATTCCCAGAAATACCAGGGTGGTGGAACAGAACAAGCAGGTTGAGAACTTGTACTTTCTGCAAAAGGGAATTGCGAAAGTCTTCAAATACCCGGACAGGTGCGCCCAGCTGGTTCGGGAGAAGACACTGCTGCTAAACGAGTTAAATTTGAACAGGCAAATGTACAGCTACCACCGGTGCTTGAAGGGGAGCATGCAAAAGCAGGAGAAGATGGACCTGCCGGGGTTGGGAATGGGAATGCTCGCGAGGGGGGTGGAGAAAATTCAAGGGGGGGAGGGTGTTTTCATCAGTCCCGAGCAAATTGTGAGTGCGGAGGTTAAGCAGGAGAGCTTGGAGAGGAAAATTCGGGTCAATGATCGGATGCTGGCAAAATTCAAGAAAGAGGAGGAAAATCTGAGAAAGAGCAAGGCGGAGGAACGGAAGCAGGAGCGGAAGAGGAAGAGGAAGTTGGGCAGGATTATGAACGGGGGCGGGCCGGGGGGGGGGGACGAGGATGACAGCAGCGGCGAAGAGGAGGACGAGAACTTTGCAGAAGACGTGCATCTGAAAGACAAGGAGATTGAAGTGCTGGTGGCTCCGAGCTTCTTTGGGCACGAGTGCGTAATTGGGAAGGACATAGAGCAAAACAGCGTGGCGACGGGGAGTGTCGTGGCGGACACAAGCTTGTGCTGTCTTGTAGTTCACAAAAAGTTGATTCAGCAGTTTGCAATCAGCGTGGATTTTGTCAACAACGTGGCGAGGAGAAGCACCCAACACCCGAACGACATCCAGC
>Ga0302114_10001464_pt1 | contig 15582 bp, 14 predicted proteins | sample AG5_Surface_MG_FD_203107 | JGI IMG/M metagenome (GOLD analysis project Ga0302114, IMG submission 203107) | Marine microbial communities from Western Arctic Ocean, Canada - AG5_Surface | ecosystem: Environmental > Aquatic > Marine > Oceanic | place: Canada: Western Arctic Ocean | collected...
AAAAATGCAGGGTAGCTGAGGACGTCATCCGTTACTCAGATCCAAAAACCCTGAATATTTCTATAATTAAAATAGATGCTGCGATGCCAACCATTATGAACATTGCAGTCCGTACTTTATTGGGAAAGCTTGGGTCAATTGCTCGCCCTTTAGTGTCCGGCACATTGGACTGGATATTCCTCGGAATTTCTTTTGTGTGGGTATCGTCCAGAATTGCGACTGCTCTAAAAAAGCCAGATACAGCTTCTGCATCATTTAATTCAAATGCTTGCTCTGAGGACGTTATTCTTATTCCGAATTGCGGTTTTTTTTCTATCCTGTAAACGCTGCCTTGGCTATCGCTCCATTCTAGTTTATTGATCATAATTATTTTTCTTCCATTATTTGGCATTCGTTCAACTGAGTTACTTGACTTACTCCTGTGCCAAAGCAAGCAATTTTTAATTCATAAATTAGTCTTGATAGTCTCGCGATTACTGCGTCAGTGGATTCCAGTGCGGATCCGAGTACGGTGCCAGCGACTCCGGCAGCCGAGGCACCCAAGCACAACGATTTCGCTATATCCAGCCCATCTCTGATGCCTCCAGAAGCCCAGAGTGTAGAGTCCGGAAAGTCAGAGTGCAAAGCTCTCAATGATTCAACGGTTGAGTAACCCCAGTTCTTGAAGGCAGTATTTGAAATTTCAGGCCGCTCTGTGCCTGCCGCGAGCTCTTGTTCAATTTCATCGAAGCGAGTGCCCCCTAGGCCAGCCACATCGAGCACAGAAACTCCTGCGTCTAAGAGTCGTTTGGCACTCTCTCGGTCAAGACCAAAACCAACTTCTTTGACAACAACAGGCACAGGGGCCCAGGAACAAACAGCGTCGATAGCGTCTAAAACACCTTTCCAGTTTGTATCCCCACGACACTGGAAAATTTCTTGCATTGGGTTGAGGTGAAGTATGATTGCATCTGCTTCTAGGGGATCCAAAACATATCCAAGATCAGAGATAGACTTTAGAGTGAGCAAGTTGACGGCACCAAAGTTCGCCATCAGCGGGCATCTGCCGATCGCATCTCGGATAGTTGATGTCATCCCTGATTTCTTTCCTTGTTCAATCGCGATCCGTTGTGATCCAACACCCATCGCTAAACCGAGTTCGCAGACGGCCTCTGCCAAGTGCCGGTTGATTCGCTCGGCACGTAGCGGGCCTCCTGTCATTGAACTGACGAAAAGTGGAGCAGATAGTTTATATGATAGGAATTGGACGGAAAGATCGATGTCCTGAAAATTCACTTCCGGTAGTGCTCGGTGCCTCAGACGGATTTGATCGAAGTCGGATGAGCTGTCTTGTTGTTGAAGAGCGAGATCAATGTGTCCATTTTTTCTGTCGACGTCATTCATTAAAAGCCTCTCCGGTCCATTCCAGCAGAAGCATGTGCGGTACTGTGAGGCCAGCTAATCCGATAAAAATCAATTGATAGCTGAGGGTATTCAGGTCTTCATAATATTTCTCGAACATTGCACCTGCGAATACAGCAATGACAAGTGTTGCGATCGTTGTCGTTAGCATCACCAGATAAACAATCAGTCGATGATTTGGCTTAACTTGCCGGAACTCAGGTATCAGGTGTCTTGGACTATGCAGTGCGCAGAAATAAATAACAAAGTACCAGAGAGGCGAGAAGATCCAGGCGCATATTGCGAGTCCTAAAAGTTCAGTCAGTCTAATAATGTTAATATTTCGCCATTCTAGGGCCAGTATAATTATCCCCGTCACTCCCAGAATACTCGCTATACGGATCGTGAATATTGGGGATTCGCCAAACAATAAAAATTCAAAAATTTGCTGAACATCGGTAGGGTGTATCAATGAGGGCAACCCAAGTACGAACGCCCCGTAACCAAAGCCTCTAGCTTTGAGTGGGTGCCGCCAATCACGACCAAAATGCCATGCTGAGATGAGTAAAAAAATAGTCAGTGTAGTTGATGGAAGCCATAGCCAAACACTAATTACAGAGCCCACAATTGCTAGGTAAAGGCCCGTGAAACCAAGGGCCGATCCGGGCCCTTTGATGAGCCCATGCCGGTGTGCTATTACAGGATCCAGTGCCCCGTGTGGGAGGCCTATCAGGGAGATTAAGCAGGCAGCGAGCACTAAGCTTAGATCCATGAGGATAATCCAAGCGCGGCTAGGATGAATGGTTTTTTCGGAGACGATAAAATAACTCTTATCGCGTCCGATAATCGAGTTTGCATCATGAACTGAGCAAATTGATCGCCGGAAAGATGCTCTGCTAAGTGCTCAAAAATTGATGGCACTACATCTGGGCGTTTTGCGATCAACTGCAATAGCAAGCCATCCATTTGAGAGAATAGGAATGAACTAGGGTACTGTCGAGGGGGTTGGCCAGATACCAGAGCTTTGGCGGTCGCAGAAGCCCAGTGCTGCATGGTTGAAAAACCATATCCCGTAGCCGCCCGCGTCATGCCCCCGCGTGTTCCAATAGGGATACCGAGATGAGGCGTTTCAATTTTGAATCCCATTGGTATGTGCGCCGCTTCCATCCTTAATTCAATAAATTTATCCGCAAACTGCTGTTCTAGCCATGCATGATTTAAAATTTTAAGCGCCTCAAGATTAGCTGGCCTAGTTGAGAACTCAGTGTATTCGACAAGAAGTCGGTCTTCTGACAATGGAAGCGCGTATCGAAATCGGATGCCTGTCTTGGTTGACTCAAGATCATCCATGAGTCCTGCATGTATTAGATTATGCGGTTCAGAAAGTTTCACTTCTGTACCGTAAAAGCTTTGCGTAATTAGATGCTCCTTAATGTTCGGTGGTCGGCTATCAAATACGAACTGAGCGCTTGGTTTTTTTGTGAGCATTTCCTCTTTACGCTTCATCATTGGATGACCATCGATCTTTTGAATTGCTTCTGTATAAAAATTACCGGCACTTCGTATGCCGTAGTGGTAAATATTTCCCGCCATAATGGTGTTTTTAGCAATGCTGGAAATCGTCCATTTTTTTAATTCATTTTCTGGCTTTAGTTGGGCCCGCTCGCTTTCTAGAAACCAGAAGCTAAATGTTTTGTCATTTGCGTAAGCAGATCTTGGGTCGCTGATTACCAATGTTCCAGGAAGATTTGGATAATTTGCGAGTTCTCTCGCAAGTGAGAGGCCTGCTACACCTCCGCCAATAATGTGTACCCAAGGCTTATCCATTAGGTGGCGCAGTCAACGCCTGGACGGGGTGCGAGGCCTCGATGTAGGTTTGCGTCATGACAGGTTTGATAGCGGTGGACCTTTCGCGAAAAAATGTAAGTGATTATGCCGCGCATTGTTGTTAAAACCTTGGTCATGACAGAAGTATGTGCTCTGGGCAGCCAGATATTGTAACTGCGGCCGGCGACAATCATGCCGATCTCTCGGTATAAAAGACCTGCAACTAAAATTGCTAGCCTAGCGCGTGGCGGTAAAAAAGGGAGTCCCGCGAACCCTGATTCATATCTAATCTCCGCTTGTTCCAATAGCCATGCTACGCCGGCTTTGATTTGTTTAGCCTGCTCATGTGTTGGCGACAGTATTTCACTTGGTGAGAGTTCGCCAACAAGAGATGAAGGTAAGTATCGGCGATTATTTTCTGCATCTTCTTTGACGTCTCGAGAAATATTGGTTAACTGCATCGCGACTCCCAGATCCACCGCGTGGTGACGCGCTTCAGGGTTGTGAACACCGAATACGTCACACATTAATAGACCCACTGTACCGGCTACTTGGTAGCAATATTGTAAGAGCTCTGTTTCAGATCGCATGCGCACATCTAAAATGTCTCCAGCAACGCCCTCGATCAGTTCAGCCAGAACATCAAGATCGATTTCTGGCGTTATCTGACCGGCTTCATTCGCAAATTGATGCGAGAAATTTTTGGTACGTATAGCGCTAAGAATTTCCTGCAGTTGCTGTTCTTTTTGCGGATTATCATTTTTGTCCGCAAGATCATCTAAGCGACGACAAATGCCATAGAGTTTGGCCGCTGATTCAAAGTGCACCCGCGAAAGAAAAAAACTCGCAAAGTGAAACGATTTTCCATGTTCCTTAAGTTCTTGTTCGCTCATTTATGGGTTGACCTGGGTCGTCTCCCTCGTCAGAGATTCTTGAACTAGGCGTTCAACTATTTTGGCGGATGAGATAACGCCTGGCATACCGGCTCCTGGATGGGTTCCGGCACCTGCAAGATATAGGTTTTCAAAACCTTCTGCTTTGTTATGAAATCTAAACCAGGCGGACTGGCTAAATAGTGGGGCAATTGAAAATCCTGATCCTTTGTAGCTCAGATAATCTTCTGAAAAATCATCAGGAGTCATCGCAAAAGGCGCTTGAATATGGCTTTTCAAGCCGGGGAGCATAGTGCGATCGAGCGCATCCAAAATGCGCTCCCGAAGCTTCGGTTCTTCAACGTGCCAGTCGATGTTTGCACCCTGGTGAGGCACAGGTGCAAGAATATAAAAACTGTCATGACCTGCCGGGGCAAATGAAGGATCCGTTGCTGTTGGTCGATGGATATATAGTGAGAAATCATCTGCTAAGATTTGACGATGGAAAATATCATCGAGGAGTTCCCGATAACGTTGCCCCATCCAAATAGTATGGTGTGCCACGTCTGTATATTTACAGTCAGTCCCAAAAAATAGTACGTAAAGTCCCATCGAGAGTTTGGCATTATCTCGTTTAACCCGCGTACTCAAAGGTAATGAATGATTGGGTATCAGTTCATGATAAAGATGCATTGGATCCCCATTATAAACAACGTGATCAGCATATAAAGCGTCACCATTTTCGAGTCTCACGCCTAGGATTCTTCGTTTTTCAACAATCATTTCGGAGACTGTTGCGCCAGTCTGGATTGTAATGCCGTGACGTCCCATTAACTCTTCGAGTGCTTTGACTAAAGCACCAGTGCCTCCCATTGCGAAATAGATGCCGTAAGCGCGTTCTAGATAATGAATTAGGCCGTAAATGCTGGTGGTATCGAAAGGGGATCCTCCAACCAATAGTGGTTGGATTGAAAACGCTTGCCTGAGTTTGTCGTTGGAGAGGTGATGACAGACCAAGTTCCATACAGTCCGATCGCTGCGAAGTTTCAATAGTGCTGGTATTTGCTTAACCATATTACTAAATTTATGAAAGGGTTCATGCGCAAGTTTGGAGAAGCCGACATTGAATATCGCTTTTGACTGTTTGACTAACGATTCATAGCCTTTGCAGTCTTTTGGTTCAATCCGGGCGATTTCCGTCAAGGTGTCGGCCAGCGAGCCACCATAGTCAAAATGATCACCATCAGGAAATAAGAAACGATACCAGGGCGTTAGCTCGCGAAATTCGATGTGATGTTCGCGTGTTTCGCCAAATAGTTCGAATAGTTCATCAAATAAAAATGGAGCCGTGATCACGGTGGGCCCCGCATCGTGGCGATACCCACCGTGCTCAAAAACCTGTGCTCGACCACCGACTGTATCAAGATGCTCGATTAGATGGACATCTAGGCCAAGTGCTCTTAAACGAAGCGCAGAGGCAATCCCACCGAATCCTGACCCAATAACTAGTGCTCTTGCCATTATGCGGCGGCCTTTCTGAAAGTTGGATATTTATGATGAAGTGCTTCGATGAGGACCTCGAAAGCCTCGGCGGGAACATCGGAAAGGTTCGCGACTGACTCACGGGCATTGGTTAAGTGCCATTCGAAACGGGCGCGTAGCTCTGATTCAATATCTATTTGATCACCACTATTTTCTTGAATGACCCAGTAACCATTTAAGCGTTGGCCGTAATCATCTTCTCGATCGTTTAAGTCGTCTGCCAGTTGGTACGCAATGCCAATAGACGACGCGCCACTGAGGATATTCGTCACTTGATCATCTGTGCCGCCATTCACCAATAAAGTCATGGCGATTGGAAGACCGAGGAGCGGCCCACTTTTATGGCGCACGATCTGTTCATATTGTGCAAGTGAGAGATGACTGCCTGGGCTCCATTGACAGTCTAAGGCCTGGCCTGCAGCCATGGTGCTCACCCCTCTGGATAACATAATTGTTAGCCTAGCGAGATGGTAACTGTAAGGTTCAGGAAGCATTGCTAATTGTTCGAAAGCTGCGGCGATCATATTGTCACCAAGACAAATAGCTGTCGATTCACCAGCTAGGTCCCATATTGCAGTAGAGCCCCGGCGAATAGAGTCTTGATCTTGTATGTCGTCATGGATCAGAGAGGCTTGATGAAGGAGTTCTACGCTTGTTGCGATGGGAAGCCTTACGGAGTCGGGGAGGGCGAGCTTAATACCAGCGGCCAAAGCTAGGAATGCTCGTATTCGTGAACCGCCAGAGTTTAAATGCGTCTGGAATAGTTTATTGAGACTCGTTTCATTTTCGACTGCTCGTGCGCCACACTTTTTAAGTCGCAGCTCAAGATTTGTTAGATCTTGTGTCAAATTTGCGCATTCAAATGACGGCATGTCTATCTTTCGTTTGACGTCCATCTCTGCTTCTTACTTTATGCACTCCGTTTTCCAGGCACACACATCTTTCGAATGAGTGTGCCTGGAAAACGGAGTCTCACTTGAGACTCCGAGTTGCAAGTTAAGCAGTTGCTTTCTTGCTTTCCGATGTAGCGGCGTACCAGATTAGTAGGCCAAATGCGATTTTATTTACGACGTCTGCGAGGTTATAAACAATGTTTAGAGCCTGACTAGCCGCTGCTGTTGTGTTGCCAGCATCATCGACATAAACGAAGTAGCCGAAAACATATCCGAGCGGATAAATAGCCCATCCCACCGTTACGACCCAGCGCATTGTGTTGTATGCACTTTGAACAGCTGGCGACGCCTTTTCCGACGCCATCTGGCCAGCTTCACCTGCAAATATCTCGTAAAGGATGTAGAACCAACCGAGCATTCCAATTACGAATCCAATAGTTTTGTCCATATATCCGGCTTCGCCCAAGAAACCAGGTACAAGCATTACAAGAGTACCAATAAGAAGGCGCCAGAAAATGCCGCCGGAGGCTGCGCCAATAGCTCTTAAAATCAAAAAGAATTCAATCATTAAGAGTGGCACGGTTAACAGCCAGTCAATATAACGGTAAACAGTTGGCGTTTCTCCCGTTGCGATCCAGACATCCCGCATATAAAAATAATGAACTGCGGCAATAAATGTTACGAGACCTGACACCACGAGCGATGTCTTCCACTTTCCGTCAACGCTCTGAGTTTCCCAAAGAAAGAAGACTGTTGCAGCCATAAGAGCCATAGAGATCAGCCAAAATGAAATTCCGACGAAATCATCTGATTGAAGGTTGGCCGCCGCGAATGCGGATGACGGCAAAGCGGAAAGTAAACCAACGGGTGCCATACCCTTGAGTAGTTTTTTTAAATTCATCGTTGTGCCTCCCCAGGCATTGGAAAAAGTAACTATGTTTCTTTTATTGATTCGGTTCCATCCATTCAATTCTTTTTGATAAAATCGAGGGCAGTGTTTTGCTGAATCCTTAATTTTTCAAAACAGCGCCGTTTTCCATTCCGACGCCCATTACCTATATCATATCTTTTGTCTTGGACAAAAGGTGGAAAATTTTCCATTTTTGAAAATGGATCCTTTCTGACTCTGATTCGCTTAAATAAGACAGCTAAACTCTTGTTGTTACCAATCCAACGATCCTTGAAAGCCTATTTTTTAGAGGTTTTTTGATTTTTTGTATCAATAAGTTTTGAGAAATGATCAAAATAGCATCGCTATATAGGGCCTAACAAATTGATCTGGCTAGCTACAGCTGAAATAGTAAAAGATGAATTGTGATCTGTAATTAGTCAGCGTTCTTTCCCGGAGCTTCGTCGTTAATTCGAAGGAATGGTGGTGTAATTGGCTCAGGCCACTGCCAGGAAGCGGGCAGTAATATGGCGGCGGGAGTCGTTCGTTCCTGAATTTTTTCCTACACGGTGGGCGACTACGTCTTCATGATTTGATCCGAAAAGCAGGGCAGCTTCCGATGGTTTGGTCAAACGGTTAGACTAGAGGTCCTTTGACTGGAATTCGTACGCATGCATGATCTTAATAACTCAGCTATACGGTCTGCTTGGGAAACGCTGTCGGCCGCTCTTGATTTTGATAACGGTAATCAACAGGTACGATGGTCGGAGGAAGTTGAGCGTCGTCTTAAAGAGAACGGCCTAACCTATCAGGCACATACCTCTCGGGATTATGAAAGCCGTCAGGGGCAACTTGATGTTGTTCCGTATTTGATGGATGAATCCACCTATGAGCTTTTGGCGCTGGGATTATCACAACGGGTTCGATTTTTCGAGGCTTTGCTAGCCGATCTCTACGGAGAGCGACGCCTGATAGCGGACGGTTCGATCCCCGCTGAATTATTATTTGCGAATCCAGAGTATCTTATCGAGGTTCATGGTTTGAACCCGAATTCGCCTTGGATTAGTTTTTTAGCTCATGATTTGGTCCGTGATTCTGAGGGGCAGTGGTTTGTTTTGGGACAAAGTACGCGTGCGCCTGCTGGGTTAGGATATGTGCTTGAGCGGCGGATGATTATGTCGCGAGTGATGGGGTATTTATTACGGCGAATGTCGGTCAAGCGGTTGTCTGGTTTTTTTAGAACTTTACGTTCGTTTCTGCGTGCTGATAGCCGGGATAATGATTTATCGATTTTGTTAACCCCGGGCCATACGGTTGAGAGCTATTTCGAGCACGCTTTTTTGGCAAATCACTTGGATTTTACGCTGGCCGAAGGAGATGACTTGACGGTTCGAGGGAATCGCTTGATGCTAAAAACTTTGAGTGGTTTGCGCCCTGTTTCTGGCGTACTCCGCCGAGTAATGGACAAGGATCTTGATCCATTGGAGTTGAATCCACAGAGTCGTCATGGAATCCCGGGTCTGATGGAGGTGGTTCGTTCTGGTGGCGTTCGCATGGGCAATGTGCCTGGGTCGGGAGTAATCGATTCGCCTCTCTGGATGGGTCGATTCGATGGCTTATGTCAGAAACTCCTCGGTGAAGAATTGATTCTCAAATCGATTCCGGCTTTATGGTTTGGCGATTCTGACGAGCATGAGGAATGTTTCTCACTGTGGCCGAATTTATTGGTTCGCCATGCGGGCGCTTATCCCACGAGCGAATCCTTTGTTGTTCATGATTTAGAGCCAATCGAGCAAGCGCGCTTACGCGCGCGGATTGAAGCTGATCCCTGCGGATGGGTTGCCTGGGCTGCTATCGACTTGGAGCGAGTTCCTGTTGCTAACGGGTCGGTCCGCGACGAGTCCCACGCCGTCATTCGCATGTACACAGCGCAATCTCAAGATAAAAAGATCGACGTTATGCCGGGGGGCTTAGCAGCTTGTAATCATAGTGCTGCGTGGGCCCAGCTACGACCAAATACTCCAGAGCAATACAAAGATATTTGGGTCATGGGGGCGGAGCCGGATACCCAGTTGTCGATCTTTGCCGAAATGGATGTTTTTGTCATTGGATCGAATGACCAATCGATGACGCCGTCACGCGTTGCAGATGCCATGTTTTGGCTTGGTCGTTATATTGAACGAGCAGATGCATTGACCCGATTAGTGCGTGAAGTGCTTGCAGGCGTGATTGATGTCCGAACTGAAAAACAGCAAGCCGCGCACTGGTTGTTGGGCGCGCAAATAAACACTGAGGATATAACCCTCGAAGATGCAGCTTTTGATATCCATCAGGCATTTTTTGTTCGGGATGCCCCGGGTGGATTTTCTGAGTTGATTGATGCGATTATGCGAAATGCGCGGGCTACTCCAGATTACTTGAGTGACGACTCATGGCGAGCGTTAGTGAACTTGGAGCAGATGATTAATCGTATCGCTTGGATGAAGCGCTCGGATGCAGGACGATTACTGGATCAGGTGGATTTAATTCTGATGCAACTAGCGGCTGTCTCCGGATTGAATAATGACACAATGAGTCGGACGTATGCCAATTGCTTTATGGATATTGGACGACACTTAGAGCGGGCTAGTAAGACGCTAATTCTATTGAACTATGCGTTCCAAAGTCTAAAACCTCAGGATATCAGCCAGTGGGAGATGGTGCTGGAGGTTACTGATACTGTGATGACTTATAGGCGACGTTACAGAACACGGTTGCATCCAACTGCCATCTTGGATCTGTTGTTATTGGACGCCGATACACCGCGTTCAATAAGTTATTTAGCGGCTCGTTTGGAAAAATTAGTGAATACTTTGCCTGTCCAGCAGTTAGGGAGTCGTAAAACACAGCTACAGCAGACGGCCTTTGCTATCCATGCAAATCTGCAGATGGCAGCTATAGACAATTATATGACGACACAGGGATCCGCAAAGAGACCTTTGATTGAGAATCTGGATCAGATGATTGAGCAACTCGCGGGTCTAGGTGAAGCAATTACGCTGGCATATTTTAGTCATGCTGATGTGCCTCAACATCTGGTCAAAGTAGGACGATGAAATACCGTATTCGGCACAAAAATCGATACCAATACGGACAGCCTGTGAGTCTTTGCCATAGCTCGGCATGCTTGCTTCCCCGAGATACCTTAAATCAACAGGTTTTAAGTGCTCGCTTAGTGATCTTGCCGGTCGTTGATCATGTTGGAGAACGGAAGGATCTGTTTGGCAACCGATTGTCTCGGTTTTCAATTGAAGAACTTCACAGTGATCTAATGGTATTGGCAGAGAGTGAGGTGGAAGTGCGGCCGGCCCGAAATGATGGCATCCGCCAGATTGCCTGGGATAATCTTGCGCCGATCCCACCAAAAACCCGTCTTTATTTGCGTCCAAGTTTATATGTGCCGACTGCAGGCACCGCACTCAAGGCGTTTGCTGAGAAATTTTTTGTCTCAGGCACTGACTTGCTTGATGCGATTGAGTCACTCAATGAATATATATTTAATGAATTTATTTATGACTCCGAATTTAGTGATTTAGAAACTCCTGTAAACTTCGTATTGGCAGAAAAGCGAGGGGTTTGTCAGGATTTTTCACATCTCATGCTCGCGGTACTTAGAAGTCAGGGTATAGCCTGCCGTTATGTTTCCGGCTATTTAGAGACAGATCCATTGCCAGGCCAGTCAAAACTATTAGGTGCAGATGCATCACATGCATGGATCTCCGTATTTGTGCCAGGGGCAGGTTGGGTTGATCTCGATCCAACTAATGGCCTGAGGCCCGGTGATCGTCATATTACTTTGGCTTGGGGTCGCGATTATTCTGATGTGATTCCTCTGAAAGGATTAATGACGGGTGGGTCGAAGCACGTGCTTGACGTCTCTGTAGATGTGACGCGCCTAGAGTAATCGCGCTTGAATCGTTTCTGCGAGTTTGAGAATTTGCTTGGCCTCTTCTAAATGTAAATTCTCAATCAAAGTACCATTCAAAACGCACAATCCTTCACCCTTAAGCTGGGCCTCTTGAAATGCCAAGACGATTTCCTGAGAGCGAGCGACGTCTTCTTCCGTGGGCGCAAAGACTTGGTTGCAGATCTCAATTTGTGATGGATGAATCAAGGTTTTGCCGTCAAATCCAAGGGTCTTCCCTTGGATACACTGTGATTCGAATAGTTTGCTATCCGTGAAATCTAAGCACACCCCATCTAAGATATCTAGATTTGCAGCGCGAGCTGCAAGCACGCACGTTGAAAGGGCCTGAACTAGGCCGTCTCGGTTTGGTGTTTGCGGAACTCGAAGACATTTTGCAAGATCTGATGTGCCCATGAATATAGTGCTGATTCGCGGATGCGCTTGGCACAGAGCATTAATGTTTAATACGCCAAGTGGAGTTTCCGCCATTAGCCAGAGCCTTACCTGCTCTGGATAGCCTATTTGATTCATATAATCGCCGAGTAACCGGATCTCTTCCGGAGACTCTGCCTTTGGGATAACCAAGGCATTTAAGGAGTTGGAAACGAATGCTGCGAGATCTTCTTTGTGCCAGGGGGTTCCTAGGCCATTCACGCGAATAGCTAATTCGCGGGGGGCAAATCCTTTTTCTGTGATCTCTTTTTTTGCGCTATGTCTCGCCTGTACTTTTTTATCTGGCGCGATCGAGTCTTCTAAGTCGAGAATGATTGCATCGCAAGCGAGCGTCTTCGCTTTCAAAATAGCCCGTAGATTGTTTGCGGGCATGAACAGTGCGCTGCGTTTCAATGTCATAAAGTCCTCAGGGAGATGGATTGGGTTGTGCAGTATGAATGACCTCAATGTCAGCGATAATTTCTGCTGAGAGCGTGAGGCTGTGAGTATCTATATTTTCTTTTAATTGTTTGAGAGTGGTTGCGCCAATAATATTTGAGGTTACAAAAGAACGACTGGTGACATACGCCAAAGACATGGCCGTCAACGATAGTCCGTATCGATCTGCCACACTTGCATAGGCCTCAGTCGCCTTATTCGCCTCGGGATTTGAATAACGGGTGAAACGCTCAAAAAGCTTCAGTCTAGATCCATTCGGATTTTCTCCATTCAAATATTTTCCCGAAAGCACTCCAAATCCAAGGGGCGAGTACGCTAACAAGCCAACAGACTCTCGATGCGCAATTTCAGCGAGACCAATCTCAAATGTTCTATTCAATAATGAGTAGGGATTCTGAATGGAGGCGACAATAGGAAGGCGCTCTCGCCGAGCGATTTCGAGAAAGCTCATGACGCCCCATGGATTTTCATTCGATAGGCCAATCGCTCGGATTTTACCACTGGTGACCAGAGTTTCGAGCGCACGAAGAGTTTCTTCGATTGGTGTTTCGTCAACGCTGCTGTCGTGCGTGTAACCTAACTTTCCAAAATAATTCGTATTTCGGTCGGGCCAATGTAATTGATAAAGATCAATATAATCGGTAGTCATTCGTTTCAATGATGAGTTGACCGCTTCTATTAAATGCGTAGCGGTGTGCCGAGGTCCGCTTCGAAAATAATTGACCCACTCGCCGGGCCCACATGCCTTGGTTGCGATGATTAGATCGTCTCGTTTGGCTCGTTGACTCAGCCAAGTGCCTATGAAGGATTCAGTTCGCCCCTGGGTATCAGGCTTTGGAGGAACAGGATAGAGTTCAGCAGTATCGATGAAGTTGAGGCCACGTTCTTCTATGGCATAAGACAATTGTTGATGCGCATCGGCTTCTGTGTTTTGTTCACCAAAAGTCATGCTGCCAAGACATAGTGCAGTGACGTTTATGCCCGTTTTTCCAAGGGCTCGTTTTTCAATCATTTTAACGTTCCAAAAATATATGTGAGAAGGCTTACAGTGCTGAATTCATTCGGTTCAGAGCTTCTGTCAGGGTGTCTGGAGAGCACCCAAAATTTAATCGAACGGCCTCAGGATCTCCAAAAGGAGTGCCGCCTGAAAGTCGTACGCCGGCATTGCAAAATCGAGTGTTCAGATAGGCATCGGCATTGCGTGATTTGATCCATGCCAAAAAGCTCGCGTCGCCAGTAATAATCGACAACTCCGGATGACTTTTCGCCCACTCAGTGATCTGGTTTTTATTGGCTCTTAGGGCCTCGATTAGGCCCTGGTACCAATCTTGGCCTTCTTTTAAGCAAGCTTCGGTAATTTTATACGCAATCGGCATCACATGAGGCATTGCAATCAGTGTTTCTTTGAATCGCTTGCGAGTATTAGCCTCTGGAATAATTGCAACTGCACAGCCGAAACCAGCGACGTTGAATGTTTTGGTTGCAGCCATTAGTGTAATTGTCGGCTGGTTTTCCGGTGCCATTTTACCAATGGGAACGTGCGATTTCTCGCTCAAAATTAAGTCCGCCCAGATTTCGTCGCTGATGATGAGTGCGTTTGCGTTCTCAGCTTCGGCACACAAGTTCTTAATAAATGATTCGCAATACACGGTGCCACCTGGATTTTGGGGGTTGCACCAGAGAATTGCTGGCCGATTTTTGGTTGAAAGCAAGGCTTTTTTGATGGCTTCAGTTTCTGGGTATAGCGCACCGTTTTGAGGCCAAAGATTGACCGGAAAGTGCGTTCGGCCTTCAATTTTCGGTACGGTTTGGAAGTAGGGGTAGCATGGACTTGGTATGAGAATATCTCGGCATTCTGGATGAGCCATCAGTGCCATTCTCATTCCGGGCACGACGCCAGCGACTGGGCAAATCCAGTCTGGATTGATCTCCCATTGATGGCGTAATTTTAAGTGAGTAACCCAAGCGTCCCGGAATCCTGGGGATTCAAGTCCATAACCAAAAATGCCATGCTGAATAGCCGCTTTTAAGATTTCATTGACGCAGGGCGGTGATACACAATCCATATCAGCCACCCAAAGCGGCAGTTCGTTGTCAGAATAGGTACACCACTTTGCGCTAGAGTGTTGTCTGCGCTCAGCGGGGTTTTGATGCCACTGCATAGGATTGCCTCAATGCTAAGTAAAGCCCGGCGGCGATCAAGCCGCCGGCAATTAGGTGATGATTTGTGAATGCTTCATCAAGAAAGGCGGTAGCGAGAATTACACCAAAAAATGGCATCATATGAATATATTGGCCAGCCAGTTGTGCGCCCAATGATGCCACACCATAGTTCCAACAAACGTAAGCGCCTAGTGACGCGAAAACAGCAACATAACCGACCGCATAAAAGTTTTCCAGCGTCCAAAGAAAGGGCGGCTCAGATAGCGGATTAATGACGAGAAGCAAGCCATTAAAGCAGACCCCGAAAATCACAATGTAGGAAAGAAAGCCAATTCCCGATAATCCCGCTGGGCGTTTGCGTAGAGTGAGCGAATACAGAGCCCAACCAATGGATGAAGATAAGACCCACAAATCTCCAGGATTGATTTTTAGATGGTTCGTTTGGCCATTTGACAAAAGTAGATAAGCCACTCCGGCCAAAGAGACAGTTATGCCAAGAACCCGTTGAATCGTAATTCTGTCGCCGAAGAAAATTACTCCTAAAGCAACAATCCATACAGGAATAGATGAATTGATGAGTAGCCCGTTGGTGGCTTCAGTGTCTCTGAGGCCGATGTACAAAAGGACATTGAAACTTGCTACTGACAATAGAGCGAGTAATGACAAGATGGGTAGATTGCCTACGATAAGCTGCCACTCGCGACGAACCGTATTAAATGCGAAGGGAGTTAGGATTAAAAGGGCTAGGGTCCAGCGATAAAATGATAACGAGATTGCACCAATATCCGCCGAAAAAGCCCGTCCGACTACAAAATTCCCGGCCCAAAACAGGGGCGGAAATAGAAGAATAATATAGGGCCAGGCTCGTTGCATCAGTCGGCCAATCGGCGATACTTTACTCGGGTTGGTATAATTTCTCCGCCCAGCCGTTTTTTTCGGTCAGCTTCATATTCCGTGTAATTACCTTCGAAAAACGTTAACTGAGAATCTCCTTCATACGCAAGAACGTGAGTTGCAATTCGATCCAAAAACCAGCGATCGTGCGAGATCACCATGATGGTGCCAGGAAATGAGAGCAAAGCTTCTTCGAGTGCCCGGAGTGTTTCCACGTCGAGATCGTTGGTTGGTTCATCAAGCAGTAAGACATTGCCTCCTTGTTTTAAGGTCTTTGCGAGATGA
>Ga0302114_10001466_pt1 | contig 15572 bp, 10 predicted proteins | sample AG5_Surface_MG_FD_203107 | JGI IMG/M metagenome (GOLD analysis project Ga0302114, IMG submission 203107) | Marine microbial communities from Western Arctic Ocean, Canada - AG5_Surface | ecosystem: Environmental > Aquatic > Marine > Oceanic | place: Canada: Western Arctic Ocean | collected...
GAAGGAAGAAACGATCAAAGACGAGCAGTTGTTGAACGAGAAAATCAAAGAAAATATGGAAACCGTGGAAAACATCAAGTGGGAAATGGAGACGAAAATCAGCGCATTGGAACTCGATAAAGAAGAGTTGCTGAAAGCGCAAGCGAGCGATGTCGCCAAGTGGAAGAAAGAACTCGAAGAGAGAGAATCGGCGATACTGAAATTGACATTGGAACGGGACGAAGTCGCTGAATCGTTGAGAAGAGAGAAAACCGAACTCGAAAACGATTTGAAAGATGCGAACGCCGCCATCGCGGCATTGACTGATCGCGTGAACAGCGAAGATTCCGCGACTCTTTTACTCGAAGAAGCGACAGTTCGAGCGGAAACGTTGGAGCAAGCGATGGAACATCTCGAAGAAGCTTTGCAGGAAGACTTGATTGAAAGCGAAATGCAAACGATTCGCGCGAAACAAATGCTCTCGCTCGCGGAGGATAAAAGCGATAGTTTAGAAAAGAGAGTGCAAATGCTTTTAGATGAACTGAACGAGAACGCATCAGCGGCAGAAACGAGCAATGTTTCTCCTGCGAACGCGGACGCTCTCTCGAGAATTCAAGAACTCGAAGACGAACTCGAAGAAGCCGGAGACATGACGGAAATTCGAAACGCCATCGTGGAAGAGTGCTCGTTGATGCGAGAAGAGGTTGAAATCATGGAAGATCGCTTGGAAAAGATGCGCATCGAACGCGACACCGCGGTGTTAAAACTCTCCAAGTACGCCAAAGAGGAAAAAAACGACGACATCGACGTCGACGAGGAAGAATCGAAAGACTGTTATTAAAGAAGAGAGTCTTGGAAAAAAAAAACGCGCGCGTGCAGAGTTTTTGCAATATTTATTTGTTGTTGTGTGTATATACATATCATCTATTCTTTTTACAACTCTACTCATACGCACACACACAAAACGTTTACGTGTTTCGTTGTTCGTCCTTGAAATACCATGGTACTACCTAAATGGTATTATTGTTGTTGTTATTATTATTATTTATTCTTATTCTGTTCCTCTTCGTATATTTGTTTTTCGTCTGCGTCAAAGGCAACCTCTTCTTCTTCTTTTGGATAAGAAGAGACCGAGAGCGTAGTATGTTGTTTTTATCGTCGACTCGGCAGTGTGTATAATATTTCCGCCGAGCGATTCACTCTTCTCGTACTATTCGCTCTCTCGTTTTTCGCGTTACTGTTGTTTGACGTCGTAAACGCTCTTTAGTATTACTTTCTCTCTACAACTTACTCCTCAGCGCTTCCTCCACCTCTCGCATCGCCGGTCGTCCGTTTTTCCCGAAAAATCCTTGCTGCCTTCCGCTGTAAATCATTCCTAACTGTTCCTCCTCGATGGTCACCGTGATTGGATACTTATCCACTCTGTTCGGAACGACGTTCGCGTTTTTCACCACGGCCAAGATGGCAGCTTTCGCCGCTTCAAACTCTTGGCCGCCGCCGTCTCAGTTTTTACTATACGTTATAGTGAATTTCATGTCGTCGTTGGATTCCGATGATGATGACGACGACGATGACGCGCTCCTGGAGAAAGAACGTCTCCCTCTTCTCGCGGGGTGGTCGTAAACAACGCCGCTATTCGAAGAAGTCCTTTTCGTTCTCGAAGAACGACTACCTTTGATGAAAAAGTTACTCTGAGAAGCAGCGCGTCGTATCAACAGCGCACTTCTTCCTCGCATCACTCTTCAAACGAAAGAAAAGAAAAGAATTCTTTCAAGATGATTTTTCTTCTTCTTCCACGCCACTCTGTTGTGAGGGATGCTTTCTCGACAAACAAAACACAAAAAACGAACAAAAAAAAAGAACAAAAAAGGAGGAAGAACACCCCACCCATCATCATCATCATCATCATCTATGCACGCGTGCATCTGCGGCCTCGCGAACGGTCTCGGCGTCAACGTGGCGACGCAGCTCTCGTTGTTGCTCCTCCCTCGCGTGTTAAACAAAAAGTCTTCCTCTTCTTCTTCTTCTTCTTCTGGAGATGGAAACGACGACGACGACGACTCAAAATCAGCGCTGAAAGAATTCGAGGGATGTTTCGTGACGAGAATCACGCTGTGCGACTCCGCGCTGAACAACAGCATCGCGCAAAAGTCGTTTTCGAAAGAAGAAGACAATAATATATTCGTGACGGAAAAAGACGTCGCGCTTTCCGGCGGGGTACTCCTAAAAAGCGATATCGGCGACCGGAAATCCGTCGCGCTCTGTCGACGGTTGCGAGCTCGATTGGTGTTGGCGTCTTCGTCTGAGGGGGAGGAAAAGAAGGAGAATAGCATCGTCGACGTTGCCGAGGATTGTTCTTTCTTCTCTTCTTTGTCTTCTTCTTCTTCTCCCTCGTCGCCGCCGCCAATCGACGCGTTGTTTTTCTGCGACGGCGCCGGGCCGTTATCGGTCGCGTGCAACGCGAACGAGCGACTGCGATCGAGGAAAGGAGGAGAAGAGAGTCGTCTCGATCATCAGCGGCAACAACTGCAACAACGACCCATTTTTGTGTATTGCACCGTAGAGCACCATGGGAGTGATAATAATAGTAGTCATAGCGGTAGGAATAGTAGTAGTGGTGGTGGCGGCGGCGAGGTTGGGACGATATTCGTAGACGACGGAAGCGGGTACGACGTTGACGAAGAAGCCGAAAAAAATAGCGGGGATGATAAAGCTACCGCGAGTAAAGCTTTGTACGACGCGTTGCGGCCGCAGTTTACCGCGTTGTTTGCAAATGCGTTGGATGAAGCTGGAGCTGGAAACGTGGACGAAGACGAAAATCGGAGAAGAGAACGTAGAGCGGCGTTGCATTGGGAGTTTCTGAAAAAGACGCCCGAGGCGACGCCGTTGTTGCACGCAGTCAGCGAAAGGTCCGGAGATAAGAATAAAGATAAATTTTTGTCCTCGTCTGCGTCGTCGACGGTCGTGCGACAGCGAGATTCCGGTGATAATAGGAGTATTAGTAGTAGAAGTAACGTGTTCTTGCCGATGACTCTTCTCGTAGCGCACACGGCGACGTTTGCGGTGACTCAAATAGTAAAGAGAAGACGAGAGGCGTACTTGAACATGGTGATGAGTAGCTTGAACGTGAGCGAGAATGAAGAAGATATTGATAAGAAAAAGAAAGAAGAAGACGACGCGCTCGCAAAAACGAGCGTAGTAGGCGCAGAACAGTGGACGCATTTGGACATCTTCGATTGCGTGAAAAACGTCGAGAAGGATTTCGTCTCAGCACCAGAAGGAGAAAAAACAAAGGAGGCTGGATACGAAACAATCACGACGGACGGCATAGACGTGGCGATGGAAGACGATCCAAAAGATGCGATTTTGAAGCACGCAGGTTTTGATGCGGTAGAAAATATCAGAAAGCGGTGTAAAATCGCCATCGTAGGCTCGGGCATCTTAACCGCTGCATTGGCGACGTGTTTCGCCTCCATTGGCGTTTCAGAAATTGCTCTGATAGGAGATGCTTCGGACCCACGAAACATTAATTTACCTAGAGTAGCGCGACACCCACTTTTGAGCGCCTTCGTGGGCGATCCGATGTTCACCCTGAGTGAATGCGAAAACGATGCGAACGCCATGGCATTAAACGAGAGGTTTCCCGGGACGAAATCGTATTTCTTGAGTCGCGGCGAAGACGAGGAGGCCAAAGACAATAATAAATTTGACATCATCGTTCACGTGGAAGGCGATGCGCCGTTTGCAAAAAAGAGCGAAAGTGAAAGCCCGACGACGACGTCAAAAGCAATGATTCCGAAAATTGAAGCCGGTTTTGCCATTCGATGCGGTGTCGTGGGTGATAATCAAGTTGGTATTGTCGAAGTGAATCGAGCAAATTCAAAGTACGCTTGGACGAAGTGTACGGATACTTCGTTATCCTTTTTGGTGTCTTCGACCGTAAGTTTGGAAATCATCCGATGGGCAAAAGGTGGCAGGAACAAAGAACGTTTAGTTTACGTCAACGCGAGAGGTAGAGGCGCAGATGCTTTTAGTTTATAATACTTTCAATACAATTTATTTATTTCCTTTCGGCGAGAACATCTTCATCACTTTCATCTTCTTCTTCTTCTTTTCTAAGGCTTCTTTCGGTGGCGTCGTCGTGTTATTTCCCTCATTGATACCGCGCCTATTCCGTGGCGTCAAACAATGCATGCAAAACTGCTTTCCGGGTTCCGGGAAACCGGTTTGGCACGCGGTGCATTTTTTGAGAGGCTTAATTTTACCCGTCGGAGATTTTCCTAGCCACGGTTCCGCTAAAGTCGTTTCTTTGGTTGTTGACGATGACGACGGATCCGCCGCTACCGACGCCGAAACAACGTCAGTGTTTTCATCACGATCGTCTACCGATCGGTTTTGATGCTTTTGTTGTTGTTTTCCATCGGATTTTCGCGTCGAACGCGGCGGCGAGGGCGACATGTTCACGCTGAAAGACGTCGTCGGCGGAGGCGTGACCATCATCACATCCCCTTTCGTCGAGGAAGAAAGAGGAGAAGGACTGTCCGGAGTAAACTCAATATCCGATAATTTCTGTTGCAACTCCTCCAACTCGCGCAACGCGTTGCTAATTCCTTGCGGCGTCGTCGCGCCGTCAACTTTCGCGACTAATTCTTGAACTTTTTGTTGCATGTCTTTCATTTCAGACGGCAAAACTTTCGTCCTTTTCGTGGCGCTACTTCCAACATTTGGCGGCGTTGGAGGTGTCATTGCTGATATTGGCGGCGTGAGAAGCGCCTCGTTCGCATCTTTGGCAAACGCTGACAACGGAGAAGGTGAGACGTTCTTTGATCCTACTCTATCATCACTACCGCTCATTTTTTTGTTGTTCCTGCTAGTGCTGTTGTTGTTGTTGTTATTATTATTATTATTATTATTATTATTATTGCGTCCGAATAATCCACCAAATCTTCTCGTCGTCGGACTGCCGCCGCTGCCAGATGGCGACGCTTTCGATGCCGAGTTGGCAACTTTAGAGCTCTCCGTCTTCAACATTTCTTCATCGATTGTTGACGATAAATCATCGAAAGAGTCTTCCATTCTTGCGTGTCCCCCTCGTTGTTGCCGCTGAACCTTCTCCGCGGATAAACTGACGACTTTTTCGAGAAGAGACTCCTCTCGTCGCTTTGAGGTGGAAATCTCCATCAATAACGACTGGATCTCGTCTTCCTTCTCATCGATCGTTTCGGCGAGATTTGCGACGTATAACGCGTGCTCTGACTCTCTATCTCTGTCGTCCGCGGTAGTATTAGTTGACCCGCCGCCTCCTCTTTCTGCAACCGCTCGCGCGGTTATTACTAGCTCTTCTCGAAGTTCATCAATCACGTTCAAACTTCTCAACAACTCCGCTTTCGTCTCCTCCAACTCCTTTCCCATCGCGTCCAGCTCTTTCTCCTTCCCTTTCTGAATTTTCTCTACATTGATTCTGTTCGCCTCGGAATATTTCTTCAAAGTTTCCTCGAATTCGATTTTCGCCTTTTCAATCCTCGTCTCGTACGTCGCGCACGTCCCTTCCAACTGTTCTTTCGCCTGCGCGAGCGTCTCGATTTTTCTATTTTGAATCATCAACTCTTCGTTGATTTCAAACTTTGACCGTCTCAACAAATCCTCGTTCTCTCTCACCGTCGCCATCTCTCTCTTCACGACTTCGTCTAAAGTATTCTGCACTCTCTTCAACTCCTCTCGTAACTCGTCGTTCTTCTTAAACTCCTCCTCCGCGGTCGCGCTCAACAAGATCAATTCATCTTGCGCCAGCGCCAACTTATCTTGCAACCTCCCCGTCTCCGATAACGTGTCTCGTTCCACCACCGCTTGTAAAGTTTGCCGCGTGTCGTTCAAATCCTCCTCCAGCGCGTCCGCTCTCAACGTCTCCTCCTCCAGCGTCGCGGACATCATCCCAAGTTCGCACTCTAACGCGAAGTTTTCTTTCTTCAAAGTCGAGAGTATCTCCTCCACGTTAATGGACGGCAGAAGTTGCTCGATTGATGATTTCTTCTCACCCGTTTCGACTTGTGGCTTTTGTTGTCTTCTTCTTCCTCTTTTGTTGTCGTTGTTGTTCGTCGTCGTCTGAATCGTCTTCTTGATGTTTTCAAAATCATCGTCTTCTCCTCCTTCTTCTTCTTCAAAGTCGTCCTCCTCGTCATCTTTCCGTCTCCCCTCGTCGTTATTAAAACTCAAAGTTACGTTCGAATTCGTTTTTGCCGATTTTGTGATCTTCTTCGCGATCGCCGCCCCGCCGACGATCGGAAGCATCACCCACATTTTATGTAGTATTCTAAAGGACTGACTTGACTTGACTCTCTTCTGTTTTTTGTGCGGCCTGTTTTTTTTTCATGAAAACTTTTTGAAAAAAATAAAGTTTTTCGACAGGAGGATGAAATTTTTTGGAAAAATCGCTTCGTGTTCTCCTTTCAGACAACGCTCGTCGCGATTAAAAACGCACGCTCTCGGGAAAACCTCTTTAAACGACGACGACGATGACATCACAATCACAGACGACGACGTTATTACGTGCGATAACGCACCACCACCCTAAAAGCGTTCGTGTTGAGCAGCGCGTCGTCGTCGCGAGAAGAACAGCGGGAGTAAAGGTGAATACTAAAGCACGTTCTCATCATCATCATCATCGTCAGACGATGACGACGACGACGGCGAGGGAAAACAACACCATTTTCGCGACGAGCGCAAAATGCGCTTTATCCGTGGCGACGGCGCTGATTGTGTCCGGGATCACTTCTCCTCCCTTCGCGGTCGCGGAATTGAACAGTCGAGAAGCCAATCAAGGTGGAGAGTTCAACAGAGGGAGCGCGCAACAGTTTGGCGGGTACGACTTGAGAGCCGAGAACGTGAGTGAAAAGTACGGCACGGATTTACGGTTATCGAATTTTACCGGAGCGGAGATGCGGGACTCAAAATTGGTCGGCGCGAAGCTGAACGGCGCGTATTTGATGAAAGCGGTGGCGGCGAACGCAGATTTTACGGATGCAGATTTGAGCGACGCGTTGATGGATCGAGGCGTGTTTGTGAACGCGAATTTTACGAATGCGATATTAGCGAGGGTCGTGTTAACTTCGTCCGATTTGAACGGAGCGAATATTACGAACGCTGATTTCTCAGACGCTTTGCTGGATAATACGATGCAAATGAAGTTATGCAAAATCGCGACTGGAACGAACCCGACGACGGGCGTAAACACGAGAAAGTCTCTGAATTGTACCGGCGGGCGCGGGAATGTTGGTTCGCCGTCAAGATACATGACGGAAGAAGATGCTCAAAAGCCAGAGGCACAGTTTGAAGCGAGCCGATTTTCAGCCTATCAGACCAAGTAAAGAACGACGAGAGAGAGGGAATTCTAATTACTTTCTAAACTAATCATCTGTACTACTACTACTACAACACCTACAACTGACTATGCACATGCCTCGGCTACAGGCGCGACTGTCACGAAGAGCAACTTCCGCGGCGGGCGTCCTAACTTTACCGCCACCCTCTCACTCTCTTTCTTCTCTTCTAAAAATCCAAACGATTCGTAGCAGCGCAACGCCGGCGCATTGTTTAGTTCTACGTGCACGTATAAAAATTTCACCGAGTTCAACGCGACTCTTCGAACGGCTTCGCGAATCAATCTGTGCGCAAATCCTTGGCCTCGGTACGAGCCAAGAACGCATACGTTGAAACAATATGCCCTTTCAATCGTCTTCGGCATAAATTCGTACGTTTGCGTCGCTTCGTTGAAAGCGTACTTCTCGCTATCGAACGATTGTCCGTTTCCTTTGTCGCCGCATAAAAGTTCGCCTTGAAGTTTGTCTGCGATGACGTAGTCTAACGTCGCCACCACGACGAGCGCGGTATCTTCATCTTGGTTTTCTTTTTGTTCTTCTTCTCCCATTTCATCTGCTCTTCGCTCGACAACTAAATATTCGTCTTCTATTTCAAAAGAAGAAGAAGACGAAGAAAAAGAAAAAGACTGAGAAAGGAAAGCGCTTCTAGGGACGACGAGCGCCATCTTCTCCGTCCGCGCCGGAAGCAGCGCATCTTGATGCAACTCATCTTGCACTAACTTCTCAAAATACGCCCTTCGCAACGACGCTTCGTCTCTTTCGTCGCTACTCTCATTCCCCCGTCGCCGTCGCCACCGCTCCTCGAAAGACGTTCGAAAACACCTCGCGCGCAACGCCGCCGCAGCCGCTCGTACATCGCGCTCCTCCTCCGCACGTATATCGAAAGATATCGTCCGCGCTCTCTGCGTGTCTTTCGTCGAAACAACATCATCTTTCGACGGAAACGACGATCTGGTGTTTTTGACGCTTTTCCTCGCTTTTCCTCGCGACGAATTTGACTCTTCTTTTTGACGCCTTTTTCGCGCGTTCCGTAAAACTCTCGTAGGACGACTCCTACTAAAACACACACAAACGCGCATTATTTCTAATCAGTACCCTTTATTCCCGCGCATCCTCGTTCGCATGTCCATCTGTCCTCTCTTGCACTTCAAATATACCTGTTTCTTCACCACGCACTCGTCTAACCCGAGTTCTGTTATTTGATTCTTCTTCTTCTTCTTCTTCTCATCATCAACATCGTCGTCGATGGTTGTTGTCCTCATCAACGCGTTCACGCAAAACTCCAACGCATCATCATCGTCATCATTCCCTCCTTCCTCCGAGTTGGAGTTTTCTCGACGAGAACGAGAAGAAGAATAACATTTCGACTGCTCCGCACATTTCAGCATCTCCTCCAGCATTCCCGCGCAGCTTTTGCTCATGATGATGCGTGAGTGAGTGAGATCGATGATATGTGATGATGGTTATAGTATCTTACAATTACAATTAAGGAAGACCTGTGATTTTTTGTTTGCAAAACCCTAAACACTTTTTCTTAGAAACAACACCCCCTTTTTTTGTTTTTTTTCGTAGGGGTTGTGACTTAAGGCTTGCTTCAATCGTCACACACATCTCTGCTCTCTTTTTTGCTCTTTGGTTCATTAGTGCACACACACGCACGTAAATAGGAGGTCATTTTAGGAGCGCTGTCTTCTCCTCCTCCTCCTTTACCTCCTTTACCTCCTCCTGTATGGTTTAAGAAGCGAGTCAGATGATGACGTTCGTTTGCAAAATCAGAGTTGTTGCGGATGGTGGTGAAATCAGAGAGCGTTGAGACGTTGTGAAATTGAGAGCGACGATGATGATGATGAGAACGCGACGAAAGACGAGGGAGAACAACGACAACGGCAGGGACGAGGACGACGACGAGGACGACTATTGGTATCGCACGCTTAAAAATAACAACAACAACAACAAGAGTAACGACGATGCCAATACTAATCTCGCAACTGGGCGTCTGCAACTCGCTTCTCTCGGTTTACGAAAGATTCCCGAGAGTTTGTCCTCCTCGTTCGTAGTAGGTGTTGGCAAAATTCAGATTTTAGACGTGAGCGGGAACGTGTTCCGAGACGCGGTGCGTTTTTTTCCGTCTCCAAACGATGCATCCAAATATCCGCAAAGCTACTCGCAACGTAACCACTCGCTGCTATCGAACGTGCGACGCTTGAATGTGTCAAAAAACAAGCACTTGACCGGGATTCTGGATTTACATTTGTTCAAAAATCTAAAGTATTTGGACGCGAGCGAAACGAGGATAGGGAAGAGCGTGAGGAGAGGAGAGACGGTGTTGCCGAAAAGGTTAGAGCGCGTGAAGTTGGACGCGTGCGGGTGGCTAGGCGGGGGTGAACTAGAAGAAAAGGAGATTCAAGAGATTGAACGTGAGAATTTGTTTGCGAAGAGGGCGACGGGAGGAGAAAAGGCGATTCTTTTGCCCAATTTAACGCACGTTTCTCTGGAGAATAATGGGTTAGGGCCGGACGTGCCAGATTTAACGACGACTGGTTTGTTTGCTAACGCACAGTGCGTGAATTTGAAGAATAACGCGATTTCGTCGTTGTCCAAAGCCCAAGAAAGGATGCGGTACATGGAAAGATTGGAAACGATTGATCTCTCCTCGAACGATATTTCCGTCGTCGCCGAGTTTCGGTTCCTCGGTGACGAATGTTTCTTTCCACGTCTCGAGCACGTTTGTGTGGCGGATAATCCGCTCGTGCTGCGGTCGCAGCATTACGAGTACGATCACGTCGCCGCGATCGCATTTGCTTTCGGAAAAAACAGACGATTACAATCCGTCGATGGTGCGCCGGTGTCTTCAGAAAGCAGAGAGATTGCGTCCACGATGTTATTTCGCGACGATTCAGGATTAGCCATGAACGCGTTGTACGAAAATCTATACTTAAACGCGAGCGACGAAAACGCGCGATTTTTGGGTAACTATTTACGCGACGTGTGCGCGCGATTTTACGCGGAACGTTGGAGGAAGAAGGATCGTAAAGGACACGCGGGAGGAGGAAGGGGAAACGGGGATGCGAATGGACTCTTTAGCGTTTCGACGTTTGTGCCTTCTGAAAAAGTAGACGCGAACGGAGAAGCCCCTTCTTTTCCAGCGCGAGAACGTCAAACGCAAATACTCGAGGACGTTTCGACGATGCCTTCTTCCAGTTGGCGCAAGAACAGTGATGTACCGCTCGAAGTAGCTGCTGAAACGTTCTCAACACCTGCCGCGAACAGAACGTTAAAGTTCAACTCGCCGTCTCCCACGCACGCGTCGTCACCAACTGCGCTTCGCTCTTCGTTGAAGAAGCAAAGAGCAAAGTCGCCGGCTTCAACAGGGGCGTCTCCAGTTTCAGAATCAAAGACAAATTCGACGCAAGCGAGCAGTTACAAGACGGCGCGATCGGAAGACTTATCGAGCGACGACGACGATTTCAGCGCCTACTATCACCGAAGTCCTTTGGATGAGGATAAGATAGAAGCAGACCTAGGAAACGTAAACGACTCGCGCCGAAAGGTGCACAAAAACCAAAGGAGAGCGGCGAGAAAATCCGTCTCGTTCAAAGTCATGCTCGAAGACGACGACGTCCTGGAAGATTTCTACTCGCCGTCGGCACATTTTCGTTCCTCGTACGATCCCGCCACGGACGAAAAATATAGCAATCCGCAGTCCTCCCCATACTCCTCTTCCGTATCCGAATCTCCCGTCGCGGACGAACTCCTCGAGGCGAAACGCGAGATGCACCGCGCCGTGCAAAGAGCAATGGAAGACGCCACGCCGGAAAGATTGCGATTCGCTCGCATTAAAGTTCGAAAGCTCGTGGAAATGAAGCAGAAAGCGATGCGGTATTTCAACGCAAACGCGGCGCCCTCATCGCCCCCTCATCCTCGGGAGTTTTGAGTAGAAAACGAGAGAATAGATTTACTGCTAGAATTTAATAATATTATATGTTGTTGTTGTTGTTGTTGTTACTTTTTTTTTAGAATTAGGACGCTTCGTTTGTGTTGTATGGCCATAGTCAATGCGAGCAACGAAACACAATGCAACAAAAGCACTGATGAGAGAACTGCTCTGAAACTGTTTTTTTTTTCGAATTTAGACAACAAAAAATACGCGCAACAAGAAAAAAAAAGAGATACAAAAACAAGAACAAACATGTCGCAAAGCTACTCGTCTCCGATCCAGTTTTTGTCGCAATCGCCTTTGTCTGTGTACCTGAGAGATCGAAAGGAACTCGCGGTGAAAGCAGAAGAGCGCGGGGAGCCGACGAGAGGTGCGCGTCAACGTCTTATATTTATTTATTTATATGGAAACGAGCTCTCGATATTTTTCTCTCTCTCTCTCGGCGGGAACAACACACAACAACGCGCGTAGTAAATGTTGTCAATCTCACGCTCTTTCTTATTTCACTTTCAGGATCGCAAGTGTCCATTCTTTCAACCACGCACACGACTTCGGACGCGATGAAGCGCATGGGCGAGCTCTCGGTGCAAGCGTTGCCGGTGGTGAAGATGCACCCGAGTAACCAACTTTACGAGCCGCAAAATTTCCTCGCCGCTGGCGATCTGGTGGACGCGTTGGTCGCGAAAGTAGACGCGAGTCCTTATTTTGACGTGCAAGGCGCAGATCAATCGAGACGGTGCGCGGCGTTGGCGAGATTGGGGAGAGAATTCGCGCAATCGAGGTTGGAAACTATTCCCAGCCGGTTCGACGGGACGGTGATCTTTGAGAACCAGTGCGACAAGAACTTGGCGCAGACAATCAACGACTGCTTTTTGATTTCGCCGAAAGCGAAACCGGGAGACGGGGAGTTGTTGCAAGCCGTCCACAGATTCGCCGTGCAAACGACAGATACGAATAAAATTACGGAAATTGTCTGTCAGTCGGATCTGGTGATGTATTTGCACACGAACAGGAGCTTGATTTACCCCGAGTTCATGGGCGCGTCTCTCGCCGATCTCGGTTTGGGGAGATCGGCGTTGTCGAGACGCGTGGAGGGAGGAGGCGTCACCGAAGCGAACGTTTCGGACCAAAAGCCAGTCTCCACGTACGGTATCGTATCAGTCACGCCTTCGACGTCGTGCATTGATGCGTTCCGGGTTATGCGTAACAATTCGGTCTCAGCCGTGGCCATCGTGAGTGAAAAAGACGGAAAGCTTCTCGGTGCCTTTTCGGAGACTGATATCTCCTACTTTGCCGATCCAGATTTTGCCATGGCGCTCGGTTTATCGGTTTCCCAATTTCTCTTCCTTCGTCACAACGCGTTACCAAAGATAACCCACGGCGTGTTCGCCGGCGCAGACGCGTTCGACGCCGCTCTTCAAAATCCTCTCTACGATGCATGGAGAGTCTATTGCAAACTCGAAGACAAACTCGAAGACGTTTTGGAGCTTATGAGCACGGGCGCGGTGCACAGAATCTGGGTCGTCGACGACGATAGAAAACCCATCGGATGCGTCAGTCTCGTGGACATTCTCGCGTTGTTCCAACACTGGGAGTCTCCGGAACAACGCGAACTCGGTTCAAAGAAGAAGAAAGAGGAAGAGTTGACGCCGCAGTTTGAAAAGACGACGGAGAGCGAGTTGAAAGAACGCGTGGTCGCGACCGCACCCGCGGGGCAAGCGGATGAGCAAATGCAAGAGTAAAACACCTTTCGCCTTGCAGACGGTGCGCTAGAGGGGAAGGGGAGGAGAAAGAGAGAAAGAGAGAGAGAGAGAGAGAGATGAAGAAAGAAAGAAAGAGAGAGACATTTTACATCTTGTTGTAATCGAGGCAAAATTTAACACACAAATGATAAAAAATACGCGGAGAGAGAGCAACACAACACATTCATTCGCGCACGCACGCTTGCTCGAATACGACTTCACGATGTTTCATTCACCATCTACAAAACTGTTCAAATCGCAAATCTTTCTCGCGCTCGTGCTCTCTTGGACGCTTCTCGGTTGCCTCGTCGCGTTCGACCACCAAAGTTCGCGAGATGATATCGCAAGCAGCAGCCCCGGGAGTTTTCTTTCTTCTCTGTTCGAGGCGTCGTCGTCGGTGTCTTCGTCGTCGTCGAGGCGCGCGTTGTTGCAAGAAGAAACCGAAACCAACGATGGGGTGACTGCACAAAGTGGACCAATGGCGAGAGCGTCCGTGTGGAACCCGATCATACAGCCGACGACGATTTTAAGGATTGCGCTTCTCATAATCCAGAACGCAGCTCTGAACAATCCAACCGCTGGGTTTCTTCAAATGGTATTGAACACGGAGTTGGCGCTCACGCGGTTCTCGAACGTGTTCGCATCTTTAGCGGCAGGGGTCGTGCAAGATTACTCGCAAGGCGTGTCGAGTTCGAGCTCCATCGGAAACGAATGGGTAATTGATGGCGAGAGCATATTTACGAGCTCAAAAGCGAGCGAGTTCGTGGTAGGCGGAGCGTTCGGACTCGAACAGTTTTTCGGGGTTGGTTTTGAGGTGACGGGCGATGCGGCGGCGGCGATTGCGCAGTTTTTGAAACCGAACCCGTTTAACGAGCTCAAAGAAGAACTCATGGAGTGTCACAGCGATACAAACGGAACGTTTTATCATTTCAACGAGACGTTTTATCATGACGATGGGACAGAGATGGCGAGCGAGACGGCGCAGAGTTTGAATGATTTTTCAAACTGTACGAACACGACGATGTTTCATAAAGGCGATCAAAAAGGAGAAGAAGAAGAAGAAGAAGAAAATGTTGGCCAAAGACGGAAGTTACAGCAGCTCACTAAAGATGATTTGAAGAAGAGAAAGATGCCAGAGAACGTGCAGAAAATTCTCGTTCATGAGAGGGTCAAGGTGCCTAAATTTCTCGAAAAAGCGGCTGCGCAACACACGCTGAACAGACATCAGGCGCGACAACAAAACGACCACTCCGAGCATCCATCCTTTTTTAACGACGAAGAAAAACGAAGGCGTTTGCAAGAAATTGTGAACGACGAAGACGAGAATGGCGACGATGCCAGGAAAGGAAACGTAACGTTCGACGACGTGGAAGCCCTCACGACTGAATGGTTTGATTCGTTTCCCAATGCGTTACCGATTTCCATCAGAGATAATTTTCTCGCGCTTCTCGAAGAAACCATCGTTGATCCTCAAATTCGTATTGAAATTGAAATTATCGTTGCACTTGTTGGCGTCGCAGAACCCGGTCGCGGTACTACGGCGGCTGAAGTCGCCAGTGAAGTGGAATGGAACGGACAAATCGTTTTACACGGTTACGATGCTGCGATTGATGTTGCTTCTTCTTTTGAGACGGCTAACGCAATCGCGGGATCTGCGAGCAAAGGCTTGGCGATTGCTGAGGCGATTAATGACGCGACTGAAATTGTCGGAGCGGTTACAGAAATCGTTGATACCGTGAATGCCATTCAAAGCGAAAATATCCGAGGCGCGGAAAGCGATGGATCAGTCGAGGCGCAAAGCGGCGACGATGGATCGTCAACAATCAACGTTACAGAACTATCGCAGTATGTGAAACCGATTTCTGTGAACAACACTGTTCGCGCTCGGAAAGATTCGTACAGCCCCGATACGGCTTCATGTGAAAACGGCGATGGTTTGTGTGTTGATAGCGGCGACGGCCAACGCCGAAGACGACGTGTACTTCTGCAACAAGGACCGATTGGACCTGAAATTATTGGTGGCGGTGGTCTCCAGAACGTTTTGGGACAGTTCACACCGACGGGTGGGGAATCAGAGGCGTTTGGGACGATTTCTGGCACGTACGCGGCGACCGTTGCCCTTGTGTTTCTTGAACAAGTGAGTATAAACGGCGGATCCATTACGATCATTTGATGACAAAAGGAAGAGATTGCGAAGACTACTCTGGTGCATACCAATATGTATATAAAACAAAATGGACACGATAATAAATACGAGCAAAAGGCACTTTTATTCACACACAGTCTCTCTCACTCACATGCGTTTGACGCCGGCTAAGCGCTCTTTCAACCGCTCCAACTTCCCGCTCGTCGGCAAGCCTCTCTCTTGCAACAACCGTCTCACGGTGGCTGAATCCATGGCGTCGATTTGTGCCTTCGAAAACTCCGACGGCGCCGCCGCTTCCTGCTTTTTCGCCATATCCGCTTTCGCTTTCGACTCTTCGAACGCTTCGTCCATCTGTTTCCTCAACTGTACCGTTCTCAAGGTCTTCGCTTCTT
>Ga0302114_10001467_pt1 | contig 15565 bp, 12 predicted proteins | sample AG5_Surface_MG_FD_203107 | JGI IMG/M metagenome (GOLD analysis project Ga0302114, IMG submission 203107) | Marine microbial communities from Western Arctic Ocean, Canada - AG5_Surface | ecosystem: Environmental > Aquatic > Marine > Oceanic | place: Canada: Western Arctic Ocean | collected...
GTCGCCATCCCACCGTCGAGGCCCGTGCGCTTCGTGCGCGCGGCGGCGACCGCGAACGACCCCAAGCCCCCCGCGAAGAAGGACGGCGCTAAGAAGGGGCCCGGCGGCAAGGCCAAGAAGGACGACGGGGACGGCGACTCCAAGAGGACCGAGGCGAGGAAGGCGCTGATGCGCGCGCTCGAGAAGGGCGAGCCGGTCAGCGGGCGGGTCGAGGTGGCCAACCGCGGCGGCCTCATCCTCCGCGTCCTCAACGGCCGCTTCCGCGCCTTCCTCCCGCTCTCGCAGATGACCTCCTCCAGGACCCTCGACGTCAAGCGAAGCAGGAAGAAGAGCGCACCCAAGGCGGTCACCGCGCCGCTCGCATCCTTCGACGACGACGACGACATGGATCTGAACATCGCGCCCCTAGCCCCGGTCGAACCCAAGGCGTCCACCAAGGACGCCACCGTCGCGGCGCTCGAGGCGCAGGTCGGCAAGGTCATCGAGGTCATGGTCACCGACGTCAACGACAAGAAAATCGTCGTCTCCGAGCGCGCGCTGGTCCAGGAGCGCGGCGTCAAGAAGCTCAAGCCCGGCGTCCGAGCCGCCGCGCAGGTCGTCTCCCTCTCCGATTTCGGCGCCTTCGTCGAACTCTCGCAGGATGACCCGCAGGCCCCGCGGTTGGAGGGTCTGATCCACATCTCCGAGCTGAGCTGGTCGCGGGTGGCGCACCCGCGCGACGTGCTGCGCGTGGGCGACGAGGTGGACGTCAAGGTGCTCGACGTGGTTCCCGCGGAGGGGCGCAAACCGGCGAGGGTGACGTTTTCTTTGAAGCAGCTGCAGGCGGATCCGCTGCTCGAGACGCTGGACACGATCATGCCGGTGGCGATGCCGGAGCCTTCCGTGGACGAGGACGAGCTGTTGGATACCCCGCTCCCGGGGTTGATGGACATCTGCTCGAACCTGCTGACGGAGGATGGCATCGACGCGGTGATCCCGGGGAGGCAGGCGGTTGAGCAGAGGGTGGTGAGCCAAGATCTGGAGCTGTGGCTGACCAACGTCGTCGTCGAGGACGGGTACAACCTGCTGGCGCGCGCGGGCCGGCAGGTGCAGGAGATCCACGTGGTGACGAAGCTGGGCAGGGACAGCATCAAGCAGGCCATCAAGCGCGCGACCAGCGCGCTCAAGTGATGAGGGGACGGGCGATGGAATTAATTCTTTGTTAGGAGGGCGGGTTGTAGAGTTGAAAGGCGAGACCCACACGAGCAAGTACGTATATTACATTCGCGCGTTCTTCACGCGCCCGAGGCGGCTACCTTTCCCCCGCCCCCGTTCTCCTGCATCAGCCTCGCGTACTCCTCCCCTTTGTCCGGCATGCGTCCCAACAGGCTCGTCAGCGGCCCCGGCACTACTCGCCACGACGGCGGCCTCATTGCGTAGAGCCCCAGACACAACACGACCGTCTGGAAGGACACCGTCGTGAGCACCAGCGCCGCGATGAGGCACCCCGCGCAGAACGCGCCGGTCACCACGGGATCCTCCCACGTGGTGAGCGCGATGACCCGCTCGAGCTTCGTCGCGGCGTCCTCCAGGAAGCGCTGCAATGAAATCGCGTCCATCTTTCTCGCCTTGGATCGCCAACTGGTGCCCTTCGGAGGAGCGGTGGGCTTGGGCTTGGGCTTCCGCGTGTTCGTCTCCCCGTCGTCTTCGTCCCCGGATTCCTCCTCCTCCTTCCTGTTCGTCAGCGTGCACATGCCCAGCGTGAGCAAGATGCCGGGGATGATGACGTAAGGGTAGAGGACCGCGTACGCGAAGGCGGCCTGCGCGGCCATCGCTTTGCGGGTGCTGCGCCAGGAGAGGGCGTCGGCGACGTGATCGACGACGGGCCTGAAGGGCGTGAGCGCCTGCGCGAGCTTGACGAAGGCATCCTTGCCGGGCTGGAGGGTGAATATGGCCTCCTCAGCCTTGGTGAGCTTGGCGACGTTGAGCGCGGGCTTGGGCGCGGCGGCGGCGCGCGCGTCTCCTCCCAGCGCGGCGACCATCTGCCCCGATTCTTGAAGTGTAACCTCTCTGGCGGGTGCGGTGGGGCCTCGTGTCGGGACCTCACGGGGCTCGGGGGCGCGTTCGGAGCGAGCGCGCTGTCTTTCTGACGCGAGCCGAGGTCGGGAACGGCGGAACCCGAGCGATGTCGCGGCGCGTCGCGCGGCGTGGACTGCGCCGTGACGTCGCTGAAGGGTGTTGAAAACTCGGCAGCTTGATGGGCTGCTTTGGCGGGACTCTTTACTGAATCTCGCCCAGAGGCTCAGAGGCGAGCGGCACCAGCCCGCATCTCTGTCGGCACCATGACCCGAAGGGTGGGCGTCGGCCTCACGGCCGGTCCATCCCTGGCGACCATCGACGCCGCGTTGGTCGAGATCGACCCGAACCCAATCCGCCTCAAGCCCGTGGAGCTCATCGAGTTCCTCCCCATCGCAATCCCGCCCGATCTGCAAACAAGGCTCGCGGCTGTGGCGTCGGGGCGCGAACCGACGACCGCGGCGGCGATGTCGGAGCTGGACGCGGAGGTCGGGAAGCTCCTGGCGGACGCGGTGAGGAAGGTGGCGGGGGCCAGGCTCGGGGAGGTGGAGTTCATCGGGTCATGCGGCATCCCCATACGGGTCGCGTCGCCATCATCATCATCATCATCGGAAGAGGAGAAAGAGTCAAAGGCAAAGGCCGGCGACGAGAGCGCCGTGGCTTCGGCAGTGATTAGGATCGGCGACGCCCGCGCCATGGCCGAGGACCTCAAGACGTGCGTCGTGTCCAACTTCAAAGAAGACGACTCCTACCTCTTCTCCACCGCGGACGCGGTGCTGTTCCGCCATCTCCTCGACGAGACGCACACCGTGGAATGGCACCGCAAACCAGACGCCGATACCAAATGCGGCTTGGTCGTCGTGCACGTCGGCGCGATGGGATCGATGACCGCGCTCTCGGGCACCGGGCGGGTCCTTAAGAGCTTCGACTGCGGGCCCGGGAACGCCGTCATGGACCTCATCGTCGCCAACGCGGATAAACTGGGTCTGAAACCGAAGGACCCAAAGGACGAGGCGTTGGCGGAGAAACTAAAAAAAGGTTCGTTGGTATGCGACGAGGACGGGAAGATCGCCAAGGGGGGCGAAGTGTACCACGGCCGCACCAGGGACGCGCCGATCGACTTCGCGTGGAGCGTCCCTTTCTTCAAGCGAACGCCGCCGAGGACGGGCACGGACGAAGACTTTGGACTGGAGTTCACGAAGGAGTTTGTCAGCCGATTCCCCGCGGAACATAAGAACGTCAACGACGTGGTTCACACGGCGATGGAGCACGCGGCGCTGTGCATCATGGAGGGCATCGCGTCGTACGTCGGCGCGGTCAGGGGTAGCGGCGACGGGCGCGGGGGTCACTCCGGGAACACCGGGCGCGTGCTCATCTCCGGCGGCGGTTCACGGAACTGGGCGCTCATGAACCGGCTCAAGTCGCTGGGGTGGAAAAACTTGCGGTTCGAGACGAGCTCGGAGTGCGGGGTGCGGGCGGATGCCAAGCAGGCGATGGCGGCAGCCGTGCTCGGCTACCTATCCCTCAGCGGCGCAGCGGGTGCCGGGGGCGAGCGCATCGGGGAGGAGGACGGTGGGGGTGGTGTTCTCGGTGAGATGTTCACGGCCGGCGGCGGGCCGGCGCCTGTTTTCGAGCCCATCAAATAGTTTAGCGGAATGTTCGCATGTTGCGGAGATACGCCTTATCCAATGGATCGATCGAACCGTCGAGCGCACTTGACGTCAAGCGGACGCCGCGGCTCCGGTCTGATCGACCCGTCGTTTCGATGCAATCCCTGCGAGCTCCCACGCTCGCGCTCGGCGTGTCCGAGGGCGCCAAGCGCCGCGCCGTCGCCGGCACGCGCCTCGCCCGCCCCGTCTCCCTCCGACATCACCATCGTCGCGGAGCGCTGATTCGTGACAACGCTTTTGTTGCCGACGCCGACCAGGCCCAACGGTGGATAGACGCGTGGAAGGCCCGGCTGAACGCCCCGAGGGTCGTGGGCGTGGGCAGCGCCGGGGTCGACTACCTCGCGTCCATCGCCGCCTTCCCAAAGCCCGACCAGAAGCTCCGCACCGACGCCTTCGAGACGCAGGGTGGCGGAAACTGCGGCAACGCCCTCACCGCGGTCGCCAGACTCGGCCTCAGACCCTCCATCCTCACCAAGCTCTCCGACGACGGTGCCGGGAAAGCCATCCTGGACGAGCTCCGCGACGACGGCGTGGACACCGCGCACGTCGTCATCGAGCCCGGTAAGAGCTCCCCGTTCACGTACATCATCGTCGATCGCGAGGGATCGACGCGGACCTGCATTCACACCCCGGGGCCCGAGTTCGCCCCGAAAGAGATGCCCGCCGCCGCCATCGACCGCCTCCTCGACGGCGCGTCGCTGTGCTACTTCGACGGCAGGCTCACCGAGGTGGCCATCGAGGTGGCCAAGGTGGCGAAAGCGCGCGGAGTCCCGGTGCTCGTGGAGGGCGAACGGCTCCGGGACAACCTCCCCACGCTGCTCGCGATGGGCGACTACGTGTGCACCAGCACTAATTACCCGCAGGATTCCAACCCCGACGTCGAAGGGTTCGAGGCTGCGATGGTGGCGATGGCGTCGAAACTCCCGGACGCCAAGGCGATCGTGACGACGCTCGGGTCGCGCGGCGCGGTGTGCGTCAGGCGGGTCGATGCCAAGGAATCCAAGGAAGTAAAGACCGAGTTACTCGCCGACGTCATCGCTCGGCTCGAGAAGGACGCGTCATCCGTCGTCATGCCACCGTCGTTCGGATCCGTTCCGATCCCCGCGTGGCCGACAGTCTCCGGGCCGGTGACGCTGACGGACGCGGGCGACGACGCGATGAAGGCGCTCGGGGCGGTGGAGGTGACGTTCGCGCCCGCGGTGAAGTTGCAGAAGAGCGCCGTCGTCGACACGACGGGCGCCGGGGACTCGTTCATCGGGTCGATGTGCTACGGGGTCGCGACGGGGATGGAGCTGAAGGACGCAATGCGACTCGGCGCGTACGTCGCCGCGAGGAAGTGCGGTGCGCTCGGGGCCAGGCCGGGCTTGCCGGACATGACCGAGGTGCCCGCGGCGGTGTTCCAGGGCAAGGACGAGCCCAAGGTGAACAAGACCGCCTCGAAGCCGCCGGCGACGCGGAAGGCGAAGGCGCCCAGGGAGATGAGCGACCTCGATAAAGAGTTCGCGGACGGCACGAGGAAGTCGGTGGTTCCCGGCCTTAGCAAGTGGATGCTGAAGTTGGGACGGCGTTACCAGTGAGTCGACGCCTCCGCGGTCGCTTATCGACCGAAAGCCCATATGATGATCACCGAAGATTTAGATTTATTTAGTTCATCATATTTTACACGTCGCGACGTAGTCGTCGCAGCTTTAGTTCTTCGTCACGTATCCTCCTCCTCCGGCGCTCAGCGCTTGCGTTTGATGGGCTTCTCAGCAGCCTTCTCCTGCGTCCCCGTCCTCGTGCCCGTGCCCGTCCCTGTGCCCGTCCCCGTGCCCGTCCCCGTGCCCGTCCTCGTCACGTATCCTCCTCCTCCGGCGCTCAGCGCTTGCGTTTGATGGGCTTCTCAGCAGCCTTCTCCTGCGTCCCCGTGCCCGTCCCCGTGCCCGTCCCCGTGCCCGTGCCCGTGCCCTTCGCCTCCGCCGTCCCCTTCGACTTGTCCAACTTAGCCGCGATCATCGCGCGGGTGGCTCCAATCTCGGCGGGCGTCGGGATGGGATCGTCGGGAAAGTTGCGGTCTTTGGGGTCGGCCCCCTCGACCGTCATCAGCGCGGCGTCGTACGCCCGCGCCGCTTGCTCTTTGGTGATGTGGTTCCCGAGGGACACCGGCTTGGACGTGCCGCCGCCCACCGGGATGATGCTGATCCGCGCCTTCCATTTCGCCCCATCCTTGGCCACGCCCCGGAACCCGGAGGGACCGCGGCGAGTGCGGTTTCGTACGCCTGCGGGTTTGTCCAACTTAGCCGCGATCATCGCGCGCGTGGCTTCGATCTCGGCGGGCGTCGGGATGGGATCGTCGGGAAAGTTGCGGTTTTTGGGGTCGGCCCCCTCGACCGTCATCAGCGCGGCGTCGTACGCCCGCGCCGCTTGCTCTTTGGTGGTGTAGGTTCCGAGGGACACCTGCTCGGAATTGCCGCCGCTCGCCGGTATGATACCTATCTGGCCCTTCCACTTCCCCCCCACCTTGACCACGCCCTCGAACCCGGAGGGACCGCGCGCGGGCTTCGCCCTGACCTTCTTAGCCGCGAGGAACGCGCGCGTGGCTTCGATCTCGGCGGGCGTCGGGATGGGATCGTCGGGCATGTTGCGGTCCTCCGGCTCGATCCCCTCGACCGTCATCAGCGCGGCGTCGTACGCCCGCGCCGCGTCCAGCTCGATGTCGTAGCAGCCGAGGTACACCAGCCTGGACTTGGCGCCGCTCACCGGTTGGACCGTGATGTACGCCGCCCACCTGCCGGTCCACTCCTTTGTTCTGCGGTGCTTCGTCTTCGACACGCCCCGGAACCGGGAGGTACCGCGGGCAGGGCTGCCGACTCTCTTGGCGCGAAGCCTCTGCACGATGAGCGCGGGGCTCACCTCGGTCCCGAAGAGGCCGTACTTGCGCATGTGCCGGACGAACCACCTCCTGTGGGTGGCCGACCACTCTGTGGGGCGAGGAGTGGCGAGGCGTCAGCGTCGAGGAAAAAAAATCGTCGCGGTGAGGTCGAGAAACAAACAAACAAAGAAACAAGGAACAAAGAAACCGAGTGGGAGGTGATGAACTTACTCTTGCCGTAGAAGCCGTGGTCCTCGAGCCACTGGACACGGTGCGCCTCCACCTCGATGGCGTACGCCTCGTTCCAGTCGTCGCCGAGGTCGTTGACGAGCGCGGCCCGGAGCTTCTCGGCGGCGTCGGCGTCGCCGCCGAGGAACGTGATGAGCTCCTGGAACGTCTCCAACCACTTCGGGCGGCAGAGCACTATCTTCATCCACCGCGCCTGGGTGAACATCGATAAGTGGACGCACTTGGCGTGCACGTTTGCATCCTCGCCCGTCCGCACGTTCATCCCGGGCCAGAGCGAGCGTCTCGCAGCCCTCGCGCCGCCGTCGGGGAGATTGGACTTCACCCAGCTCTTCACCTGTTGATCATAAGTATGGATACCATGGGAGAATGGAAACACGATAGGGAGAGAGGGTTCGTCAGCGAGGGGTTCATGCATGTGGTTCGTGCAAGTGGACGCGACGCGAGAGAGAGGGAAGAACCCGGATCCGGGACCCAAAGACCGATGCGGGATGATGAAACACCGGGAAAAACGTTACCGCACAGCTGGCGGCGCGGGCCAGCTGTGACGCTCCACACCCCCAGATCCGCGCCCTCCTTGAGCGGCACTACCTGGCAGGAAGGAGAGGCGCCTATTGCCAGGCACTAACTCTCCCACACCGCTAGGACTTACCGCTCCTCCAAACCCGGCGAACTTTGCTGGGGTCCCGAGTGTGCTGAGCGCGGCGACCTGCAGGTTGTTCAGCTCCCGCCTGACGGGGAGCGGCAAGTCGCTCAGGATACGTTTTCCGACGTCGAACGGCGCGGCAAAGGGGACGATGTTGAACAACACCATCCTCCTGAAGCTCGCGGGTCCGAGGGCTGTGTCCAGCAGGCCCCAGACCTTCGACTTGAGCCGACTGCCGGTACCCGCGTCGTTATCCTTCAACGCCCGGAGAACCCCGTAAAGCCCTAGTTCACGTGTCTCGAAGTGCCCCGCCAGCACGACGAACAGTCCAACCAGCCCATTCGGGCCCCAGCGGACATCCTCCCCGAGGTTGATCGGGGTGAAGCCCATCTGCCGGCCGCAATGCGCGCTGCAGGCTTCGACGAGTTCACGAGCGAGCTCCTGCAGCGTCGCAAACTTGTTATACGCCGTGTTGAGAACGTCCGCCTCCGTGGCGCGGCGGCGCACGGCCAGCTCGCGCGACAGCTCGATGAGCTTCGGGCGCGTGATGTACGCGCGTGCGCGGCGCTTGTGCACCGCCTTCGCCGAGGCGGTGCCCGGCTTTTTCGGCGGCCGGCGCGCCATGGGGTGCGTTCAGGGCGCGTGTCTTTGTGGAGACTGGTGAAAAACGAAGGGCGTTCCACTTTTGGGCGGGCGAGAGGTGTCGCGCGACCTTGGAGGCGCCGGGGAAGATATAACCCGGGTCCAACGAGGGCAAACGATCGGGTAAGAGTATGGTGTGGGGTTCGTGTCCGAACCCGCGCCTCTTTCCCTCCGCGTATGATGCCTCGAGCGCGCGGGAGGCGGGGCGCACTAGGTAAGCAGTTAGACACGAAATATATTGGCCAACTGCAGGTCTCACTCGTCTTCAAACCAACCCTCGCCAGTGTTGGAGACGGTTACTTAGGAAAAAATCTGATTGTATGGACACAGTGTGATGCTACTTCGTTGGTATCGCGTTGGTACTTCGCACGGCGCTTACTTCTGGGCGACAGCCTTGGGGTTGATGGCGCGGGTGGAGATGCCCATGACCTGTCCGGCGGTGCCGGTGTAAGGTCCGTAGGATGACAGCACGTTGAGCTCGGTGTCCTCGCCCTTCATCTTCTTGAAGTAGTTCTTCGCGGCGGTGACGCGGCGCATCTCCTTCATGCGGAACATCTTGTTGCGTACAACCTTGCGCCAGTACGAACCGTCCTCGTTGGGCTGCACCACGGTCACGTCGCCCGTCGAGTCGTCGAACAGGCACAGGCAGTCGCCGCCCCATTCGTCGTCGATGACCGCCACGCGGCGGTTCTCCAGCTCGTCGCGGGAAACCACCTGTTCACAAAACGCGACGTCAGACAAATTGCAAATACGAATATAAAAATACACTCACCATGCCGAGCGGCGCGAGCGTCGACGGGTCGTACTCGATGATCATGCCGTTGTGGCCGCCGAGAACAGCGCCGTCCTTCATGTACCACCACTGCACCGGGTCCCTGGACGAGAAGTCGCCCTCGAGCACGCCGAGGGTACCAGTCGCGCACGGTTCGTTCACCCGGCAGCCGTCCTCGCTCTTGGGGACGTAGGCGCTGAACCATAAGTCGTGGTCGTAATCCTCGTGCTCGTGCGCGAACGTCATGACGGAGCAGCCGCGGAGGTCCTGGTCGTCCTCGGGGGTCGGATCGTCGAGGTTGATCTCGCACTCGTCGGAGAACATGATGGTGGCGTCGAGGCGGACGGTGCCGCCCTTCATGTGATCCACGGTGCACACCTCGAAACCTGTACACAAAACACGACGTCAATCTAATTGCCCATACACATATACTAAAATAGACTCACCCTGAGAGTTACCCCGGACCAGGCGGGATTGGCGGCGGCCGTCGCGGGAGGACCTCGCGGTCATCACGCCCGTCTGCGCGAAGACGCAGGAGCCGCGGTTGTTACCGCCGGGGAAGGTGATGGAGTCCTCGTAGTCGTGCGAGAGGTGGAAGTGCGCGGAGAACCAGCCTTTGATCTGCGGTGATTTGCGAACGGTTTCGATGAAGAGCTTGGACGCGCGCGGGTCGTTGTGGTTGAGCCAGCAGCAGCCGTTGACGACGTGGCACTCCTGGAGGACGCGGAGGCCGGAGCCGATGACGGGCGCGTGCGAGAAGCAGAAGATCTGCCAGCCGTCCTCGAACGGGTGTTCCTCGATCGTCTTCACGAACCAGTCGAGCTGCTCGTTATCCACGGCGACCTATTAAATACAAAAACACGACGTCAGTCAGTAAAATTGCCCATACCAAAATTAAAAAATAAACTGACCTCGTGGCTCGTGTACTGCGCGTCTCTGAACTGGGTAGATCCGAGGCCGACGATGAGCGTCTTGGGCGCGATCTCGTAGCAGAACTGCGGCGTGTCTTTGCCCATCTCACGGAGGTACGCCTCGAGGTTCTCGGCGTCGGTGGCGAACTCGTCGATGCCCTCGAGGTCGTGGTTACCTCCGACGATGTCGTACTTGTGCTCGAATCCGTCGAGAAACCCGCGAACCATCTTGAAACAATCGGTGGTTCCCGCGAAGAGCTGCTTGGACTCGTTGACGTCCTTGGACTCTCCGAGGTCACCGAGGGAGACGAGGAAAGGGTTGGGGGATTCGTCGAGGATCTTCTTGATGTGGCCGCGGCCCTCGTAGGAGTGGTCGGTGTCGCGCGGGTCCATGTGAAGGTCACCGAGGATGGCGAGGGTGTAGTTGGTGGGATCGTTCGGGTCGATGGTCAGGGAGGTTGGGGTGGCGGAGGCCTGGACCTTCATGGACGCGGGGCGCGCGGCGCGAAGGGTGGCTGCGATGTATTTTGGGAGTTTGGGAGTGAGGCGAGGTCAGCTCGGTGCGTCGGTCGGCAGATCGTGCGGGGTTGGGAGTAGGACATATTCTGGGGTCTTCGTCGCCGCGGGCGTGTCGCCATCATCGGGGGCTGCCACTTGTACGTACCCTTCGCGTTGAGCGCCTTGGAGTTGCGGCCGAGGCTGTACTTGGCCGCGATCTTCGCGGGGGCGGCGACGCCGGTCATGGCGAACGCGGACATTGCGTAGTGAGTTCTCGACGTGTGTATCGCGCGCGAACGTGCGAGGAGAAGTGGCCGCGCGACGTAGACAATTTCCCACCAGTATCTCAAGGACAGCTGGCACCGCAGATAAGATTTTTCTGGGCTCGAAGCATGGTCTGTTTGAGGGTTCAGACCGAGTGACAAATAGAGACACGTTTTTATTTCGTCACACAGCGTTCACAGTTGGACGTAACATCAAATACATCATGTTCTGACCGTAGAGCATGTGAAGTGCCCCAATCTGCCATTCGCGCGGAGCAGGCACCGCCGCCCCCTTCGTCGTCACTCCTTCGACGCGCGCCGCCCGACCGGAAGCCTGACCCGGCCACCCCGAACCAACGTGGGATGAAGATCCGCGCGGCGAAGAAGAAGCAGAACAAGAAGGTCAAGGCTGCCAAGGCTCGCGCCAAGCACGCGAGGGAGCAGCGCAAGGCGGCGGCGGGGAATCAGGGCGACGACGGCGACGATGCCATGGCAGACGCCGACGCCGAGGTGAACGCCGCGGACGAGGACGTCGCCATCGCGGAGGCCGACTCGGAGCGCCCTAAGCTCTCCGGCAGGGCCGCCCGCGCGCTCGCGGTGCAGGCCAGGCGCCAGCTCAAGCAGAAGCTCGGACAGCTCAAGGATCAACGCCAGAAGATCGCGAAGAAGTCCATCGCCCGACGGGACGAGCGAAAGGCGCTCGGGGCGAAGATCAAGGCGGCCTTCGCGGTGTCCAAGAACAACAAGGGCGACGCGGAAGCCTTGCTCCAGGCGGCCGACAACCTGCCGGACGACGACGACAACGACGACTGGGCCGACGACGACGTCGAGATGGCCATGATGGACTAAAGCACAGAAGTGAAGTCGACCGACGGAGCGTACGTAGATAGACGACGATGAGTAGGAGAGGCGACGGCGGCGACGCCCCGGCCGAGATGCCGCGCATGTGGGACGGCGACGGCGCCTGGCGCGACGAAGGAGCCCCGCCCGCCCCGCTCCCGCCGGAGGATGAACACGACCCGTGCGCCAGGCTCATCGCCGCGTCCAACGCTAAACCCCCGGATGCGTCTCGCCGAACGGGAGTCGGGGGCGGCGGGTCGACGCTCGCGGGCGAGATCTCCCGGCTCGAACGCGCGTTCGGGGGCGCGTTCGCGGCGCGCGCGGTGGCCACGTGCGCGGACGCGTCGGGTCGCACGGCGCTGTCGCACGCGGCGCGGAGTGGCGACGTGGACGGGCTCGACGCCTGCGTTCGAGTTCGGAAAAAGGAACACTTCGCGGGCGACGCGGCTCCGGCTTTAGACGTCGGCGATAGCCACGACGTGGGCCCGTTGACTTTGGCGGCGTGGCAGGGCCACACGCACGTCGTGGACTACCTACTACGGAACGGCGCGTCCCCCAATCGGCGTGATTCCTTCGGCGTCGCCGCGCTGCACAAGGCGGTTGGGCACGGACATCTCGGCGCGGCGCTGCGCATCCTCGGCGACGGCGGCGCGGACGTTAACCTGAGGGTCGGGGACATCGCGGACTCGGTGCCCGCGCACTACAGGGCGGTGTCCAGGCACCAGACCGCGCTGCACATCGCGTGTTACCCGACCCCTAACCCTAAGTTCGTCGCAGCCTTGCTTCGGTTCGGGGCCGATCCCGACGTGAGGGACGATTTGGGAAACACGGCGCTTCACTACGCGTGCGGGGCGTGCGACGTCGCCGCGGTCCGGCTGCTGACCCGGGCCGGCGCGGACACGACGAAAGAGAACGGCGACGGGCACACTCCCGGGGATGTGGTCCCGACTGACCCGGGGTGCAACGAGGGGTTAGTCTTCGACGTCCTCCGCGGGTTGGATTGATCGACCAAAACTTAGCGGCTTAGCTTTTGTCCAATTTTTGGAATAACACTTAACGATAACGACGACTACCCTTCCTTCTACTCCGTCACTCACTCGTAGTCGAACGACGACGTGAGGTAGTACTGATCCCCAGACCGCTCCACGCGCTCCAAGCCGCGGCCGCCCACCGACATCTTCGCCCCGACCAGCCGACGCTCCTTCTCGGTGAGGTACCCGTCAGGCCGGCTCACCTCCCTCTCCGACCACCCGGACGACTCTCCGGACGGCTTCTTAGAAACTCCCCTGCGCAGTGCGGGGTTTACCGCGTTCGCCGTCTCCGCCGCCACCGCCACCGCCGCGTTCAGCGCGCTACTCACGCCGAGCGTCCGGAACGTCCCGGTCGTCCCGGACCCTTGCGTCTCGCAGATGACCTCGGTGAGACGTGCCACGCACCACGGCGGGATGAAGCCGCTGTTCCCGCCGCCTCCGTATTGCCCGCCCGTCCACTCCGCCGTGTACACCTCCCGCCGCGCGCCGTCCGCGGTCTGCGACGTCGTGAGCTTGAGCGCGTGCCCGCGGACGACGCAGTTGGCGAACGGGGTGGGCGAGAGGATCAAGGGCGGGTCGCGGACCTGCCCGTCGGAGGCGCCCGGGTCGCCGCCGTTGCGGTCCGCGGCTTCAGCCACCACGTTGAACAAACCGTGCACTGCGGCGGCGCCGCGCACCACGATGGCGCCGTGCGCGTGCGCCAGCGGGTCCTTCGCCTTGGCGCCCGCCGCGCCCAACGTCCGCGGGCGCATGATCGGCTTGCCGTGGTCGTCCAGCGCGGGTTCCTCCTCGTACCCGGCGTCGTCCTCGTGGTCCTCTTTCGCCCAATCCTCCATCCGAACCATCCGGCTCATATCCACGCCACCGCCGAACGGGTCGGACGCGCCGCCGCCGGCGCCGTCGCCGCCGCCACCCCCGCGTCGCCGTTCCTCGCCGATGACGTCGTATTTAACGCACGCCTCGTCCAACGCCGCGCGGAACCGACCGCCGCTCGAGTCGGTGACGATCGCGAACCCGGTTTTATCCGATCGGCCCGATCCCGACCCATTCGCCGCGGAGACTTCGTCGAGCCCCGCGGCGACACCCGGCGCGCAGAAGAGCACCACCCTGTCGTCGTACACCACGTGGAACGCCGGGCACGATCCGGTGCGAAGCGCGCCGTACACCGAGACGAGCGCGTCGCGCCACGCGCCTCGCCGCCGATCGAGCCATTGACGAGCGCGGTCCCCGCCCCTGACGTGCATCGCGCGAACCGTCTCCGCGTCCATCGGGTCCGCGGGGTGCTGGAACGAGCACAGCGCGCGCTGCAGGCGCTCGTCCCGGCGGCGTGCGGCGGCGGTTCGGGCGGCGGTTCCGTCGGCGGCGGCATCGTTCGCGGCGTCTTCGGTTGAAGCGCCGGCTCCGGTGAATGATCGAATGCCGGGGTGATGGACCGCCGCGCTCTCGGCGTCCGCGATCCATCGCATCGGGGTCCGGCTGGTGAACTTGGCGGCGGTCTTGATGGACCAGTCCATGGGTATGTCCGTGAAGGCTCGGCCGCGCGGGGTGGTGGGCGCGGCGGCCGCGGCGGCCGCCGCGGCACGTTTCTCCGCGTCGTTCTTCAGTCGTGAGCGATGGTCGTGTCCCGACGCGGCGCCGGTGAACTTGACGCTGCCGAGGCGCTTGATGGCCCCGGCGGAGACGCGCGGCGGGGCGTTGGTCTCGTCCTCATCGCCGTTCACGGTCGCGACGTCGGCGAACGTCCGCACGCCGCCCCGCCCCCGCGCCGGGTTGTCCTTGGACCCGCCTCCCCGGAGGAGGCTACCGAGATCCCCGGACGGTTTCCGCGACGTCGTCGTTCCTCCCGTCCCTTTGTCGCCCCCGCGGAGCTTATCCAGCAGCGCGGGCCTGCGCTTGGGTGGGACGTCCGCGGCATCCCCCGCGGAGCGCTTATTCCCGGCCGCCATGCCCCCCACGAGTGCCCTCAGCTATGACGCCCGATCGAAGATTCAAATGGATTTGGCAGTTGAGGGGTGCCCAAAATCTGACTTGTCAGTGCGCGGCGCGAAGGACGCGCTCCCGTCCGTCGCGAGATGTCGAGCGCGGTCGCGCTCATGAACATCGCGCTCCCGCGTCTCGCGGCGCGCGCGTCGCGTCCAAGCCCCCGAGGGCGCTCGCGCGCCGCGACGACGACGACGACGACGATGTCATGTGAAACACCCTCGTCGTCGCGAGGCGGGTCCTCGTCCACCGCGGACGCGCCGACGCGGGGGACGCCGCTCGGACGCGGCGAGGCTGTTCGTAAAGCGGCGGCGACGACGCTCGCGGCCGCCGCCGCCGCTCTCGCCGCCGCCGAGGACGTCGAGGCGGCGACCGCGGAACTGGAGAAACCGATGCTCAGCAGTTTTGGCGCGAAGGAGTCAGACGCGGATAGAACCGCGAGCCTCGCGAGCACCGCCGCGTGCGTCGCGCTCGCGCTCGTGCTGGGGAGCAAAGGCAGCGGCGGCGGCGGAAAGAAGAATTGACGAGCGACGCGGCGCGCGACGAAGGAAGAAGGACCGTCACTAACAACGAAGAATGTTGAGCGCGGCGGTCTCATCAGCTTGGTCTCATCCCTAGCTAGTCTACTGAACGACGCACGTGATCCTAAAGCCCTCCCATCTTCTCCCTCCGCGTCTCCTCCTCCTCCACTTCCTCCCTTAACCTGTCAATCTCCTCCCGCACCGCGCCGTCCCAGTTGCTCTCAAACGCCCTCAGGCGCTCCACGATGGCCGTCCCGTGAGCGCACACGCCTTTCGTGAACTGATCCAACTCGGCATTCTCCACCGCGTTGAACCCGTCGCGGTCCATCGCCACCGCCACGCCCTCCGTCGTGGCGCCATCCCCACGCGCGTTCGACCGTTTCACCCGGTGGTGGCCCTCACCGCTTCGCACCGGGAACCCGCACCCGCCGAAGGCGTCGAAAGTTTTGGCCAGAACCGAATCGATCCCGCCGAACGTCGCGGCTCCGACGAGTCGGTCTTTGTCCGACACTCGGACGCCGTTGAAGCTGACCACCGAGGGTAGGCGCCTCGCGACGTACGGCGTCAGCAGCGCGGACCCGAGCACCGACCCACGTACCCCGTCGCCCTGTTCGACAGTCAGCGAACGTACGCCCGGAA
>Ga0302114_10001468_pt1 | contig 15556 bp, 10 predicted proteins | sample AG5_Surface_MG_FD_203107 | JGI IMG/M metagenome (GOLD analysis project Ga0302114, IMG submission 203107) | Marine microbial communities from Western Arctic Ocean, Canada - AG5_Surface | ecosystem: Environmental > Aquatic > Marine > Oceanic | place: Canada: Western Arctic Ocean | collected...
ATCTCCACACAAACAGGCCGGATTGGTTCACAGAATCAGTAATATCGAATATTCCGGTGGACATGATTCCCGGAGAGGAAGCAGTGATGCATGAAATGGACGAAGTTTCAAAAAAGCGGGTTTCTCAGATGAGGGTAACAAGCAGGAGGAAGAGTCTCGCCCAAACGTTTGGTATGCCGACGGTCGAGGATGTGAAAGGTGGTGAGGGGAGTGCCAACAGTGGTGATAAGGGTGTTGTGAAGGTGTTGAAGGAGGTTGTTGTAGCTGTTGGAGGGGAAGACTTGAGCGGAGTAGTTGGTGGAGGAGGACAACGGAGGAAAAGTGTGGTTGCCAACAGAAGGGGCAGCATCAATGTAGACTTGAAAACTGTGGCAAACTAGTGTACCTAATGCAATTGTAATTTTGTTGAATTTATTCGCCATTAGGTCTGTGTTATCCCTAACTCAACCAGTAACCCACCACTCTCAGGGACCATACCTAGTTCCACCAAGGCTTAGTATTTGTCCTGAAATCCGTTTCACTCCACTTGCTAAACAAAACCAAATCCGAGTCCTTATCAACCGTAGCATGGGCAAGCGCCAAGCTAAGTGGGGCGGGACCACGAATGACTTTTCCAGTCTTATCGTATTGCGATCCATGGCAAGGACACATGAATTTTCCTTGTGCACCAACCCATGGCACCACGCAACCAAGATGAGTGCAAACAGCATTGAGTCCATAATCATTGATGGTGTTGTCGTCGTTCACAATCAAATAAGTTGCATCTCCCTTCAAGCCTTGTGCTAGCTCCCTGCTACCAGACTGGTGAGTTGCAAGCCAACCCTTGCTGGTAATGTCCGCCCCAAGAGCATCTTTGGCTGTGACACCCCCCCCACCCCCCCCTGTGCTGGGTGGAAGGAAAAAGTAAATGAATGGTCCACCAAGACCTCCCACTGTCAAACCGGCAGAGCCGAGTAGAATCAAGTTCATAAGTGACCGACGCTCCATGTCTGGGACGAAGGCATCGGCTGAGGAAGCCTGGAGGGCCAATGGAAATTTGTTGATGACACCCATTTGTGTTCGGAGGATTCGTGATTGCCTTGTTGCTGTGAACGCATGCCCACTGGGCAGCAGCAGCAGCGTGATAATGAACACAATGGTTTTCATGCTGCAGGATATGAAGTTCGTTGGCATTTTGCACATTTCACATTGATTTGAAAGACGAAAAGATAGAATCTTCAGTTTTAAAGTTGAGTTGATTAGCGAATGTACTTGGATTGAGAGATCAATTCGTTCACCACAACCAACAAAATCGAGTTGATAGGGTATAGATTTTTGCTCATTCGACGATTGTCATGGCCGATTCCGTTCTCTCTCTCCTCATCATTGTGCTTTCTGTCTATATTGCCTATGAGAGAATAGACTTATCTTTCTTCACTCTCCAACAGCAGCAGGATATATATGCAGACCACAATGCAAGCAGTGGTGACAGTCGACCAACGAAGTGGGAATTTGCTCGGATGGCAACTGTTAAGTCACCTGAGTCGGCGAAGTTCATGACCGAGCTGGACAAACCCTTTGTTTTTTCCCCGACTCATTTCATGTCCACTGAAGATAAGGCGTTAGAGCTCTCTCTGCTGGATATTAAACGGATGTTTGGTTCTGAGAATACAAGCAGGAAAGCGGAGGTTGCGCTTGGTGGAAAAATCAACCAGTTTCAGGATAGCTTCTTCCCAATCTCGCTGGACGACGCGATCCCTGATTCAGTGTTGTCGGAGCGGTATGATGGTGCCAAAGGAGGAGGGTTGCTGAAAAAGTTGGAAGCTAATCGTTATGAGAAGGGCAATTTGGAACGTGGCCCGGTTCCCAAATTTGAAGTCGGCGATCCTCAGAAGGAACGCGTGTACTTTGTGTACACTCTGAACCTCACCGAATGGGAAGGTTTCAAGGAACAATACATGGAGAACTTTCCCGCGGTCCTTTCGGACGACGATCTACTGCATTGCTTCAAAACTCGGAAAAATTTGAATTCATTCGTGGAGAAGGTTTACTGGCACCAGCTCTTTATTGGAACGAGGGGTAGCGGAATGAAATTTCACAAAGATGCTTACCGAACCAGCCTGTGGTCATACCAGATTACTGGTGAAAAAACCTTCGTGTTTTGCGATCAGGACGTTCCAATGAGTGTAATTGACAACATCGACGCGTTCAATCCCACCGATAAGATGCTGCGAAATTGGAAGACAAAACTGCGGGGTTTTGGCAAAAACGACGAAGCTGATTATAAAGAGCCACAGTGCTTTCAACATACGGCAAAGGCGGGAGAATACATCTTTTGGCCGTCAACTTGGTGGCACGAGACAAAGGTATTAACTGATTATAGCTCCAACATCATGGGGGCTTTCCTCCAGGACCATTTCAAACACAATTTTGATCCTTCTCCTTCTCTGCTCAGCGGAGCCTCTCGCTCACTCTCGCAGGCAACCCAAGCTTGTTTGAAGCAGTGGCGAGCTGGCAAGAAGCCGAGTGGGAGGTGAGTGAGCGAAAAATAATAGAAAAAACGTCCTTCATCCAGCGCCAATATTTCTCTGAGTTTATGAAATTATAATCTGGACAGCTGGCGACAAACTCAAGTTGCGCTTCATGTTGTAGGTTTTCTTTTTGGGACGCTTTGTTGCAGCTCTTCTCCTTGGACTTTCAATGTACTTCCGTAGTTGCTCGGCCGTCACCAAGTTTGCGGTAGCCCACTGGTTAACAGCGTTGACTCGTTCCTCGTGGTTGCGCAGGGGGGGTAATTGCTCTGCGTGCTCGCTGAACTGGATTTGGGTTGAAGAAATAGCCGTGTGGTTTTTTCCAAAACTTAGTGCAAATTTAGTTGTGAGATTGCTGTTGTTATTGTTGATTTTGTTGCTGTGAACGATTTTATTGGTTTCCTTGTTCTTTTTTTCGCCACTGCCGCCACTTGCAGCTTTGAAATTCCCATCGTCAACGTCACTAAATGTGTTCATGCCAACTCTGCCACTCTCGCTCCTGAATCCACCTCTGAATATCCGTTCGGTTTCTTCCTCAAGTTTTGGCCACAGTTCCTCAATAGGGATGCTGAACTTAACTACAGTGTTCACAAAAAAGAGAAGACACTCAAAAAAGCGCAAATCTGCTTGCAAACAAGCGGCAGAATTGTGAGTCAAGAGCTTTGGTAAAAGTCCCCACCACAAAGCCCCCTCATCCCCTCTCGAAAAACCGTCTCTCACCTTCAATGGAAGATTCGAAATTGCTGCAATATAATAACAAACGAGAATAGCTACGGGCGAGCAACACGTAAGAATTCTTGAGAGCATTGAGAGGTCCATTTGTTGGGTGTTTGTTGTAGTTGCAAGCAGCAGGGTTTGTATTAATCGTCCCTGCTGTTGCCAACGATTGCGAACTTGGGTTTGTGTTCATGGCAATTATATGGTCCGTTGCGTTTTTCGAAGGCGAAATTGATGAGCTTTCGATATTCGCCACTCTTTCGTTCCCATTGGGAGGAGAGGGGGTAGTTACACCAATGTGGCCGAAATTTGTTTCAAGTTCTATTCCTTGAATATTGCTAGTGGACGACTCAGATATTATTAACCCAAGATTTGGAGTTGGAGAACTTTTTCGACTGACTGGCTTTAACCGCTCCTCAATTCTTGCAGCCGAGGAAGCAGAAACGAATTCATTCAAGTAGATTAGAACACTCTGGACAAAGTGAACGATAACTTCTTGCTTGTAAATAAAAACAAACTTGGAGGGGAAAGGAGCGTGCAGTTTCCCAGATTCATGCTGAACCTGCATGTGCCTAAATGCTGCTTCGATAGAGTGTTTCAATGGCAGAAATTTTGGTGCTTGGTGATTTCTGTTATAATTAGTTGAACCTTTGGAATTTAGCGATGATGAGGATTGGTTTACCGCCATTACTCGCCGAGAATTGTTAATGTAACGTGCTGTTGCTGAAGTGTGGGGGGTAGTTGGGGATGAGGGTTTAGTCATTTATCTGCGATTGTGTTTCCTAGAGAAGGCGTTTTTGCCCGCAAAAAAATAAATTTAAAATTAACTTTTTTTGTTTTACAATGTTGGCTTTGGTCATGTCCGCAAATTACAAAGTTTATTTTTTTTGATATTAGGAAACTTTGCAGCCACACCCCAATTTCTTTTCTTTTTTCTCAATCCCCCCCTCTTCATTCTCAATTTCATCTTCAGCAATAGTATCATCAACAACTCCAGCATTAACGTCGGCATCAGATAGCCCCATTGTTTCCCCTTTCTCCTTCTCCATCTCTTTTTCCTTCTCTTTTTCCTTCTCCAACGCCCTCGCCTGCATTCTATCTTTTTCCTCCTTCTCCTTTACTTCTTGCTCTTTGACCGGCCCTGCCAAGCCACTCACGATCTTGTCCATGTCTCCGAGGCTCTTTCCCAGATCCGAGTTTCCTGTCGCCCCTTCTTTTTTGCTCAAGCTGTCTGCGAATTTGCTGATTGCCTCGTTTGCACCTTCAAGTTGCTTTGCAACTAAACTCATGGAGATGACTTCATCTTCTACAACCAACTTCAAGCGTTCTCCCTCGTAGCTTGTCCTGAGTTGGCTAACTTTCGTAATACTCTGTTCTCCTTCTCCTTCAGTTACCTCCATGAACCGAATTGTACTTGCCTCTTTCTCGAGTTTGCTTGCTAGCGTTATACGTATCGCCTCCATGTCGGTACTATCGTCTACATCGATGTCAATGTTTTCGTCTTTCAAGTGCAAAATCCAGCTTGTGTTGAGATTGTCCTCCTCACTGTTTTCGTCGCCATCGCCGGCAACATTCTTATCAAATTTCTTCATTGCCAAAGTTTCTTCTTGCTGAATCTTCCCTTCGCCCCCCTCGTCTTCTTTATCCTCACCCTCTCCTAATGCTGTCGTCTCTTCCACTTCCTTGTCACCCTCCTCTCCAACTCCCTTTTCTCCGACCTCCTGCTTTAACGATTTTTCCTGTATTGTATCTTCGTCACTCTCATCCGCAAACTCGAGCGGACCGTCGTCCTCGTCCAACTCCATGCTCTTACTTGATGTCGGTCTTTTCAACAGCTCCTCTTTCATGCCTTCTTCGCGCAAAATCGCATCCTGCTCTCTCTTCTTGACCTCTAAAAGCTCTTCCCCCATTTTGGTCTTCTCGAGTTTCTCAAATTCCATTATCTCAATGCTTATTCTCATGTCATCCTCCATTTTTTTCATCTGTGTCTCCGCGTCATTCATTCTCCGTGCAATTTCTGTCCTCGTCAGCACCGTCTCACCCTCATCGTCACTTTCAAGATCGCCAGCATTGCTCGCTATCGCTACTCCACCGTTCTTTCTATTCTCGTACGCCGAACTGTTACCAACGCTGGTGGAACTGGTGTCATTCATCTGCAAGGACATTTCTTGTTTTACCTCGCGCCGTATAGTTTCTTCCAATTTGTTTACCCTTTTTTCCATCTCCTCCCTCATGAGCTTTTCGCGCTCCACACCTCTTGCGATTTCATTTTGTAACAAAGCTGTCGCCTTTGAGAGCTCTTCTTGAGATTGAAGCGCTCGAGAAGCGATCAAATCGTTTTGCTCTGCTGCTACTGCTACTGCTACTGCTGCTGCTGCTGCTGCTGTCTTTGCACTTGGTTGGTTTGAGGTGACCAACCGTGCCTCAGTGGCGTTGCCAGTGGGGCCATCTTTCATCGTGAATTGATTAAGTAAATGTTGTTGCTTTTCGAGAGGAAGAGAGAGTTAAAACGAGAAGAGTTGATAGTAAACGTTTCGTTTTTACTTACCGAACCCCTGTCGTCCATCAGAACTAAAACACTCTCGTCCCGAATGCAAGTATCCATCACGCGATCCCCGTCTTTCAATTGCACACCTTTTAGGCTAATCATTTGATCAACCAGGGACATGGTGCTGTTTGTCAATTTACACACCTGCGCCTTGATCTCCATTACCGTTGTCCTTCCCGTCACTGTAAGGTCCAAACATGTACCGATAAACCACCTAATAATATACAAGTGGACTTCCTCCTCTGGCCCTATTGGCTTGTTGTCATTGGCAGATTTTTGTTCGGCTCCTGTTGCATCTTTGACAAATTCAGCTGGCGCAGCAGAACTCGCCGCTCCTGCCACAGCGGGCGGTACTTGGCGCAACATTGTCTCATAGGCACCAATTGTCTTCCGTTTGCGCTTGTTTTCTCGCTTCAGTCGGGCAATCTCCTCATCTTTGGATACAACGCTCGATTTCGTTCTTTCAAGCTCTCGCTTTTTTTTCGAGTACTTCTGAGCGAGGTTGTCCAAATTGCTGGCAAGCGTGTCCTGAACGTTCAGCAAGTACTCCAAAGTCAATTGCGTAATTTGAAATAAGCGAATGAAGGAGTCATCAGAATACAGTTTCAAGTCTTCCGAACTTACGTCACTAAACGTAATATTTTCCAGGAAACTCTGAAGAGTGTCGATATCCACTTCCTTCACAACCTTGTCAACATCTACTCTTGATATTCCCCGAAGGTCGAGATCACCACGTCGTTGTTGAAAATAGAATGATTTGTGAACCAACAAAGACTCTGCGAAAGATGAAACAACTTGTTTTTGAGGTTCCTCCAGTGTATTAGTACGGATAAATGTCGATTTAAGCTGCTTTTTGTGCTCCATCTGTGTATATAAATTCAAATTGAAACCAGATTTAAAAATTTGCAAATGCCAGCAAGAATCACTTGGAGTAAAAACATTCATCCTGAACTGCAAAGCACAAACAAAAAGTGGAACTAGTTTTTACCCCCAACTTTTAAATTTGAGCCATATTCGTCGTTGAAGGCAATGCAATTTTGTACGTCTTGTAAGTCAACACTGCTTTTAATTTTTTGGGCGGCTTCGTTAATATCTTCCACCGTGATTGGAGGAATGCTATCTGTCAAAAGTTGCCCACTCTCTGTCATTTCAACAAGTAATTCAATTGATTTATTTCCCACCAACCTTCGGATTGGTGCAAATGCTGCCTCTCTGCAGAGAATTTTGAGGTCACTTCCACAGAGCCCTTCCGTATCTCTGGCAACTTGGCTGTAACACACGTTTGTATCCTTCGCAACGTCAAACAAATTTCTTCGTATAATTTCTTCTCTGGCTTGTTTGTCCGGCAACCCAATGTAAATTCGCTTCTCCAGCCGTCGTCGAAGAGCGTCATCCAGGCTCCAAGGCATGTTTGTTGCCCCTACAAATAGAACCTGCGAGGAATTAGATGTGGCTGCAAAATATGCGAAAGAGTCAGACAAATTCTTGTTGGGTTGTCGCAGTGTGTTCAAATTGTTGCTTATAGTTGCTGCTCTCACCCAATTGGTTGTTGTTATCGCCCAAACTTTTACCGCTTTCTATCCCATCAATTTGCTTTAAAAGTTCCGTTAAAAGCCGTCGGCTACTCTCATCCACACCTTCAGAAACGCCGATACTTTCATTCCCTTTTTGATTTCCACTACTCTTGTTAGACCCATTTCCTCTGGAACCAAATAACGAATCAATCTCGTCAAAAAATACGATACTTGGGCCTCGCTCCCTAGCCATTTCAAACACGCACTTCAACATCTTCTCACTCTCGCCACGGTATTTATTAACCAAAGCCGAAGCACTACAATTGAAGAAGGAGATACCATTCATGTTCGCGACGCTTCGCGCGAGCATTGTTTTCCCTGTTCCAGGCGGCCCAAACAGTAAAACCCCCTTCCAAGGTTCTTGCAAGCCTTCTTGAAAAAACTCAGGGATAATAAGAGGAAGAACCACTGCTTCGTTCAACAACTGCTTCGCCGAGGTGTGGCCAACTACATTGTCAAAGCAAATTGATTCATGATTTGGTTGTTGTAAAATTATCTCGTTTTCAACTATTGTGCGAAATTCACTGTTCGGATCCTGAATTGAATAACTCTGTTGAACACCACTTGTTTGCATCGATTTAAATTGGTTTTTGTAAAATTCATTTGGCATCTATCTCAATTTTTTAAGAACCACGCTGATGTTCGAAAGTTTTATAACGTCGGACCATTGGAAGGCACACTTCAAAAATGAGGTGTTTGAAGTATTGAAGCTCAATCGCTATGGGTCGTTGCAACGAAGAAAGGCAAGAGACATTGTAGAACAAAGCCATTTCCACATCACATCAGATTGTTTGTTCACCTTGCTAACAAATTTTGTTGTTTTCGTTCCTTAACCGCTATGATAGGCTTTCATACATCCTGAGAAGAATATTTTTGTAACAACGCACATTGGCAATAAAAATTCATCCACTTACTCTTTGTCTTCTATTCGGAAGGTATGGTGGAGTGAGTCAAAGCCGACGCAACTGACAATGTACTTTAGCGAGGATACTTCGGCTGCACCCCTGCGGTCCTCAAATATTTCTCCTGACGAGATGGTGGACGATGATGACGACGAGGATGGCGAGTTTCTTGGGGATGGGGATGGAAATGGCAATTTCACTGGCCTTGAAGAATTGGACGTGGCCCGAAAAATCTCTGTCTTGTCCACAAACTCTTCCAACAGTCACGACACTCCCGAAAAAAATTTGCAGGCGAATTTAAAACAATCGAACCAGAAAAAAATCCCAACAACGGGAATGTTAACGCTTTCATTTCGATCCAGGGTTGAGCGCGAACTGTTTAGTAATGCTATTCACCTTTGCAATTCGCAGATTGTTTTTGCGTCGGACTGTCAGATGCTGGAAGGAAAAGATACAGTTCGCTTCAAGTGCGGAACTTTGAACGCAATTGGTATGCAATCAGAAATAGTAATATTGGTGAATTGCAAAAAGAGCAAGATTTGGTTTGGGGAGGATAGCGATTCACCTTCGGCGCAGTGCGAGGATATCGTATGCACACCGTCTTTAACAAACCAAAAACGTGTTGACGTGCAGTACCCCCAAAACGAAGCAACGGTTGGCTCGAGAATTTTGCAGTCTCACGACGACTCCAGCGAAAGGAAGATGGTGGTGATTTCTTTATCTTTTGCAAGTGCGTTTTTGAGGTAAGCGAGCGATTGTCCAAGATGGGGGCGGGAAGAAGAAACGACAGGATTGGATCTTGCAAAATTAACAACATTACAAAAACGAAACTAGAGAACGCTTTTTGGGACGTATTCGGGCTTTGAAGATTAACTTCAAGGGCGTTGATCCGCAGGAAACGCTCCCTTTGCCGTCCGGGGAGTCCCTCCTAGTGTGTACCGCGAGCTGGAATCTTGGCGATAAAGGCCCCCCGGAGGATTTGGACAAGCTTGAGACTTGGATCCCGGCTGGCGCCCACGACATATATGCAATTGGCTTACAGGAGTGTGCATTTAAGAAGAAGTGGTTCAAGGCCTTACAGGATTACCTGTGCGGCGAGTCCGCTCGAGTTAAGTTGAAGAATCGGCTACAGGCTGATAGCAAGATGGAGGCGATGACGGGAAACAAACAGTCGTCCAACATCCCAAAATCTTCTTATGTGCTCCTTTCTATTCAATCCCTGTGGTCCATCCACCTCGTGATTATCTGCAGGAGCGATTTAAAAGCCAGGATCAGGCAGCTTACGTCTTCAACGGAAGCCACGGGAATTGCACACGTGCTGGGCAACAAAGGTGGAGTAGCGACAGGATTCGTCATTGACAACACGACGTCGCTGGCGTTTGTGACGTCACACCTTGCCGCACGGGTCACTCGTCTCCACACTCGACAGGAGAACTACGAGGAAATCGTCAATGGGTTGCACTTGGGTGGAATGGCACACGGGGCGCAGCCCGTGAAGGCAATGGACTTCCTCCACAGTTATGATCACGTCTTCTGGTTCGGAGACATGAACTACCGCATCGACTTGGGCACCCATGGCACCCCAAAAGAGTACAAGAAAGTAGTGAAGCTCGCGACAGATCCGGACGAGAGGTACCAGCTGCAAGATTTCGATCAGCTGCGAAAGCAAATGAACACCAACTCTGTGCTGTGCGACTTTGAGGAAGGTGCTATTGACTTCCCTCCCACTTACCGAATGCTAAAAAACGGCGATGGCTACAGCAACAAAAAGTACCAAAACCCTTCTTACTGTGATCGCGTCTTGTGGAAGTCGCTCCCCGGCTCGGCTCCACAACTTTATCAAACGCTGTATGCGTCTGCCCCGAATCTCAACTCGTCGGATCACCGCCCCGTGTGCGCAAACTTCCACGTGAATGTGCGCGAGCCATTCATTGCGAGGGGGCCGATTGTCTCCGACGGAGGTCTGAACGGGCCTGATTTGGTGATTATTAGTATTAACGACTTGAAGTTCACAGTGGTACCCGAAACAGCGCACGAGAAGGCCAAGAGGGCGTACAAATTCGACGGCTACTCTGGTCCTGCAGTTTGTTCTTTCGGGTCTTTGGTTTTTACTGAGACATATTGCTCTGCACCTGCCAAAATCAAAGCAAGGCAGGCAGCAAAAAATTTCAAAAAGCTCAACTCCTCCCTTTCTCGCTCAAGTAGCATTGAAAACAACGACAGTGCAGACAGCACAAACTTACCGAAAGAAGGTTTACCGGAGTGGGAGTGGGACAACAGGGACATACTCGATATGTTCCCGTCTGTATCTGACTGCGAGTGGCTCAGCACTCAGAACATTGCATGCGTTTTGCGAAAGGGGAACTCTGATGGACAAATAATGGGCCAGTGTGAAATCCCGCTCTCTTCCGCCTTTGCGGATCTTATCGAGGAAACGCGCCGGGACGACGAGGAGGACGAAGGGGGGCTGGGAATTGGCGAAGTTGACGATATTGGGGAGGGTGATGAATTCTTCGGTAGCAGCATGGGCAGTCCCAGCATCGACCGAACGAACTTGACGAAGAACGAATCCACAAGACAGTCACACCAAGATGCGGAAAACAACAAGCTATACGTTGGCGCTCCTTTTAAGTCCCACGTTTTGATTCACGGAAAGTACATTGGCAATTTATCGGGACGAGTTTTAATGAAGTCGATTGCAGGTATCCGTCCAGATGAGGACGACGCGGAAATTGCTGACAAGCTTATCACCCTGAAACAGACTCTGCTGGGACTTAGAAAGAAGAGAGTGGAAAGAATTGCTGTAGCAGAGGCTCCAACGCAAGAGAATGTTGTTGTGACCCGAAAGGCTGACGCCGATAAAAAGAGCAACAAACATGACGAGAATAAAATTGACGCAATTGAATTTGCAACCAAGCCCGTTGTGGTGGCAGCGACACCCACCGTCCGGAGGGACGACGGGGCCGTTGGTGTTGCTAAAAAAACAGTTGCGGTGGAAGGTGGAGGGGATAGGAGTGACGACGAGGGAGGCAACAACGTGGTCAATACAATGCTGGAAAATAACCAAGACAATGACGACGAAGGTGACCACAACGACAACGACAACAACAACGATAATGTCGACGACGATGACGACGATGATACATATATTGAGGAACCTGTACTTCTGCGAATTGGAGGCAAGGCAAAACGGCTTGACGGCAACGAGTCTGACAATGAAGATGACGAGGACGAAGTGGACGACGAAGAAGAACAATTGGGTCCGGCGGTTTGGTTAGAGGGAGACGAGGTTGTCTGGAGAGGCGGCAAGCGATGGCATGTGGACGATTTTATCTGCCAAATTACTGGCCAGAACCTCGTGGAGGAAGACTTCATCTTGAAAAATGGTGAGAAGTTCAGCAGGGCGGGATATTTAGAAATGTTTGGGAAAGATGATCTCTGTGCACACTGCTTGAAGCGCGCGAAAAAGTCAGAGAATGTGTTGTACGCTCTGAATTTCAAGTGGCATGCAAATCACCTGAAGTGCAGCCACAGTGGAAATGAACTTCCGATCCACGAAAAAATTCTCATAAAAGACAAAATGCCCTACAACGAACAGGCGTACGAGGAGCTTTTCCACACTTGTCCCAGGTGTTTGGACGTCGTTCCACTCAACAGCGAGTTGGAGAAGGGGGTACAAGCACTGAATCAAGTTTGGCACAAAGACTGTTTCAACTGCGATGCGTGCGGAAAGGATTTTGAAGACGGACACTTTTTCAAGCACGAGAACAAAAACGACGGCAGGGGGATGATGCCTTACTGTCAGGAGTGTTTTAAGGTTAATTTCATGCCGCAATGTCAAAGTTGCAAAGAGTTCATCATTACCCCGGTGGAGGAGAGCGTGGAGGCATGCGGGGGGTTTTTCCATCCCGATTGTTTCAAATGTGCCGCCACCGGCGCAAAAATAGAAGGCGGATTCATTACACGAGAGGAATTACCATACACTCCCGAGGCATATTACGCAAACTTCGGGGATAGGTGTGCCAAGTGCGCTGAGGTTATGAAAGAGAAAATTGTGTCCGTGCTTGGTCAGAAGTGGCACCCCGATTGTTTCACGTGCACTAGCAGTGGTAAGCCAATTCCAGTTAACGAACAAGGAGAGTACGTGTACTACGAACACGATCTGATGCCGTACGGTGCGGAAGAGTACTCCCGGCTTTTTGGCGAAACGTGTTGCAAGTGTCACTCGTCAATTGAAATGTCTGAAAATGTTGAAGTTTGGCTCGGCGAGAATTGGCACAGGGGGTGTCTGACCTGCGAATCGTGCAAAAAGCTCCTGGTCGACATTGAGGACGGAAAAATTTGCCAAGGTCCCGAGGACGGAATGCCGTATTGTGCCAAATGTTATGGGACAAGGTTTGGGGAGGTTTGTGCTGCGTGCAGGTTCCCCATCAACCCTGGCGAAACCCCAATTGACGCGCTCGGAAAAATTTGGCACAAGAAGCACTTTTGTTGCGTCAAGTGTCACACCAATCTGTTTAGGGAGGACGAATCGGGAGGTGAAATTAATGAATTTTTCCCTCATGAGGATCTGCCCTTTTGCGAGGATTGTTACATCGAGTACCTTTGCGAACGCTGCGGTAGCTGCTGTGAAAGCATCAAGCCGGGGGAGGAGAAGCTCACGCTACAGGACGGAAAGGGGGGACGGAGCATCTACCACAAAAACTGTCACAAATGCTTCATCTATGGTACAATATTCACACGTGACGAAGCAATTTTTATGCACGAGGGCAATCCCTTCTGCGAGAAAGCTTACATTGAGGCCTTTGCTGACCATGTTTGTGTCGGGTGCGGAGAGGGAATTGCAGGCGCCAGGCAAATTGCGCTAGACAAGTCGTGGCACCCAGGTCACATCACCTGCACCAGCTGCAAAGCTGAAATGGCAAACGACGAAATTTTCATAAGGCAAGAGACGGACTCAGAGGGAGGGAAGTGGCCGGTTTGCCAAAAGCATATGGTGTGCAAGTTCGACGAGCTGAGCGACATTGCAAAGAAAAAACTTAACGGTGAAAATTGGTGCGAGTTTGATCGGAGAAAAGCGGTGGCATTGGAAACTCTTGAGAAGAAACTTGAGAGAAAATTTTCCAAGCAAGTTGAAGGCAATGCATCTGGCGGCCTTGGCGCTGTCTTAAGCGCTCCCTTTCAAGGGTTCGAAGAGGAAATGAGACAGGAACTTGGTATTCGGGGGAAAAAAAGAGGTGGATCGTAAATACAATGTCTACAAAAATTTGATTGGTTCATTATTTTTCTGATTTGGTTTGATTTTATAAAAATCCTCTGGCCAGGCAGAAGCAGGACTTTTGAAAGGAGTCCGAAGCTGAAGAATGCTCTGTGGAGTCTGGGCATATGACATCGCATCGTTCGAATCGTTATTCTTAAACTCGTTGCGGAGCGGGGTGGAGACAATGTGATGACTTGGAGTGAACTTGACAACAACAGTTGGCGAGAATAAACCGTCAGATGACCCAATCCCCCCCCTTTGAAGAAGATTGTTAACGTCTTCTTCGCCAAGCTCCCCGCCCGCCCCTTCCAAAAGCAAGTTCGTCAACTTATGAATGACTACAGAGCTCTCTTCCAAAGAACTGATTCTCCTTTTTAACTCGTCATTTTCTACCCGAAGCTCAACGTCGTGGCAGTTGTCGATGTAATTTTTCATACAGTCAATGACGCCCTTGAACCACAACCTGAAAGCTGACTTCATTGCCATGACTCGCTTCCCTCCCAAACAGAATTTAATGAGCTTTCTCGTCCGAATTCTCTGCTCTACATAAAGGTTCCAATTGTGCATACAGCGAAAGAGACTTTGCTGCAGCAACCGTTTTGAAAACTTTTTGAGAATTCCTGTAAGCCGTTTATCTTCTTTTGTACTAGCTCGCCATGTGGAGAAAGCCCCAAGAAGTTCTTTGGTACATTTTCCGGACGTGGTTTTTTTGATGAACCGGCGCAAAAACTTCCTCTGGCTACAAAAATCATCCCATGTTGCTACGCACATCATCAAAGACCGATTTTTCATTTTTTTCGCAAATCTGTGGACAACAAAACGCTCGTGCTTAGCAATTTTCACGAAGGTGACCCAGCCGTGCAGAGTATTGGCCAAGCACCCGTGCACCATCTTCTGGATCATCTTAAGCCCCGCCCTCTGCTTGGCCTCCACCTCCGCCCTCCTCGCGAGCTCGGTGCTCCTCTCGCTCTCGCTGGCGTACCGGAGCTCCACGTTTTGCCGATCAATCTCTCGGTAGTGCTCGCTGAGCGCGACCCAGCTCATCCACCCGCTGAGCAGCTTGTTGTTGCCCAAGCGGTTGAAAATCTTTAGTGCCAGGTACTTCAGCCGTTTGCGCAGCACCACAAACTTAACCCACGACGCCACCGCGCTGTTTACGCTCCTGTTCATCATTCGCCTGCTGATGCGATCGACGATGTGTCGCTCCCTCTTGCCGGCAACAATCATGCCTCGCCAAGAATTCAGCACTCGCAGTAGCAGCCCGTTCTGCATTCGTTGGCCGACCCGGTAGATTACAAGCTTGTTGCGCTTGTTCTCGTCGTGGGTCAGCTTCCAAGCGTCGAAGCAACGGACGACAAAAACCTGGAGCATGCGCTTCAAGAAACGCTGCATCTTCACCTTGTCGTCCTTGCCGCTCCTCGCAAACGCCTTCCACGCGAGCAGCGTCGTCACCAGGGCCTTGTTCTGCCACTGCTGGATGAATCTCGTCATGCTCCTTTGGGCCAGCTCGCTCTTTTTCGTTTGAGTTACATTCAACTGAGACTCGGTGAGGCTCAGCTTCGCCTCGAGCTGCTGCACCTTCTCGCTCAGCGACTCAACGAGCTCTTGCAGACTTTGCGCGCCGTGCTCAAGCTCAAGCTGTCTCATGCCCACAGAGAACTCAGCCCAGAGCTTCAAGGCAGCAACCAGCGAGTTCCTCGCGCGCCCCCCAACAGCCCGGGTCACGAACCGGCGCAGAAACCTTCGCGTGTCGCGGTACTCCGACCACGTCGCCAGGCACATTGCCGCCGCCCTGAACTTCAACTTCGCCGCGAAGCGAGCGAGCACCAGCCGCTCGTGCTTCGTCGCCTTTACAAACTCCACCCAGCCGTGCAGAGTGTTGGCCAAGCACCCGTGCACCATCTTCTGGATCATCTTCAGCCCCGCCCTCTGCTTGGCCTCCACCTCCGCCCTCCTCGCGAGCTCGGTGCTCCTCTCGCTCTCGCTGGCGTACCGGAGCTCCACGTTTTGCCGATCAATCTCTCGGTAGTGCTCGCTGAGCGCGA
>Ga0302114_10001470_pt1 | contig 15525 bp, 10 predicted proteins | sample AG5_Surface_MG_FD_203107 | JGI IMG/M metagenome (GOLD analysis project Ga0302114, IMG submission 203107) | Marine microbial communities from Western Arctic Ocean, Canada - AG5_Surface | ecosystem: Environmental > Aquatic > Marine > Oceanic | place: Canada: Western Arctic Ocean | collected...
TTCTGCCTTTTTTGCATTAGCCATGAGGTGCGAGTGCAGGAATCCGCTCAGCTATTTGATCTCTAACGGCAGAGAGCAGTATCATTTGATCTTTAGTTGGCTTGTGAAATATTCAATTTTATTGCCTACCACAGAGACTTCTTAGAGATGATTTTTGCCGAATATTATCAATTCTATTTAACTCTTCATCAAAACAGGTGGAATAGAAGACTCCATATTGCTGGACAAATGTCGACAATATTTTTCGTAGGGTTAGTGGCTTATTTTGAACTCTGGTTACTTTTGGCGCTAAGTCCATTTATCGTTTATCCCTTTGCTTGGAGTGGGCATTATTTTTTTGAAAAGAATACCCCGGCTGCATTTTCCAATCCGTTATAGGCTAAAGCGTGCGACTGGGTTATGTTAAAAGATATTTTAATAGGGAAAATATCGTTTTAAAGCCTTGCGGGAATGTGCTGCCACTTTGACGGTGCCTATTCAAGGGCATAAAAGGGCGTGTTATGTGACAAAACGGGCCAAAGTGTGGTTACCCTGTTTTTATGACCAGCTCAAAACATGAGTCGCTAGCTTGTCCACTATTGAGACGATAACCGTAAACAAATAGCTAGGCCTAGCGGGTTGGGCTATTTTGTTTCACAAGGTATAGGTATAGCGACTGAATTACCTTGCTATGAACTAGGGTTGAACAGAACGCATCTGGCAGGCATTACTTTTAGCATTTAAGAGGGCTCTGAGATTCTGGCTGCTTCTGGTGCGTCAGTTGTTGGTTGATTGCGACCGCTAATCATTGGAAATATTCAAAATGAGTCATGCTCAAAAATTGAGACAACTATTGTCTGGACATGGGATTATCAAGGTGCCTGGTGTTTATGATGGTTTAACGGCACGTTTGGTTGATCAAGCTGGTTTTAATGCGGCGTTCGTGTCGGGTGCAGGCATCGCCTTTGCACGCTTTGGGCAACCTGATATGGGCCTGGTAACAGCCTCAGAGATGGTAGATAGCATCGCTATTATTCGAGATTGCACTAAACTGCCACTTATCGTGGATATGGATGCAGGTTTTGGTAATGCTCTTAATGTAGAGCGAAGTGTACGTACATTTGAGCGAGCGGGGGCATCCGCATTGCAAATGGAAGATCAACTTATGCCAAAGCGTTGCGGGCATATGGCTGGCAAACAGGTGATTGCGTGTGAAGACATGGAGGGTAAAATTAAAGCAGCGCTGGATAGTCGTCAGAATGAGGATACTATCATTATTGCCCGTACTGATGCTTTAGGTGTCAATGGCTTTGATGATGCAATTGAGCGCTCCCATCGTTATTTAGAAGTCGGCGCTGATGTACTCTTTATCGAAGCGCCCAAGAATCTTGAGCAAATGAAAATCATTGCAGCAACTTTTGGGGCTAGAGCTCCACTTGCCCACAACCTTGTTGAAGGTGCTGAAAGCTTTGTTACTGGCAGTGGTGGTTTAGAGTCGCTAGGCTACAAAATTGCGCTTTATCCGGTTGCATTACTACATGCATTTGTCCCTCAGGCAGAACAGCTTTTACAGCACATATTGAAAGAGGGGCAGACCCATGACTGGATAGGGTCTATGGTTAATATATCTTATATGAATGACCTGCTTGGAGCGAGCGAACTTATAGCTAAAAGTAAACTCTACAATTCTTATCATTCTGATCTCAATTGTGGACAAAAGAAAGGCGCAAACTTGTAATTCAACAGGGGGGCTTCTATGGTTGTTACAAATCTGCCGATCAAACAATTCCAAATAGAAGAGTAAATATGCAATATCCATTCTCAGCAATTCCTGATAGAGGACAACTCAAATTACCAAATGGTGCCAAGGTCGCATTGATACTGACGCTAAATCTAGAACATTGGGACATGGTTAAGGAAACTTCAGAGCCCTATTACGCGGGTGGGCCGGCAATTTTACCAGACACGTTACCTGGAAATAAGCCTGACTTTCCTAATTATACTTGGCGAGAATATGGCCAACGGGTTGGCATATGGCGGTTATTTAAAGTGTTTGATCAGGCGGGCGTTCCTGCTAGTTGTACAATTAATGCAAAAACTGCCTTGGAAAGAAGCCCCATAGTAGATGCGGCAGAACAACGTGGGTGGGAGATTTTGGCCCATAATTATGAGCAGGGTGAACTGTTGAGTGACTATGCTCATGATGTTGAAAAGGAACGTGAAGTTATCAGCAGAACACTGGACATATACAAGCAAAAATTTGGGCGTTCAGCCAAAGGCTGGTTGTCTTCATCACTGCGCGGCACACTAAATACTTGTAGTATTCTTGCAGAAAAAGGCATGCTTTTTTACTGTGACATTATGAATGACGATCAGCCTTTTATGATCGATACAGAAGCTGGCCCAATTGTTTCTATACCGTATACGAACGAAATAAATGACTTTACTCTTCTGACCCGACGGGGGCATACCACTACTGAATTTTTGGATATTTTAAAAGAAGAGCTTGATGAACTTTTAGCTGAATCAAATGAAGATGGCAGCGGCCGGCTTATGAATGTTGGGTTGCACCCGCATGTTTCTGGGCGAGCTTATCGGGTGAGAGCCGTCCGCGAATTTCTTGAGTACGCAAAAACTAAAGTTGGTGTTTCGTTTGTTACGCGTGAAGAGATTGCAACGCATTATTTAAAGCACCATGAAGCGCATATCAAATGAGTAATGAATTTCGCAGAGGCTATAAGCCTTTACTTGGGGCACTTATAGGGGCTGGATGCGGGTTGTCTTCTGTCTGTTTCTATACAAATGGTGTTTTTGTTGCTGCTATTTCAGAAGATATGAATTGGTCGCGCGGCGCTATTCAGGTTGGTGTCAGTATTATGATATTAATTGCCGTTATTACAGCGCCTACAGTCGGATGGTTAATTGATAGGTACGGAGCCAGACGAATAGCCCTTATTTCTCTGCCACTATTTGGTATCACTTTGTCTGGTATGTCATTAGTGACTGACGAGATCTGGACCTTTTATGCAGGTTGGACTGTTATGTCGATCTTTGCTGCTGGTACATTACCGATTACCTGGACCAAAGTTGTTAATGGTTGGTTTGATGATTTTCGTGGTATGGCGCTCGGTTTAACGCTTGCAGGCACGGGTATTGCCGCTACCTTAGCGCCGAGCTATGTCGTATGGCTTATTGATATTATGGGTTGGCGCAATGCCTATGTGGCATTGGCATTTACCGTGATGGCTATTTCTCTGCCAAGTGTTTATCTATTATTCAAAGAGCCGGCAGAAAGCCAATCTGGAAAGGTGAATCAGATTGACGCTGCTATTAGCAAACAACACCTCATGGCCACCGGGTTATCCGTAAAAGAAGCTTTAAAGGGTTACCGATTCTGGGTTCTTTCAATAAGTCTATTATTGGTCGCAGCCAGTATTTCCGGTGTCATTACTAATTTTGTACCCCTGTTGACTGATAAGGGACTCAGTTTTGCTGATGCAGCCCGGTACGCAGGGCTAATAGGTGTTAGCGTCATTGGTGGTCGACTTGTTGCGGGATTTTTAATGGATCGCCTCTGGGCGCCTATGATCGCAGCCATATTTCTTTGCATGCCTTGCCTTGCAGCTTTCATATTAACCACAGGCAATATTTCACCTATGTTACTTGGTCTATCAGCGCTTATTGTCGGATTAGCCGCAGGTGCTGAATTGGATCTTATGGCCTTTCTTGTAAGCCGTTATTTCGGCCTCAAGCATTATGGGGCACTGTATGGCGGTATTTATATCTTCTTTTCAATAGGAGCAGGTTTAGCTCCTGCTATGTTTGGATGGACCTACGATATGTTTGGACACTATCAAGCCGTTTTGTATATTGCGGCCATCAGTTCGATGATTGGAGCATGCTTAATGCTGACTCTTGGCCGCTACCCTCTGTTTGATGTTGACAATGAGAGTCGATAGCTAAATTTAAATCATTTTATCCATTTTGTATAACTGTTCTTGCAAATGTATAGATAGGCGATTGGAAAGGCCTTCCGCCACTTTGATTAGTGTAGGTACGAATTTGACCAACGCGTCTTGCATTGGCAGAGCTGTTCGGGCATAACGCAGTGTTAGGGCGCCTCTTACTCTTGATTGCGCGTGAATTGGAACGGCTATAGCGGTCATATCTGAAACATTTCGTTGGCGGTGATGTACTGAATAACCAAGTTGCCGTGTGCTGTTAAACAGCTCGTTAAGCTTGTTAAGGTTGTGGCCATGGTGGTCCTGAGGCCTATTTGCTGTTGCGATAGTATCTAAAACAATGTTCCGGGCTTTAGGCTCCATAAAAGCAAGTATGCATATGCCTGATGCTGAACTTAAAATGGGCATCCGACTGCCAATTGTAAATTGTTCGACGGCCAAAGGGCTTAATTTGTCTGTATTTTCGCGAACAATTAAGTCAATACCTGAAATAGTAGCCAGCGAGACAGGCCAAACTAATTCCTCAGTAATTTCATTGAGGGAGTCTCTGGCGATATTAGCCATATGATCTTCTTCGGTAAAGCCATCACTTAATGTTCGGACCTTATCGGTCATTCTGAATCGATTGTCGGATGAGTGACGATAAATAAAGTTTTTATCAGCCATTGTTTCAAGCAGTCGATAAACTGTTGCGCGGGGAATGTTTAGTTCTTGGGCAAGCTCCGCAGGGGTGGCGCTGTCACGTATGTTTAAGAGGTTGAGAATATCTAAACCGCGACTCAAGGATCGCACCATGCTTTGCACCTATATGTGTTTATTATTCATAATAGCATTTTGATCATAATTAGGTAGCAATAGCGCCAGCCATAAAAATAATATCTAATCTCCATTTTGTTTGTGAGAAAAATATGTAATTGTCCATATCTGAGAACCTCAGATGAAATACCTTTCCCCAATCACCTTTTGCATAATAACATTAGCAACACGAATAACCAGCAAGGGGAAGGGCATATGAATTTTTTTTCTAAAGATCTAATTATTACTATTGGTGGAATCATCAGTGCAACCTTAGTTCCAGCAGTTTGGTTGATGTCGGCAGTGACTTTTGCGGAGGTCGCTGATAAAAAGGCTGGGCTAGAGGAGATAATCGTCACTGCAGAGCGAAGAGAAACCAGTTTGCAATCAACGCCTGTGACAATTTCAGCATTCACTGAAGAGTCTCTGGAGCGGTTTCAGGCGGTAGAAGCTACGGAGCTTCAGAATTATGTGCCTAACCTTACAATGGTTCAGGGTATAGCGGCTCCGGGTAAGGTGGATCTTTACATGCGTGGTGCCGGCGATCAGGTCGGCGCTGTTATTTTGTCTGAATCAGGCGTCGGGGTTTATATTGATGACGTTTATATCTCTCGTCTGAGCGTAGCAAATATCGAATTGCTTGAACTCGAGAGAGTCGAAGTCCTTCGGGGCCCTCAAGGCACTCTATACGGTCGTAATGCGATGGGTGGCGTCATAAAGTACATCACCAAAAAGCCAGATGGAACACAAAGTGGCAATCTCGCAGCTGGTTATGGGAGTTTTGGTTCGTTTAATGTGCGTGGCCATTTTCAGTCATCACTTGTTGAGGATGTTATTGGCGCTTCCGTGACGGCATCTTACCGAGAGAGCGGTGATTGGTACAGCAACATCACGCTAAATGAAGAACGAGGCAATCGCGAAGTACTGGCAATTAACTCGAAGTTAGCATTGCTGGCAGAAGGGCCTCTTTCAGGTACTCTTTCACTCTCCTATGCGGAAGAAAATAATGATGGTGGCGAGTTTGTCGCACGTGATCCAGACACCCTTAATTCAATTACGGGTGATTTTAGAGACGTCCAATCACCACTGGATGCCTTTGGTGAAAATGAGCAGCTTAGAGTCACATTGGACTTTAGTTATGATTTTGGTAATGAGCTAAACTTACGATCAATTACTTCTTTTCAGGACATATCTGAAGCCTCTTCTTTTGACCTTACTGGGCAAGGCCTTTTTAATCGGGTATTGGCATCTGATGTTGAGGTAATGACGCAGGAGATTCAGCTTCGCGGATCAGCTTCTGGCGGAAATCTCGATTGGCTTGCGGGTGTTTTCTTGTTTTCTGAGGATGGTTATCAGACGATTGATGACACTATTTTCTTTGGTGTCCGCCCTTCCACCATTATAGATGTTGAGACCGATAGCTTCGCTGTATACGGTGAAGGAACCTACCACTTTAGCGAGAAGCTTTCTTTTACGGCGGGTCTTCGCTATAGCGACGACAAAAAAGATTTAACAGGCGAACATAGAGGCGTGCCAGGAAGCGCGGTGAACAGTTCCGATGACGTGACAATGCGGTTAGTACTCGACTACCAGTGGACAGAAGATGTCTTTACATTCTTCAATATATCTAGGGGTTACAAGGCCGGAAGCTTCAATGCCTTGGCTACCAGTGTAGAGGACTTTACCAATGGTTTTGATCCCGAAACTGTTTGGGCTTATGAATTTGGCGTAAAAGCTGACCTGCTTGATAACAGGCTACGCACCAACGTGAATGTTTTCTTTAATGATTTTTCTGATTTACAGGGTCTAAATACGACAGCATCGGGGATAACAACAGTCAACAATGTTGCCGATGCTGATGTGTATGGCATCGAACTGGAATTTACTTACATTGTTAATGACCAGCTCGAGATGTTTGGTTCCGCTGCGTTCCAAGGGGACGAGTACAACGATATAGATCCAACTTCCGGGATAGATCCTAGTTTTAAAATCAACCGTGCGTCAGATAGGTTTGGTTCACTCGGATTTGAGTATCTCTTTATATCCGGAGCTTCCGGCGGGCAGTTTGGGTTGAATGGTAACTTGTCATATCGCAGTGAGTATTATAACGATATTATTAATGCACCTATTGTGAGAACGGATGGTTATTCGCTTTTGAATTTAGGTGCTTTTTACGAGTCAGCGCAGGGCGAATGGAAAATCTCCCTTACCGGCAAGAACGTGCTTGATGAGGAGGTATATCTCAAGGGTCTCCCTCTTATCAGAACGACAGGGGTGCCTAATCCGCCACCAGTATGGACACTTGGTGTGCGCCGAAACTTTTAAGAGCACCTTTGTGACTAATGGTGGTGTTGCTAGTTAATTTTGCATGCGACAGAGCAAAGATTATATCTTTGCTTTTTTTGATGATCATTTACGGTTCATCGCAAACTACATTGGGGCGAATGCTCGTGCGTTTTAGTCATTCCACAATACTGGTCACTGGTGCTCTTGGAGGGCTTGGGAGTGCCATAGCGCATGCTTTTGCAGACGAGGGCGGTCAGGTCATCATAACTGATGTTAATAAAACTGGAGAGAAACAGGTCGGCGCGAGAGGGCTAGAACTAGCTACTCATATAGGACGCGGTGCTGAGTTTATGATACTTGATGTAAGCAATGAATCAAGTTGGCAACGTGTTCTTGACAGCATAAATGTAAGGTTTGGCGGGCTTGATGTACTTGTTAACAATGCCGGTTTCTTTCAGTCTGATATTCCATTTGAAGAAATGCCATTGGCTGTTTGGAAAAAACATTTCGCAATAAATTCCGATGGCGTATTTCTTGGCTGCAAACATGGGATTCGGGGGATGAAGCAACGTGGAGGAGCGATCGTTAATATTGGTTCAGGACTATCCATTAAAGCACAAGCCACTTCGAGTGCTTATTGCGCCTCTAAAGCAGCGGTATTGATGACGACGCGCACTGCAGCGAGCGCTGGTGGGCGATACAACATTCGTGTTAATGCTGTGTTGCCAGGCCCAGTAAACACAGAGATGCTAATGAGAAACCGGATTTCATGTGAAAGACAGACAGAGAGCGAGTTTATTGAGCAGTTAGCAGGTCATAGTCCATTGGGACGGTTGGCAACAGCTAAAGATGTCGCACATGCGGTCTTATTTTTAGCTGACCCCGACAATTCAATAATTACGGGCACTTATTTACCCGTGGATGGCGGGAACCTAGTATTTAGAGGCTAAGTATAAAGCTAGAGCTCTTCAAGCAATTTACCAAACCCTGGGATTTTATCCTCAATACCGTTACTACGAAGGGCATGCCAGTAAGTTGCGGTATTAATAGCAATAACAGGTTTTTTTATTACAGTTTCAACTTCTCCTGCGAGTTGTGCCATACAAAGATTAGTGCCTACCTGGATAAGTGCATCTACTTCTTTACTATTTAGCTCATCGAGAATTTTGCGAAGTTGATCTGCTGGGACCTCAGCGATGGCTGTCCAACTGGGGCATTCTAGGCAAATGTCTTGAGCCACTGCAAAGCCACATTCTTCAAAATATTGTCTGACTTCTCTGTTGGCTATTGGGAAATAGGGTGAAACAAACGCAATTCGCTTAATATTTCCATAGGCATGTAAGGCTGCTGTTGTAGAGTGCGATCCAATGCTCACGCCAACCCCTGAGGCGCTTTCAATTTTTTCCTTAAAATTATTCGCACCTTCGATACCGCCATAGAAAGTTATCGCTGACATGCCCATGACTAGATAGTCTGGGGAGCAGGTCATGACGCTGTCAACAGCATTGAGTACATTATCTGAAATAATAGTGGTGCCGGCTAGAAAGCTTTCATTACTTACAGCTTGGGCATTGGACGTATAAATTCGGCTGTAATGATTTGTTACCCCATTGGGTCTCATTGCATCGAATTCTGGTTGGACAATGGTGTTGGTGGAAGGGCCCAGCACGCCAAATTTTTTTCGCCAGCCTAATATATCTGTCATGAAACTAGAATATCCTTTATATGCATGCCTGCCATTTGTTGCGTTAATAATAGCGACTCATTATTAGACGATACATCTAACTGATGGAATCTGCATCCCTGACACTTTGGGTCATCGATTGTTTTAAGAGAAACTCATAGCGTAGCTCATCATCTTTATGAAGGTTGTTTAGCCTTTCCCATTCTGCGCTTAAGAATTCCTCGGTGTCCTCCTCCATCATCCTTTTATTTTGAATGGTCTGCGCTTGAATAAAGTTATTCATAGTCGTTCGTCGTTGCCGGTCAAACGTTTCGAGAAGTGCATTGGCATAGTTTCTGCCTTTTATTCTAGTCGGGTTTAATATCTCTACTAGCTTCTCGCAAAGGTTCCACGCATCATGAATTCCACTGTTCATACCCAGCCCACCAAGCGGATTATTTAAATGTGCTGCATCGCCGATTAGCAGAGTTCTGCCATGATTGTATTTTGTTACAACGCGTTGGTGAACCCGGTAAATCGTTCGGTGCTCTGTTTTGACTGACTCGCCATCCTGCATTATTCCATCAAATACTTTATTTTTGTATTCATCAGACAGAATTTCCTTGTCTCCAACATTTTTAAAAATGGGAACCAACACGCGCCATACCGAAGGTACTCGGAGAAGCACCAGCCACTCTTTCGGGTCAGAGATATAATTCACGTAGCTTAGATTGTGAAAATAGTCCTCCAGAGGCGTTGTCGTACTCAAGGTCAGAAATTTTTCAGGATAAGTAAAACCTGCAAATTCAACCTCAAGCCATTTTCGAATGATGCTGTTAGCACCGTCCGCTGCAATAAGGTAATCGGCCTGATATTTTTTAACTGTATAGGGGGTCTCAACAGTGACTATAACCTTATCATCATCCTGATCAAAGGCTAAGACTCGATGTTGGAAATTAACCTCGGCATTGGGGTGCTCATCTAAAGCTGTTGTTAATAAGCGCGCCAATTTGTACTGCTCACATTGCAATCTGTAAGGAAATTCAACCTCTCCCTTTAATTCGTCTAGATCGAAGGACAAGCATTCATCGGTTTTTCTTCTTCTATGCTGATATATAGGGGCTTTCAGTCCTTGTGGCCCAAGCTTGTCCATAATTCCAAGTTGATTAAGCATGGATAATGTTGGCGGATGTAATGTAGACGCTCTTAAATCCTCCTCACAGGAAGCCGCTGCCTCCATGACGATGACATCTATCCCATTTTGAGCGAGATAATAGGCAGCAACGGCGCCAACAGGCCCGGCGCCAGCTATCAATACTTGAGTACGTTCCAAAATATTTCCTTCTATAATTTCTAATTTATTTAATGGTAAAAAGATCCTTCAGCTAATTTACGATTAGTTGAAGGATATATTCTAAATTGATTGAGTGGCCTTAGCCTTAAGTATCTTGCTTTATGAAAGCATAGCAACTAATTCTCGACAGCTGTCTCAATAGTGGGCGGTAGCTGCTATATATTTGGGCGTTAAAGGGACGCTTTGCCCTCAGAACCCCAAGGTTAAATATTTGGAATTATTAAGTTTGGGGATATTCGGTATGGGCTATGGCCGATTTCGTTCAGGTAATGGGGCGGAAAGATTGATTTTCCTAGCTATCATCTAGAAGGGGTTGCGCAGATTTATAGAGACTGGCTATGGCTGGGTTGTCCACTATTGAGACAACACATACAAAAAGATAGTCAGGTCTGCCGAGTTGATCTACTTTTAGGTATAGGCTATGGACATACCTATTGATTTGCCTTTTATGAATTCACCTATAGATCACCATGAATTTGGAGTAGACAACATGATTAAAATTAAAAATAACCGCGCTAATTCTAGCGCTGAGATCGCGATAACAAAAATTACTGCAGCGATCTTAGGTGTTATGTCGTTTAGCTGTATCGGACTTTTACACGCGGCCGAAGGCGAATCAGCCACGGGTGTGTTTGAAGAGATAACGGTTACTGCTCGAAAGAGAGAGGAAAGCTTACTGGAGGTGCCGATAGCTATCACCGCATTAACTGCAGCAGATATTGAAGCAAAAGGCATTAATGAGTTTAAGGATATTATTGCCTTCACGCCGGGCTTTCATTTTGCGGAGCATTCTGTAGGAAGAGCTGATCGCTCAAATCGGATCTTGGTCATTCGGGGGATGCACATCAGTCAGGAAAATGATCATCAACAAGCGGCTACGGTTTTTGTTGATGGTGCTCCTACCCACGGAAGCGTAATAGCTGGTTTGGAAGATGCTGAAAGAATTGAAGTGGTAAGAGGGCCTCAAAGTGCATATTTTGGCAGAGCGACCCTGTCAGGAGCAGTTAATTTTGTAACCAAAACGCCTAGTCGAGAATTTGGAGGGAAGATAATTAGCGAGTTTGGTAAATTCGGAACCAAAAATTTGGGTGCATCTTTTGAAGGCCCGCTGGGAGAAACCGTTTCCTACAGAGTGGCGTTAAGTCATCAAGAGACGGATGGCCAGTATAAGGCTGCTAATAATCCAGACTTAACCCTTGGTGCAAGACAAACCCAGAGTATTGCGGCCACACTATACTTTGAGCCAAGTGATAAATTTAATGCTAAATTGCGGGTTCATAAATGGGAGGATGATGACGGGCCTGGTGCAGCATTCGGTTATGGAGTTAATAATGGAGAAGGGTTATTTGACTGTTTATTACCTAATTCCACTTTGGCGGTGAGAAGTGGTGGAGGGAATTGGTTCTGTGGTGAAGCACCATTCCCGTCAGGGGAATATATCCAGTACGATAATGAAATGACTCCTGCCATGCGCAACCTTTTAAATGGTATCGCGAGTCCCGGTCTAAGTATTGATACGATAACCGACAAACCTTTCCTAGATGGCTTTGGTTTCGCTAGAGAAGCGGAGCAAATGAGTTTAAATATGAATTATGTGCTTGATAATGGGATTACAATATCATCGATAATTGCCTCTAGCGAAAATAGATGGATGGCACTGGATGATCTGGATAGGCGAGCGACTCGCGATTTAGATGTGATGAAAGACGTGGCATTGCTGAATGGAAGAGACCTTGAGGACTCCAGTCAGGAGCTGAGGGTGAGCTCCGCCCAGGATCAGCGGCTCAGATGGTTGTTAGGTCTCAGTAAATTTAAATTTGAAGGTAAGCGAACGAGCGGGTTTCATATTTTCAACTCGGTTAGATCCCTCAGTTTAGGAAACGTCTTTGATATTGAAACCACGGGCATCTTCGCGGCTGTTGAGTATGATATAACCGATGCTCTGACGATCAATATAGAAGCTCGAAAGCAGAAGGACGAGGTCGAAGAAGCTCGATCTAGTGGTGACGAGTTTGTGTCCGGTACCTTTAAGAGCACCACACCGAAATTTGTGGTCGACTATAGAGTTAACGATGACATTACCGTGTATGGCAGCTATGGCGAGGGAACTCGACCTGGCGGATTCAATGTTAATTTATTTAACCAGCCTGAAAGCGTTCTCGCTGCCCTGGCTGATATCGGTCTTTTTAAGGAAATAGAGGAAGAAGAGCTCGACATGTCAGAATTAGGAATTAAGGCGTCTTTACTTGATGGTCGTGCTTGGTTACAAGCATCAATTTATCGAGGAGATTGGACCGCCCAAACTGCTGCCGGTACTTTTGTTGATGAGGTGTTTTATGGGGGAACTGCTACCGGTGGCGAAATAGAGCTATCCGGATTTGAAGTCGAGGGAGCATGGGCAGTGTCTGATAATTTCACGCTTGAAGGCACCTATGGTCTTAACGACTCAGATATCAAAGTTCTCAAAGATTGCGCTGATTGCGGAGTATTGATGGGTACTCAGGATATATCTGGAATGGGAAAGCGGAAGCAAAGAAACCCAAAGGTCCAGGGGTCGCTTTCAGGCACACTCACTGGTGAAGTCCAGGCTGGTATTGAGTGGTATCTAAGAGCCGATTATATTCATACTGGCAGCAGTTACGCGACTGATGCGAATATATTAGAGACGGGTGCTAGTAATCGAATAAACATGCGTCTAGGTGTTGTGAGAGATAATCTAAAAGTTGAACTCGTTGGAGAGAATCTGACCGACGACAAGACCGTTACAAATTATCAGTTCTTAATTGACTTTGCTTGGTTACCTCCTGGAGTCAACCGAGTTGCTACGGCTGGCCTTCCAGACAAGCGATATCTCGGGTTAAAGGCTACTTATAGTTTCTGACTGTTAAACGATAACAAGGCCATCGCCGATATCGTTCATCTGCTCACCCCACTATTTTTTACTAGTGTGGGTGGGCGGATTCACTAACGCCGGTATTAAAGACGACATTTTTCATACAAAAAAATATAGGGAGTGGCTGGGATTTACACAATTATAACGCGGTCACCAATAGAATTGATCTGTTCACTACCATCTTTGGTGATCAGAGTTAAATCCTCTAGGTGAGCCGAACCGCCAATGCCTGTATGCAAGACGGGCATATCCACACTGATAATCATATTCTCTTCAAGGACTAAGTCATCTTTTTGCCAGTAGGCACCGGTTCCATCTCGCCCTGGTTCGTCGGTATGACATAATCCAACACTGTGTGGTGTCACTGCGACAGCAATATCATAACCAGCGCTTCTTATAGCGCGTCGACCTATCGCTTTTATCTCAGAATAGCGGATGCCGGGCTTAAGGTTTTCTCGCACAGCATCCCAACCAATAGCGATAGCATCAGTGGCGCGTTTCATACTCTTTGTGGGTTCACCTATGAAAACAGTTCGACCATAGTCGCCGGTATAATGAAATCCTTGGCTGACGGCATCAATGGCAAACGCCGAACCTTCTTTAAACTCCATGTTGAATACTTCAGACATAATGGTGTCTACTTGCAAAAACAAAGGCATGTTACCGCGCAAGGCACACTGCGCAAAAAAAGTCGCTCTTAGTTCGTTTAGGGTCGCTCCGGAACGAAGAGCTGATGCGGCGGCTAATGCAGCTTCTGCATTAGTTGTTGCGGCTATTTTCATGAGCTCTATTTCTTGTTGCGATTTAACCATGCGAATCCTGCGTAGGGCATAGTCACCATCAATCGCAGTAGATTTAAGGTTGGCGGACTTAATAATACGATCGATGACTGGGTCGTCGACGCCAATGCGAGAATCTGTAAGGCCCAAATGCTCCATTGCTCTTATGAGAGCGCTATTAGCGTTGCCACTCGGAGGGTTTCCGTCTAATGCCATATTTAGAGCGTTTGTCCGAGCTTTCTCGAAGTCGCGATCGAGTAAAGTGTTTTTGCTACTAAATACGAATGGCGCAAGCACTTCTCGGCGCGCCTCAGTTTGATCGCGCGATTCTGCAGTCGCTATTTTGTCACCCCAACCTGTAAATAGATTGACTGTCGAGTCCCATTTGAAATTACTATCAGCAACACTGTAATAATAGATAAATTGGTTCATTACAACACTTGATGGGCGCTTTTCATCTCTGCTTAGTATGGCAAAAGAACTAGGGCTATCCATACGCACTGCGAGGTGATCATAATAGCCGGTGAAGTGATAAAAATTAATGGGACGGGTGACGATGAGCGCATCTAAATTCTCCTCATCCATGACCTGGTAGGCGCGTTGAAGATTTAATAAGCATCCGCCTTGAACGACCTCCGCGCCAGTGGTGCCACTTATTTCAATACCATTGCCCGTCTTTGCTGTTGTCGCCTGGCTAGCAAGTGTGGAGAGACCTACAGATGTTATGAACTGTCTTCTATCAAGCATGATTAGCCCTCAGCTTTATAAACGCAGGTGCGTTCACGATGAATATTATCATGTAACAATATAATTTGAATTGTCTGGTGGTAATTGTCCACTATTGAGAAGAATTGTCAGATATGAGTATGTCTAACCAAAGCGATCCTAGTGTGGGTGATGTTCTATTGTGACAGATTCTAACTTTACGGCATGTTGTTGAGCGTGGCCATAATCAGGCATACAAGGTGCAGTGCACGAACACGCGAGGCACAAAAAACCTCTGTAAAAACAGAGGTTTATTGGATGCTTGTGGCGGAAGTTATTACCGCCTATAAAAAAGGACGATAGGTAAATAGGTAAACATTTACCCAAATTTAACAATAATGACAATGAATATGAGAAGGCCGATTATTATATTGCAGCTCTCTACGCGTTTTTTCTCATCCTCTAATTCATCGTGAAAGTGGCGTATCACTGCATTTTTTGGGTCTTCGTCCTCATCATATAAATACCGCGTAGCAAGGATTTCACCCATTTAGTATTGCGCGGATGTGGCGGAATTGGTAGACGCGTCAGCTTGAGGGGCTGGTGACCTAGGTCGTGGGGGTTCAAGTCCCCCCCCATCCGCACCACTAAATTTGACAACCAGCAACCTGTAAATGGGGCCATAAGTTGGCCTGAAAATATCAAAAGCAAATGCGTCTCATCTATCGCTGACTCCTTTAATTCACTGCTGTATTGGCAGTTGTGTTCTTAGCTTAAGGCGTTTTGACAGCCTCCAGGATACGTTTGATTCCTTTTAGCGCGCTCATTCTGGGGCCTTCCGCAAGGATATTCCAGCCAGTGAATACAATGACCATGTCCAACTCAGGAATAACAATGGGGTACTGTCCACCGAAGCCGAAGCCAGCGAAAGCGACGCGTTCTTTTCCTTTGTATTGATAATGTACAAGCCACCATTTATAGCCATATTCTAAACTACGATCCTCTGTGACTGACACAAATGGTGCTATCGATGCATCCACCCAGGCTTCGGGTACAACTTGCTTGTCTTCCCATTTCCCTCGTTTCAAAAATAAGTAGGCAATCTTCGC
>Ga0302114_10001473_pt1 | contig 15505 bp, 11 predicted proteins | sample AG5_Surface_MG_FD_203107 | JGI IMG/M metagenome (GOLD analysis project Ga0302114, IMG submission 203107) | Marine microbial communities from Western Arctic Ocean, Canada - AG5_Surface | ecosystem: Environmental > Aquatic > Marine > Oceanic | place: Canada: Western Arctic Ocean | collected...
AAAGCGCGGAGCGCTGAGGAATCGCGCGGGCTCCACGATTCGAGCGGTCGGTCCTTCCCCTCGTGATTGCCGTCGTGATTGTCCAGGTCTGCATCTAGATGCGAGTCGTAGATTCTGTCCAAGAGCGCGGCTCGACGCGCGTCCTTGATGGACTCCGTCTCGAGCGCGCGCACGACACGGACCCAAAAGGATTCGGACGAGCCGCGTCGACGGTGTTCTTTCGTCGTCCGGGCATCTTCGGTGTCGTCGCGTGTGTTGTTACCCGCGAACTTCGCGTCGGGTCGCCAGAACGCGTCGGTGATTGCACCGTCGGTTCGAGGAACGCTCGGTGGCGCGGAAGGGTCCTCGTCTTCCTCGTCGTCATCGCCCGTATCGGCCGGCTCGCGCGCGCTGACGTGCGTGTTGATGTGTATTCTCATCGAGCTCGAGTCGTTCGCGCGCGGGTGACGTGTCCGTCGCGTAGGCCGTGGGCGCTGGGCCGAGTCCCGAGCGGTGTCGCGACGGTTAGTCTCCCCGAGCCGTCCAATAACTCTCACCCGTCTCTCGGGGGGAACGATGCATGTCACGGAGCCACTGGTGTCGCGCGCCTCGACGGCCCACCATGGCGAGCTTCGCGGCGCTCACGCCCGCGTTCCTGCTTCACAAGGCGGACGCTGACCTCCCCGAGGGCGACGCGCGGGCCCTCGCGCGGCTCCTTCACGCGGTCGACGAGCGCGACGTGAGCGGCGAGCAGACCAGGCCCGCGCTCCTCCTCGCGAAGAATGTGCTCGGCGTGCTCGTGACCGCGCTCGACGCGAGGCCACCGGCGCCGCGGGCGGACGAAGACGACGTCGCCGATGATGGTAACGGCATGGTATCCCCCGCGCGAGGCCGGAGAACATCGCCACTCCGACCCGGTCCCACCGCGCGCGCCATGAGCCCGGACCCAGCGGAGCCCAAATCCTTCGTAGATGCCGACGAGCTCCTGCCGACATCGGTGCACTCCTTCGGCGACGAGAACGCGCGACCGGACGACGCGCTGTCCCTCGAGGATCTCCGCGGGAAGTGCGATGCCCTCGTCAAGCGCAACACGCGACTGGAGGGCGACCTCAAGGCGGCGATGAAGGAACTCGGCGCGGCGCGCATGCGCAAAAAAGCGGAGGGCGTCCCGATGGATCTGCGCTCGACGAAACATCTCGAGGAGGAGCTCGAAACGGCGAGGGCACAACTCGCGACGGCGCTCGAGGACGGCGCGAGGACCAAGAAGGAGCTCGCCGAGATGGTCGAGTTCGCCACGGGGAGGGAGGCTGAGCGTTTGGAGCAGGTGCGTCGGCTCGCGAGGGAGGGCGCGGACGTCGCAAAGAAGGAGTTGGCGGATGACGTCAAGGACGCGGGCAAACGTGCGAGTAAACAGACGGAGGCGTCGCGGGATCTCGCCGCGCGCGCCGCCGCCGGTATCAGCGAGGCGCTCGCGGTGAACGCCATGCTCGAGCGGCGGCTGGTGAAGGAAAGGGACGGGCGCGTGAGGGCTGAAGCGGCGGCGGGCGCGGCTACTCGAATTCTCGCGTTTAAGCGCGTCGTCGAATTTCAGATGCGTTACGTCTCATTGCACGGGGAGATGCCCATGGACCCGCCGCTGGACAGCCCAATGCTACTCGACGAGCTCAACGCCGCGGCGACGATCATACAGAAGCGTGTGCGCGGTGTGTTGGGACGGAAGGCGGTACGGAGGCTCTGCGAGGAAATCATCGTGGAGGAATACGAAGAGTTTACAAAGATGGAGCGAGCGGCGACTTCGGTGCAGGCGACGTTTCGTGGTCACGTCGCGCGGAAGGACGCGGGCAAGGCGCGGAAGGAACGGCACGTCGCGGCGGTCAAGCTGCAGACGAAATACCGCGGGCACAAGGCGCGGCGGAACTTCGTCACGATGCGTCAAGAGACGGTGGGCGCGGCGACGACGGTGCAATCGAATTTTCGCGGGTATAAAGCTCGAAAGGCGCACGCGGCGCGGGTCGAGGCGGCGAATAGGGAGGTTGCCGCGTTCGTGAAGGGATGCATCGCGAGGGTGATCGAGGCGGCGGATGAGACGCCGGCGGTGGGGAAGGAGGATACGGAAGATGATGACTTCGCGTGGAGGTCGTCGGAGTTTGACTTTGCGTCCAGGACCTCAGAGTTTGAAACGTGGGCGGGCGCGAGGGAAACCGCTTGAACGTTGTAAGTGTCCTTACATAGCCGACTCACTCAGTCATCCTTACATAGCCGACTCACTCAGTCATCCTTACATAGCCGACTCACTCAGTCATCCTTACATAGCCGACTCACTCAGTCATCCTTACATAGCCGACTCACTCAGTCATCCTTCTTGGCGTCCGCATCCTTCTCAGCCTTCTCAGCCTTCTCAGCCTCGGCCTTCTCCCGCTCGTCCTTCTCCCGTTGCCACTTCTCTCGGCCCGGGTGATCGGGCGCCATCGGCAGGCCGCAGCACTCGCACGTGGGCGAGTGTTTATAGTACCCTTTGACGAAAGTTTTGTGCTTTGGCCACGGAGCCGCCCACGTCGCGTAACACATCCACCCCGCGCACGCCCACTGCGCCAGCAGCGTGGTCCAATACACGAAGGTGTAATGCGACCGGACCCCCGCGGGCGCCGTCCAGATCGCGACGTCCGCGCCGAGGTCCGCATCGACCACGCCGCTTCCCTTGGCCACCCGCCACCCGTCTCGCCGGTCCCCGGGGGCGGAGTCGAGCTCGAGCCATTCCCACTTGACCTCCCCGCCGAGCTTACCGCCGCCTTCGCCGCGCTCCGCCGCGCTGCTGCCGCAGGATAAGATGACGCGCGGTGGACGCAACGTCGCGTTGACGTAGGCGCGGCCGAGCCAATCGTCGGTGGTGTCCACGGGAGCAGGGTACCTGTTGTGCACGGGGGCTTTCTCAATCTTCGCGAGCGCGACGAGCTCTTTGCCATCCTCCGACAAGGCCACGTTCGCGTTTACGGTGATGGCCAGCGCGGATGCGTTCACCTCCCCCGCGTGTTTCTCGCCGATCCAGTACCAGTCCTCGAAGACCCGCATGACCGTCCCGGGCGGCCTGAACTTCATGATGCGATCGAGTTCGTATCGATCGCCGAAGATGATCGTGGGCAGGTGCCACACGAAACCCACGTGGCACTGGGTCGTTGGGATGGATTTGCCGCGCCATCGAACTTCGGCGTGCGCGGTGATGCGTCGGTGCTGGCCTCTGCCGTCCAAGGTTTGGTTCAGGGCCGTGACGCGGAGTCCGTCGCCGTGGCGCTGCTCCACGGGCGGGTGGCCGAACAGGACGGGCTCGGGAACGCCGTAGTACTCTGCGCAGAATGCCTCGGGCCTGCCCACAGGCCGGGGCTTGCGCTTGATCGGGAACTTGTACGTCTTCTGACCCCAGGTGAACTCCCACTCGAGATCGTACGTCTCCGGGTTCCACCTCCACGCGTCCGCGGGGCACGCCAGGAGCGCCAGGAGCGCCAGCGCGAGGAGGGCACGCCGCGCCATACCGAAGTGATCGAGACCAAACAACAACGGCGAGTTCGAAATTTCTGAAGCATATTTTCCACCGAAAAGATGGCCCCAAGGACGGCGGAACCCAGTCGATGCGTCGCGCCCTCGACCGCATCTCTCGCGTCGCCTCCCACCTCACGTCCACCGGCACCATGTCCGGATCTGCGTCCACCGTGACGTCCCCAGCGTGGCGTCAAGCCGTGCTCACCGCCCTGAAGAAGAACGGCAAGCACATGCCCTACGTCAAGTACTTTCAGATGGCGACGGTGAAGCCCAACGGGCGACCCGCGAACCGCACGGTGGTCTACCGCGGGTTCCTCGGCGACTCCGCCGACATCACCATGGTCACCGATCTGCGCAGCGGCAAGGTGGAGGAGATCCGGGCCAACTCCGCGGGTGAGTTCGCGTGGTACATGCCGGAGACGAGGGACCAGTTTCGCATCGCGGGGGACCTCACCGTCGTCGCGCACGACTCGGCGACGATGCAGAAGGAGCGGCAGGAGGCGTGGGCGCGGATGAGCCCTGGGGGCAGAGCGCAGTTCGCGTGGCCCGTGCCGGGTTTCCCGCGGCTGGACGACGAGAACCCCGACGCGTTCGACATCCCCGAGGACCTCACCTCCGATGCAAAGACCGTGCTGGAGAACTTTTGCCTCGTCGTCATGAGGGTGGACGAGGTGGACCACCTGAGCCTTCGCAAGAACCGGCGGTGGCATCACGTCAGGAAGGGTGACGGGGACGAGTGGGAGAGCGTGGAGGTGAACCCCTAGCGGCGGGTTGACGGTTCATCAGTCCGGGTGGTGGATGCACACACCGCGGGTCGGGTCGACGGGACACGTCATTCAATCTCGCGGTGCCCACGTCGGTTCGTGGGAGCTGAGAATGGATAAAGTGTTAATCTAACCTAAGACGACTTCAATAGCACGTGCGCTTCACCCGCATGCTAAGGTTCGCGTCGCGTGTCACCACTGTCGCCCTAAACGCATCGGTAACCACCCGCGCCGCCAACGCGTCGCCAGCCACCGCGCGCTTCATCGCCGCCGCCCCGTCGACGACCTTCCTCGTCCATCACGAAAAGTTTTCGACGATGATGCCCCCAGGAACCCCCCGCGCGTCCATCTCCGTGCCGAGCTCCATCGGCCGCTCCATCGCGCGCCCCTCCATCCGCCACCGCGCGCCCGTTCGCTCATCCACGCGCACGTTCGCGGCTTCCGGCGGCGACTACCCCCCCGGCCAGATCCAGCCCTTCGGCGATCTCGTCGTCACAGGCGCCGAGGCCCTTCCCGCAGATGCCCAGATGCTCGTGCTCTCCGTGTGCGAGGGCGACGCCGAGAAGCTCTCCGCGGATGACAAGACCCTCGAAGGCTACGCGCCGGGCCTCGCCGCCGTCGTCAAGGATCTCGTGGACGAGCAGGAGTTCAAGGGCGCCGCGGGTTCCTCCGTCTTCACCCGCGTCGCCGGCATGCCCTTCAAGCACGTCGGCCTCGTGGGCCTCGGCGACGCGGACGCCATCACCGGCGACGCGTGGATGGCCCTCGGCAAGGAGGCCACCGCCCAGGCCACCAAGGCTAAGGTCAACACCGTCGCCGTCGGTAAGTACTGGATGGGCGACGAGGAGGCTGCCTTCCGCGGCAAGGCGAACGGCATCGCCGCGGGTGCCTTTCTCGGATCCTTCGAAGATTCACGATTCAAATCCGACGCCAAGCCCGGAAGCGTCAAGACCGTGCACGTGCTCACCCAGCCCGGCGTCGACGTCACCCCGGAGATCGCCGCCGGTAAGGCCAAGGCGTCCGGCGTCGTGCTCACCAAGCAGCTCGTCGCCGCGCCGCCCAACGTCGTCACGCCAACCGCGCTCGCCACCGTCGCTAAACAAATCGCGGATGCGTTTCCGGAGACGTGCTCGGTGAAGATCCTGGAGAAGGAGGAGTGCGAGGCGATGGGGATGGGCAGCTACCTCGGCGTCTCCGAGGCGTCCGACGAACCCCCGAAGTTCATCCACCTCACGTACAAGGCGAAGGATGCCAAGAAGACCGTCGCCGTCGTCGGCAAGGGTCTCACGTTCGACTCGGGCGGATACAACATCAAGGCGGGAGCCGGGTCCATGATCGAGATGATGAAGTTCGACATGGGCGGCGCGGGTGCCACCCTGGGCGCCGCGCGTATCATCGCGGAGACCGCCCCGCCGGGTGTCGAGGCGCACTTCATCATCGCGAGCTGCGAGAACATGATCGGATCCCGGGGCCTCCGACCGGGCGACATCCTCACCGCGTCAAACGGGAAGACCATCGAGGTCAACAACACCGACGCGGAGGGCCGTCTCACCCTCGCGGACGCGCTCGTGTACGCGGAGAAGACCGCGGGCGCCACGTCCATCGTGGACGTGGCCACCCTCACCGGCGCGATCATCGTCGGCCTCGGCCCCGAGGTTGCCGGCATCTTCACGCCCGACGACGAGCTGGCGGCGGAGCTCGAGGCGTCCGCCAAAGAAGCCGGCGAGCTCTTCTGGCGCATGCCCATGCAGGAGACGTACTGGAAGTCGTGCGGCATGACCAGTGAGTTTGCCGACATGAAGAACACGGGCAGCCGCGGCGGCGGCGCCATCACCGCGGCGCTCTTCCTCAAACGTTACATTGAGAAGAAAGAGACCAAGTGGGGCCACCTCGACATCGCCGGGCCGGTGTGGGACGATAAGAAGGGCGGAGCCACCGGGTTCGCCGCGCAGACTCTCGCGACGTGGATCGCCAGTCAGGGCAAGTGATTACGTTGAAATAAACATCGAATCGTCGGGTTTGCCAACGTCCCGTACGGCGGGGTGAACGGTTTTCGTTTGCCAAATACAATACAGTCTAAATAGTCCACTCGCGTGGGTATGATAGTGGCCCAGGCGTGAGTCAAACCAGCCCCGCGAGCAGGATCCCCGCGAAGAACACCTTCTCGCACGTCGGGTTCTGGCTCGCGGGTAGTATCCTGTGCACCGACGCCCAGAACTTACGTTCGTACGTCTTCACCTTGTCCCCGGTGATCGTCAGCCGGGCATCGGTCCATTCTTTCGGTATCCAAGGCGCGACGTAAGCCTCGTACGCCTCGGGCCCGAGCCGTTCCGGGAGCACATTCATCTTGGTCAGCAGCCACATGCTCCCGAGGAACAGCGCGCACGGCGAGAAGAGGTGCTTGAGGAAGAGTTTGAGACCGTAGAACCACGCGAAGCCGTACAGGAAGCAGGTGAGCATGTCGCCCGACGATGGCTCGATCGACGACGACGACGACGACGACGCGCGCGCGGGTCTCGGGTTGAGAAGCGCGGCGGACAGGCCCGCGCACGTGCCCCATCCCCACCTCGGCGTCCTCGCGTCATCGCCGTTCCCACCCGGTTGGTGTCCATCTCCGCCCCCGCCCCCACTGTTCCCACTCCCGTCGCCACCCGAACCGATGTTTCCTCCACCGAGCGCGATCGAGGCACGCTCGTCGGGGCATGCTGCCGCCGGTCGCGCGATCGCCGCGGCGGCTCGCGCTCCGGGGGCGATCTTGACGCGACGAGTCACGCGTGATCGCGCGATCGAGGGCCCCGGATGGATCGTCCACATCGCACCGACGCTCATCGTCCCGGCGCGTGTGCCCCACCACAGTGAGGAGGTTGCGTCCTCGGAATCGCATTCGTTGTTACCGATTTTGCGGCGCTGTGCAAAGCGCGTGCACAACTCACACGCGCTTCGCCTCCGCAAACGCACGCGTGATGGGCGACGGCGGCAAGGCCTACGTCAAGCCCCCTGGGGTCAAGCTCGCGATGGGTTTCGAGGGCTCCGCCAACAAGGTGGCGGTCGGCGTCGTGTCGCACGACGGCGAGATCCTCAGCAACCCCCGCAAAACCTACATCACCCCTCCAGGGACCGGCTTCCTCCCGCGCGAGACCGCCGAGCACCACCGCCGGGTCATCCTCGACATCGTCCAGCAGGCCCTGGACGAGGCTGGCATCAAACCCGCAGATCTGGACTGCCTCTGCTACACCAAAGGCCCGGGCATGGGCGCGCCCTTAGTCTCCGTCGCCGTCGTCGTGAGGATGCTCTCGCAGATTTGGAAGAAGCCGATCGTCCCGGTGAACCACTGCGTCGGGCACATAGAGATGGGCCGCGTGGTGTGCGGCGCGATGGACCCCGTCGTCCTCTACGTATCCGGAGGCAACACCCAGGTCATCGCCTACAACGAACGTAGGTACAGGATCTTCGGCGAGACCATCGACATCGCGGTGGGCAACTGCCTCGACAGGTTCGCGCGCGAGATCGGCCTGAGCAACGACCCGTCCCCGGGGTACAACATCGAGCAGCTCGCCAAGAAGGGTTCCAAGTACATCGACATGCCGTACACGGTCAAGGGCATGGACATCTCCCTATCGGGCATCGAGACGTTCGCAAAGAGCGAAGCCAGGACCAAGATCGACGCCGGCGAGTGCACAGCCGCGGATCTCTGCTACTCCCTACAGGAGACCATCTTCGCGATGCTCGTGGAGATCACCGAGCGGACGATGGCGCACTGCAACGCGAACGACGTGTTGATCGTCGGCGGCGTCGGGTGCAACGTTCGGCTGCAGGAGATGATGCGGGTCATGGTGGGCGAGCGGGGGGGCGAGCTGTACGCCACAGACGACAGGTATTGCATAGACAACGGCGCCATGATCGCCTACGCGGGGATACTGGCGTTCATGGAGGGACAGAGCGCGACGATGAAGGAGACGGTGTGCACGCAGAGGTACAGGACCGACGACGTGCTCGTGACGTGGAGGAAGGACAAGTGACGTTGTTTGTGCTCTTTCGTTGTAATTTATTTATGTACATTTATTTATTTATGTAACTTTTATGACTGAAGCACTGTGGAGGTGTCGATCCCGTTAACCATAAACTCTTCCCTGATACTGCAACCGTGTGGGATACAGTACGGGGATATTTCAGTTCGCCTGATCCACGTTGGCACTCGTGTCTGGCCCACCCGCCCGCGGATCTGCACTACGTGGGGCACCCAGACGCCCACTGAAAGACGGTAGACGCGGGCGAGATGCACTCGACCGTCGTCAGATCGATCTCCGTGAGGCCCGCGGCTCGCGTCGCGGCCGCGCGCGCGCCAAAGACCAGCGCGCGCGCGCCGACTCGACCCGAGTTTTCCAGCGGGGCGAGGGATAAAAATGACGTGTTGAAACTGCGGCAGGGCACCCACCGCGCTCGGTTCGTCGCGCTGTCCGCCGAGAAGAGGAGCGACGGCGCGGGCGAGGCGGACGCGGACAAGCCCAAGAAGGCATCCGACGACGCCGCCGAGGAGAAGGACGAACAGATAAAGGCGGAGGAGACCGTGGATGAGGCTGGGGATGGGAAGAAGGCTGACGACGTGGCTGAGGACGCGGAGAAGGCGCCCGCGCTCGACGACGACGTCGCCCCCGCGCTCGAGAGCGACTGGCGCGACTTCCGCGCCATGCTCATCTCCCAGGAGAAGGGCAAAGAAGAGCTCGTGGACGACGACGAGATCGCCGCCGCGTCCGGCCCCAACCTCGAGCTCCTCAAACAACAAAATCCCAAGCTCGCCGCCGACAAGCCGTGGGCGCACAAGATCGGCGCCCCCGAGAAAGGATGCCTCCTCCTCGCCGCCGCCGACGAGTTCGCCCTCGGACAACAGTACTTCCACCAGGCGGTCATCTTACTTCTGGAACACAACGAGAAGGGATCCATGGGTGTCATCTTGAACCGACCGACGCAGTACAACATGGGGTACGTATCCGGGCAAGCCGACGGACCGTTCGCGGAGAACGCGCTGTACTTCGGCGGCGACGTCGGCGACGGCACCGTCTCTTTCCTGCACGGCAGCGATAAGGTGCAGGGCGGCGCGGAGGTGCTGCCCGGGGTGTACCTCGGCGGGTACGACAGCGCCTGCGAGCTGGTGAGCAAGGATGAGCTCGACGCCAACGAGTTCAAGTTTTTCGCCCGGTACTGCGGTTGGTCGCCCGGTCAGCTGCGGAGCGAGTGCGAGCGCGGGGTGTGGTACCCGGTGGCGTGTTCCAAGCAGCTGGCGCTGAAGCAGGTGATCCAGCTGCCCAAGCCGTTGTGGAGGGAAGTATTGGAGCTCTGCGGCGACGAGCTCGGGGAAGCCGCTAAGCGAGCGTACGGGGAGGAGGAGGAAAAGTAGTCTAAGAGCTCGTAGTGGAGCTTTCTGATGCGTTTTGTGATGACAGAGCACGTTGTCTTGGTCGAGTAAACGATGACATACCAACGACGTTGTTGCCTCGGTCGAGTATAGCACTACACGTATCGCTCGAGCACCTCGGAGCCGGGTCGTCGGGGTCGATGATTTGGAATGACTCTTAAATTGTGGCGCCAAGATTTGAAGATGGGAGGCACCCTGAAAAGCACCGTGAAAAGATCTGCCCGTGCCCTCTGGCTCCCCCCAAACGACGCCGCGCTATCCGCACGGTCGCCGCACATCGAACCGGGTTCTTCGCAGGACTTTCACGTTCGATACACACTCGTGACCCGCGTGCACCGCGCGTGAGTGTTACCTCACAACGCACCCGCCGTATCGATCGACGGAAGGGACGCCCATAGAGGATTGAGAGGATAACCTTAGCCATGTCGGCTTCGCTTTCCGCGCGCGCGGCGCTCGTGGCCCCGGCGTCGCGCGTCGCCTCCAAATCCGGGAAGAAGCAGCGGGCCGCGGCGCGACGTCCGGCGCGAACGGCGCGTGCGCATCGCGGCCTCGTTGTCCGTGCCGGCGATCTCGACGATGAGCTCGCGGCCATCAACGCCGCTATCGAGGCACTCAAGAAGGAGAACGACGCGATGTTGTCCGGGGCGCTCGAGTCCGTGGCGACGGTGGTGGAGACGCCGCCGCCGGCTGCCGCGCCCACGCCGCCGCCGCAGGCTGCCGCGCCGCCCGCCGCGCCGCCCGCGCCGCCGCCCCAGGCTGCCGCGCCGCCCGCGCCGCCGCCCGCGCCGCCGCCGCAGGCTGCCGCGCCCCCTCCCGCCGCGCCGCCCGCCCCCGAGGCTGCGGTGCCTCCTCCTGCGGCTGCGGTGCCTCCTCCTGCGGCACCCCCCGCCCCGGCTGAGGTTCCCACCCCGGCCGCGCCCCCCGCCCCGGCTGCGGTTCCCGCCGAAGCCGCGGCGTCCCCGGAATGGATGAACCCCACGCCCGAGGCGGCTCCCGCCGCGCCAGTCGCGCGCGTCGCACCTTCCGCCGCCGCACCCGCGTCGGAAAAGGTACGCCCATCACGTCTTATCCAAAGATTTGATTCATCATCGATCCCTCGTCGCGTTTCAAACCTCAACCGCTCACCCGTCCCACCGTTCACCCCACGCACAGATCCGCTTCGACGAGTACGCCAAGGTTGACTTCGGCGGCCACGACCGCACCGATACCCACGGAGGCGTCCACATGTTCGCCGTCGAACACCCCGACGGGAGCAAGACGGTGACGCTGACCCAGACCGACTTGCTCCCCGAGGGCGGTTCCCTCGAGTGGCACTGGGCGTGCGTCATGGAGGGAAGCGACACGTGGTGCCTTCCCCCTGACGGTGCGGTGCTCCCCGGGGGTACGAACGATTCGGGCGACGGCAAGGCGTCGCGGACACCGTTCGGCGGCGACGGCAAGATCGTCATGGAATTCCCGCGGGGCGTGGGCGACGACGTCGCTCGGCTGGTTGGCATCCTCGTGAGGAACAACTCCGACTGGCTCCACGCCAACGTCGGCGACCTCACGATTCCCCTGATGACCCCAAACTCCAACGGGATCCTCAAGGCGCTGTCGTCCGGCGAGAACAAGAAGAACCAGGAGCACGGCACCAACCTGTACAACCGGTTCTGCCGCATCAACGACAAGCTCAGCGAGTCGCAGCAGGCGGGGCCCCAGGGCGCCGCCGCCATCTTCGCCACCTTGCGTCTATCTGCGGTCCGCCAGCTGGCGTGGTACGCCGGCGGTAACTACCAGGGTAAGGACATGGCGCACATGCAGAAGGTCATCTGCGAGCGCATGGCTAGGGCGTCGGCCACGGCGGAGGATGGCATGTCTCGCCAGCTGTACCGCGCCGCGTTGGGTACACTGCCCCGCGGCGGCGGCAACGGCGACGACATTCGCCTCGGCATCCTGCAGCTCATGCGCGACAACGGCATCAAGGAGGGTCACCGCCCGGGTATCGAGGACCCGTTCATCGCGCAGTGGCACCAGAAGCTCCACTCCAACACCACCGTGGACGACATCTACATCTGCGAGGCGTACCTCCACTTCCTCCACACCGGCAACTGGGACGATTTCTGGACGCACCTGTGGGAGAACCACCAATTGACCCGCGATGACCTCGCGGCGATGAAGGCTGGCTGGCGCACCGACGGTATTCTCGGCCCCGGCAACCACCTCCCGCAGCTCATCAACCCCATGAAGCACTTTTACTGGATCCTTCGCGTCACCCACGGCGGCGGCAACATGGACTCCGCCATGGACTTTGCCCGGGGAAAGATGGACGGCGACGTGGAAGGTGAGATTCACGACCTCCTCGCCAACAGGGACGAGGGATGGGCCATCAACAAGATTGTCGAGTTGCGTGAACGCATGTCCGGATCCTGGAGGTACGGGGACGTCACGGAGCGCGACGTTGTTTTACTCGACATCGCCATGGAGAAGTTCTACAGGCAAAAGATCGAAGGTCTCGACCTGACCGGGTGGGACTACGACGCCCGCCTCGGCCAGCTCGAGATGTCCATCCGTAACGTGCTGGTGGGCCAAGATTTCGATCGGCTCATCTCCGCGTACGAGTTTTTCCGCAAAGCCAACGGCGACAGCGGCTTGACCCGCTGGACCCCCGAGTGGGCCAAGGTGATGGACGCGGCGCTCGAGTCCGTCTCGCTCGCCATGGAGTACCACATGGACGACCTGTGCCAACTCGTTCAGCACCCCGCCGACGTCATCGGCGAGCAGGCTGACTGCGACCAGGCGTACATTATGAACTTTGGCGAGGAAGTCGTCCGCGGTCACTCGATGTTCGCCGTGTCCAGGATGCTCAGCGAGTCCAGGCCCGGGGTTCGCGAAGCCGCCGGGCGCTCGCCGTGGGACGTCGCCGCGCTCGGCTCGCCCCAGCTCGCCTCCTACGCCGGCGAGGTGACCGTCACCGAGCTCGCGGATATCCAAGGCGGGGACTACTCCGCCGCTCCGGTGGTGATCCTCTCCGCTCGCCTGGGCGGTCTTGAAGACATCCCGCCCGGCGTCACCGCCGTGCTGACCTCCGCGCCCGTGGACTTGTTGTCGCACATCGCGATCCGAGCGAGGCAGACCGGGGTGCTCCTCGCGGCGATGCCCGACCCCGCCGGCTGGGAGGCTCTCGTCGCCCGAGCCGGCCAGGGCGTCAAGATCGAAGTCGTCGGCGAGGAGATCAAGGTCTCCGAGTCCGAGCTCGGGCCGGCGGCCGCATCCTCCGCGGCGGGCGCACCGGCGGCGGCGCCCAAGCTCACGCTCACCCCCAAGGCGGACACCGCGGACTGGGTCGTGACTCCGGACAAGTACGCGGAGGGCGTCGTGGGCGGCAAGTCGTCTTCGCTCGCCAAGCTCGGCGTCTCCCCGGCGCTCGCGTCCTTCGGCAGGGTTCCCGCGTCCTCCGCGCTGCCTTTCAACGCGTTCGAGAAGGCTTTGGCGGCTGATTCCGCCACCGCCGCCAAGGTCACCGCCGCCGCCGCCGCCATCGCGACGGCGGATGCCGCCGGGGACGCCAACGCCCGCCGAGCCGCCCTCGATACCATGCGATCCACCATCGCCTACGAGCTCAAGATGCCCGACGACCTCGTGACTCCCTTGACCACCGCCGCGGCTGCGTACGGCAACACGTGCGCGCCCGCCGATATCTACCAGGCTGTCAAGAAGGTGTGGGCGTCCAAGTGGAACGAACGCGCGTTTCTGTCCCGCAAAGCCTGCGGCGTCGAGGAGGATTCGCTGCACATGGCGACGTTGCTCATGGAAGTGGTCCCGGCGGAGAACGCGTTCGTGCTGCACACGGCGAACCCGCTGACTGGGGATACCAACGAGGTGTTCGGCGAGGTGTGCGTCGGTTTGGGCGAGGCGTTGGTCGGTAACGAGCCGGGAAGCGCCCTGTCCTTCACGGCGGCGAAGACTGCCGGCGCCGCCCCCGCCGTTCGCTCGCTGCCGTCAAAGCCCATCGCGCACCACGCGCCGTACACCACCATGATCGTGCGCTCCGATTCCAACGGCGAGGATCTCGAGGGATTCGCGGGTGCCGGTCTGTACGACTCCGTCACGGTGGTTCCCACCGAGGAGAGACTCGTCAACTACGCGGACGAGCCGCTGATTTGGGACGAGCCGAAGCGGACGGCGCTGATTTCCCGGCTGGCGCAATTGGCGGTGGCCATCGAGGCTGAGATGGGAGTCCCGCAGGACATCGAGGGATGCATCGTCGGTGACGACATCTACGTGCTTCAGAGCAGGAACCAGGTGCTGTGAGGGGCTGGTGGGATATGTATGCGCCGTGGAGTCGTGAAGACGGGATCGATTGTTGACTCTTAGAATTTTTGTTTGTTGTACCTTCTTGTCTTGTTTAAACGCGTGTGTCACCACCACGCCGGGTCCGTGTGCGCGATGACCGCGAGTCCACCCATCGCGCACGCGACGTACGCCGCGAACGCCGGCGACGACACCGCCAAACCGACGCAGCACAGACCCTGCGCCGCGAAGAAGACCCTCAGAAAAGTCTGCAAAACGAAGGGAACCTCGCCGCCGCTCGAGGTCCACTCCTTCACCCCTTCGAACCGCCCTGACTTCGCGCACCCCTCCAGCATCGCCGCCTTATTCCTCCATCGCTGCATCACCCACGTCTCCACCTCGTCCTCGTCGGCACCACGCGGCACGTCCTTCACCGAGAAGACGTCGAAGTGGACGTGGCACGTCGCCACCGGAAGTTCACCCGTCGCGAGTTGCCCGAAGCATCTGGTGCCGAGCGCCGCGCCCTTCAGGGGTACACCATTCGCGTCCGTGTATTGGATGGTCATGTCCACCACCTTGCGGTAGTAATCGCCGCCGTCTGCGCTCTCCTTGAGGAGCAGCGCGAGCCCCTTGGTCCGGGGTCGGAGTATCTCCCCAGCCATCGGCTCGAGCCCATCCTTGGCGCAGCTCTGATCGCTTCGTTCCTTGTTGCGGTCGGTGTACCTGGTACCTTCCGGGAATATCAGCGTCCAGTTGGCGTTGAGCTTGCGTCGGATCTGGGATCTGATCCACGTCGTGAGATGGGACGCGTCGGACGCCCATCGGCGTCGCACGTACGCGAAGCCGTTGAGTTTGCATCCCCAGCCGAAGATTGGTATGACCCGAATCTCCGATTTAGCGATCGCCTTGAACACCCCGACGTGGAACAGGCTCCCGGTGCGTATCGCCGCGGACCACAGGAACATCCAGTCCAGGTTGCACTTGTGGTTGGACATGATCAGCAAGGGGACGTGTAGGGGGAGCGGGTCGCCCGTCACGCGAACCCCGACGTTGTTGAGTCGTTCGGTGATGAAGAGGCACGAGGTCCACCAGCACGCGAAGATGTTGGAGGTCACCCGCGCGTACAGGTTGGGTGATAGCGGGCGGAGGAGGATGATGGTCGGGACCAGCATGGTGACGGTGCTCGTGGCGGCGGTGAACAGCACGTACCCGAGGCTGCTCACCACGTTGAACCACTGGTAGGGCGTCATATCGTGTCACCGGCGCTCACCGAAATGACAACTAGATCATCTTCTGAACACGGGCGAGCACTTGCTCAACACACGCAGCCGGCGCCGCTGGGTTGGCGCCGTTCGCGATGGAGCGGCAGGGCGCGCTGTTCACGCGAGCCCGCGAGGAGGCATCGACCAGCGCAGGTGAGCGTCGACCCCAACGAACATCGCACACACAGAACATCGCACACCGCACACGTCCCCTCTCCGTCCAACCTCGGAACCCTCCTCTGACATCCGGCACCCGACCCGTCCCCTTCCTCCCTCCCGCAGTG
>Ga0302114_10001474_pt1 | contig 15497 bp, 17 predicted proteins | sample AG5_Surface_MG_FD_203107 | JGI IMG/M metagenome (GOLD analysis project Ga0302114, IMG submission 203107) | Marine microbial communities from Western Arctic Ocean, Canada - AG5_Surface | ecosystem: Environmental > Aquatic > Marine > Oceanic | place: Canada: Western Arctic Ocean | collected...
CGCCCCCCCCCCCCCCCCCCCCACCCCCCACCCCCCCCCCCCCCCGCGGCCCGCCCCGCGCCCCGGGGGGGGGGGGGTTGAGGAAGCGAGCTAGTCACAACTAGTGTACAGACGAGAATACGAGCCACTACTAACCCCTTTGCACCTTCTTCGCTCGGCGCAGCGACGAAGACATTCTGCACCTGTTTACTGCGCTGAAGGTCCAGAAGAAGCAGAAGGAAGCCATCAAGAAGGGGGGGAAGCAGGTGAGTGAGCGAACGAACGAGCGGAAATGGCTACAGCCACCCACACCCACTACTAAGCTAACCCACCCAATTCGTTTGGCTCGCTCGTTTCGCTCGGCGCAGTCACTCCAACGCACGAAGCAGAGCAAGACCAATGCGGATGCATCTCTCCCTGCGAACTACGACAAGCGCCGCAACTCGATAATGATCTCGGCAACCGCCGAGGACATCAAGCCGGAGAACGCCCACAGGCGGAGGAAAGGGAAAAGGGGAACGATCGGGGCAGCAGCCGTTGGGGCGGACGAGCACATTGAGAACGAGATTAAGGAAAACAAGCTGAGAGAGGAGCAGGAGGAGAAGGAAAAGAAGGTGGCAAAGAGAAAGAGCAGGGTTACGAGCGTTAACAGCGGAAGTTCTCCAGGGCGTGTAGGAATGATTTCGGCAACCAAGGATGCGATGATCGCGATGAACTTGAATAGAGAACTGATGGATGACATTGCCACTTCCGCCACTTCCGCTTCGACGAAGAAGCACAGCCAGGTTATCACGCTTGGCAAGGACGGGCACCTGGAGGTGGGCAAGGACCGCCACATCGTCAAGGCGCACACGAAAGGACAGAGGGGCAGCGTTATTGCGCCGGCTACCAATAGTGCACTGGAAAAACACTTGGAAAGCCAAAAGGTGCACAGGCGGTGCAGCATGATTTTGAGCAAGAAGAAGCATAAGCTACGGAGACAAGGAGAGGAAGCGGGATCGAATAAATTTGGTGGGGAAGAAGTGGCGAATGCGCACCACCACGAGTGGGGAGATAAAGTGATCCGCCCGCAAGAACTGCACGAGCACTGGAAGAAGAATGTAAAGCTGGTGGAGATGACAAGATCGATGGACAGCAGCAACGTTCTCAGCAGCGGGGTAGGCATTAGAATGAGACGGAGGAGCAGCGTGTTGAACGACCACAAGAAAGAGAAGAGGAAGAAGACCCTGCTTGCGCAGGCCCAGGCCAAGACCAAGGCAAGGGCCAAAAATTGAGGCTAAGAAGGTAAAAAGAAATTGTTGAATACATTGCTAGGCTGCACGACTTCGCTCCAGCTTATGCTATGTAGCATTAATATCGCGTAAGATTTTTGCAAAATTTGTCAGGTGTTGAGTGAGCGCCAAAAAGTGATAATTTATTAATACAAAGATATTTCATGAAGCTCTCCACCAAAGCAATTCTCATAACATTCACCATCATTGTCCCAGTCATTGCTGCAATATTCTACCTCAATGAGCCACTCAATGTTCCCCGTGAAAGAAAACCAAATCTCAAGCTCAAGCTCAAGCTCAAGCTCCCCTCACTCCCCCCCTTTGAGCAAAAGAAGAAAGAGGAGGATAAACTAGAGTTTCCTAAACGTTCCCCCACCACAGTTGTACAAAAACGTGCCCCACGCACAACAAACAAGAAGACAAAAACAAGCCCCACGGCAAGCCCCACGGCAAGCCCCACGGCAAGCCCCACGGCAAGCCCCACGGCAAGCCCCACGGCAAGCCCCACGGCAAGCCGAGACAAGGCTGCAGCGGTGATTTTAGAGCGGGGCCGGAAGAAAAGAAAACCTTCAAAAGTCTCGATCAAAACTCCGAAGCAAAACACTGACCAACCGTCCAGCATCGAGTCGTACTTAAACTCAGCAGCTGAAGATGCATTAGTGGATAAAATTATAGCAGGATTCCCAGCAGCTGACGAATGCCAAGACATATACTTTGATTTCGGCTCGAATCTCGGCGTGCAGGTTAGAAAGTGGTTTGAACCGTACAAGTACACCGACGCGAAGGCGACCTGGCTTTACGAGGACCTTTTCGGCGTTGGTTTTGTTCATCGGAGGCGCACGTCGTGTACGTTCGGATTCGAGATTTCACCAAGGCACAAGCCGCGATTAGAGCACTTGCAGACGTGTTACAAGAAATCCAATTGGCGCGCCTACTTTTTGGACTTTGCCGTTGGAGCAGTTTCTGGCGAGAAGCTTACGGTGTACGGCAACCCTAAGAGCAGAATGGAAGACTGGGGAGCGAACGTCATGGGTAGCGAGCTTGTGTCCAAAAATTCAAAAAGAAGAGAAACGGGCACAGTCGATACAATCAACATTGCGAATTTTATAGCCAAAATGAGTGCGAAGTACAAGCCGAAGCAGATTTTCATGAAGATGGATATTGAGGGGGCCGAGTTCACGGGAACACTCGACGCAATGCTGAAGGCGAACGTGCTCTGCTCCGACGTGATTAGATCAGCATCGATAGAATTCCACGCAAATATGTTCAAGCAACTTGATCTCCATGAATATACTGACATTTACGGCAAGAGTGTAAAAAGTTTCCAGAAAGTTCTTTCCACCCACGCGGAAAAACACTGCCGCGACGGAACGGCAACCTCATTCATCTCGCTCGATGACGAGAGTTACATCCACGACGGCAAGGCCCTCCCCGAAAATTGTGAGCCGTTCCCCGTTTAATAAATATAACCAAACCTACATTTTTTATCTCTTCGCGTGGGCAACACTCACTCCGTTCATCAGCCTATTAGCCTTCTTGTCCATCCTATTCGTGTTGTTGAACTTCCTATCCAAATACATTCTCTGAATTGTCTCCACCCTCCTGGCCTTCTTGACGATCGCCCTGAACCGGTACAAGCTGACGGCGGAAATTGCGCCGTTCGTGATGCCTCCGCTTCCGTTGTTGGACAGCGCCAAGATACCCCCTCCATGCCTGCCAACTCCTCCCCCGCTCGCTCCGCCCTCCCTTCGCATTCTCTCCCAGCTGGACTGGGTGCCCTTCTCGGCGTTGTTAACCTTGGCGAGGTGCACCGCAGCAGTATCCTCCTTGGTGCTGAACCGCTGGGCGTAGAACTTCTTCAGACCGCGGTGACCGATGATCTTGCCGTTAGCAAGCTGCGCCGAGCAAAGAAAATATAAAAACGAATTAAGTAAGTTAGTTTAGTAGTGGCTCATATGCTCGTCTTCCACAAGGCTCGCTCGCTTCACTCACTCACCTCCAGCTCCCCGAAAGTATTGATCTGGTACCCGTTCGCCGCGAGGTTCCTCTGGTACTCGTCGTAGTAACTGTCGTCATCGGAGTCGATGTCAACTTCATCATCATCATTCTCAACTTCGTTGCCCTCAGCAATATTGATGGTGGACGCACCCTTCTCCTTGCCAATGTCGAAATCGTAGAAGCAGCCAAACTCAGTTTCGTCCCAACCCTTGTTGGCAACGCGCTGGTGCCGCTCAGCCTTCATGTGGTCCCGGCAACCGCGGACACTCCGAAACACACGCTCGCACTCGAGACACATGTGGCCGAGCTTAACTTTCTCGTGGAGGTAGCCAAGGAGGCCTTCCAGGTCGATGATCTGCTCGGAAAAAGGGAGGGTGAAATTGTTCGTTGTCTGCATATGGTCCAGTGCAAGTTGGCACGTGGTGTGGGTGGTCGGATCGAAGAGGGAGGATGAAGGGTCAATGGTCATGTCGGCGGGGTCAGCATCATCATCTATATCGTGTTGAGGTTTATTGGTAATTGAAGTCGTATTTGTGGAAGAGGCAGACGACGAGTCGACCTCATCCTTGTTCTTGAGGTGGCCGCGCCCCTCACGCAACTGTGCAGCCTCGTTCTCCTCCTTCATTTGTTTAGCAGCTTCTACGCGCTTCTCAAACTCCTCACGTGTCACCAAACGCATTCCACCATTCTTTCTTTTCAGGTTGTACAGGTGAAGAGGAGACGAGTAGTGAGCTGCGAGCGCCTCGCGGGACTCAAACAATTCACCAGGAGCTGTTACGGCCTTGAGAGTGAAGGACGCCATATCTGTGTGGTATATTAAGAATTTTTTATACAGATGAATGGTTAAACATGTCATGTTGAATTTCTTAAAGTGTGATTCTTGACACCTTGACACCTTGACACACCTTGAAGTGTTGAAGCCAAACTTCAAAAGCTTCTCATTGTTATTACAAATTTCCATACTGCCTCGCCAGGCAATCCTGCAAAATTATCCCATCCCCTCAGCCCTTTTGACCATCGGTCGGGCTCAACTACCATGATCCCAAGAACTATCAACATTCGCGCTGATTTCTTTCACCTTGCGTTGTGTCCAAGCAACAAATTTGTTGCTACGAGCAAAACTGTTTTTAGCATCGACACTGGAGATGTTGAACATCAAGCTGACAACAATGTCTTCCCTGGACCTGTCCTTGGACTTTGCTATCTTCCGAATGGCTCGGGACTTGTGGGTTGTGGTTGGTGTGAGGGTGGGGGTGTCAACTTACAAACTCTTAGCCCTTCCCTCGAGTTGGTCCAGATTTTGGTGGGACACGATGGTCCCGTTTATTGTGTCACCGTATCTCCATCAGGCTCCCACATTGCTTCCGGTGGAATGGATAAGAAGGTGATGATTTGGTCCGAATCCGAGTCTGGGGCGGGTGGCGAATTCACTCGAGTGCAAGTGCTAGAGGATCACACGAGAACAATTAGTGCAGTGTGCTTCTCCCCCGACGGCAAGCAGCTGGCTACTGGAAGTGAAGACAACTCCATCAATGTCTACAGCTTTAACGCGGGAAGTGCCATCTTGGCGCACACGTTGGAGGGCTACACTGGCTGGGTCAATTCCTTTTCGTTCTCTCCCGACTGCAAGCTCCTTTGCTCCGGTAGTAGAGATGAATCCATCAAATTTTGGAACCCTGCCGATGGAAGCTTGTTGAAGAGCATCGACGAGGCTCACACCAACGTCGGCAGCGTTTCATACTCCCCCAACGGGCGTGTTCTTGTGAGTGCCGGTTACTACGACAATAAGATGAAGATCTGGGATGCTGAGACTTTCGAGCTCAAGCACACGTTCGAGCAGGAATTCTGCACCAATCAGCTCACCATTACTGCCGATTCCAACTTCATTGTTTCGGCCAACGACGACCAAACGGTTAGAATCACCTCCTGCCGAGAGTACCACCTCACAAGCCTGAACGACATTCTCAACCTCATTCTCCACATTGTCTACAAGTGGGAATTTGTGTCGTTTTCGGAGCCAAACGAAAACACCTCAACCCACGCCCACACAATTAGACTACTCGGCGAGTGCGTGCACAACGGCGGCTACAACGTCACCTCCGAGATCCTCTCCTTCCTATCCCCAGCCCACCTCCCAATCCAAATCACCCCGACCAGGTGGAAATCAAAACCTAGGAATTAAGAAGATAATTGATTTCATAAACAACAAAAATTCTACCCTCTCTCTCTCTTTTTACTCATTATGTATCACATCGGTTGCAACGTCCAATCCGTCTCCAACCCAAAAACCTTCGACTCCTTCGGGAAATTATTAATCAGCCACAATTTTGTTTGAGGCCCGAAATCCCTGTTCATAAAGTAGCAGAACAGGCTGAAGAGCGTGCCGTACACGATGAAATCTACCTTCTGGGACAGGCTGTACTCGTTGTCGGGGTTGTTGCTGTCGTAAGCATCGCCCTGCCTGACCCTGTTCATGGTAATTTTCTCCCCCTCGGCCTCGAGCTTCGCGTTTTTGATTGCCTGGTTCATCTGATTGTCGTCCAGGCCAAACAGCTTTTGCATCTTGCTGGTTTTGGCCATAATCTTGGCTGTGTCCCAGTCCAGGGAGAGAACTGGTTCAGCTTCAGCTTTATCTTTATCGTTGTCGTCGTTATTGTTATCGTTGTCGTTGTCGTTAGCATCGGTCGAATTCAACTCATTTACAATCAAATTCTCGCCCCTCTTCTTCTTCTTCTTCTTCTTCTTCTTGTTTTTATTGTTCAGAGGAGTTCTATCCTCCTCATTCGCCTCTCCATCTCCACGACCACCGTCCAATTTCGTGTAGTCAAAGGGCTCCCCGGGAAAGAAGGCGAGAAAAGAACATACGCACGCACCAAGAGTAACGCCTATCTGCAGCGCGGTTTTGGGGTCATCCTGGAGAGGTGGGAGGGAGTTGTAGTAGGCAAGGGTGATCTCGGGAAGGTGTCTGTAGGGGAGTGCTTCAAGGAAGGTTTTGAAAGCTCGACAGTTGACCAGGATGCTGTTTACTAGGCTAATCAGGTTGTCAGCGAAAGAAGGAGAAGGAGGGGGAGACATAAATAGGGTTTAGTGTCGTAACACAAAATGAGGTGGTAAGCACGTTTAAGAGCGGGAATTTTAAAATAATAAGTTTAGTCCAATACGCATAACACACCCAAAAATTAAGTGAACGCAACAGCATGACACCCCTTGAACAATCCCTCTACGCCAAAGATTTTGGAGTTCTGGTTCGTTCCCTTCCGTCGGAAAATTCCCAATATTTGTCGATGCTCAAAATGGCCATTTGCTTTGTCTCATCACAACCCCCCCTCTCGATTTCCCCCCCCACCTCCACAACTTATGGTGAAGCATATACAACATATGGTGAAGCATATTCATTTGGTAAAGCTTCCGATTTCACGCTTGGGTTCCCTCCACCCAAAGCTGCCCTAGTCGTTGAAACACCGCGAAACATCTCAATCGAGAGATCAATAATAGAGGTCTCCTCTGGCAAATTCCACTCGGCAGCTGTTGGCATATCCGGCGAACTGTACGTGTGGGGGAATGGAACATTTGGGCAGCTGGGTACACTTGACGACTCCTCTCCAACTAAAAACAAAGTCAAAGTCCCAGTGCTGGGTACACTTGACGACTCCTCTCCAACTAAAAACAAAGTCAAAGTCCCAGTGAAACTCCTTCTGTACCCCACTCGAGTTCTAAATTCCCTTCGCTACAAAACTATAAGACACGTGAGTTGTGGTCACAAGCACACCTTGTGCCTTGATGCAACCGGTCAAACTTACGGTTTTGGCTCGAACGAATTTGGCCAGCTTGGATTTGAGGACCCCACAGCGGAAACCCTTACCCCTCGCAAGGTCAGTGTCAAAACCAGCAATCTCAAGCAGAAGGTGAAAATGATTTCTGCGGCTCCGTTTCACTCGATAGTTGTCGGGGATTCAAACTCGATATTCTGTTTCGGCAGCAACGACCACGCTCAATGCGGAGTGCGAACAATAATCACAAAATCAGTGTTCATTCCCGTGGTGAGTGAGTGAAGCGAGCGAGCCTTGATAAATACTCGGCGATGAAGTGCGCGAAGCGAAATGGCTGCAGACGGCTACATCCACTACTAAACTAACCCACTCATTTCGTTTGGCTTGCTCGGCGCAGCGTGTTGGAATATTCGAAATCGACGCCAGCAGCGAGATTGTGGACGTTTCCTCATGTGAAACTTGCTCCTCGGTGATCACTGAGAAACCAAATAAGGTTTTCTGGTTTGGAAAGGACGACCACAACTTCAATCTGATGAGATTTCCATCGGGAGATAACATCGTGCCGCAGCCAGCGAAAATTTCCCTTGGCAAGAAATTTGCCATGTGCCTATCAACAAATGGCGACCTGTATAAATGGAGCTGGGGCACAGGTGTAGCCAAAAAGGTTGACTTCCCTCATTCTGTTCAGCACGTCAGCGTGAATGACGATGGCGCCACTATAGCGACGGTTGGTGGCAAACTTTTTGTATGCAATGAGAGTCCGCGAGAAATTATCTTCAAGCAGATCGAAGGCGTTGCGGGAGTAAAATCAACGTGCATGAGTGAGAACCATACAATTGTGCTGAACAATTTCAACGTCCCGTCCATTCCCTTCGCCCCCACAATAAATGACCTCGACGAAGAGCTCTCGGACGACGATGAGGTTGATAACGATGCCAATGCCAACCGTGGCAATCTCATATCATCATTAAAAGACCTTACAACCCGGCAAGTGGCGCTGAACGTAGACTGCCTCAACGTAATTCAGGTGCTCGTCTACGCCGAGATTTTTGATTCGGCAGAGCTTCGCAAATTCTGCCAAAATTTCGTTGACGCGAATTTCGAACAAATTTTGATGTCGCTCAAACGGTCTGATCTTGAATTTTTGAGGGATTACACATCATGCGCCGAGTGGGAGAATGTCAGTAGATTTTACGGGGGAATTGGGGAGGAGGAGGCTGGCGAGGTGGTGTTCAAGTCACCTGGAGACGTCGAAGATTTGAAAGATTCTCAAATCATAAAAAAAATTTCAAAGGGACACAGAAGGAGAAGGAGCAACAGCAACCCGTCACCGTCACCCTCCCCACTACTACCTACTAGATGTTCACCTGTAGCAACGATTCGGACAATGTCTCCAACATCGTTCACGCCAATAAAAGCAATAGCAATAGCATCAGCAATAGCAGTAGCAATAGCATCCCCAATAGCATCCCCAATAGCATCCCCACCATCGCCGACGAAAAGTTTATCACAGATTTTCGAAGAAGAGGAGAAGAAGGCGGCTGAGTGCGCTGCCAAGAAGTACACCCTACAGCAGTACCTTACACAACAACAGAAGGGTGAGGCTGGGGGAGATGCTGATGCTGATGCTGATAATGATAATGATCCTGATACCAAAATTGTTGTGAGCTTGGACTCGTTGTTGTCCAAAAAGAAGAATAAATTTTCCCCTTATTCGAAAAAAAACCCGAAACAACAGGCTCAGCCTGTTGCGGTTTCTCCTGCGTGGGAGAGGGAAAACGACGACAGCACGAGGATCAGGAGGATCAGTTTTGACGACATTATGCAGCAGGAGGAGGAGAACACGTTACAAAACGTGATTCCATTGGGGGGGGGCGAAGCGAAGTGGTTCGTCGAAAGCAAAAGGAGAGCTGAAAGCATGGAGAACATTTTGAAAACGGAGAAGGAGCACGCCATGATGGTCGAGCAGCAGTTTGACATTGAGCGAGAAATAATTCGGCGGAGGAAGGAGGAGGAGTTGAAGTTGAAGTTGAGCAAGGAGAAGGAGAAGAAAAAACAAACGAGGAAGGACAAGGGGAAGATAAATGGAAAGAAGAAGAAATTAGCAACAGCAGCAGCAACCATTGTGGTGTCACAGAGCAAATTAAACCCAAACGTAGCGTGCTTCACGCCACCTGGATTGTGATTGTAGAAGAATTCTCATTTAAAATCAATCTTATTCAACGAATGTTTGAGCCCCATCTCCAACGAGAAACACCAAACTGGGTAACTCCTCCCCTACTGGACTCAGCAAGCTGACCCTCCCGGTTTCAACATTAACTGCACTGATGGTCACCAGCCCTGCAACGGCGCTCATCGTCAAATCCGCCCCCCTCCCGCTCTCGTTGTACTTCAAAACCGCCTCGGGCTGACAGACAGCACAAATGGCGTGGCTGAACTTGCTGTGCAGCTCCTCGAGCGGAATTTGACGCAGGGTGATGCTCTCGCTCACTTGCTGGTGTCCAACCGGCAGCATCGTGTCCGCCACATCAACAGTTTCCAAGTTGTAGAAGAACAAGCTCTCGTATGGTTTTGTCCAGTTCATCGGTTTTAGCGCGTGTCCGACGCCAGCCGCACCGCCGCTATTTTCCCCATCTACCATCATGCTATCCTCATTGTTATTTTCCCCGCTCTCCCCATCCTTGATAGACTTTAGCAACCCCTCCCCATCGAAGCTGTACCCGTACAAAACCTCCTTGAACCGGGTGAACTTCTCCCTTCTCCGAAACTCCCCATCTCTCTTTTCGACCCCAGAGGGTTTGGCGACTGCGGTTAGGAGTGAGTTAGGAGTGGGTTAGGAGTGGGTTAGGAGTGGGTTAGGAGTGGGTTAGGAGTGGGTTAGGAGTGGGTTAGGAGTGGGTTAGTCGCTTCGCACGCACTCTTCTGTCACGAGGCTCGCTCACCTTTCACGACAGTTGCGGAGCTCCCAACAATCGGTGCCAACTTGTTGAACAGTCTCGGGTGGTCGACCACCAACACAACATTCACATTGAAGGCCTTGATGGCTGTTTGTATGCTGCTCAAGTACGCCGGACTCGTAACCTTGACCTCGCCAATGAAATTGACAATCACCCCCGAACTAAACTCGTTGTTCGTGCCCGAACTCCCCCCCCCCAACGCTCCATTCCCCCCGCTCTCGACAATCCTCTCCCGCACCACCTCTCCCATGTGGTTTACAAGCTCGTTGAAGAACTTCTCGCTCTTCTCGTCGACGGTCTTTCGTCCAAAATAGTAAACCAATGAGCCACCGTCGTTGCTGCGCGGCGAGCAAGGCGAGGCGCATTTTTAACGAAGCACGAGAGCAAGAGTGAATTAGGAGTGGGCTGGTAGTCGTTGCTTCGCACTCTTTTGTCAGGCCAGGTCAGGTCAGGTCAGGTCAGGTCACGTCACGTCACAAGGCGAGCGGAGACAGAGACGGAGACGGAATGAAACTCACCTGCTTCGCCCGCCGGTGGACGAAAACACATCCTGCCCCCCCACGTGAAACTCCCCCTGGGTAAGAGTCTGTACGTTGCTGTGCTTGAAACCGCACCGCGAGACGCCAATCGTGCTCGGATAAATCGACCCGCGGGTTGGATCGAGGTCGACGAGGATGGGTTTCCGCCCCAGCTTCGTCGCGTAGGAAGTGAGAATTTTGCACAGCGTCGTCTTGCCCGAATCGGCATCGCCAAGGACGAGGACTCGGGGCGGCGGGGACTGCTTCGATGCGGACGCGGACGCGGATGTGGACGGGGACGGGGAAGTGGAGGTGGATTCGAGGCCGGAAGCGCACGATTCCCGCATTGCCTCTAGCTGAGAGTGAATATTTATTGCGGCGATCATGCCGGTTTCGTCAGAGGTGTACATGTCGTAGCCCAGCTCCTCGAGAGAGGAGTGGTACACCACCATTAGCTCGCAGCCGTACCAGGTGAAGATTGACAGCTTGGACCCGGGGGGGATGATGGTTGGAACCGAGGAGGGGATAGGAGGGTTGGATGGGTCGGTGGGGGGGGGGAGGGATGTGTTCAGGGGAGAAGATGGAAGTTCTAAGCCGTTGATTTCAGCACAACCAACTGTCACATAAACTAGCGGAGGGGTAGTGGTTGATTGAGGGACAAGGAATCGTAGCTCATTCTGAGGAGGGAGGTGGAAAACCTTCTTGATGAAGCCCATTTCGCTATGAGATGGGGTGGCGGGGATGGAGATTGGGATTGGGAGATGGGATGCGGATGGGATTATGATGATGGAGGGAGGGAAGGAAAAATCAGAGCTATGTGCAAATGAGAGATTAATGAATCAAAAACATAAAGATTCCCTGGGGGGGGCTGAGCTCTTTGTCTTCCACTCCTCAACAACAATGATTATCCCGATGTCTGCCTCTACAGAATCCTCCCCAGTCTCATCCCCTGAGATCAACCCATTCGACTCTTTCCTCTCCTCCTCTTACCCTGTAGAAGAGCTTTTCCTCGAACGTCCCCTTGTAAAATCGTCAGGCAGACCCCAACGAAGTTGGCTGCCCGACTTCAAAGAGCAAGTCGACAAGGGCATCACTTTTTATGACCTGACGGTACCTCACGATGCTCGTTCTCACACTGTTCGGGTCAACCTCGAATTCAGGAAGAATTCCACAGGCAGCGATTTGTGGGATGCGAGTCTCGTTCTTGCGCACTATCTTGGAACGCTCTCCCCCGAGACATTCAAGAACAAAAACATTGTCGAGCTTGGCAGTGGTGTTGGTGCGGTAGGGCTTCTTTGCTGGAAATTTGGAGCGACTGTGACTCTCACAGATCTTCCAGACAACCTGGAACTTCTGGCCAAGAATTCAGCCGAAACAGGAGCCCTGAGACACAACCTCAAAGTTCGAGAGCTCGTCTGGGGCGAGCCTATAGATGCCACAATCTCCAACGAGGACGCTGAAGCTGATCTGGTTATCGGCAGCGACCTTTTCCTGCCCTTCGCCCCCGAACTGCTACTTCCCCTCACTTCCACAATAGATAGCCTACTCACCAAGCCCAATTCGTTCGCAATAATAGCATACGAGAAGCGTTTCGATTGCGCGAAATTTTGGGAGCACTGCAAAACGTATAATCTCCAAATAGACATTGTGGACGACGACAAGCTTCACAGGAAATACCAAGACGCAGGGAGAATATTCATATTGCGAATAAGTAGGAAATAGAAAAGAAACCAGAGTGGTTGTCAGTTTAGTCTAGAGGGATTTCTCTCTTCTCCTTTTGGTCCAAGAGGCGGCGTACGTCGCTTTTCGAGAATGCGTTAGGGGGGTTGGGGGGTGGGAAGGAGGGGGAGAAGAAGGAGGAGGAGGTGGAGAAGGAGAAGCGAATAGAGAAGGATGAGGAGAACGAGAAGGAGAAGAAGAAGGAGAAGAAGCGAACGGACCCGCCAAGATTCTTGACCACTTCCGCCGGGAGAAAAGCGTCGGGAATGAGTTCGACCTTAAACCACTCATAATCCTCGTTCTCGACGCTGTTCTCAAAACGCAGCCTGTCGATGTTTTCCGCCACCCATACTTTCACTTCGTCGTGAAAATCGGCGCTGTATTTAGATTGTTCGTGAAGACCGCATCGAACTTGTTACAATCTCCAGCACCGGGTGCTTCCACTCATCCCTTGTGTACTGCTTCGCCGTTCGAAAATCAAAAAATGTTCTCCAAAACTCCCTCTTGATTGAGAGGAAAAAGAAACGGTTAAAACCATCAAGATTTGAGGTTGTCAGCAGGTTCATCGTTAATTAATTCACTAGGTTGGTCGCCCTAGTTGGAAAGATTAGGATCCATTTTGCTTGAATCTCTACCTATCCTTATTATTATGATTCTATGATGGAATAAACCATTTCGTGAACACGTTCCTCTCCATCTTTGACAACGCAACAAGGAAAAGATTCATTGTTGATCGCGTCAGGCCACTCTTGCGCTTCCAAACACAGCGCGCCCTGTCGCTCGTACTTCGCCCCCCCCTTACCCTCAATAACAGCCTGGTCCAGCCCCGGCCCCGCACTCCCCTCAACTTCAGGGTCGCTGGGGCCCAAATAGTTCCCAGTGTAGAACTGGACCCCTGGAGCTGTCGTGAAGACCTTCAAGCTAATACCTTCTTCTTCACATGTCACCACCGCTGCCAGCTGCAGCCCCTCCCCCTCCCGACAGAGGCAAAAATTGTGGTCGTAGCCCCCCCCGCTCCCGGGCAAATCCTTGAGGAAATCTATTTTTTCTCCAATCTGTCGCCCTCCCTCGCCAGCACTGAAGAAGTCGAAAGGGGTGTTGTCGACAGATTTTATTCCCGTGGGGATGGACGTGGAATTGGTAGGATTGTACCTGTCCGCATTGAGGAAGATTTTGTGGGATCGCAATTTTTCGCGGCCTGCAGTGTGCCCGGCGAGATTAAAATATGCGTGATTCGCAATCGAAACGGGACAGTCAGAGCCGGACATGGCTGCACAAGACGTTATCTTGACATCAGTGGAGTTGGGAGGGAGGCTGTAGGTGATGGTTGTGGTGCTGCGCCGAGCGGAGCGCCGAGCAGAGCGAGGCGTATTTTCAACGAAGGTTGAGAGCAGTGAGCGAGCAAAAATAGAAATAGTTAGTCACACCTAGTGTATATTGTGTTGCTGATTCGCTTCGCTCGCCGCTCGCTCACCAGGTGCCAGGAAAGCCTTGGTTACCGTCCGGCGAGATGTACTGGAACGTTACCGAATCCGTTAGTTCGTCTACGCTGGTGGTCGTAAAGTGCTGCTTGTCGAAGCCGACCGTTCCACCATGGAGCATGTTTGGGGAATTGTTCTGAGGAACATTGTAGGTTTTGGAGTTTAGTTTGAAGGTTCCATTGGCGACGCGATTGGCAACTCGACCAACCGTTGCTCCGAAATACGGGTTGGTTGGGGAAAGGTAACCCTCTAGCGTATCGTAACCCAACAAAATATCTTTGGAGTTGACAATAATTGAAATTAAAGTGGCTCCATAGTTTGTACAAGAAAATGAAAACGTGTTTGTGGGGTTCGAGATCGTGTATAGCGTGGCCGAGCCGAAGGTTTGAATAGTGATTGGCATAACAAATGACGTCCCTTTTCATTTTTATGGGCTGGAAATTAAACCATTTCAATAACATGGATCCTTCACTCCCTCCCCCTCCAGCCATCCTTCTGCGTGTGGCATCAACGAAAACCAATGCTCCGTCCCTCTTAATCCCAATGGTTGCCGAGGCTGCAGTCACAGCCCACAACAACAGCTCGCGATTCGTTCTTGCAGTCTCTGGCGGTTCAGTTCCAACTATGCTCTTCACCCCTGCCCTAATCACAGCCCTCAGCGCTCTCAACATCCCAACCACCCCTTCGTACTTTTCGACCTGGGACTTAATCCTAGCTGACGAGCGTGTTGTCCCCTTTTCTGACCCAGACAGCAATGCCAACCTCATCCACTCTCAGTGTTCCGAGAACGGTTTCACCGGAGTGGTCTTCCACAACATAAATTACTACAACAACGCCACCAAGGATGAGTTAATTTCCAAGGTTCAACAAATTTCTCTAGACTATGAGAAAACCCTTCATGCCCTCCTCCCAAACAACCGAAACATTGATCTGTGCATTTTGGGCATGGGCGAGGACGGCCACACCTGCAGCCTCTTCCCCGCCAACATGCCCACGGATTTGTCCCCCACCGACCCTCACACTCACCTTGTTACACCCATCCTCAACTCCCCGAAGCTCCCTCCCGTCCGGATAACCCTCACCTACCACGCGCTGAACGCAAGGTCGAACAGGTGCATCTTCGCGGCTTGCGGGGGCGGAAAGAACGAGATTTTGAGGCAGGTTTTCAAGTTGGGCGCTTCCGAGACAGTTTCGACACTTGCCAAAAGCTCAGAACAGGTGAGCGAGCGAAATACTGCGAATGAGCTTAAAGGAAGACGAGCATACTCGCGATGAAATGGCTACATCCACTACTAAACTAACATTATATTATTCCACCCAATTCAATTCGTTTGGCTCACTTCACTCGTTTCGCTCGTCCTTCATTAAAAATGACAACGCACAATCTCGCATGAATTCGCTCGGCGCAGAACGAAGACTACCACGTCACGATTAGAGAGGAGGCTAAGCGGAAGTTCCCTTGCAGCGTAATAAAGCAGTGGGGGGGGGAACTAGGAATTGGCAAGGGGGTGCAGTGGGTGGTTGACTTAGATGCTGCAGAGGGGATAAGCAAGTAAACGTTTCATCATTTTTACAATATCATCTCGTTCACACCGCTGGTGCTCCCTCAACTGCGAGCACTATCGGAGGAGCCTCTTCCTCCACAGGAGGTGTTGGTGCCTCCTCCAGCACTTCCGCCACTTCCACCTGCGCCTCCGGCTCTTTATTTTCCTCCACCTCAACCTCTTTCTTCCCCCCCTCCTCAACCCCTTCCATCTTCTTTTTCAATAACGCTCCCGCAAACTTGGCCCCCACTCCTTCCTTC
>Ga0302114_10001476_pt1 | contig 15486 bp, 16 predicted proteins | sample AG5_Surface_MG_FD_203107 | JGI IMG/M metagenome (GOLD analysis project Ga0302114, IMG submission 203107) | Marine microbial communities from Western Arctic Ocean, Canada - AG5_Surface | ecosystem: Environmental > Aquatic > Marine > Oceanic | place: Canada: Western Arctic Ocean | collected...
GCCTGAGGCGCCCAGACCCACCCCTGCAGGCTGCTCAGGAGTTGGGGTGAATAGAGCGCTGGTAGGGGGGCCGCAAGCCAAACTCCAGCTGGTGCTTCTTCGTTCTGGAGGAGGGCTTCCTGAAGCGTTTCCAACGCAGCCCACCACATGCGTCGCGCCGTCGAGTCATCGGAGCATCCGGTGCTCACTCCCTGAGCCATCTGTTGGTGAATGCTCTGGAGCAACATCACTGGCTCATCGGTTCAGGGACCGTTTGGAGCGCCTCGATACCGAAAGACACAGTCCTAGGGCCAAGAAATTCACGACCATTGAGCTTCGGCCATAACTCATAAAAGGGAGGGGGATGCCAGTCACAGGACCAAGGCCAATGGTCATGAAGATGTTCACGACAACTTGAAACATCAGCATGGTGGCGACGCCAATCACCACGAGCGATTCAAAATCAGAACGGCTTTGCCCGGCCACCTGAAGCAGGCGCCCCATCAAGAGTGCAAATCCGATAACAACCAAAATCGTTCCTAAGAAGCCAGTCTCTTCTCCAAGAGCACTGAAGATGAAGTCGGTGTGCTGTTCAGGAATAAAGCGCAATTTAGTGAGTTGCCCTTGTAGGAGCCCCATCCCGAACAAGCCTCCAGATCCAATTCCAACTGTGCTTTGCAGCAGGTGGTAGCCGCCTCCGAGGGGATCTTTTGCTGGGTCAAGAAACAGCACGAGGCGATCACGCTGATAGTCCTGCAAGCCGTGCATCCAAATCAAAGGCGTGACGAGGGCAGCAGCAGATTGCATGATCATCACCATTGCAAGCGCCACCCGTTTACATGGCAACGATCGGTAGGCAATGATCATCGTTAACGGGATCCAGGCAGCCAGTCCCCAGGGAAACAGTCCCGCGAGCAAGGCTGTAGCCAGCGGTGAAAGCAGCAGCACGAGCCACTCAATTGGCATGCCCGACCAATAGAGCATCGTGAGCAGTAGCGCTCCAAAAACAAGCGATGTTCCGAGGTCGGGCTGGATGAACACCAGCAGCCACGGAATCGAGATGATCCCTAACGGACGCAGCAGATCGACGGGTCTTTCGACAGGGTGCCGATCGAGCACTGCCGCCAGCAAAAGAATGGCCGACAATTTTGCGAATTCCGAAGGTTGGATATTGAACGGTCCGATGCTGATCCAGCGTTGAGCGCCCAGCGCAGTGGTACCGATTAGGCGAACGGCGACAAGGCTGGTCACCGTGAGGGCATAAATCGGAAGTAGCAGTGGTTTCAACCGCAGCAATGGAAGCCTGGCTGTCACCAGAGCAATTACAACTCCGACAGCGGCCGTTATCCAGTGGTGATACCAGTCGGCGTAATCCGCTTGGCGCTGGGTGCTTGCGATTAAGAGACCCGCCACCATGACCATGGCGAGGGGGATACCCCACAACACCGGTTCCTTGAGTCGCCAGCCTTTGCGTCGCCGGTTGAGTGCGAACAGGCTGTGTTCACGACTCATCGGGCCAATTTTCATGCTCAGCTAATCACTTGAAGGCTGTTGCGAACTGACTCGGCCAGCTCTTTAAAAGCTTGCGCACTTGCGGAGTCCGGATGGCTGATGCAGATGGGACGGCCTTGATCGCCTCCCTCTTGAACGGCCATTTCCATCGGAATCTGGGCCAAAAGGGGAACGTCGAAGGCTTGCGCCAATGTTTGCCCGCCTCCGGATCCAAATAGGGCGTAGCTCTTGTCGGGTTGATCTGGTGGGATGAAGGCGCTCATATTTTCGACGACGCCAAGAACCGGGACGCCCAACTGAAGAAACATGGCCAAGCCACGCCTGGCATCTTGCAAAGCCACTTTTTGTGGTGTGGTCACGATCACCACTCCAGCCATCGGCACTGCCTGGGCCAGGGAAAGCTGGGCATCGCCAGTTCCGGGAGGAAGATCCACGATCAGGACATCACGCTCGCTCCAGTCCACTTGATAGAGAAACTGTCGAATAATCCCGTTCAGCATCGGTCCTCGCCAAATCACTGGTTGGTTTTCTTCGATCAACAACCCCATCGAGACCACGGCGACCCCACAGCTTTCCAGGGGGATCATCCGCTGATCGTCACCAGAGCCACTGACCTCAGGGCTTTGATCGGCAACGCCAAGCATGATCGGGGCGTTAGGCCCGTAAATATCAGCATCGAGCAATCCAACACGAAGTCCCTGTTTTGCCAGTGAGCAAGCAAGATTGACCGCCACAGTGCTTTTGCCGACCCCTCCTTTGCCGCTGCTGACGGCAATCACATGTTTGACACCAGGGATGGTCTGGCGTTCGGCCGCTTGGCCATGGCCGGCTTGACCAATTCCACCTTGAGAAGGTGGGTTGCCCAATTCAATTTGGACGTCCTGAATGGTTTCAAGGGCTAAAAGGCGTTCTCGTGCCTCAGCGACGATGCGGTCCCGTTGACCTTGGGCAAAGCTAGGGAGGTTGAGACGGAGCACCGCCCGGGGTGGATCAACACGTACGCGATCTAGCCAGCCGAGATCCACAACAGACCGGTTGCTGCCTGCATCCACAATCCCTTTAAGCAACTCATCTGCCTGTTCTGCTATTGCCATGCATCTGTTGCGTTGGAATGGATCCTAGGGGCGCTGCCCATAACAGTCCTTCACACATGCTTGTCGGGACCGATGTCAGGCTGAAATGGTCGTTGGATCGTTTATCGCTAATTCATGGTTCGCTCTTTACTCAAGCGCCTCAAGGGCAAGATCTTGCTCTCTTCGGATGCCACGGGGGAGCGACCACCTTCCGATTCTCGTACGCGAGCCCGGGCGTTGGTGCAGGGCCTCCAAAATGACATTTGCGCTGGTCTTGAGCAACTGGATGGAGGTGCCCATTTCCAGGAAGAGAGTTGGGATCGTCCCGAAGGAGGTGGTGGGCGCTCGAGGGTGATGACCGAAGGGCGGGTGTTTGAACAGGGAGGGGTGAATTTTTCTGAGGTTCACGGCAAAGAATTGCCACCGTCGATCCTGAAACAGCGTCCTGATGCCAAAGGGCATCCCTGGTTCGCAACGGGAACGTCGATGGTGTTGCATCCGCGCAATCCCTTCATTCCGACCGTTCACTTGAACTATCGCTACTTCGAGGCTGGCCCCGTTTGGTGGTTTGGAGGTGGTGCCGATCTCACGCCTTTTTATCCGTTTCTTGAGGATGCCCGACACTTCCATCGAGAGCACAAGCGCGCCTGTGATTCCATCGATCCCAAGCTCTACGCCGTGTTTAAGCCTTGGTGTGATGAATATTTTTTCTTGAAGCACCGCAAGGAAACAAGAGGCATCGGCGGGATTTTTTATGACTACCAAGATGGCAGTGGTCGCTTGTATCGGGGGCAGGATTCAGAGGGACCTGCGGCGCGACAAGCCGCAGAAATCGGGTCATGTCGCCTTGGTTGGAATCAGCTGCACGATCTGGCGCGCGCTTGTGGACAAGCTTTCTTACCCGCTTTCACGCCGATTGTGGAGAAGCGCAATCCGCTCCCCTATGGAGAGAGGGAGCGTCAATTTCAGCTCTACCGACGTGGCCGCTATGTGGAATTCAATTTGGTGTGGGATCGGGGCACAATTTTTGGACTGCAGACCAATGGTCGTACTGAATCGATCTTGATGTCTCTGCCGCCGATGGCACGCTGGCAGTACGGCTATCGAGCCCCAGAAGGATCCCGGGAGGAATTACTCACAGACCTCTTCACCCGTCCGCAGGATTGGTTTGGGGATCCGACCCTTGAGGACCGTTGCCGCCCTCATCAGGCGATCGATTGACGCCCTGCTCCAACGCATCCACAACGCGCAGCGCCAAACAATCGATCGTTTGGCGTTGGGTGTTGGGATTGCGAAGCTTCTGCTCTAGCGGTGGTTCCAGCATTCCAATTTCGAGAATGCTGATTCCCCTTCGGGGTCCGCCTAATCCACCTCGAAACAGTCTGGGGAAGCGTCCAAATGCCTTGCCAAGACTTTCGTCAATCGTGTTGAGAGGCCTGTTGATTGCTGGGATTAAGCCTGACCCGAATCCATAGGGGCTATAGGCATCGAAATGAATTTCGAGGATGTATTCGCCTTTGGCTGAGCGCACCCTCGCTTGTGACCAGTTGGTCTTGGGGTGGTTGTCATTCCGGATCGTGAGAGCTGGTGGGTTGTAGCTGCTGATATTGAGAGCTCGGGCTTTCCCTAAAAGAACCACCGCGGCTTGAACCTTCAAATTCCAGTACAATTCGTCGCGCATGCGTGCATCCATCGGAGCTTGCTTGTTCACTCCAACTGCAAATCCAGGGGTGCCTGCACTGTTCATCCCCTGGGAGTCGGCATGACCCGCCATCACCACAATGGGGACTTCTTTCGCTAAGTGGGCGGTACCCACCCAGCGGCCAGGCTTACGTGTCCTAGCCCCTAATAAAGGGTCAGGGGTGGATGGAGCTGGGCAAACAGGTTGCTTTGGAAGGGTGCCGTCCGACGTTGCAACGGCGCTGTCTTGAATCCAGAGGCTGTGCTCTTTCGCCTGAGTGAGAACCAGGGCGACCATGGACAGCAGGGTGACGCTGATCGGGATGATGAGCCGTTTGCGTTGAATCCAGGCCGGTATGGGTGGCATGGGTTTCAGATGGGAGAGGAGAGCAAGGAGCCATCGCTGGCGAGTTCCAGCGGTTCCCCTAAGGCAAGTTCAAGGGCAATTAATTCGTCGCGGTGTGCGCGAAGCCTGAGGGTGCTTCCTTCTTGGGGTGCTGGTTCGATCAAGCGAATTTGGATCCCCTCCTGACGCGCTGCCCGTCGGCTGTAAACCCAACCGGCGAGAGGTCCTAGCAGGATGAGCGAGACCGGCCACCATCCAAGCGACGGGTTGAGTTCACGTAGTACGAGTCCAAGGCAACCTGCTCCAACCCCGCCGAGAAGGGAGAGCAACACCGCTAATGGGTTGCTTGAGGCCACGCGCCCGCGATATTCGAGCAAACAACGCTCAGCATCGCCGCCATCGCGAGTCCAACCGCGACTCTCGAGCCAAGTGCAAAGTCCTTCCATCACTTCAAGTGCGGGCCGCGGCGAGTGCACTTCCACCACCGTGGTGCGGTCTTTGCTGGCGGCTCGCAAGAAAAAAACCAGTCCAATGGCTAACAGCAGAGTCAGCAACAATGTGGATGTCTGTGTGGATGGCATCCGCCGCGCTTGGTCTTTAATCCACCTGTTCTAGGTGGTCACGGGGTCATGTTCGAGGAGCCAGCGATGCCATGGGTCCATCAAGCGCTCAGCTTCAGCTCTGGCTTCATCATGGAGATGGAGCATGCGGCGAGGACGGCCGCGGCTTGGGCAACGCTTGCTGTAGCAATCGAGCAGTTCTTGCTGCTTTAGGAAATCAACGGCCTGGTGCAGAACGGTTTCAGAAACGCGCAACTGTGGATGTTCCCGTTGAAGTCTCTGGAGCAGTCCAGAGGGGTAGCTGTCGTGTTGGAGAAGGCAGGCCAGGATCCAGCACACCGCAAGTTCTAGATCTAAGAACAGTGGCGGTGGTTGCCGAAAATAATGTTCGATATCGGCCAGGCAGTTCTGAGTGGCGTTGCGACGATGGAGCATAAAGCCGACTGATCTCAGATTGGTCTAGCTCGGTCTCGGTTTGATTTTCAAGCTGCGAATAGGAAAACATTCCGCGTGCGTACAAGAGGTCAAAGTGGAGAGCTGGGTCCTATTTCTCTGTTGCCATGACTGACATCTCTGCACAGCCTCGAACGTTTGCTGTTTTTGATGGCGATCTTGATGCGGACTGGGCGGAGCGCTACAGCCATGCCACCGCTCTTGCTGTGGATACGGAAGCGATGGGTTTGATTCATGGACGGGATCGTCTCTGCCTGGTTCAAATCTGTGATGCCGACGATCAGGTGACCTGCATTCGCATCGCTCTAGGGCAAACAGAGGCTCCACGTCTTAAAGCGTTGATGGAAAAGGCTTCGATTGAGAAAGTGTTCCACTTCGCCAGATTTGATGTTGCGGCGCTTGCAACCGGTCTGGGCATCAGGGTGAATCCCATTTTCTGTACCAAGGTGGGGAGCCGATTAGCCCGCACCTACAGCCCTCGCCATGGACTCAAGGAAGTGGTGATGGAGCTGGTGGGGGTGGAGCTGGATAAGCAGGCCCAAAGTAGTGATTGGGGGCGTGTGGAAGAACTCAGCGAGACACAGCTCGCCTATGCGGCTAACGATGCGCGTTACTTACTGCCAGCCCGAGACCGCCTCAAGGAAATGTTGCAGCGAGAGGGACGGTGGGAGCTTGCCGAGCGTTGCTTTGGTTGCATTCCGGTGATGTCCGATCTCGATCGCTTTCGCTTCACCCAGACGTTTGAACATTGATGGCCTCAACGCTCTGCAGTTCTGTTGATCTGGACATCAATCCTCCAGCATGAATTTCTCATCCAGGGGCTCTGCTTCGAGCAAGCGGTCGAGGACTTGCCCCTGATCGTGTTCTCCCTTTGATCGTTCGTTTTGTACGTCTGCAAGCAGGGTTGTGGCCACTTCCTTGCGAGACGTCAAATCTTTTGCGCCTGTTTTGTTTGCGGCGAGTTCAACTCTGCGGCGGGCTGATGACTGGCTGATGCCAAGTTGGGTGGCCAGTTCCGCGCAGAGCCTGAGGTAGTCATGGTCCTGAATCGCGGACATGGATGAAGGACGATTGCCTTTCAGTATCTGTGGCCGAGCGGCAGTTTGATCAGAACTCGCTTGGCGATGGCTTCACTGCCACCGGGAGGGCCCATGCGTTGGCGACCTCTTCGACCCATTTCCAATCTCAGAGAAGGATCCTCGAGCAGCTGCTTCAGGCGTGTGTTGAGCTCATAGCTCGACTGACATGGACGCACGGCTCCGCCGAGCAAGCGGCTTTGGCGTTTTGCGAATCCTTGGGTGAACTGAGGCCCTTTCCCAGGAAGTGAAAGAGCAGGAATGCCCAGCCCTACAAGTTGCTCGGTGGCTGTTCCAGCGGTTGCAATGCCCACTTCAGCCCATGGAGCCCAGAGTTCGAACTGACCAGTTCCCAATAAGACAAGGACTTGACCCTTCAGCCAGCAGGCCCCTGCCTGCAAGGCATCACTGGGTGGCGGACTGGATCGAAATCCTTGGCGCTTGAGTTCTGCACCAAGGGCTGAAAGGCCTGGCGTGCTGCCAAGCGCAACCAGCACGGCAATCGGTCGGTCGCTGGGCAACGGTGCCAACCCAAGGAGTAAACGGTTGAAGTTGCACTCAGCTTCGGGCATTCGGCTTCCGCAAAGCAGCAGGATGCGTCTGCAACGACTCAGGCTTGCAGGGGCGGCTGCATCGCTCAACCCATCCATCATTGGATTGCCAGGGGCTTCGGCGTGGACCCCATGTCGCCGTAGCCCTCGAGCCGTTAAACGGTCACGGGTGACCACCAAATGGCAGCGTTTGTTGCTCATGATCAGCCACTCCCAGGGATCCCATTCGCTTCCCTTAAGGGCGTGGTAATTATCGCTGAGGTCACGTCCAGGGCCGCTGGACCAGGTGTAATCGCTTTTTGGTGTGCCAACGAATCCAAAGGGCCGCCCTGAACCCCACGCCATCAAGAGCGGGAGTAGATCTCCGACTGCAAGGACGGCGTCGACCTGAGACCGGTGTTTGCGCAGGCATCGCCATTGCTGCCAGGAGAGCAGGGGTAGCCCGGCGATGACATCCGCTAGGAGGCCCCGCAGGCTTTGATTGCTAAAACCGCCGCTTGGGAGCGGTGCGGAGGGTCCAATTTGTTGAACCCAGCCTTGTTCAGTGGCGGTCCGGAAGCTTCCCCCTATTCCAACGAGCGGCAACACCTTCAGCGTTAGTTGCGGCCGCTGGTGGCGAAGCGCCTCGATGATCTTTAAGGCGATGAGGTCTTCCCCGTGTCCATTGCTGATCAGCAGCAAAGACCCTGATCCCTCGCTGATACGATCCGCTTGTGGAGTTAGCTCTCCCTGAACGGCGGCATGGCCAAGTGGTAAGGCAGAGGATTGCAAATCCTTTATCCCCAGTTCGAATCTGGGTGCCGCCTTTGATTTCAACAGGCCCGAAAGGGTTCTTTTGATTGTTTTGCGTATCCCCACGCTACGCAAAATCCTCAATTTTTTCGCTCAGAGTATGACTCATTTGGGATGAATCGTGGTCTTGTCGTTTAAGGGTTCTTAAGGAGCGTGCACCTGTTCTCCTTTCAGGCATCTTCCCAGATCTCCGTGAGCTGAAAGTCTTGATTTTGCGATTGGTTGGTGCGACTCAGAGGGCTGCGATGGGGTCGGGGATGGATATTTTGTCTTAAGGAAATGCTCTTGTGAATGAAGCGCTGAAGAGCATGGGATAAGCAAAAAAAGCCCCAAGAGAGTTCGAACTCCTGGGGTTAGTCGTTCTAATGCGACAAGGTCTTTCTAGATGAGTGGCTGAGTATTTGTGCTTACGGAATGCCGCCATTTGAGGTTCGGCTGTCTGTGGTCGCTCTGGTTTACGCGCTGCTTCAGCGCTTGTGTGTCTTGGCGCTTAAGTGAAGTGGTCGTTGAGGGGTTTTGGTATCAAAATATATGCACTTTGACTGACGATTGGGTGAAAAACATTAGAAATAGGGTTCATATTTTACTTGGAGAAGGGGAAAATGGTCGAAGGAGCACATTAATAGTCAAAGCGATTGGGGTTTTGATTGTCTTTTCAATTCTTCTGGCAATTCTTGCTGCTGAGCCAGTGATTCGCGGCCCTAATCTAAATTTTTTGGCTAAATTAGACCTAGTTGTTGCAATCTTATTCTTGGTAGAATATCTTTCCAGTCTGTGGATTGCACCGCTAAGGAATGGGGCTCGCAAAGGAGTGCGAGGAGCATTGGACTTCGCAATCACTCCAATGGCGATTCTCGATCTTGTTGCGATTGCACCAACAATTCTCGGTTTTATTACTCCTGAGCTCTACCTTCTTCGCGTGATTCGTCTTGTACGAATTGGGAGAATAGGGCGTTCTAAGCGTGTTCAGAAAAGCGTGAGGCATTTCAATCATGCCATCACTTCGAAGAGGGAAGAACTGCAAATTTCTGCAATTTATTCGGCTGTCGTGATTAGTCTCAGTAGTGCTTTTATGTATTTAGTTGAGGGAAGTGTTCAGCCTGAGCAGTTTGGCTCTATTCCTAGATGTCTATGGTGGTCAGTGATCACTGTAACAACAGTTGGCTATGGAGATGTGTCTCCAGAAACTGCAGCTGGAAAAATTGTTGCGGCAATCACGGCATTGTTTGGAATTGCAGTAATCGCTATCCCTATCGGAATTGTTTCGTCTGGCTTTACCGATTCTCTGAGTTTGGAGAAAGTGAATTTAGATTCCAAGAATGGTTGAGACCCTTGTTCAGTGACAGCGAAGAATGATCAATAGCTCGTTGTCACCATCACTCGGGCCCTGAGTGGTGGTGCTCCTTAGCAATGAACCGTCTTTAATCGTGAGGCCTTTAGGGAGGGCTCTAAGGGTGCCATTGGGGGTGCTTGTTCTTCGTTGTTTGATCCAGTCGAATACAAGAGTTTTGAAGACTAGAGATGGGCCTCCGCTTGATAGACCTCACCATTGAAGTGCAAAGCTCTGCAACGTAAAACTCGGTCTTTCAAGTTGCATTCTCCGCTTTTAGCAGCCCACGCCTTGGGTAAGCCCGTTGCAATTCCACTGGAGTTGAAGGATGCCTCTGCCACGCTTGAGACTGTGCTTTGCCAGGCCTCGGCATCGAGGCGACAGGTTCCAGTGCTGCATTTCAAAGGTGAATCTCCTTGTGATGTCAGGGTCACAAACGTGAGCTGCTTGCGGGAATTTTTGGTGGTGCCGTGACCAATCAATCGCACCGCTACAACGGATGGACTTCGTCCTTTTAGCTGCAAGGTGATGCAATCAACGTTGTCTTGTGTGCTGTCGGTATAAGAACACTCCTTGGTGTCGGTTTCGTAGCGGCCAATTTTGGGATTCGGATCGGCAGCCCCTCTCATCGGAAAGCCCGACATGCTGCTCAGCAGGAGCCAGGTGCTGAGGCGCAGAGAGAAAGAGCGATCGATCATCTATTTAGTAATCGTTGTCGGCTACGCAGATGCCCATGCATCGGATGCCATTGGAGGCAGTCCGACGGCAATGGGGACAGAGAATCTTTTCAGTTTGGCTAGTTGTTATGCCATCCCCAGCTCCATCTGAGTCATCCCCTGATGTTTGGCTCGCACTATTGATGGATTCTGCGATCGATGTCATGGCGAGCGCTGCTTTACGGCGATCATGGCGTGCAGATGGAAAGGCTGGCGTGACGGGAATTGGATTTGGGACTTGGGCCTGGGGCAATCAATTGCTGTGGGGTTACCAACCGGATCGCGACGATCTCGATCTTGAGGCCACGCTCAGCGCAGCTGTTCAAGGCGGACTGTCGCTTGTGGACACCGCCGATTCCTACGGCACGGGTCGTCTCAATGGGCGCAGCGAGCTGTTGCTGGGTCAGTTCCTCCGCGCCATGGATCCTGCTAAGTCCCAACAGCTCAAGGTGGCAACCAAGCTGGCTCCATTCCCTTGGCGGCTGGGTCGCGGCGGCTTTAAGCGTGCCTTTGCTGCCAGTAAAAAGCGGTTGGGAGGGCATTTGGATCGAATCCAATTGCATTGGAGCACTGCTCGGTATGCCCCTTGGCAAGAGTTGCCTCTGCTCGATGGGCTTGGTGACCTCGTCGAGCAAGGGTTGGTCCCAGAACTTGGCTTGTCCAATGTGGGACCGAAGCGTCTTCGCTTCCTGTATGGGCATCTTTTGACCAGAGGGATCAGCCTTCAGAGCGTTCAAGTTCAGCTCTCTCTGCTTGCACCTGAACCGATCTTGCGTGGCGAATTGGCGCAAGTGTGCCAGGAGCTTGGTGTTGAGTTGTTGGCCTATAGCCCCCTGGCCCTCGGCATTTTGGCGATTCCTCCGGGACTGGGAGTGCAAGGCACCACCTCAACTGTGCTGCGTTCAAGGTTGTTTCAGCGGTTGCTGCCAGCCAGTGAGGATTTGCGTTCCGTGATGGGTGAGATCGCTGTAAAACGAAGCGCCTCGATGGCACAAGTGGCTTTGAATTGGTGCAGGGCCCACGGAGCTTGCCCGATTCCGGGGCTAAGGCGCCCAGCCCAAGCTCTAGATGCCGCAGCTGCTTTGCATTGGTCGCTGAGTGCAGCCGAGAGGCAAGAGTTGGATCAACTCAGTCAACGAACCTTGGCGCGCATGCCAGCTAATCCATTTCAGAGCGCCTGATCAGCAGGATCAGGATCTGGACTCACAACCACTGGCAAGGACGATGATTTGCTCTGGAAAGGAATGACCTTCACCGGGGATGCCTTGGAACTTTCTTCCTGCGCCTTGGATTGTTCACAGGCGTTCAAAGCTTCCTGAAGTAGAGAATCAAATGTGGCTCCTGGCAAACGATGCCTGGCAATCTCTAGAAACGTTCTCGGTAGGGACTCTCCCGCTGCACTGAGGACAGCAGGGTTCTCACGACGTTGCTGCTGCTCATCTTCAATCGCACGAAGAAAGCGGTGCGTCACATCGCGTTTGGTACACGCTTTGATCAGGGTGTCCCTGTCAGCAATCGGCTGATCAGCAATCTCTTCAAGTTCAACAATTCTGCGTTCGAGACTCTCGAGAACTTCGGCAGCTTCTTTAGTGATGTTTGCGAGTTGTCCGTCCGATAGGAAGGGCATGTCTGCAACAAAGACTTTCCCATGATCTTTGAGGGCTAAAAAAGTTGGCCTAGACCCTTGCCGATGACCTGATGCACGGTCATAATTTCCTTCAATAGGCCGGCGTGGAGGCGTCGGACCAGCAGAAGCTCGTCTACGTGTCGTTCTTTGAATTCTATCGAAAGCCATTTCTAGTTAAAGATTTAACGCTCTTCTTGCGGCTAGTGCCGAAGTGCTTGGATAACACTAACGATTGAAATCATAGAGGGCTGGAGAGCCCAGCCAGTTTTGGGAGCTGACGTCAACCATTAGGGATGAAGCAGACCTCATGTTGGGAGTCCCAAGACGGATCCGTCTCCATCACCGCCTGATGGGCTTTCGATACGCCCGATGGTCCAGGCCTGAATCCCTTCCGATTCACATGCTTTCTTAGCCATATAAACCCCTTCTTCGGGGACGATCAGGCAGTAGCCAATACCGAGATTAAACGTGTGCCAGAGGTCCCGCTCGGGGATGTCGCCGTAGGACTTCAACCAGTCATAGATAGCCGGACGTGTCCAGCTGGAAGGGTCCACGCTTGCTCTTAGGCCTTGTGGAAGGCAACGAGGCAGGTTCTCAGGAAGACCTCCTCCAGTGATGTGAGCCATTCCATGAATGGGTGTTCCTGCGTCGAGCAAGGTTTTCACAAGGCTCCCATAGAGCTGTGTCGGAGTGAGCAAGGTCTCGATCAGAGGTTGCTCGCTGGGGCCGAATGTGGTTTCAGCATTGGCGCCAGATTGTTTAAGCACTCTGCGGACCAGGCTGAATCCATTGCTGTGGATACCGCTACTGGCAATGCCCAAAATGTGATCGCCCGCGCTGATCTGCCGACCGTCGATCATTTGCTCCTCATCAACAACGGCCACGCAGAAGCCTGCTAAGTCGTAACGCCCTGGTGGATAGAACCCAGGCATTTCAGCGGTTTCGCCACCCAACAAAGCGCAGCCACTCGCGCGACATCCCTCGGCAATGCCCTCAACCACGGTGGCCATGGCTTCAGGGCTTAATGCTCCAGTGGCCATGTAGTCCAGGAAAAATAGGGGTTCAGCACCACTGGTGATCACGTCGTTGACACACATGGCCACGAGGTCGATTCCCACGTTGTGATGACCGCCATGGTCTTGAGCGAGTTCAAGCTTGGTGCCAACGCCATCGGTTCCCGACACCAACAGAGGTTTTTTTAGGCCTGCCGGAAGTCGCATCATGCCGCCAAAACCACCGAGTCCGCCCACGACCTCTGGTCGGTGCGTTGTTTCCACGCTCTTGCGGATTCTGTTAACGAAGGCGCGCCCCGCCTCCACATCGACCCCAGCGGTTTTGTAGTCCATTCAAGAATGCTTCACTTCAATGATCCTCCTCTTTCATGGCTCGTGGTGTGCCTGATACGGGATTGTCTGAGGCTGCGATGAGTTCGACTTGTCGCTGGGATCAGGTTGCCTAATGCGTTGCCCATTGCGTTGCGTTGCTTAGCCCTGTATCGGTGTGACATCTCAGGGTTGCGTCACGGATCTCACTTGATAGCGCTGTTCAAAAGTGTCTGCACGGGATTGAAAAAGGTTTTTTAGTTAGTTGATCTTTGAAATCACAGATCGTTCGGACGAGATCACTGATTCCGTTTTCTTCGGACATTGGTCACTCTCTCAAGGCTGAACGATCGACTTGCATGCACCGAACTTTCCCCTTTGCAACTCTCGCCACCGGGCTCTTTGCTATTGGCTTTGCATTATTTCCAGTTTTGGCTCGTGATGTTGCCACTACTGAGCTCTACGACCCTTTTGAGCCCTTGAAGCCTCAGCCCGTCAAGGCCTCTGCACCCACAGCTCCGGTAGTTGTTCCTCCGCCTGTGGTGGCCCCTCCAAAACCTCCTAAGAGGTTGGTCATCTCCACTTCAACAGGAGAGGCAAGCTGGTATGGACCTGGTTTCTTTGGCAATCGCACGGCCAACGGAGAGGTTTTTAGGCCTGGAACGATGACTGCAGCGCATCGAACGTTGCCCTTCGGAACCAAAGTGAAGGTCACGAATCTCAGAAACGGTAAAGAAATGATCGTTCGTATTAACGATAGGGGGCCCTTCAGTGGTAACCGAGTGATTGATATTGCTCACGGTGCCGCTCAGCACCTTGGTTTGGTGTCAAGTGGAATTGCTCAAGTCCGCCTTGAGGTACTGCGCTGAGCATCGAGGTTCTTCGGTCCCTGCACGACCTTCAACGTTGGCGTCACTCCTCAGCTGCCTTCGTGAATTTTGTCCCAACCATGGGGGGACTTCATCACGGTCACGCACATTTGATTTCTGCTGCCTCCCGCCACACGGCAGTTGAGACAGAGACCTTGGTCAGCGTGTTTGTGAATCCCTTGCAGTTTGGTCCGGATGAGGATTTTGTTCGCTATCCACGCACTTTTGAAGCTGACTGTGAACTAGCAGAGCGGTGTGGTGCTTCAGCAATCTGGTGCCCAGACGAGGAGCAGGTTTATCCAGGTGGCATGGCTGAAAGCTGGCGGATTCAGGCCCCGAACTCGTTGCAGTCAGGATTGTGTGGATCCACACGGCCTGGTCACTTCGATGGTGTGGTCACGGTGGTTTGCCGCCTTTTGGCATTGGTCAAGCCGCATCAGTTGTTCCTTGGTGAAAAGGATTGGCAGCAACTCACCATTTTGCGCCGAATGGTGTTGGAGCTCGGCTTGGCGGTCAGGGTGCGCAGTGTGCCCACGGTGCGGGATGGTGATGGTCTGGCGAGTAGTTCACGAAACCTCTACCTCAATGCTCAGCAGCGGCAGCAAGGGGTGCTGTTTGCCCAGGTTCTACGCGATGCGAGCTCTGCTTCCTTACTTAGCGCTTCGCCGTTGGACCCTGGGCAGGTTCGTCGTCGTCTTGAAGAGGGTGGCCTCAGTGTTGAGTACGTCGACGTTGTTGATCCCTGGTTGTTGCAGCCTTCAAAATCCAATGAGGCATCACTTAATTTGCTGGCAGCTGCTGTTCGATGCGGCAGCACCCGCCTGATCGATCATGCTTTTTTAATGACGCGTTCTCCCCTCGTTGCGATTGATGGTCCTGCTGGTGCTGGTAAAAGCACAGTGACCCGAGCCTTTGCCGAGCGCCTAGGGCTTGTGTACCTCGACACCGGAGCGATGTATCGGGCCGTGACTTGGTTGGTGCTGGAGCAAGGGGTTGATCCTGCTGATTCTGAGGCTGTTGATGCTGTGTTGAATGATCTCGAGGTGGAACTTGAGCCCTTGCAGCAAGGCGTGCAGGTGGTGCGTGTGAATGGCCATGAGGTCACCGACGCGATTCGCGATCCGCGGGTGACGGCGTCGGTATCAGCGGTCGCGGCCCATGCTTGCGTTCGGGCTGCAATGACTGCCCAGCAGCAACGAATGGGCAAGGCGGGCGGGCTTGTTGCAGAGGGGCGTGACATTGGCACTGCAGTGTTTCCTGATGCAGAGCTCAAGGTGTTTCTTACGGCAACTCCCAAAGAACGGGCCCGACGTCGTGCTCTCGATTTGGAAGCGAGAGGACATGAGGTTCCAGCTCTGCTCGAGCTGGAAGCACAGATTGTTGAACGGGATCGCCTTGACAGCACCCGTGAGGTGGCGCCCCTGCTTCAGGCGGACGACGCCATCGAGTTGATCAGCGATGGGATTGCCATCGAGCAGGTCATTGATGAGCTGGAAGATCTGTTCCGTCGTCGTGTGGGGGAGGAGGTCTGGCCCACTCCCGCCTAACTAACGGTTTAGTGCTGATTGGTTGGAGCTAAAAGATCATCCAGAAGTCCTTC
>Ga0302114_10001479_pt1 | contig 15469 bp, 19 predicted proteins | sample AG5_Surface_MG_FD_203107 | JGI IMG/M metagenome (GOLD analysis project Ga0302114, IMG submission 203107) | Marine microbial communities from Western Arctic Ocean, Canada - AG5_Surface | ecosystem: Environmental > Aquatic > Marine > Oceanic | place: Canada: Western Arctic Ocean | collected...
GTGTCTTATTGTTAAATCCATTCCCTCCCCAAGTATATTCTGTTATATATACTGAATACTTGTAGGGAAGTCAATGGCGTGTTCCAAGGGCCACGAACTATGGTTGCAACAGATCAACATATTGCGTGCCAGCATGCAGTCTCTTCCGGACACAGCTCCCAACAATATTATTGAACATTTTTTCACTCAAGCGATGGAGACTGAATTCAAGTCCGAATCGATTCAATTTCGGCGAAATTTGAAAAAGATTTTGGGTATTGCTGTACATCAAACATTGACGACTTCCCCCCGACGTCAGGCAGCCGAGGCCTTGTCGTTAGTGGTCCAGGCCAATATTCTGTCCCAAATCCGTCTGGCAGACATTCGAAATCAGGCTGTTTTTCAGGTGTACTGCAAGTGTGGCATCACACTGGACACTTACTTTGAGCGTTTTTCCAGTCCTCCTGGCACTCCCCAACAAAACAAAGCTTATGCCCGAGTGGCCCACGGCAATGCAATCTGCAACGCAGAGTCCATTCGTCTACTAACAGATCTGTTGATGTACATGCAATTTTTGAAGCGTATATATGTGGTGAAACATCTGTTGTCCACTGGTACCAAACCCACTGCTTGCACCCTGAACTGGGTTGGTTTAATGTGGAGTGCGCACATTACGGCACACGGCATGAGTGTGTTGATTTGGGAGTTGTTTCTGGATTTATGGCACTATAACGAAGTCATTACTGATTTAAATTTGGTGTAGGCATCGGTGGTCATGTATCTCCATTCATGTGCTTCGTTGATAAAAGTGGGAATCATGTCTAAATTGTTGGTCATGATCTCCATACTTGTCGCAAGCAGATGCAGGTCTTCAAAGAGGCTTGGCTGGGCCTGACTGCCACCACCACGACTGCTTTTCAAATTATTGTGGTGGGTAGTGTTTTGTACAAGTGTGTGAATCATCCCGACTGTCTCGCTCAAGTCAGTAATCATGCCAGAGATTTGGTCTGGATGGTATGTGTGTCTCAATTCAGTCACTGTGTGGGCTGTCCAAGTCCCACCAACGACCAGTGTTATGGTCAGTACCATTAAACAAAAAGCGGTGATCACATTGGAGATTGTACTTACTAACGAGTACTGTGGTGTTTGTACTACCATTGTGTCTTGCAAATGTCGGTTGTATATATATAGTGATAAATCCCGACTGGTCGTCCAAGAAAACTAAATCTTGTTATATAAATGTTTTTTTTTACAGTAATATTATGTTGAACAAACAGTCGGTCTGGTGTCAAATTGCTTCTGTTTTCACTGCTGTCCTGGCGTTGTCGGCTTTTTTTTCTGTTCAACACCTGACACTGACGCAGGACATATACTGGAGTTTCGTTTTGGGATTCACCAGTTTTTTTCGTTTTGCTGTGGGAGAACACCGACACCAGTGTGGAATCTCGATCGACCATCTAGTGAAGGGGGGCGCTATCTGGACCAACATCCTTCACATCTTGATCTTGAATGGACTGTTCATGAATTGCACCCCTCGACATTTTCCTATTGTGGCAGGTCTGGGTGTGGCAGTGTCTTTTGCCCCCAAAGTACGTCCTGTCTTGGTTCTGTCTCTGTTGCGATACCCAGACGGCCTGACCCTGCTACTCCTGGGTATAATGGGTTTCGACCATGCTTTTCGACGGACAATGGCTTCCACGGTGGGGATGCCCCAAAACAGTGTTCAATTAAAACAGGCAACTGCTGTCCAATCGGTGTCAATATTACTGGAAGCATTGTTGCTCTGGCATTTGCGATGCCAACATCGTTTCCCGTACCAATACCGATGGTCTCCCGTTTTATGCAGTGCAGTGTTGACAAGCAGTATAGTCCTCTGGTGTTATTGGTATCTGCCACCAACTTTGACTACATCACGTTCTATTGTCAAACGAATTGGCCATGGCCTGACTCCTTCTTTAAATGCCATTCAGAGTTGCCCCACCTGTGCTGCTTGCCTTACATGTCTGGACATTGAGGAGGTGTATGGGTAGTTATGGTTGCAGCACCAGCCATGTGCATGGCCAGTGTCATGGAGTGAGCGATGCTGCCCTTGATGAAGGCTCTGCGGACTGGCATCAGGTTCTCTGGGGTGTACATGCTGTAAAGAGTCGAGTTTGTGTGAAAGTCTTGGTATCGATTCCACCACTGTGTGGCAAGGGTATATTGTTTGGTACACAGTATGGCCGTCCACAAAAACCCCAACCATGGATACACCAATGTCGTGTGTTCGTCGTTGGTGCCATACATCCAAGACTCCCATGTTGTGGGATAGGGTTGGGGACCATCCGTCAACAAAGGAAGGGGGTATTGGAGTTCTTGATTGAAAGATTTCCAAAAATGGACAGGCACCATGTTCCAGTACACGGCCAAAATGCGAGGTATTACTTCCCGAGTCGTGTATAAATTGTTTTGTAGCTGTGTCACAAACCGTGTGTGCATGACTTCCATCAATTTTTGCTGGGTTTTATCTTTTTGAATCATGCAAATCAGTTCCATCGAACGGATCGATTGGCACACCAAGACATTGGAGGCCAACACGTACCCCGTGTGCTCACGACTGGTCGCCCATGAACTCTCGGGCGGTTCATAAAACATGTCGTCTTTCATAAACTGTTCCAACCACTGAAAAGCCCGGCGAGCATGGAGATACAATCGCTGCACTGTTTTGGAACGAGTGTCGTACAACCATTCCAAGAGAATGAGAAACTGCGCGTTGGCGTCGACCACCGGGTTTGTTCGGTATTTGTAATGTGGCACTGCTGTACCTGACCAAGATTCCGTAAATTTCCACGGGACTTGTCCGTCAGCTGTCATGTGGTCCGCCAATCGTTGCACAAATTTTTCAATATGAACCACATCCTGATTACAAAATTTCAAAGCCATGATGGTGAAAAAGGTTTCACGGGTCTCGACCACTCCACTGTGTTTGCTGGTGTACCAACCACCTCTTCTGCAACGGTTGGAATTCAATTGATTTTCAAATGGATACACAATAGTCTCCTCTCGCACAAACAACGAGGGTAGACAAGAAACAGTCCCTCTGTACAAAAAAACAAAGGGGAGCTGCATTGACCGACACAATAAAGTAGACTTTAATACTTTAAAAACTAATCTTTTATAGATGTATACTGGATTCTATTACCCGGTCCTCCCCCAAACAAGTTCACTGAGTCCATCGTTTGTTGCAAGCCAAACAATGGGCAAACACAGTCATGGGTTCGTCGGCTCCCCGTGTCTGCTTTTCGTAGTAGTCCACCGAACGTTTTTGACACCGACCACAGACCAGAATTGACTTTTCAATATTAACATCAGATTTAATGTGGGTCGGGTACGATTCACGCAACCACTCCTGTCTCTCCACCGCTAGTTCAGTAGTCAACAACCAGAGCTCTGGTGTCTGTAGCAAGGCAATCAAAGAACTATGGTTGAGAGCAGTGGGACATTTTTTGTAGCCGGCACAAAACAGACGCGCATCTTGTGCCGTTGGTTTTTGCAACAGAAACTGCTTGGTCAAGGATGACGGCAAGTGTCGGGCAACATACGCCGCAATCATGTCAGCAATCAGACACTCATGTTATTTATGGTCAAATGCCATAAGTGTTAAATAAGTGTAAACAATGTGAGCAATACGATCAATACGACGTCACTGATGGATCGATAGATGTCGAGTTCACAAAATGTCCAGACTCCTTTCAAATACAACAGGTGAGTCATGATGGGAATGCAGACTGTGTATGTCATCAACAACACGATAACTGGCGTCGCAAAGAAAATTGGATGTGGTACAACCGTTTTAAACATCATCAGACAAGTGGCCAGGTAGAGATTCAATACGGCATGCAGGACAAATGGAGTGTGTTTCACCTTGGTAAGGGGGTGTTCGGACTGATACTTGTGAACCTGCTCCAATAGCAAAAAGTTGTCGTCGGACACAAATTTCTCGTGGGTCTGCACGTCGTACTGGTTCTGGTTTTCGGAAATGACTGCTTGATATTCCCCCAACAATGCCAACATGACCACAAGCATTCGGGTCGATGGACATGAACAACCCAACAAATATGCCATTTGTACGTACAGTACTGGTACCGACACCATACGGGAAATGGAACGGATGGTATTGAAACCACGCACCATCATAATTTTGACATCACACCAAAATTGTCCGTTTGCTGAACCCCATCCGGCCGACCGCAAATTGACAAATGTAAAGCAATGCTGCACACACAGACTGAAACAGGCCACCACTGTCAACCAACGAATGTCGACACCGTCGTAGGTACTGGACGGACGACTGTAAATGACACAGATACCAACGACAATGAGGAGAGCCATTACTAATGCACAGATTTGCGTCAGTTCCTGCATCACCAACTGTGGTCGACGAATTCGAAAAGTCGTTCGACATATTTTGATCGGAGACACTTCGGTCTCTATGGGGAGGGTTTCCATTTCTTCCATGTTGTTGGTGGCCATATGCTATATATATACATATGTACCAATATACAAAAAAATCCAAACAAGTACCTTTTTTTTCAGGCAATCGACTCCAAACGAGTGTACAGTGCGTTTGGAGTCGTGTGAAGTGCATCAATGTTCTTTATTTTGTCAATGCGCTGCAGAGTTGTCACCACAAATTCGGAACAAAAATAGGCCTCTTTTCTGGAGGACCGGTCGGTGGACATTAAAGGCAGCCAAGAAAACAAAGCACCAGAAGAGTCGTATTTTTTGCCCAGTTCCTCGATAGTAAATTGAAGGGTTTCCTCCAACTGCTGGGGGGTGACATTGGGCACATCGACAACAGTGGCGGTTTGGTCGTTTTTTTCTGGCATCTTAAACCAAGTGTCGTGGGCGGTCTTGTGCAACACCCGCACACTCATGGGGAGACCCCACAACAAAGAAAACGAGATGGAGATCTGTTCCTGTGTCTGTACCACTTTTCTGAAATCAGTATCGAAAAAAAACATTTCAATTTGACCAATAATGCGATTGCTATCTTCGGGACTGTACTTGCCCTGTTGGGCGGCCGAATAAACATGTTTGACTGTGTTCATCAGTTGGTCAGGGGTTGTGTGGACAACCAATTCACAATGGCAAAATTCACCGGCCGTCATCCAAGTCACCAAGCGATTAAACGTACTGGAGAAATAATCCATGGGTCGATAAAAACTCACCGATATCATTGTGTGTGGCCTGTCACTCGTTGTATAAATACTCACATTTGATTGGCATCAAATATATAGATTAAGATGGGCAATGCATGCCGTCAGTTAGTCACGGTGTTTAAAACGCAAAAGGTGACGCAAGTCGTCGAATGCGTGCAAGAACTGCATCGAGTAGAAACAACTCTGGGCCATCTCGTTGACAAATATGAACAACAAATTCAAGAGCAAAGGAGAGAAGCACGTGCGAAAATGAACAACAAAAGCAATTGCCTTCGTCATATGAGAACCATTCATATCATCCGCCACCACAAAGAACAATTGGAAAAAAGGATGACCGCCTGTCTGAGCAAACGATACCAATTGGAATCCCTCAATGTGACACAGATGCACCTGCAAGCCATTCAAACCACCTCGGCCACGTTTGAACATTTTTTGAAGGAAAATGACATCGACCGTGTTTCCCAAATACAAGATACTTTGACAGAAATGATTGAGGATGCTTGTGAAATCACCGAGATTGTGTCGACCGTTCCACTCGACATTGACGAAGACGACATTGAAAACGACTACAACGCAATGGTCGCTGGTCTGCAATCGGCGCAGACAAGCGTGCAGGTCGAATTCCCTTCTGTTCCCACCACAGAGTTGAACTGCACAGAACCAGAACAGTTGGAGACAATGCCATTAAGAGGGATCAATGGATGACCTAAAAAAATACAATATAATTTTCGACTATAAATACAAACTAAACAGATAACAATGTTAGTCAAGTCTGTGCTCACTCTTGCTGGGGTTCTTCTCTGCTATTTTGTCCTTGCCTATTTTTCGATGCTTCGAGTTGTTCATCAACAAGGAGTCCAAGACTATTTCAAACTACCGTTTGTTGAATGGGCATCGGTCTTTGCCAACGCCATTCCTGTTATTGCGGTTCTGTACCGACTTTGTGTGGGTACTCACACAACAGTGTACTTACACCGAGTGTCTGGTATGTATTTGCTCAAAGGGGTGGTGCAATTTGTCACTGTAGTGCCAGCTGTCGCCGGGACTGCCCAATGTGTCCACCGCACCTTTTGGACGATGGTGGCACAGGGTTCTTGTGCCGACATGATGTTTTCGGGCCATACCGCCCTGACCTTTTTGATGACCCCACCAAACGAGCGTCCAGTGGTGGTGACAACAGTGGCCATCTTTATTCTGTTTGCGGAAATGCACTACTTGTCCGATATAATAGTGGCTGTCATTGTTGCCTCCTGGTTGGAATATGTCCTGCCTCTGGAAGAACAACCAACACCAGTGAAACACCGAAAAACAACAACAACGGGACAGAAACCATTGCTGATGGCCCGTGTTGTCTAATGGTTCTTGCCAAAGCCTTGTCCGTTTCGCCTCTAACATGTTTATACACCTATAAAATACCGTCCAAACACCAGTGAAAATGGGCTGTATGTCGTCAAAAATACATGCGTGTATTACACATCACAGTAAAGAATTGTATATCGAAAATGAAGAAAAACGTTTTCAAAGAGATTATCCAGGTTATAAGGACACGTGTGAAAATAAAAATAAAAGAAGAAAAAAATCCGAGCAAGAATTTTTGGAATATGACGACGACAGAAGGCAACAGATGAGAACAAACATATCTGATACAGATATCATTCAAAATTATAAAAATGTTACAGCAGAAATGTAAAGAATATGTTGATTGTGTAAATCATTAATAACCACTCATCACTAGATCTTCCTGGTGTGTGTCTTCTCTTTTCTTGTCACGCTTGTACTTGATGATTTCTTCTGGGGAGCAATAGGTTCGAAAACGATTTGATTTGATTAAGGAGTTGTTTTCCTTGAACGCATTGGCACGAATTAATCTAGTATTTTTCTGTTCTTCAGTGGCGTATTGGAAAGCATTGCCGTTCTGCATGATTGCCTCCATTGTGATGTTGTTGGTTTTGTTGGCGACATGTTTCAATGCAGACCCGTTCATTTTGACAGCAAGGAGGGCATATTTGGCATTCAATTGTTGGGGAATGTCTCTCAGTATATCCAAATTATGTCCTACTCTATGATACCCTCCTGCATCTCTGTATCCATAACATTTCAATGCAGCCATAATGATTTGTTTGTCGGACCGTAAATTGTCCGACAAATGTTTGTAGACCGACGAGTTTGTCGCACACGACAGCAGAGCGACATCAGAGTTGTCGAGACACTGTGGATATTTCCGTTTAAAACGGTCGTCCAGACATAGGTCTATCCATTTGATTGTTAATTTCAGAACCACGAATTGGAGGACATTGGTGTCGTCAAACAATCGGTCCACTCCATGCAATCTGATCATTTCTTGAGACAAGATATCGGCAAAATAGGTGACATCGTCACCACTTTGTTCGACTAAATTTTCCTTATTGACAATCATATTTGCCCAACGGACCTTCTCCGATGCTCTAATCAGCTGTTTTATTTGTTGTTCTCTCTTGTTGTGTGTGGTGGGTGTACTGCACGACTTAAACAAACAATATCCCAATGCTGCAGCGGCTGCTCCACCGACCAACATGGACAAAGGCTCGGCTGGTTCAAATTTTTTATTAAATTGCTTCAATGACATGTTGGCAGTCGTGGATTGGCTTAAATATGCACAAATTGCCAATTTTATTTTTGGTTTGAAAGACTCCATCAAAAAATAATTATTTGTAAAAAGGGGGATTTAGTTTCTGGTAAACTATGGACTGACAATAATATTTTCTTTGGAATGGGTGTGTTCGGTATAGACATAAAAAAGAGAGGCTACTGTTGACAGTTGTAACCCCATGAAATTGAACAGTGACCATTTGTAGGTTTGGTCAAACAGTCCCAGACACACCATCAAGCACATTACCCCCGATTTGATTGAAGTGGTCATTGCCAATGTGAGGGGGCTGTTTTTCTCCAACACCCACCAAGTACTGTAATGAACCAGTGGTGTCAATATTGTCGACAAGACAAAGAGCACTACAAAATGCAGCTGTGACCAGTTTTCAAAGTCAATGACACTGTGATTGTCCGACAAGCAAAACGTCAGTGATACTAGTGCTGCTGACATCTCTGAATAAAAAAGCAAACACTCTTTGTCTAGACCATTGTCCATTGCTGATTTGGAGGCAATTTGAGAGGCCGTCGTCAACACATTGTGGAGCATGACCAATATATAGCCCTTCAATTCAAAGGTATTGTCGTGCACCATTGCCAGTAGTGACCCGACAACCATGACGTTGACAGAGGCCACTATGGAAAAGGAAAAGGTCTTTTTTGACAAATACCACTGAGCAACCAGTGTCATTAAGACAGACACCCGACGCAATGCCGAAAACATGGCTAGGTTCATATGATTGGAGGCCGAAAACCCCAACAACATGTTGGCCATATTGAGTAGACAGGCTGTGAAGCCATCGGATTGGGGCAATTGTTTGGACCAAAAAAACAACATTGAAATGGTCGAATGGCAAAACATTAAGAAAAAAGTGGATGGAAAACGATAGACCGATACAATGAGTTTATTTACAATAATACTGCAAAATGAACTGGCTATGTACAATGCTACTGAGTGCAAGTGCATTGACACCAGCACTAAAGTGGGGTCTTATACTACTACTTGTAAACACATATATTGCACACATATGTTTGGTACATACAGTTTTTGTAACACGCCATAATCATGTGATGAACATTAAAACATGTCTCGAACATTGCAAATTACTACGGCCTGTCTGGACACTGACTTACCAGCACTGTACTCGTCCCACCATTTGTTCGACTGCCCATCCACCGTCGACAGAAGACATCTATTACAACAATGATGTTGGTGCAAAATGCCTCCAAAAACTGGGTGGTGATAACCTGAAATGTGTGTATGACTACATCAAAACAGAGGTTTCTATCTTAACCAATATTGTCTACATTTGTAAATATTTGGGGTTTACTCATCGTATTTATAGCTCTGAAAGTCAATCATTGGCTTATCTGTTGGGTATAATCCGCCACCAACGTCGTGGTCAATTCGTCACTAATATCTGAAAGGGTGGTCGTCTTCTTGAAGGAGATGGATGGGTTCTGTTCTGAGAGTATAAAAGCTGTGTTCCCACAAAGACAATGTTGAAAACAAAAAAGCCCATGAAAATAAAAACGGCAGTGACCCCCACTCAACCTTTGTCAACAGTGGGCCGAGTTATCCAGTCAATTCGGCAATTTTTTAAAAAATAATAAAAACAGTATTTAAACAATGGCTTTATGTTTAGGACTAATGACTACAGTTCATGAATGCATGGTCAATTACGATTGTGATCTGTTACAACTGCAGCAGGTTTTACAGCAACACGTCATTGTGTTTAATCCCCCCTGGTCTCTCCCAGTACTGTTGCAACAATTTTTGTCGACTGAAACACGGATGCGCCGCCGCCTCAAAATTGTGATCGATCACAGCAGTAGAAACGTGTCTGTGAATGAGGCCTCCCTCTCACCTCCAGTATTGAAAACGGTGATGGGGGCATTCAAATCCCACCGTCTAGCACCTCCTGTTCTAACTTTGACCCAGGCCCGGCAACAAGAATGGTCTTCCCTCCCCCGTCGATTGTTTTTGAATCCACTGTTGCCACTGCATCGTTGAATTGCAAGAAACGGCGGGGCATCTTGAAGCCAACGGAATTGTTGCTGATTCACAATGTGAAGAATCGGGGTTGTCGACCGTTGTGGGCGGGATGCCACATGCAAGCCCGTGCCACCGTGTCGACAACAGCGATGGCCAACCAGATGTCGAGGCGAGTCACAGCCACCAATATGTGCAAGATTGTTCCCAACCATTTGTAGAAATTGTAACAAGACACTAGAAAAACCTCGGAGGAAGACCACTTGTGTTTGTTCAGATGTTGTCTTTCGAAATTGCGCCCGGCTGTTTCCTCCATGTAGACATGAGAGATCTGATAGACTATCAACAGTCCCACATAAATCCACCATTTGGTCCAGGTTTCGATGACGATGGAACCGACTTGAAAGGGTGGCCCCCAGTGGTAAAAATCATCCAGTATGTTTTCCATCCACAACACTGTAAAGCAAGCGATAGTGACCAAAGTGGCAATGATGATGGTGAGGCTGCCGGTGTGGATCAGGTTGGGTTCTGCTGGACTATCCATCAAAAAATTGTTGGCATCACTGTGAAACTGTAGTCTCATACGTTTAGGATTATATTGTATAAATACTCTATCTTTTTTGTACACGATGCATGGTGATAACTTATTTCAAATAAATGGCCTCTTCTCCATTTTTGGTGGACTGGGGCTGCTAATGTCTGGGGCGCAAAAAATGTTCGACTCGGGGTACCGCCCACCCGAAACTCCCATTGGATGGGCCTTTGGCCTGTTCTGTATTGGACTGGGGGGGGTTGTGGCCTGTACCTGGTTTTCCTACACCATGGTCTTGCTACTGTTTCAAAAAATAAAAGGAAAAAAGAGATGGTCGATCACATCGACTTTGACATCAGGGATGTTCCTGGTTGGGGCCATGTCTTTTGTTCTGATGGGTGTTTGGCTCACCTGGAAATACCCGTACAAATTAGGACCCTGCGACTGTTTAGAAACTCAGTGGGGTCCTCAGTGTGTACCCTGCGCCTGTGGCGAACATGGTACCTGTGACTGGGGACAATACGGCACAGGTGCTTGCAACTGTGACCCTCAATGGGGTGGGGTCAACTGTGATGTCTGTGGTGAACGATGGAAACCCGAACCTGAAGGCCCTGGACCAGCATGTACAATCTGCAAAACTGGCTATGCAGGCGAGGATTGCGAAGAGTGTGCCAAGGGCTATGCCGGGTCAGATTGTTCCGAGTGCGCGTTCGGGTGGCAACCATGGACACACCAATCGGAGTTGTTCCCCAATACAATTGCGGATGATGGCCGCCATATCTGCGACGAGTGCCGACCCAATCATTTTGGGTACTACTGCAACCGTTGTCCATACGGCAACGATGTACCAATGGTGACATTGGAACACAATCGCCCTGTCACAAATGGCACTCTTGTCAAAGTGTCAGGGTTGTACGGCACTGTTCAGCAGGTGGAAACATTTGTCAATGGTGAATGGGCCACCAACACCGAGTACGACCCCTCTAACTGGGATGTCCTGGCCATGACGCGTGTCACTGTCAAAGACGAAATTACTCAAAAATCATCGGTGGTGTTACTGTCCAACGTCGACAGTGTTCAGTGCAATAACCGCGGCACTTGTCTGGACGACACAATGGTACTAGACCAGAACGTTCGCGACGACGACGGCAAGTACCCCTGGGAAAAAACATGTTCGTACACCAACTTTCAATCCTGTTCCACACACACCGACTGTCTGATTTCGGAAAATTGCCGAGGACAATGCCAAGGGACTGAGTTGCCCATCGACACCAATTGGTTGGACAAATTCAACGATGTGGTGTGCGAAAAGGACAGCGACTGTCAGGATGAGTTGGGGTATTCAGGGGGGAGATGCACAAAACGGGCCTGTTGCGACGAGTCCCATCATGGGACTGGTCTGTGCATGTGTGAACCGGAATATTTTGGTGAATTATTGGGCAATGATGCCCAAGAACACTACCAGCGGTCACCAGCTTGTGATTTTTGCCCAGGGTACGATTGGTTTGAACAGGCACAAAATACCATCTGTTCTGGAGGCAAAGGCACATGTGTGCCTTCTTTTAGCCGGACAGCTCTGGACGGTTCCGGTGGTCTGTATCAAAAAATGAACTGTGCCTGTGGTGAGGAAGTTTTTTCTGATCCCATAACTAAAATTGTCTACCCTGATAAAATCATTGCATGGTCTGGAACGTTTTGTGAGTGTGGCGATTGGGACAGTGATGCTGTCTGTAACATATGTGCTGATGGTTTTTGGGGCGAACAGTGTCAAATGTGTCCAGGCGGCTCTGGACTTAACCAGTGTTCGCGCCATGGCAAATGTGATTCGGGCGTCGAGGGTACAGGAGAGTGCATTTGTGATGTGTCTGAGGAACATGCTTGGATGTTGGCACCGTTTGAACCTCGATACAAGGGAGAAGAAACTGGAAAAAACCACAAAGGTGTCAGTGACACTTGTACCGAATGTGCCCCCAACTATTGGGGGGACACTTGCCAGCAGTGTGATGGGATGGAAAAGGGGGCAGGAGGGGGCATGTTCCCAGAGTCGGAACTCCGCGATATTTTTCAACCCATTGTCAGTCTGTCAATGGGTCAGTCCAGCAATGCACAGAAACCTACCTCTATCTGTAACCGTGGTTTTTGCTACTTGGCGTGCGGTGGTGGTGGATGGTGCAACTGGGGTCGCAAAGGCGACGGTACCTGCTCCTGTTGGTCCAACAGCATGGGAAACGAAGCAACTTGGAATCCGCTCGACAATGTCTGCATGGGAAAAAAAAGAGGCGATCCATCTCAAAACGGTTACGAGTCCTGTCCTTCTTTTGGGTGGTGCAGCGGTGGAAGTTCCAGCCGAATCGTTGGCAATTTTGATGCATGTGGGACAGACGAACAGTGGATTGGCGACAAAAAATCAACTGGGAGCACTTGGAATAGAAATGTGTACATTACAGACCAGACGCAGTGGTCACCTTTTGATGACTGGGAAAAGAACTACAACTATGATGCTGACTGTGCCCTCCCGGGCATTGACAAAGGACAGTGTCGTAAATGGCAGCCCATTTCCTGGGTACCCTCCAACAGCTTCAATGGCTGTCAAAAACAGCGATTGTAGTAGGAAAAATGGACACTTGCCACTAATACATTGTAACTTTTTTCATTCAACAAACAACAAAATCATCATTATTTCTAATTTATATCCTATTCTTAGTTTTCTTTTTCCACCCCATTAGTGGTGTCCGATTCTGTTTGTGATGTTTCAGCACCTTGTTGCAGTTTCTGGAGGGTGTTCATGAACAAAGGTTTTAATTGGGGCAATGCTTTAAATTCCTGGTCCAGGAAAATGCCAATTACAATTCCAATCAACAAAAAAAAGAACATGTCTCAGGACAACAACTCATCTTAAATACTCATGTTTTTGGTATTCCATCCACAGGCATTTCCCCTGTAAAAATGGGTACTTCGTCCTTGACAATCTCTGGATTGGGAGGGGTTGGAGTAGATTGCTTGAACCACCAGTGTTTAATGGAGGACTGCACACTTGGCAGTGAAAATTGTTGAGCAGCCCACACACCAATCAGTGCACCAAAAATGAATTCCAACATTTTTTGACACAACAAAAAAACTTGGCTTATGTATTGAATGGAACACTAAATTATCGGATTTTTCTTGTGTAGAGCTTATGTTTTTTTTTATACCTATGTTGAGCAGACTCATTTTTGACACTATAAACGTTCCAAATATTTGTGAGACATGGCTGCCACCAACCTGACAATGGAGCAAAGAATTGCCAATGTTAAAAATAATCTATACCAGAACCCAGTCAACAAGTTTGCAGAGAATGGACGGTTTTTTTCATGGGAATCCAGTAGAGACAGCCAACAGTATCTAGTCGCGGATGACCAACCGGAACAGGGTTCCAATTCTGGTGTCTTGAAATGTGTCAATCGTGCCACAAATCAGACAATCATTCTAAAAGCTTTGAAAGTATATGGCGATCACCCCCTTGAGCGCTTTGTCAAAGAGGTTGCTTATCAACAGCTGGCAGCGGAGTTGGGATTTGCCCCTCAAGTACTGCACTACGGCATTGGAAATAAAATGTTTGAATTGCCAGCCTGGGAATTTTTGGGCAAAGACATGTTGTTCATCATGATGGAGTACAAAGGACAGAATTTGTCCAAGTATCTGACACGGGACCCTCCCCTGTACGATGACCAGGCCTACCAATTGTTGGCAAGGATTCAAAGTATTTATTCTGAAATGCTTGCCCAAGGACTGGCTACCAAGGATTTGACTGCTGAAAACATTGTAGTGGACAGTGCGGGCCACATTACTGTCATTGATTTCGACCCCGACACCACCACCTATACGCAGCCCTCTGACAGGCCTGCTTTGGCAGACATTATTGACCGTGATGAAGATCTGAACGAAGATTCCACATTGGTCGAAATTATGGGGGTGCAATATCCACATCAGTTTGAATGCATCTACAACATCATCTTCCAGGGCCGTCACTTTCCCCATCGTTGTCGTGTGTGCCATTACGAGTACGACGGCTATGCGCAATGTCGACATCCATGGGGTGTGCCTGGGGACGAGGACTCCAGCGACGAGGATTCCAGTGACGAAGATTCCAACGACGGCGCTGACCAAGACTACAGCAACATGACGTTGATAGAGTTAAAAAAAATGGCCAAAGATGCTGGTTTTAAACCGGTAGAACTGAGGGTCTATGGCCGACTGACTACGAAAAAAACTTACATTGATGCCTTATCTTCGGGTGGTGCAACTGTCCCATCAGAAGCTTCCTACCACCAGTTTTCAAGCAATGCTTCTTACCACCGGTTTGACTAAAAAACTAGAGCAAATAAATAAAAATAGTTTACATTAATTTCGCTTTTTTCACTACACTTTGTTCTACTGTTAACGATATATACCCCAAAGAGGTGTAGGTGTACAGAGCTAAGATTGCTATTTGAATGAGACTTTGTACAAAGACAATTGACAACTTTGCACCCACATAAGCGACAAAACACAGGATGGTCACTGCCAACACATTGTCCAGCCACATGACATTGTAGCAATCGACCCACATGTCGTCAATGGGTTCATTTTGCCAACAAGCCATGGCTAATTTTCCAACCACCGAGTCCAAAGAGACCAATCCGTATTCAATGACAAAGACCCCCAAATCTGGAAAAGTCTGTCGTACCCAAAAGACCAAGGGCCAAAAGATGAAAAATTCGTCCATGAGTTCGGGTAGGGTCAGCATTCCTTGGACCATATTGTCTGGAATGTAAACAGCACAATCTTGGTACGATTGTGTCATGCCCAAAGTCACGTTGACCAGTTTTTGATTGTAGTAGGTCGAGTTGACGTCGTTGTTGGCCCATGCCTCTCTTCTTTTCATGTTGAGGTCAATGTTGACTTGTTGCCATGTGTCGGCGACGGGACAGGTCAAACAAGTATCTTCGGTGGCGTTGTGTGCCATGTTTGGAAACAGTTTGTAAAAGCACCCCGGATCCAGTCGTGTGTGGTACCACGCATTGATGTCTTCCACCAATGTGTATGGTGTCAGTGGAGCGCAGGAGATCATGTAGCCGTAGACAATGTACAGATACAAAAAATTGATGATCAGAGCGATGA
>Ga0302114_10001487_pt1 | contig 15426 bp, 12 predicted proteins | sample AG5_Surface_MG_FD_203107 | JGI IMG/M metagenome (GOLD analysis project Ga0302114, IMG submission 203107) | Marine microbial communities from Western Arctic Ocean, Canada - AG5_Surface | ecosystem: Environmental > Aquatic > Marine > Oceanic | place: Canada: Western Arctic Ocean | collected...
AGTAGGGGTTGTCAGTGTACCTTTAGCACTATCGTTATCATGCAGCGGCGATGTTCTTGGATTAAAACGCAATCGAGTCTCAATCGAGTCTCATCATCAGCGGGTCTGGACGATTCCCGCGTTGATGAGCTTTTGAATCTTAGCCATCACCTCCGGATTCTTCTGGTGCTGCGCCGCCGCCTTCGTATCCGTGCTCATGTCCTGGAGCACCTGTCGCATCACCGGGTCGGATAGGATACCCTGAATCTCGGGATCCGCCATCGCGCGCTGCTGCCGCTCCGCCATCTCCTTCTCGTCAACCTGCCCCGTGGACGCCTTGCGAATCTCGACGTGCGTTCGCATGAGCCCGTCTTTGAGCTCCTCGTTCTGCGGGTCGTGCGTTAAACCGAGCTGGTACGTCTCGAGCGCCTTGTCGTACTGCTTGGTGAAGAACTCCACGTGGCCCTTGCGAGTGTATCCCTTGGCCCAGTCCGGCTTGAGCTCGATGCACTTCTCGGCATCCTATAAGAGTTAAACAAAACACGACGTCAGTCAAATTGCCCATACGATAATAAAAAGAAACTCACCTTCGTAGCTTCGTTGAACGCGGTGAGCTTGGTATAACACGCGGCTCTGTTGGAATACACGCGGTGGTCGTCGGGGTTGCGCGCGATAGCCTCGGTGTACTTCTCCACAGCCTCCGGGTACTTCTGCTCCTTGAACAAAGTGTTGCCTTGTTCCCGTGCCTCCTCCGCCTTGACCGGGTCGAGGTACGCCTTCGTCTTGCGGTCTTTGAGTTCTCGTTCCGTTTCGTTGAGCCGTTTGAGGGTATCCGCGTTGCGATCCTCCATGAGTGACTTGTTGTAAACCGCGATCGCCTCCTCGAACCGTTCGAGCTTGACGAGCGCGTTGCCCTTGCGGGTCATCGCCTTGCCCACGAGCTTGTAATCGACGCGCAGCTCGCGGCCCTTCTCGACGGCGTCGTCGCAAGCCTTGGCGCACGCTTCGTAGTCGCCCTTTTCGAAAAACACCGCGGCTTTGTTGGTGATGAACGAGATGTCCGTGTCGTCGAGCGCGATGGCCTTGTCGTAGTGTTCCAGTGCGACGTCGAAGTTCTTAGCCTTGTACGCGGCGTTACCCAGCGTTTTCTCCTGTTTGGCCTCAGCCTTGGGACCCGACGGTTCGTCCACGACCATGGGTTCGGGGGCGGGGGTCGGCTTGGCGGGGTTGGAAGGCTTGGACACCTCGGGCTCGGATGCTCCGTTGGATGCTCCCTTGAACATGCCGTCGGGGTTGTTCATGGCGTCCTCACCGGACATCACGTTGACGCCGAGGGCGACGGAGAGTACCTGCATCATGCGCGGGTCGGACATGTAGGACCCGAACTTGTCCGGATTTTTTTGGACGTCGGTGAGCATGGCGATGAAGTCGGGCTGGGAGAGGAAGCCGCGCGTGGCGGGGTTCGTGGCGAGCTTGCCGTAGAGCTCGGGGGATGAGAGCATGGCGCCGATGGATCCCATGGGATCGCCGCCCGGTCCCGCGGCGCCCATCGCGCGCACCGCCGCGGTCTCCGCGTCGGCGAGGCCCGATTTACACGCGTCGTTTGTGCCATCGATCTCGAGCCCTTTGTTGTAGGCGTCGCACGCGTCGTCGTAGCGCTTGAGGCCGTAGAGCGCGGCGCCCTTGCGCGAGTACCCCTTCACCCAATCCGGCTTGATCGCCACGGTCTTATCGGCGTCGGTCAGCGCGGCGTCGTAGTCGTTCAGCGCCGCGTACGCCGCGGACCGGTTGCTGTAGAAGACGTGGTTGGCGGCGTCTACTCCGATGGCATCCGTGAAGTGCTTCACCGCGTCGGCGTAGTTGCCCGCGCTGAACGCGGTGTTGCCCAGAGCCTGTTTCATATGGGAGGTAGGTGTGTGAACGTCAGCGTTATTGGGGTTAACGCGGAGTTAACACGTAGTAGGGGGTGGGAAGGGAGGGACGGATCGCGCGATCTTGGAAGAAGGCGGTGGAAGGAAGATGAGTGGGCGTTGGCGCGCGTGATGAACGCGCCAGATCGCGGGCGGGAAGGGCGAACGGAGGCGAACGGACGGCGGTACGGGATGGCGCGGACCTTGTGTTCGTCGGCCATGGCGGCGGACGTGCGATCGTTTAACGCGAACTTCGTCGCGCGGCTGCACAGTGGCGCGCGGAAGGCCGTCGCTTCGAAGGAAGCCGCCAGACGGAGAGTTTATTTTCGTGCCTTCTTCGACCTTCGTTGTTCGTTCAGGGAGAGACGACAAGCATTTAGTTAGAAAGTAATATGGAATTACCGACGCGTCTATTGCAATTAAGCACATTTTCCTAACCAATAAACTACCGATTCAGCCATCGGCACTCTCGGCACCGCCAAGAATTCTGCTGAGTCAATCCACCAAGTCCGAGACTCGTTTGCGGCATGAGACGCGCTTCGCCGCCGCCACTTCCCGGAGCGCGGGAACGATTGGACGCCGGCACAACCCGCCGCGAGCATCCCACGACGCTCCGTGATGTCGTACCGGCCGAGTCTCACGACGTCCGGGGCCCACGCGCGGCTCTCGGCGACGTCACGCTACGCCGGCGGCGTGGGCGGGAACGATTCATTGCTGGCGAAAAGTCGACACGTCGTTCGTGCCGCGCGTGTCGCCGGGCGGGGTCGCGGCGGCGGCGTGCGTCGTGGATCGCGCCGCGGACCGGGTCTCATCGTGGCGAAGATCTGGACGGACGACGGCCGACGGAAAGCGGCGGAGATGATGGGCCTGACCTCCGAGGTGCGCGCGCTCCCGACCGCGTCATCTTGATCTTTTTTTTGAACACCCGGCCTCTCTCGAGAGGAAAAGAATATCTGCCCCTCGCCCGTTGGAGCGACGCGCCTGCCCCGTCGCCTTGCTCGAGGCCCCCGCTCACCACATTCCTTCCCCCACGTTCCCACCACACCACAGGAAGCTCAGGACGAGAAGACGCTCAAGCGCGCGTTCCGCCGCCTCGCCCTCCGCTACCACCCCGACATTGCAAAGGACGACGCGGGCGTGGAAAAGTTTCACGAGATCCAAGAGGCGTACCGCGTCCTCTCCGGCGCGGAGCTCGCGCACGTCGAGCTCCCGCAGGACCAGGAGTGGGACACGCACGATTGGCGATGGGCGCACAGGTACAAAGGCGCCGCGAACGGCGTCGCGGGCATAGACCCGGAGAACATCGAAACCACGAAGATTGGCGCCGAGGAAAAAAAAACGCGGGTGGAGTCGCAGCTTCGATCGATGGCGGGCGCGCCGTCCAGGCGGAAGCGGCGGGTCATCAAGCCGCTCAGTAAACAGCCGTCGCCCGCGGCGGTCGGCGTGGAGTTCAACTCCGGGACGTACGACGACGACGGGGGGGAGGATTGCCCGTCCGACGGGTGCGCGGGCGAATGGTCCAGACCCGCGACGATTTCGATGAACGACGACGAGGAGGACGGGGACGATGAAAAGACCGGAGACACAGCTGTGCACACGAAGACGGCGTACAACGCCCGGAACGTGCGGGGGTACCAGAGCGACCGGCACTCGACGGAGACGGCGCACGAGCGCCTGAACGCGCAGCTCGCGGGTTTACAGCGCAAAAAAGTGATTCGCGCTCGCGCCACGGGCATCGACGTGTCGGAGCCCAAGAAACGAGCGGAGGATCCCGACGCGATTGAACGCCAACGGGAAAACACGGTTTGGGCGTCGAAGGCGGCGCGGTTCTACGGCGGGCGCGCGGGGCTACAGCTGGAGGAGAGCACCCCCGAGCGGTTCCTTCGTCTGGCGAAGCTGGCGAAGGAGTGGCGGGATCAGCGGGGCGGGACGTCGTTCTCGCAGGCGCTGATGGCGTCGGCGGAGGAGAAGATGTCGCCGAAGGAGCTGCTGCAGTCGGCGGTGGAGGGTGCGAGTTTGGGTGCGTGCGCGTGAACTGTGTTATGTAGCCCACCGATTGATGATGGACGTGTTTTGCCCGTTTATGATGTGTCATTACAATATATTCGTAGTCGTCGTTCGATGACATGGAATGTCATAGTCTACAGTCGTTAAGCAGCGTTAAGCAGCGCGCGCATGGTAATATGTCAGTTGTGATGCGGCGGGAGACGAGCCGCGCGCCAGAGCTCGCCATCGCGTCCCCCCGCAGAAAGAATGGTTGGTTTTTGGTTTTGGTGGTGGCATGCAAAAAATATTTTGTTTGTTTTGTTTTGGTCTTCGGTGGTACAGCGGAGTAGTTCTCGGGTGGGTTCACTCATGACTCATCCCGAGACGCCGAGGTGGTAGGTGATGAACTCGTTGGACGGGTGGTAGATGAACCCGGACGTGCTCTGGCACCCACCCACGCCGCATAAGTTACCCAGGTGTTCCAGGTTGGTCCCCGACGGCATGGCGGCGCGGTGTCCCCCCGTGGGCTTACGCCTGTTGTGCGCCGCGTCTCTGCCCTTGGGAACCACAGCCTTGTTCCCGACCATCACGATCACCGGCTTATCCTTCTCCTGGTTGAAGAAAAAGGTGAATGGGAAAGAGGACATCAGTTATATATACTCGTGAACCGTGCGAGTGTAATTCAAATACGTACCTCGTCTTCGGTGTCGGGCTCCGGGGATGAGTCGCGGGAGACGAGCCTTGGGAGCGTTCGGTCAGCCTGGGCGCGGCGCAGCGCGCGGTGCAAACGCCCGGTATCGTCGCGTTTACGCCACGGATTCGCCATCGCCGCCAGCTGATCCGCCTCGGTGACCTCCGCCAAGGGCTGGCGTCGCTTGGCGCTGCGCCTGTGCGGGGAAGGAGTGTCGCTCGCGTCGTCGCCGTCGCTAGAGACGGTGCTGATCCGGCGCTTGCGAGCGGAGGGTGCCGAGGGTGCCGACACAGCTGTGTCGTCTCGGTGTTGCCTCAGCGCGGCTTTCTCCTTTTTGTGTTCCTCGCGGTCGTGCATCCGCTGCGCTGCGACAGCCTCGTCGTCGCCAGGGTAGACTCGCACTGAGATTGGCGCCGGAGCCGCGGCGGCCGGGTTCGATACGCTCCAAGCCTCGCCGTCGTCGACGCGCTTGAACCTCGGTGATGTGTAGAGCGCGTGTCTGATCTGGGACTTCCAGTGCTCGTTAGCCGTCAGGAGTCGGCTGCCTTTGCCGTCTGCGGGTGGTGCGGGAGGAGGAGGGTGGTGGGGCGAAAGATGAGTATCATCGGAAAAGCGAATCGTGCGTTTTCCACGTCGATCGCCAGGTGGGCGGAAAAGGGCGAGTTGTTGACTCTTGAAGATGATTGAAGGTGAAAAAGGCGCATGCGGGAATAATGACGGGTGCCGCGCGTCGCGTGGGGACGACGCGGGCGTGGGGAATGGACACTCACGCTTGTACGCGATGCGTCCCTCGCGCTCGCACGTCGAGTAAATCTCCTTCAGAATCGCCCTGCGTCGCGCGGGGGGGTCGGAAGGGACGGAGGGTTAGTCAGAACGCGCCTGGTAGCGCCATTTCTTCACAAAAGAAGGCGAGAGAAACTTCACAAAAGTCTGAGTCACGCCGTGAGTCATGGAGCGTTCACAACCCGCCAACTGTCGAGATAACTCGTGGGGGACGCGGACGCGCGCTTACCTGCTGTCGGGGCGGGAGAGAATGGCGTGATGCACGAGGTCGTGCACCGACGCGAAGGCTTGCGCCTCGATGTATGCTTCTGCGAGCGCGAGGCGGGGCGACGTCGGTCAGCGCGGAGGCGGAAGGCGAGGGGCCGCGGGCCAAGAAACAGAGGAGAGTGACTCGAGTGGAAAAAACTCGAGAAGATGATGATGATGTCAACGTGCCCCCTTGCGACGCGACGCGATATCCTCGCCGTTCATCGCGCGAGATGCCCGGGAAAAGCCGGCGAGCGTCGTGGGACGTTCGCGTGACTCGTGGTAAAAAACCGCGCGTCTCGACGGGCGCGTCGGGCGCGGTGCGACGCGGTGCGCGTGCCGCCGGAAAGCGCGTTACGGGACTTTTTTTTCCTCGGTTGGTTTGGAGCACGCACCTTTGCTCGGCATCTCCGCCTCGCTGACGTGTTTGTCGGGGACCTGCGTTGGGGTTCGCGAGCGGTTAGCGACTGTTAAACGGTCCGTAGGTTACGGTAGATGTCACGACGGGTTCGAAACACGGGAGAGGACCCGCGAACGTCGAAGATGTCGCGCCCGCGCACCCATCTCCGGCGCTTTTAAAACGCAGAGGGTGACGTTGTTTTTTTCCCGCGTTTCCTCCGGAGAAAGCGAGAAGCAGTTCCCGGAAGGCGCGCGGGGAAGGGCCCGACAGGGCTCGAACACGCACCGCGTTGGCCATAAAGGGTTAAGGTCTGTGTGCGGGAGAGTACGTTCGTGTGTCGACGTCCGGGACGCCGACGAGGATGTCGCTCGCGTGTGCCGCAAGAGGCCGCGGAGAGATGTGAACGCGAGAGCCTTTGTGGACGAAGAATCTTCGCAAATGGATTTTTTTTTTCCACTTCCCGAGGAGATGCTTGCGAAGCCAAGGCGAGAGACAACCCCCGTCATTAAATTGTTCCTTTCGAAGGGCACCCGCGCTACACAGCGGGCGCCCCCCGCGCTCGAATAGAATTACCGAATGTAAAAAATATGCCTCCCCGCCCACTACCGCGCCCGCTGTTCCCGTCGTCGCACCGCCGGCGCCTCCGCCTCGTCCTCCATCGTCTCGTCTCGAACCGACGCCCATTGTTCGTACGCGGACTGCACGTTGGCCTGAGCGAATTCCCCCACGGACTCGATGCTACCCGAGATGGCGCTCTCGCCGATGCCCTCGAAGAACGGGATCCATCGGAAGACGCCCGGGATGTCCGCGGCGATGAGCAGGTCGATGTCCGCGCACACGGCGGTGTTCGATGCGGAAGCGGAGTCGCCGCCGTTGACGTCATCAACATCCGTTCGCTCGATGAAGAGCTCGCAGTCGATGTGGCTCCATATGTCCATGCCGGCGAACCCGGGCGGGAGCTTCTCCAGGCCACCCTCCGGGGCGAACCGCAGGGCGTCGCTGACCATCCGCACGCCGTGCTCCCGCACCGCGGCGTCCTCGGAGATGCGGAGGTCAAACTCTGGGTTTAGCTCCCAGTCGAGGAACGGGAGTTTGATTACTGAGATCCTCCACTCGGTTTCCGTCTCCAGCGGTACGACCCCTTCTTTACTGAACACAGTCTCCATGACGTTCTCGGGGCGCTGAATCCATCGCTCCAGTGACCGCGGCGCGCGCCCCGCGTGAACACCCACGCGCGTGGGCTCCGGCACCGGCACCCTGAGCGTCTTCCGAACCTTGAACCTCATGAATTTCTCGGGCGGCCTAGGGCGCGAATCTTCCTCCGTCTCGCCCCCCCGGGATTCCGCCGCGACGCGCACCGGCGCGACGCCCCTCCTCGCCCCTACGCACCCACGCGCGCGCAGCGGACGCGCCGCGAACGCCGCGGACGTACACGCCGTGGAAGCCATCTCACCTCCCGCGCCACACCACCCGCACCTCGTGCGCACGACTTCTGCGGCGCCCGAGACGACTTTTTAGCGGCTGTGGGGAGATCGATGCGAACGTGGACAACTTTATGCTTTTTTGGCTTTTCCCGAGGCTCGATACTTTCTGATGTGACTCAGGACTCTCATAGTATAGAACGTAAGTATATAGCTACGTGTACTCACGACTAACACCCGGGACCGACGTTGTACGCCTTGAACGCGTTGAACCCGTCCGCGGCGGTGGTCAACACTAAACCCGGGATCTGATGATGCCAGTGCAACTCCTTCGGATCCTGCAAACCTTGATGCACAAACATCAACTGCGGGGGCAAGTCGTCGGGAGCGACCGCGTTGTCATCCGCCGCCATCGCCGCCGCCTCCTCCTCCGCGTCCCTCTCCACCGCGAGGTCCCAGATACACACCGTGTGGTCCGCGGACGCCGTCGCGAGCATCGCGCTGTCGAACCGGCTCCACTCCACGCTGGTCACCGGCGCCCGGTGAAATTGAAAGTTTGCGACAAACTTCGTCTCACTGGGCGAAAACATTCGGAGATCCCAAATGCGCAAACCGCCGTCGTCAGCCCCGGTGGCCAGCATGCAGTTCGCCACGCGGTTCCAGCTCATCACGTTGACGTCGGTATCGTGCGTCTTGACCTTCAGCGCGGGTGTCGCTTTGTTCCGCGCGTCCCACACGCACACGTACCCGTCGGCGCCGGCGCTCGCGAAGACCTGCGACTCCGCCGGCGACCACTGAAGGTCCTCCACCGAGCTCTCGTGGCCACTGTACACCGAGTTTTTGTCCACGTTCCACCGCCCACCCTCCATCGGCTCCCATACGTGTATCCCGCCCGCGTTATCACCGGTGACGAGCCTGGCGTCCACCGTGGGTGACCAGTCCAGCGCGTACCCTTCGTCCGCGTGGCCGGTGAAGGCGTGCCTCGGCGCCGTTCGTTGCGGGACCTGGTTCATCGCGCTGCCCGCGTCTTTGGCATCCGCGGTGAGCATGGAGAGCTTGGTGAGCTGCGGTGACATGTCCCACACCTGCACCACGCCCGTTTCTCCCCACGTGGCGACCAACGATGGCCGCGTGGGGCACGAGCGGATGCGATTCACGGCACCGTGATGAGAGATCTTTTGCACCTGGATAATCGGTCCGTTAACCGGCGCCACCCCGCCCTCGTTCCCCTCGGAATCCGATTCGCTGTCATCGCTCGCGTCGCTGTCGTCGTCCATCTTGCTCTCTTCCGCGGCTCCCTTGTCGCCGCCCCGCCGGGTCTTCTTGAGCCGCGTCAAACGCATCATCGTGAGGTGGTTCTTATGCGGGATATCCGCCTGAGTTCCCGCGATTGCGAAGAGCGAATGCGGAAAGGATTCGCGGTCGTCGCCCATCTCGTCGCGCATGACGTCGAAGGATAGGCACGGCCAGTCGAGCTGCCACGCGTGGAGGCAGTCGTAGACGGAAGGGTCGTACTCGAGCTCCTCGTCGGCGTCCATGCCGTCGATGCCGGGGCGCCACACCGCGGGTCGGGCGGGAACACCGTCCTCTTCCCTGCGGAGTTTGGTTATTTTTTGGTCGTCGAGGGTTAGTTGGTTTTTTCCTCGAGCTAGCTGGGGATCGCGGCGGTAGAGGCGGGTGTCTTCGAAAAGCGGGTGTGGTGGGGTTGCGGGCGCCGTGTCACGCCCCGCGTCGGACCGCTCAGTGGAAGGGCACCATAGTGTTTCACATCAATCTCGAAGAGTTCAGGGGATTGACAGATTATATAATGGCATCATCAACGCGCGTCCGATTTGCTCGCGGGGGTGGTGCGCACGGCTGGTTGGTGCGGGTAAAACGGGTTCATGGGTCGATGTATCCGGGTGTCGTGAGATGGCACGCACCTGCCGGATCCGTCTTCGTCCATCTCGTCGTCCGTCTCGCCGGTCACGACGGTCACGCCGTCCTCGAGCTCGAAGTCGCTGTCGTCGGCCCCAACATCTTTCATCTTCTCGCCGCCGCCGCCGCCGCCCTTGGCCTTGGCCTTCTTGCCGGCCTTCTTGGGGTTGCGTCCCATCGTCGTCGGGTGCGGGTGTCCAAGTCTGGCTTCGCCGGTCGCGTGCGGGTAGCGTGCGAGGGGTCGGAGCGTGCGAAGACGCGCGCCGGCGCTGGGTCGAGCCCGGAGCTGCCGCCGTTCGCCGACAGAATGCCAGACGGTCGGAGCAAAGGCGGGGATTTTGTCGCACCGCTACTGAAATTGCCCATACGATCATTAAAATATAAATGCGGAATTGTGGGGTTTTTAATCATAAACGTGTGGTGTGACAAGATTGTGACTGCAATTATGTGCTCGGCTCAGACGCTACCAGAGCCAAGTATTTCCGTGGGAAAAAAACCGAGCCATTGCCTCCCGGCACGCCCGGGCGAGAGGTCGGATCCTCGCAGGGCGGAGGTACCCATCGACGACGCGCGTCCCACCGCGTCGTCGAAGCCATCCTCCGTCCCCAAACCCGCACAGCTGTGTCCGGGTTTAGGGTTAGTGCCCCAACGCGCGGGAAGGTTTAACAACATCTAATCTCGCTGACGAGGACCGCTCGCACCGTCGGTCAAGATGGCCGGGTCGGAGTGCCTCTACGACCTCCTCGGCGTCGCCGACGACGCCACCGATGACGAACTCAAGCGCGCGTACAGGGAATCCGCGCGCCGGCACCACCCCGACGTCAACCCCGGCGCGGAGCCCGGCAAGTTCAGCCGCATCTCCTCCGCCTACGACGTCCTACGAGACTCATCCAAGCGAAGAGCCTACGACGCCTCGCGAGCGTGGCAAGCCGGCACGGACACCGGGTCCACCGGGTCCGACAATCACAAAGAGTGGGGCGGGTTCGAGGAGTACGCCCGGGGGTTCGCGGAGCGGTACCACTACGGCCAAGCCACCGAGACTGAGCAAGAGCGGCGGGAACGCACGGCCCGGCAAGCCGCCGCCCGCGCCGAGATGGAGCGAGAGTTTTGGATCCAAGAGAAGGCACGCGCGCGGCACATGGCGGTGGAGTACAGGAAACGCGCGGCGAGGGCGTCGCGGGCCAAGGCGGAACGGACGGAGGCTGTGATACGCAAGTTTTGGTTCTCGAAGAGCGGGTGGCTGCCGATGGATTTCGTCGCTTTGTTCACCGCCGCGGCGTTCGCGGGGGGTTCGTTTTACGTGTGGCGGGAGAGCGGGCGGCACAAGTTCGAGGGTGGGAAAACGAGTACGGGGGGAGGAGGCGTGTCGCCGCCGTTGTCCGTGGAGGTCGTGGCGGCCGCGGCGGTCAAGGAGGGAGACGCACGCGATCGATGACCTCGACGAGCTCGACGTTAATTTTTTCAACGTAGACTAAAACTATTTCTATAGCCCCGGCGGAAGCATCGGATCCCACGCCGCCTCGTCCTCCTTCGATGTGCCCGTATCGACCCCTCCCCCGACCTCCTCCCACGCATGTCGGGCCGCGTCGACGATCGTCGGCACGAAGACATCGTACGCGCCTGGGTGGAAGTGCAGCCCGTCTTCTCGGTACAGTTCATACCTTGGAACATCGTCAGAGTACAAACTTGGGTTCACGTCGATGAAACGCACGGATCCGTCCGACACTTCCTCGCACGCCTCGCGTATCAACGCGTTCGCCGCGTCGAGCTCGTCCCACACCGGTTCCTTCTGCGGCGCGCGCATGATGGACACGAACAGCGTCGTCCTTAAGCTCGGACACCGCTTCGCGCAGATCGATTGAAAGCGCAGAAAGTTGTCGCGGATTTGCGCCGGGTGGACGCCGAGGTTGAGATCGTTGCTGCCGCAGTAGTACACGAGCACCGCTGGATCGTGCGGGAACACTATCTGCTCCGCGACGTGTAGCTGGTCTTCGGTGATTGAACCCCCGAACGCGCGGTTCAACGCGGGTTCGATCGGGCGGCAATCGGCGCGGAAGTCGCGCACTTCTCGCCACTCCCGGAAGATCGACGAGCCCACGAAGAGGACGCCGTGTTTCGGCGGGGGGTTCTCGTTGTCGATGCGGACGAACCGGCGGATCTCACCGTCGTACCACTCGCCCCTCGTCCGGTACTCGATCGGAGTCGCTCTCATCGAGGAAGTCCGCGTCGTCGTCGAGGCGCGACCGGCGCCGAATGGGACGCACCGAGAGGTGGTATCCGAGGCGACCGGCGGTGACGATGAGAACGCGCCTCGTCCGCCCGACGTGCTCGGACTCCCGGACGCGAGTCTCGCCGCTCCGGGAGTTCCGAACACCGCCGTGGACATGCAACGAAGACGGCGGTGACGCGTCCGGGACACCCGCCGATGACGGAGATCGATGCGTGCCCGGCCCCTGCCAGTGACGACGTCGAGTGGGATTCAGGGAGCGTGCCAAGAGTGAGTCAGGTGCCCACCACCTTGGCCCACGAATGTCCGGCCAATCCAAATGGTCGGTTGTAACTAAAAACACCCGGAGACCGGTTTGTGAGACTGCTATCCATAGCCCTTGGATAAAAAGTACGCTCCTGGGTCACTGCCCATAGCGGAAACGATGACACATCGTACCGTCGCTATCCGAAATATCCAAATGGCCATCCCGGCCCAAACATTCAACTCGTATTTGACGGTCTATTTTCGCCCGTATAAATTTCAATGCCAGTTGTCGATTCCTAAGGCTGGCGAGGTGACAGATCACACGCCACTCGCGGTTTCCTCACCCTAGCCTCTTTGCCCACACCCGTCCCGGGCCAAACACGCACATTAATCCGCACCACTTCACCTCCACCACTCCGAAAACGACGACGATGGCCGCTTTCGCCGCTGCCCCCGCCCTCTCCTCCCGCGCGTTCTTCGCCAAGTCCTCCGTGAGGGCCAAGAAGACCTCCGTCCGCGCCCAGGCTCGCGCCGCGCTCAAGGTTGAGGCCAAGAAGAAGTCCGTCGGCGACCTCAAGAAGGCTGACCTCGAGGGCAAGACCGTGTTCGTGCGCTGCGACCTCAACGTGCCCCTCGACAAGGACCTCAAGATCACCGACGACACCCGCATCCGCGCCGCCGTCCCCACCATCGAGTACCTCGTCGAGAACGGCGCCAAGGTCCTCGTCACCTCCCACCTGGTGCGTCCCCGGCTCCCGATGGCGTCCCGGCAAATTTACGCTCCGTTTTTTATCCCGGTCTCGTTGATTCCCGGATATGATCAGCCCCCGGCGCGCGCCCCTCTGGAGCCGCCGCGAGCGGGGCGACGCGTATCCGGCGCGACGATCGGGTACTCCGTCGAGTTCACTCGAAGGAACACCCCGGCGTTTCCGCATCGCACGGCTCGTCCCGCGCGACCCACCGCGCTTTCGTTCCGAACCCTGCCGCGATGTTCCGCGATCGCGCGCTCCGGATGACGAGGACCCTATCCGTCGCTTGAGGTCGTTGCCGTGTTTTTTCCCCTCCCGTTTCGTCGGCGCACAGCTGTGCTTCACCCTCCTCGAGCCCCGAACTGACCGTCGCTCCCCCCCACCCCCGCATCGTCAACGCCAACAGGGCCGCCCTAAGGATGGCCCCGAGGACAAGTTCCGCCTCACCCCGTGCGGCGCGCGCCTCTCCGAGCTCCTCTCCTGCTCCGTGTCCAAGGTTGACGACTGCGTGGGCGACGTCGTCAAGGACGCCGTCGCGGGCATGGACAACGGCTCCGTGTGCCTCCTCGAGAACGTCCGCTTCTACAAGGACGAGGAGAAGAACGGCAAGGACTTCGCCAAGCAGCTCGCCGAGTTTGCCGACCTCTACGTCAACGACGCTTTCGGCACCGCGCACCGCGCGCACGCGTCCACCGCGGGCGTCACCGAGTTTCTCTCCCCGTCCGTGGCCGGTTTCCTTCTCCAGAAGGAGCTCGACTACCTCGACGGCGCGGTGTCCAACCCCGACCGCCCTTTCTGCGCCATCGTCGGTGGCTCCAAGGTGTCTTCCAAGATTGGCGTCATCGAGACCCTTCTCAACAAGGCTGACAAGGTTATCCTCGGCGGCGGCATGATCTTCACCTTTTACAAGGCTCTCGGCAAGGACGTCGGTTCCTCCCTCGTCGAGGACGACAAGGTTGAGCTCGCCAAGGAGCTCATGAAGAAGGCTGAGGAGAAGGGCGTCAAGCTCCTCCTCCCCACCGACGTCGTCATCGCCGACGCCTTCGCGGCTGACGCCAAGACCCAGACGGTCTCCGTCGACGCCATCCCCGACGGCTGGATGGGCCTCGACATCGGCCCCGACTCCGTGAAGTCCTTCCAGGACGAGCTCAACGAGTGCAAGTCCGTCATCTGGAACGGTCCCATGGGCGTGTTCGAGATGGATGCCTTCGCCAAGGGCACCTTCGCCATCGCCGACACCCTCGCGGAGCTCGACGGCATCACCATCATCGGCGGCGGCGACTCCGTCGCGGCGGTTGAGAAGGCCGGCCTCGCCGACAAGATGTCGCACATCTCCACCGGCGGCGGCGCCTCCCTCGAGCTCCTCGAGGGCAAGGTGCTCCCCGGCGTCGACGCCCTCGACGAGGCGTAAATTTGTCGCAACAGCATTAAAGTCTCGGCGCAGACTACGCAGCGTGGGTGTAAATTCTTTGTGAAGCATTGGCAGGGTGTGGGAGTTCCCACCGACTATTAATAAATGACACGAGCAACGTTTCAAACGCTTCCACCTCGTACACGGTACCCTCATCATTAATTACAACAAATATTATGTCACACGGGCTGGCGTTTACCCTCACAGCGCCGCCCTGAACTGGTACTCCGCCGGGGCGTCGTCCAGGCTCTTCGCCGGCGCCAGTCTTTGAATACCGATGAAGTGCGTCACCACCCCGCGTTCGTCTCTCAGCGGCGACATCACCAACGAGTTCACCAGACTCGTCCCGTTCTTGTGATAGTTCATCAGACGTCCGTGGAACTCCCGGCCGTTACTCACCGCCTCGCGCATCGCCCGCACGGTGTCCTTGTCCGTCCCGACGCCCTGCAGGAACCTGCAGTTGCGCCCCAGCACCTCAGCCGGCGGGTACCCGGTTTGTACTTTTAACAAAACACGTCGTCAGTCTAATTGCCCGTACATAAATGAAAATAAACTCACCGAAAAAGTTGTCATTCGCGAAGACGATGGGCTGGTCCTTCGCGGTGGCGTCGGCGACGCACAGCGCGTGCGGTGACCACGCGATGAGCCTGGACAGCGCCAGGCGTACTCCGGGTGAGATGCTCTCCAGGGACCCGTTGTGGGGACCCGTGGACGCGGCTCCCGACGACGACACCATTCCCGAAGTCGATGAACCGTTTGAATCAATCGCATCGCCCAGCGCCCTCGCGCCCTCGTACCAGCTGTCCCGCGGCGCCGGCGCGTTCCTCAGCGCGTCCACCGCGGGCTTGAGCACCGCGAACCACGCGCGCATGCCCTCCGCGCTGGGATGCAGGACGTCACGCATGAGCTCCGGGCGGATGGCGGTTCCGTCGGGGGTTAAGAACGCGGCTGCGCATTCCACATAAGACACTGATCCGCCCGAACCGCCTGCGAGTGCCTTCAGGCGTTCGTTGACGGTGGCGATGGCCGGCGTGTGCACGCCGGGCTGGGAGTACTTGCGTTTGTGCGCGGTTTCCGGGTCCGCGTGCGTGGTTTGCTGGCCGACGTAGGCGTCCGACTCGAAGGGCACGGGCGGCATCTGCGGTGGCGAGCCCGCGGCGGGTCCCCGCGGTAGGATACCGGTGAGCAGCACCCTGGTGCCCGGGAGGCGCTGGAGAATCTCGAGCACCACCGCGCGGATGCCGAGGAAGGTGTCCTCGGCGCTGTCGTTGTCGCGGCCGAGGTTGTTCGTGCCCACGCACAGGACGACGACGGACGGGGGATGGCGAAAAGACAGCTCTCCGTTGCACACGCGGTACAGCAGGTTCTGGGTGCGGTCGCCGCTGATGCCGAACGCCCTGGCCTCCTTGAGCGGGAAGAACTCCTCGAACGCCCGTCTCCGTGCGGCCAACTCGTCGTAG
>Ga0302114_10001489_pt1 | contig 15420 bp, 20 predicted proteins | sample AG5_Surface_MG_FD_203107 | JGI IMG/M metagenome (GOLD analysis project Ga0302114, IMG submission 203107) | Marine microbial communities from Western Arctic Ocean, Canada - AG5_Surface | ecosystem: Environmental > Aquatic > Marine > Oceanic | place: Canada: Western Arctic Ocean | collected...
TTTTTTAGCAATAGCCTTTGTAAAGTCGCCAATCTCGTCTAACTGTTGAGTTTGACGGTATTCATTCAATTGATTGAGTAGATCTTGTTGTGCTTTATTTGTCATCGGTGCGTCTCACTGATCTAGAGAATTTACTAGGATCACGAAGTCTAATAGCATTTAACAGTTTGCGATGCAGGTTCTCTGCTTGCTCACCATCATACAACTCTTCAATCTGTTCCATTAGACGTACGGCACTGGCAATAACGTTGCTGGCACGACTTTCTACGATGTAAGAACGTTCCTGTTGCTTGCTGTAACGTTCAGTATAGATACCATCTAATTCTTCAAAGATGCTTCGAGTCTTTTTTTGCATGACTTTGTTTGTCCTTTGTAGTATTTAGCAGTTTTTACATGATCCGCAATTATCATCACAAATCATTAAACGTCCGTTTTCGTAAGTTTTTTCTTGCCAGCGTTTTTCAACATCTGCAAACCATTGTATACAGTGTTCTATGCTATGTTCGATGGCATTGTTTTCAAATATCAAAGGTAATAATTGACCATTGGCTGCTTGATGATATTGGCCTTTTCCGTAAGTTTGTGGATAGAAACCCATATAACAACATGGACTGACATCACCATTGGCAGCAATATAAATGCTTTTGCGAGTAATTGTCTCGCATGTTAGGATTTTACTAGGAATTTTACCAGGACTTACATCTTCTAGTAATACTTCATCTTGAGTTTTGCTTAAAAACAGTTTGTTAAAATCAGTTTCACCTGTGTAGTTGCCAAGTATGTGAGTGAGATTTCCATTTTTATCAAACACAGGAGCAGTATCTCTGCCTCCGTCGACTAAATCAAATCTGATGAACCCCATTTCTTTGCTTAATCGTCGACATTCTTCAATTTGATGCTCGTTGTGTTTGAATTTAATCATTTGCCATTCAGCTCGACCACCACTGGCAATAAATGCTTTTGCGTTTTTAATAACTGTTTTCCAAAGTGTATCTTGTCTATACAGACTGTGAGTATCTTCTAATCCGTCTAGTGCAAAACGAACCTTACAATCAAGTTTTGCAAGGCTTTTCCAAAAGTTTGCTTTCCTAGCACCACCATTGGTACTAACCTTTATTTGCAGGTCTTTATTAGATTCTCTAAAATATTCTATAATATGTTCACCATCTGGATTCATTACTATGTCTCCATAATTGCCGTTGATGCGTATACTGGTTAACTGTTTTAAGAAATCAGGATGAAATATCTTTTTAGTATTTTCTAGTGTGAGATAAAGTTCAGGATACCCGCCATTGAATTTGTAACCCCAAAAGTTTCTTGGACACCAAGGACAACTGGCATTGCACAGTGTGGCTGCTTCTAAATGCACATCACGAATATCCTGATATGCTATCATTTTACTGAATCTAATTGGATAATTGGAATACGGAAAGGTTGATCTATTATCCAATTAATAGTTTGCTGGATATGTTCAAGCTCGCACATCCTAGGGCCAATTCCTCCTAATACTATATAAGATAATTTGATACCTGATATACCAGTTTCTTCGTTAAGTTTCAGACTCTGACGTTTTAGTTTTTGTTTACTTTGGTTATAATCACTTGTATCATTGGTATTTTCAAGTGTAGTTCCAATGTTAATAATGTGCCCTTTAATATCTAATCTCATCCATTCACTGTAACAAGTATTCATTAAAACTTCTTGTACTCCTGGGGCAACGTATGCACTATTTACAAATACATTATATTTTTGGATAACGTTACTAAATTTTGTAATTGATTCTTCTTTAGTAAAATCCCACCCTAAACTTAAACTTGCACTTTGATCAGGTTTTAGTGCATATGCTATGGTTTTGCGATCTGGATTTCCAGTACAAAACATACTCAATGAAATAATGCATAGATACTAAGTCTACCCTCATGAGGTGTTTGATCAGGAACACCGTGCAACATATCTGGGTTGTTATACATAATATATCCTCTGTTTTGTCCATATTGTATTAGCCTGTTGCCAAATTGTGTCCCAGGACTTTTTCTGTTATCTAAATATATCTGAACTGCTATTTTTACTTGAGCATTATCTAAATGTTGTTTCATTTTAAAATCAACATCATCTTTCCACAATGTAACGCCCATAAAGTTTAAGTGTGCAAAAATTGGCAACGCCTCAAACCACATATGCACGATTTCAATTGGACTATCATTGGCTGGCAAAATTATTCTTTTCCGTGGCAAGTGTTCTTGCATTGCCTGCAATTGCCAATCTGTATTGGTTTTGCTAAATGCAACTAATTCATCCACTAATTCTTCTGGTAAAAAATTTTCAACTTCAATTATCATCCTTTTTGTATCATCCTTTTTGCTTGATCCCAGCTAACATCTGTTTGAGCTTCGAGCTTTGTACATCAGCAGTTATCTTAGGAACATCTTCGGGCATGCTATCTGTTACGTCTTTTTGTACCATTTGACTCTTTGCTTTGATATTTGCAAGTATACTGCTTGCTGGTGGTTTGTTGTGATCGTTTTCATCTTCATCAACACTGCGTATTCTTAAACTCTCAATATCAAATTCCAAGTCTATCTTCATACCAACACCACTACTACTTCTAGTCTTCATTGCTTGTATTTGATAACGCCCTCTTTCTCTCATTGCACGACTTGTAAAAATACCAAACACATTGTCAGCAGTATTGATCTTACTAATACCACCTGAGATGTGCGAATGATCAAACTCAATTTCTTCAACTGCACTTCTGTTTAACTGTGATGCAGTTACAAACAATACATTTAGTTCTCTTGACAAGTTACGCAGTTCTTCACTTACATACTTGTCCTTAACAAACAAATCATTTGGTGATACTTTAGCACTAACTGGCATAAGCAAATCCAAATAGTCAACCAACATAAAGTCAATTTCTCTTCCTTGTTTAATTGATAGCTCTTTAACAAATGCTCTTATGTCGTTTACTGTGCTTTGTGCTGGCATGTATTTGATTTGCAATCCACCTGCTTTCTTGCCCATCATCTTAATCTTCATCTCAACAGTTTCAATATCTTTGAATATCTGTTTGGTGCTGGTGTTAGTCAACATACTATCAATACGCATAGCAGTTAACCCTTCACTCAACTCCAGTGTAATGTACACTCCATTGAGTCCTGCTTCCATCCAGTTCACTGCCAAGTTCTGCATAAACAAACTCTTACCTGATCCAGATCCACCTGCGAATATCTGTAGTTCACCTCTGTTGAATCCACCATATAATAGTTTGTCCAGATTTTGCCAACCAGTTGAATTTTGACCGTTGTTGTCTTTCAGTGCCGCAAGTCTTGCTCTAGGATCTTCAAAGTAATCTGTACCCAAGTCCTTTGTCAAACTTATTTGCACTGCATCCTTAATAAGTTTTTCAACTGGTGAATACTCGCCCTTCTCTAACAAGTCTGCACTCTTAAGTATAGCACGTTCTAATTCACTACGTCTAGTAAATGCCTCAAACTCTCCCAAGAACCAATCTGTGTGTCCACTGTTGAGATCTGGAATCTCTTGCAAGTCTGTACCTGTCATTGCTTTAATCTGTGTTCTGTCTGGAAGTGTTTTATGTTCGTTAGCATGGTCATAGATAAACTGTGCGGCTTCTCGCAGGTCTCTATCAAAGTTTTCTGTATTGTAAATGTTCTGCACTCTCAAAAATGTTTGTGCATCCTGCATCATCATTTCTAAGAATAATTTTTGTACATCATAGTTATATTCTGTCATACTTTATTATAGTGCCTTTCTACTAATCTGCAACATGTTTGGTAAAGATTGTTAGAGCAATTTTTGTTGTAACTCCGTTTTTTAAAAAGTTATCACTTGAATGCAACGCTTTACGGTCCCAAACAACACCTGTTCCTCTACGCCATTTGTATATCTCATTGACACTAACTTTTTGTACCTTGTGCCAATCACAATGTGAAAGATATTGTTCGTATATTTCCTCACTGACATGATTTTTAACAGTAGGAAAATCATCAAAGTTTTCTGCTGTACATTCTTCGTTAAAAATAAGTGTGCTTGTTTCAATATCTTGATTTGGTATTAAAATAGCATTTGCTGGATTCTTGTCATTGTTATTTAAATAGTCTGTGTGTATTGCCCAGGGCTTATGTTCAACTAAAACCATAGCATGACTAATAGACTGCCCAGGTATAAGATCCTCAAAAATCTTACCCAGTATTTTGCAATCAGTTTCACTTATACCATTTGTATATGCTTTATCTGAATCAGATGCACTCTCATTTTTGTTTTGATATCTTTCTATAATTTTATCAACTATAGTTTGTTGATTTTCATTTATTTCAAACTTCAACATATTCTCCTTAGTCTTGCAAGTTGATATACCACAATGGCAAATTATCTTTGGTAGGTATATCAAGATATTGTGATTGATTATTAAATGCAAAGTACGGATTCCAAATATGTTTATGAAACTGCCAGTTTAAAATTTCTATGTAATCAATACGCAACTTTTTAATTAATATAAATTTATCTGCAATAATAACATTATCTTTATCAACCAGAGTATCATTGGTTTCCTTGCCAAACATTTGAAAGCGATTAGTTGCTCCATGGTTATATTTAAAATTAATTTGTTGTTCTCCTGGCGTTAGAGAATTTGGTTCCCATGTTTGCTCGTCAATCATAAATCCAGGAGTTCCGTTATATGCTCCAACTTCAATTGTCAAAGTTGCTTCAGGCATTTATAACACTTCCACTAGTCATAAGTTGATCGTGTCCAACATGCTCCGGAACATTGTAACCTAGATTTACACAGTGTTCTATAAGATCTTTACGCCATTGTAGTCTTGTAGTTTGGTTGCTCAGGCCTACCCAATCATTTTCATCTTTTCCGAGAGTAATACCTAAATCTACTGCCATATCAGCCAGGGGTGTACCAGGAAGTATAGCCAAAGTTGAACCTATTGCTACTTTAACTATTGGGTCGCCAGCATAAGGAGATAATACCTTAAACATTTCTTTCTGATTCTTAAGTGTTTCTTCCGTATCAGTGACATAGCCAACTATCATTAAGAATACTCCTTCAATACCATATTTTTCCATAGCTTGAACGCCGTATATAATATCATCATTGCTAAATTTTTTCCGCATATGATCTCTTACGCCTTCATCTAGACTTTCGATTCCAATGTGAATTTGTGTTAGTCCAGCCTCTTTGCTTAACTTCCAGATATCTTCAGGCATCTGATTTTTTGGTCGAAAAATAAACTGTCCTCTCCAAGTTAACATATTTTGCGGATTTTTATTATTGTATTCTGCTAACACAGTACACAGTTCTTTATATGCTTTCATACTACCATTAATTAGGCTATCTGTGAAAGCAAAATTGTATATGCCGTGTTGTATGCTTTGTGCTATCATTTCATCAGCAATACTTTTACCACTTCTCCATACAAATTTTTTCCAATGTGTATGTATATCGCAGAATGTACATTGACGTACACAACCTCTACTACCAGTGATAGGTATATGTTTTTTATACAAACTCCAATTGTAACTATCATATACCGGAATAGGAAATTCATCTAAATCCGTAATCTGTTTCCATTTAGGAGTGCTTATATAATCACCTTTAAGTATTTCAATGATTGGATTTTCGCCTTCACTTTTTACCCAATAATCACATAGTTGCAATTCTTGCCATTCTGCACCTATGTTTACTCCATGCAAACCGTTGTGGCTTAATCCAGGGCCTCCAAGTATAATCTTTACTTCTGGTGCGATTGTCCTAATGTAGATGCATAACAACTGTGCAGTTCTTATACACTGATAGGTAAACAGGCTTATGCCAATATAATTTGGCTTGTATTCAAGCATCTTGTTAACATGATATCTATATACCTTGTCAAGATATTCAGTGTTTGATGGATTTTTTCCAAGAGCAAAATTTTTCACATCAGGATCTTCAAGTGTTAGCACATTAAAATCATAAAATTTGCCAGTATATCCATGATATTCTAGCATACCTATTAGTATAGCCGGAGCTGCAGGGGCAATTTTAGTTACAGTGTATGGAACACTTGTAAATAATATATCACAACTCAACTTATGCTCCTTATTAAACGTTTTTTTGCCATTTCAATCTTTATCTTACTACGTTCTGCACTATTATATATCTGTTGCAGCGCCTCAGCAACACCAAAACGTACCACTGCATCATTTACATCTTTAACATCTTCGGGCCATTCTGGTATGCTTACTTCAAACTTGTGTTCAACTGCTGCGTCAATTATATTTAATCCTGCTCTGTCTTGATCAGGTACTACTATAATTCTACGTTGCAACTGCTTTAGCAACTGTGCTTGATCCTTGCTTATAGTTTCGTGCATACATGCTAGTCCTGAAATACTTAGTGCATCAAATATACCTTCAACTACTATTGCACTGGTCCAGTTGGGCTTTTGTAAATCATAGCCAAACACATAACCAGGTTGCTGACTGTTTATAAACTTTGGTGTGCGATTGTCTAGATAACGTGATGTATGTCCTACTATTCTATTCTTGTATGTATAAGGCACAACAATTCTATCTCTTGGACCTTGTTTTTTATCAACTAAAAATGGATACTCTAATACTATGCCACGTTTGTCAAGATACTGTTGATAGTGTTTGTGTTGATCTAGTTCTGGATCAATTAGTTCAACTCCTTCTGGAACTTCTTTTTCATCAAAGTCAATTTGCGTTTGTTTTATAGTATTGCGTTCAGCAGTTAAATCTAATAAACTTTTACGTTTTAAACTTTCCAAGTTAAGACGTTCAATATCAGTTGGATCTACTCCTAACCATTCCAGCAACTTTCTTGCTTTGTAACTTACTGGACGTCCTGGTACAAAACTTGCAGTAAAGCCACAGTTGAAGCAGTGATAACTCCAGTCATCTTCTGCTTGTTTTATACCACCACGACTACGTCTATCTGCAGATTCTCCTGTGTGTACACAACAGGGTGCATTAAAACTAACCCATCCAGAACTGGTTTGTTTTCGCTTCTGCGGAATGTAACTTAAGATGTCTATCATTATGCTAGTATATTAGCATACTTTATGTAATTGATCAAGTGTTTTGGTTAACTATCTATAGAGGATCTGTGTAATCCTTCCGTTATTAATTTTAACCAATGGTACTTCTATATACCCTTGTCCGCCATTGGTGACTGTAATACTACCCACCGAATTACTGTTTAGTGTTGCAGTGGCAGTTGCTCCAGTGCCTCCTGGATTTCCTTCAATATCAACGTTGGGATTGCCTGCTCCATACCATTCTGATCCGCCTCCGGATGTTATGGCAGTTACTGCACCATTTTGTACTGTTGCAACACCTTCTCCAGATAAGCCATATTGATTGAGTTGAAAACGTATCCAATTGTGTCTGCCGTCAATGTTAATGTAACTTCGTGTATTTTGATTTGTATAAACTGTTTGCGATCCAATATCATACCAATCAGGACCAATTTGTGTTTCGCTACCTTGTGCTACTACATTACCAGTAAAGTTATCAAAATCCAATTGAAATGTAGTAAGTGTATTGTTAGCAGTATATGCCATACTGGTGTAGTTTCGATCTCCGTTTGAGGCAGATCTTTTTATCGTTGGTTCTGGTAGTTCAAGTATGGTGCTTTCGACAAAATCTGGATATACACTGTCAACAATTTCAACTTGTCCACGTCCTGCACTGTATGCATCTGTAAACACTGCTTCGTATAGGTTACCACTTGCACGTTCCAAACTCCAAGTAGCAGTTTGTTCTTCAATGTTATCAAGTTCTTCACTGGTAAGTGTTACTTTTGCTCTTCCATAGGCAGCACTGAGTGTTTCTAGATCTTTTGCTATTAGCAATTCATCACCGTCGGTACTCATCATACGGTAAGTAATAGTACTGCCTGATATGTTTACGGGTTTTTGATCTTGATTGATAAACTCAAACAGTATAACATTATCGACGCCGCGATTGACTTTTAATTTTTTAGCATACACTGGTTGCCATCTCCTTTGAAAGTACGAACCGTCCGTAGCAGGTAATAGCACCTGTTGCTTTTGCTGATATAAATAGACGGGTGTAGAATACATTAATTTAACTCCAATTACTAGGTATTTATGGGCGTAGAGCTATTCGAAAAGATTGCAGAACGATACCCGTTCATTACATTTTGCACTTATGCAGGTAATGAATACGTTGGTGTTATACAAAATAGAGATGATCAAATAACCACAATCTATAACTTTGGTGGTATTGTTCATGAAGGACAAAAACGTGACTTTCTAGAGTTTGCAAATCAGTGGTGGTGGGAATCAAACCGTAGTATACCTATTAACATATTTCTCAAACAAGACTGGGAACAGTTTAGACCTTATCTCAAAACGTTTATCAACAAAGATTTAGATATCATACTAGGACCTGCTACGAGCTTACAAGAACTTTCACGTAAAAAAATTAAACGACGCAGTATTACACTTGTTCGCAGAGTAGATTGATGTGCAGTGTAACCAGTTTTGCATAACTTACTGCATGTGATTTCTTAAACACAAAACCAGCACTATCATCACCATCCCACACAGTTGCAAATACATCTGCCCACGGTTTACGTTGTAAAGATGCTTTACCCGGACGTATTATACTGATAAATGCAGCCATACGTTGTACACTATCAGGTTTCATTGCAACTATTAGATCGTGATAGTTGCCTATGTGTACTATCTGTTCACAAAACTGTTTGTCTTGTAGTTTAGTCCAGTCCGGTTGTTGTGTTACCATCTCATCATAGTGTGCTTGATCACGAATAAGTGTATACACACTTTGATTAAGCAAGTCAAGTTTAAAATATCCTCTTGTTTCGGCAGTTTCATAATCAATACTGGCACAACCGTTAGATGCATCAACAGGTATTGGAGTGACGTAGACACCTGAATTGTGTTTGCGTCCTTCTGCATTTTGTCTTGCAGGAGTACACCGGATCAAATCAATTACACTTTGCCTATCAGCAAAGTCTATGTCAACGTCTGCACTCATTAGATTAATCTATTTCCTATGCCAGTAAATTCAGCAATAACAAGTGTTACTGCGGCCATTTCTATATTTCCTGTATACAACATATAACATGCACCTATACGTATAATACTTTTGACCATACCAAGTACAAAGTCATTGTCTTTTAGTTTAGGCTTCTTTTCCATCTGTGTTACTTTAGGTCTTGTTAATCCCATTTTCTTCTCCTACTAACGTTCTAAGATGTTCTAATTCAGGTATATAGTTATTTAAACACGAATTCCTTGATTTGTCAAGTTGATCATTGTAACTAAAAAATTTACTTAATTTGGGTTGATCTAACTTACTTGATTTAGCAAGATTTATTACACCATCAACAAAACTTTTAAAAAGTGTATTGTTTTTATATATGTTTGTATGTTTTATTCTTTCTAGTTTAAAAATTTGTTCTGAAGAATACGTAAAAACAAAAGGCCAAATGTTCTCTGCAAACTGCCCGTGTACCAGACATCCTGGAAACTCTTTATCAAGAAATTCTATAAGATCAGTATAATCAAAAATAGTATATAAACTTAATGTGGTGTTAAAACTTACAGTATGTCCATGCTGTTGCAACGTTTTTACATTCTCAATCATTGGGTCCCATTGGCTACGCCAACGTGTGTAGTCATTTGCAAGTTTATAACCGTCAATACTTACAATATATTGTAGGTTTGAAAAACTATTGCCTAATTCTAATAACAACGTTGAGACTTTTACTGCATTGGTGTTTACTTGAAATTCAAAATCTGTATGTTTTTGATCAATGCATTTTCTTAGAAACTTATAAAACTCAGGCATTGCAGTAGGTTCTCCACCTGCAACATACAACTTTATTATATTCTCTATTTGCACAATATCAAAATCACTAAATGATTCTGTGTACTCTTCAGGAATTAATCCTAGGTCTTTCTGTTCACGTTCAATGAGACTACTATCCTTTGGACTGCACATTCTACACATTAGGTTACATATATTACTTGGACGAACTTCGTAGTATACAGGATTAGTAATTGTTTTTAGGTCATCAATTGACGTTAAGTTGAGTTTTAATGCCCATTCAACTGTTTCTTCCTGTCTAGCAGACTGTATACCTTTGTCTTCTATTTTATAACATTCATTGCAATGCTTAGGTAGCAGCTTGCCATCAATCATTGATTGACGTATCTTCTGGTATGCACTGTCTGTAGAAAAGTTTTCTAACTTGTTTATATCTACTATAGGAGTATTGCTTCTACAACAAACAGTTGTGTGTCCATTCATTGTTAACAGTTCAATAAAAGGAAATATACAAAAACTTTTATTATCTGTTACTAAATTTTTCCAGTATTGCAATTGGTCTTTTCCAGAGGCGTTTTGCCACAAAACTTTATTACCAATTTGTAAAGCAATTTCGTTTGTGTTATGAAATTCAGTTGGATGATTCCATAATTCAATGGGCTGATCAAGTACAACAACACTGTCAAAACGTTCAGCAAGATCTAGTATTTCACTTAGTGATAAATCAAGAACACTTGTATGATAATACCCATCTTGTAATTCGATTGAAGTATCTGTAATTAATCCGTGATTTAATCCTAACGCAGATGTCATCTCGTCGGTGTGAGAATGATTGTTTCCTAAACAAAGTGTTTTCATTACCATCCTGCTTGTTTAAGTATTTCTTCACAGTATACCTGATCTGCTGGATAGTCTCTAAACTTCTTTTGCCAAAAGTCTGGATCAATCCATGGCCATACTATTTTTGTTTGGTCTCCATTCATCTGTGCTAGATATGATTGACCTGATTCACAGTTGAATACCAACCAAGGTGATATACGTCCTGTGCTTATTGCAAATGCTACTGCATTGTCATTGCCATAACGTAAAAAGTCCTGTGCTGGATTACCAGTTTTCTCACTCCACTTTATACCATACTCAATGCCACGTTGTAGTGCATCAGTTAGTGCTTCTCTTCTTATGTAGTGTTGCAAATACTCATCATATACACTTTCTTTGCACCAATGATCTAATTTCTTATTTTGTTTTACAACATACTCAACAAACTTTGGTACGTTGATAGCATTGATTGCTACGCAATGTCTTCCAAACTTTACAAATGCTTTATAGTACGGAGATGTTGAAAACTCTGCAAATGTTTTTAGTTTAGCACTGCCTTGAGTCATTGTGTAAAATGTCAAATAACTTTGCAAACCAATTTGTACACCTACTTCTTTTTCTTCTTGTGAACGTTTCTTCTGCTCGCACAGATGCACTGCTAATGTGCTTTCTTTTCTAAACTCACGTTGACAATACTTGCAAACATGTGTTTCACTTTTTGTCAGCGACTCCACTGTCACGCATGTGTTCCTTTAGTTCTTTGTTTGTCATAAGTTTACTTAGTAAATTGATCTCATCTGCTTTCATTGCAGGAAACAGTTCCATAAGAATCTTCTTGCCTTCGTTGTTGCCTTTTTCTTTCTTCTTAGGTGCAATCCATTGGTGTCTGTGATTTCCCATACCCGGAGAAATACTAGTGGCACACAACCATTGTAGTTTAGGATGCTTGTTGATGTCAAAGAAATGTTTATTCAAACGTTCATTACAGGCAATCAAGTAATATTCTTGTAGTTCACTCGAACCTTGTATACTTGAACTCCAACGTATCATAAGAAAGTTTGAATACTTTTTACGTTCTTCATCTGTTAGACTGTCATAGAAGTTTCTATCCTTGCTATCCAGACAACGCATTTCGTTTGCAATGTTGAGCTTATCGCTCATTGCTTGTTCTCCAAAGTTTGTGTAAGAAATAAAACCAAAAGCCATTGATGATTGGTTCTACAAATGCATCCACGGCTGCTAATTCTAAACTAGCACCAGTTATAACTCTTACACATATTATTGCAATAATAATGTGACCAATTGTATATATCACTGCTAATGTTAGACTACTATCACCAATGATCTTTTTCAACCTATCAAATATTTCTTTTCTGTATTTCATTACCATGCCTTGTTATAATCCACTACTTCACAGTTACGACTGATATCCTTAACAAAGAATGCACATCTTGGGTTGTCTGTGTCGTCTACAGGTACTGCCAACATCTGTCCGTTTTTAAGTTTAGGCACATACCATGTTACATCTTGATACACATCAACAATTTCAATGTCCATATATGACGGTCTAAAACTTGTTAGTGGATTGAACTGAAAAACTTTAAAGCCTCTGTCGTTGATGCTGGTTAACGGTAGCATTTCCAAGTCACCTACTTCTGGTTCACCAATCAACACTTGCCAGTCAATTGGCATCTTCATTGTAATATCACCAATACGCAATACCAATGCTGGACTATTAAACGTTTCTAGAAATATCAACGGAATATATAGATGATCAGGATTTTGTGGATCACTGTTGTCAAATATAGAAAAACGTAAATCGTCAATCTCTTCTGGCAATGTATCTAAATCAAATACAGTATTTTCTAATGTTAAAATTCTCATAATTTCTCCGTTGTGTTAGGCATTCCAGTCTAGTTTCTCTACACTAAAAGGATAATTTGCATCTTTGTAAAATGCTTTACGTTTGGTTAAGTGTCTTTTTGCAAATCTGCAAGTTGATGTTATGTCCCAGATTTGTACGTGGTCTTTGTCTTCCGCTTTACGAATACCACGACCAATGCTTTGTATAACCCTGACAAAACTCTTACCTGGCTCCAACAGTACAAGATTAAAAATACGTGGTAAATTAATACCAACGGCCGCCACACCATACGTTGCAACGATAATCTTACCAGTTGAAGTAGCCACTTCATCATACTCATCTTGTCTGTCCTTTGCTTTGGTTGCACCACTAACAAAAACTGCATCTTTGCCTAGTCTGTTTAACAGTTCTGTACCTGCTGATATTCTATCTACCAATACAAGTGTATTACCAGTCTTATTTACTTCGGCAACTAAGCCTGCAATTGCATCTAATCTACCTTTTTCTTCAAACAAGTATTTTAGTTCACTTTGATAGTTAGAGAACTCTGCATGGTCAATCAGTTGTACTACGTTCACATGACAGTTCGCTAGTACGCCTTTTTCTTGTAAACTACTGGCACTCAGTTGATTGATAACTGGTCCTAAACTACAATGTAATGCTTGAAACTCAAAAGGCTCTTTGGGTATTGTTCCGGTTAGTCCCCAACGCAATGGTATCTGACTCATTACACCAGTAAGCAATGTTTTAAGTGCGTCTGCTTTAGCCATGTGTACTTCATCAACAATAACTGCCACAACGTCTTCTAAGAACTCATGTATGGTGATATCAACAGTTTGATTCTTTGTATTCTTTAGCAATACGTTTAGACTCTGCCATGTGCATATGGTATGCTTGTGTCCAAACTCTTTCCTATCACCATAGAACACGCCAACATCAAGTTGCATATTTGCATAGTCTGCTTCAGTTTGTGTTACTAGACTTTTGTTTGGTACAATAACAATTGAACGTCCGTAATTTTCTACACGTTCACTTAAACTTGCAGTCATAATAGTTTTACCTGCACCAGTTGCTATTTCTTGTATGCACTGCGGGTTTTCTAAGAAACTGTTGATGATCTCAACTTGGTAGTCACGCAACTTAATTGGTGTTCCAACTGCTGGATGTGTTTTAGGCCACATAATATCTGCATAAGCATCTTCGTCAACAGGTTCAAACTTAAATACAGTTTGATAATCTCTATTGTCCTGTATGTCAATATCATAGTTGAAGTTTTCTAAGATTGGAAGTATTTCTGGTAACAGGTTTAAGTATGTGCTACCGCCCATTTGAAAGTATGCAACTTTACCATCCCAACGTCCTAATCGAACTGCTGGCAAGTATCTTGCATGTGGCACATCATACTTGAATGTATTAACAAGTTTCTTGCGGACATCAAGCTCTAGTCCTGATATCTTAAGATTTACTTCATCGTTAATTATTAGTGTTGCCGTTCTCATAAATTAGTTCTTTCAATTTGCTACTGGACTTTGGAAAATTATCAAGTCCATCGCAACGTATTTCATATCCTTGTTTTCTTAAACAATGTTGTACATATGCTTCATCTAGTATAGTTTGACAAGGTGAATCTGTTTCATTATTTGCAATAACATCTTTTATCCATTTATCACATCGGTATTGCGAGTTATGGTAACGTTGTTGTACTATCCACTTGCTCTGATTGTTCTTCATTGTAGCAGTGTCTGCTACCAAAGTCAAGCCTAAACGGTTAATTAAATCTGGAAACACGTTTTTATTAAACAGATCCAGTGTTGTTATATGTCCTTTAATAGTTGGATATGCTTGCTTCATATTATCAACTAACCAGAAACTTATCCATTCTCTTAATACCCAAGTACTATCTGGATTTGACCATTTATCTGCTAGTAGATCATTCCAATTTGGAAAACTTTTTTGCACACTTTGGAAGATATTATTATTTTCCATTTTTACCAGTTGATTATTCATATAGTCTAATTGATGTTCTGCACTTGGTGCAACAATTACATCAGCAGTGCTTTCGCAAAGATGATCAAAACGAAAATAAGTCTTTGCATTGAATCCATGACTACTTCCAGTAGATTCTATCTTTATTTCTGCACCATTGCCAAGATTACTATATGCATAAATTGATTGCATAACATAGGTCCCGTAACAACCTGGTGGCCAAGTTACATGTATCATACTCTAATTACCATAAAGAAAGTGGGCAATATCATTACAACATTGCCCACTTGTTGTTTAGGTTGTCCAGGAGCTAGATCTGATATGACAACCCAATTACCTGCGTCGCATTACAGTGTTCTCAGCCAACTGTTTCCAGTTTGGACTTACCTTTGTGAGATCTGCAATCTTCAACGCCATTCTTAAACTTACTTCACGTAGTTTATCTTTTACTGTATCCATAAAAGCAATTACTTCGCCTTGCATTTCTTTGCTTAGATCGTAATCTTGAAACAGTTCGCCTGTTGCAACTATCTGTTTAATACGTAAGAACTTATCTCTCATTGTATCAAGTGTAAGATCTAAATAGTGACATCTTGATTGCAATGCTTCTAAGTGATCCTGTAACTTTTTACTTCTAACGTTTTCAAACTTCACATTGGTAATAAAGATAACACCACCTTTGAACTCAAACTTAGCAGGAATACCTTCTGATCTAAGTTTATTTGAATCTGCATTCCAATGTAGCACACGTTTCTTACCTGAATCAAGTGCGGCTTTTAATATGTTAAGACTTAGTTCGTCCATTAGCACACTATCACAATCGTCAAATACCAACACATGATTGGCATCTGCATGCTCATATAGTTTTGCATACAAGCCTAGTGCAGTCATTGCACCTT
>Ga0302114_10001490_pt1 | contig 15420 bp, 18 predicted proteins | sample AG5_Surface_MG_FD_203107 | JGI IMG/M metagenome (GOLD analysis project Ga0302114, IMG submission 203107) | Marine microbial communities from Western Arctic Ocean, Canada - AG5_Surface | ecosystem: Environmental > Aquatic > Marine > Oceanic | place: Canada: Western Arctic Ocean | collected...
CGCGCGGTGCTGGCCAAACTGGCGCGCGGGCACGCGGCTCTTGACTGGCGCGGTCGCGCAGCGCACGAGTCGGATTTGTTCGTCCACTGCGAGGACCTGTTCGTCGCAGTGGACGAACAAATCCGACAAGTGACTTGTCACAAGTGACTTGTAACGGAACGCGCTTGAATAAAAAAACGGCCGAAAAACAGCCGGAACTTCAGCGACGCTCGTACCAGGTGGTGAACTGCCCCACAGTGTCGTAGAACCCCCTCATCGCTGGGGGTACGAAATCCAGAGAGATTCCCGACTTCTTCGTAATGAGCTTCAACCCCCCGGCTGTAATGTTGAAGCTGAGTATCTTGAAGTCCGCGGCCGGCTTGAAGCCCCGGTCGAGCGATGCGTGTCCCTCTTCGCTTATCGCGCAGCCGGGCACCTCGTGGAGAACGAGCAGGTGCTCGACTGCGAGGTCCCTGCAAGCCTGGATTATACCGCGCGAGATCTCAGGGGCCCCGGACTGATCGGGCCACGAGAGCACCACCAGGCGACCCGGTCCGGAGGCCTTCCTGATCGCATCCGAGGCGTCGGAACGCCACACCTTCACGAGGGGCGCTCCGTCCCTCGGGTCGATGTCCGAGCAGTACATATCGGCCAGGGGCCAATCCCCAAACATCCAGAAGAAGAGGGGCAGCCAGGCCTCGCCTGCCGCGGGGAAATCGATCTGCTTGAGACCGAGCTCGCGAGCCCGGTCGCAGATCCGGCGGATGTCCACCGGGTGGATCAGCCCCCAGATTTTCGAGTGGAGGTAGCGCGCGCCGAGCTGCCCCAAGCACAGCGGCGGGTCCATCAGGTCCTTGGGCGTCATGTCGATGGAGGCGAGCGAGTCTGCAATCAGGGCCGTCATTTGATCCCATTGGGCGGACTGCAGGGCCTTCATTTGCCGCCCCATTTCCCGAAACTCTTTCGCGGTTCCGCTGCGCACCATTGCAACCGCGAAGAATTCGCTCCCATCAGTGAACAGCCCCAAGATATCGAATACAATCTTGAGGGTACTGGCGTGCTTGCCGAGGCTCGCACACATCTTCTTGTGCCTCAGCCAGTCCTCTCTCTGGTGCTCGGAACAGCAGTAGCACACCACCTTGCACCGCGAGCACACGAGGGAAAGTCCAGCGGTCCCGCCTTTCTGGGCGCACACAACGCACGGGCTTCCCGGCCCGGCCCCTGGCGCGGTTCCTGTCGTGATTGGCTCCATGGTTGCGAAGATGTCACCCTCAGTATAAGCAGTTTTTGGTCATTAAAAATAAAGGGCGTATTGAAGCTCGGGCCCGGTGGTTACATTGCCACCCTGGCGAGTTTTCGCGCCGACATGACTCACAGGCTTCCGCTGGTTCCCCCGGCGCAGTTCGCGGGCGGCGCGCCGGAGACTGCGCCGGGGGCCGCGCCGATCAACCCCCGCCAGGAGATTGACCGGATTCTTCAGGCCTGCGTCATCTACGAGTACCGCCAGGGCGGCGCCCTCCACGGCCCCCAGTTCGAGTGCGCGGCCCGGTTCGCGATCGGGTCGGTCGCGGTGGAGGGCGCCGCGCAGCGGGCCCCGACGAAAAAGGCGGCCCGCTTTCTGGCCGACTCGGCCCTGCTGGACGCAATGCGCGCCTTCTGCGCGGCCCCGTGACTTGTGACGTGTGACTTGTGACGTGTGACTTGTGACGTGTGACTTGTGACTTGTCACGTGTGACTTGTCACGTGTGACTTGTCACGCTTCGTATTTTCGAAACAAATGACATTGGGTAATCTTTGATCGAGACGCCCAATTAACACAATCCAATCAATACCACAAGGCCCCGCTCCAAATAAAATGGAGCATCGTTTTCGTGGTTATTGTACGGCTTGAGGCATTGGCCACCCTGGCGGTTGCATCGGCCGCATTGAACGTTATGCTATTAACGTCACCGTCGATGGCGACCAAGTGAAACACCTGGCCGATCGTAGTCCCCGCTTCAAGAATTACTCCCGTTCGCGCCCCAACTGCTGTAACTAATAGAACCGAACGTGTCGTGTCCAGGGTTTGATTATTGCCCGTCAGTGTGGCGTAGGAAGTTCCATAGATCACGGGACCCCCCGCTGAGGTCCCGAGATGAATGCCATTAAGTGTATCTATTGTTACAGTGGTATTGGCCAGAATGGAGACACTTGCGCCGGTGTCAATTGCGACATCGCTGGTTGCTGAAATTGCGATGTCCCCAGTAAGGGGAGATGAGATGCTTGCGCCGTCGTCGCGAAAATAAATGGGCGCCGCTCCGGTCATTGTCAGGGTGGTTGCGACAGTCGGGGTCGTGAGCGACTCGTTGGCGATTGCGAGGCGGATCACCTGGCCGGCGGCCGCGCCGTCCGACCGCATTACCTGATTCCCGGCCATGACTGGGGCGTATAACACCCGGACTTACTTTCTTGCGGCTTTATTCCGAGGAGCGCAACGCTCTTTTTAATTAAACGGCGGGCCGGCGTCGCCGGCCCGATGTCGGCGTCGCCGCCCGCGAGCGCAATAGTTTTCCCCAGGACCATTGAAAACGATAAAAAACGATCAAACCGTGCTCGACTGCGTGGCGCTCGAGCCAGCCGGACTCGGATCGGCGGGCTGGTCGCGGTTATCCTCGCGGTATATGCGGACTTGGCCGACGACGGCGGCGACGGTGGGCAACAATATTACAGCGAAGAACGCAATGACCGAGCCCACGGCAGTCCAAAACCTGAACGGATCGCCGCGGCGGAGCGCGGTCGCCGGCGAGCTGTCGGGATTGACGCACATAACATCGTAATCTCTGAAGAGAAACACCATTCCCACACCAACGATCCCCGTTAACATTAAGCCGAGGAGGGTAATGTTGTAGAACGTGTACACACGAAAGTTGATAACGTTTAAAAGGTTACCGGCGATCGTGATAAGGGTAGCCCCGGTTATGTATATTTGAACCCCCACGACTGTTTATGTCGGACTCGCCCGGGCAGGTTCCGTTGACGGGTAGACTGACAGCACACCTGGTCCGCGTTAATCGCGGACTGGGGGGAGACGCTGTTGGCGATGATGAGAGCCACTCCCCCCGAGCAAGTCAGGAAGGCCACGACCAAGCAGATCACTCGTTTGGGACCCTCCATTCCGTGTTGGTCCCGATGTTGACCCAATAATGTCTTCAAAAAGAGTGCCGCGCGAGTCACCTACGAGTTTTTGTCTTGAGCGGGCGGGAGCGGCTCGATGCGGTCGCTGATCAGCCCGTCCAGCAGGGCGTACAGGTCGAGGACGGCCGCGGCGGCGACCCGCCCGTACTCCGCCGCGGCGTGCCGCGCGAAGCGGGACAGGTCGCCGGCGACGTCGGCGCTGCGCTCGGCGCGCGCAAGCCTCTGGGGAAGGCCCAGTGCGGCCTGAGCCGCCAAGACGGCAACGCTGAAGAGATTGACTGCGGTTCGCGATCCCGGGACGCCCCCGGCGAGGTCGGACGCGAGGAGGCCGGCGGCGAGCGCCACCATCAGCGCCATCAGCCGACTGCGCTGTCGCAGGCTTCGCACGCGGTGCTCGTGCCGCGCGGCCAGCAGGGCGTACTTGCCGGCCTCGGCGCGGAGGAACGCGGCGCCGGAAAAATCTTCCGCCATGGCGGAGGCTGCTGCTCGTATAAGTCTGAACGGACTGGGTTCAATTGAGGCGCGCGGGCGTGGGGCGCAGGGGCGCGGGCGCGAAAAACAGCGAGCGCCGACCGTCGGCGCGCGCGTGTGACGTGTGACTTGTGAGAGCCGGGCGCCTGGTTATTTGCTTGCAGCTTTGTTAAGGCACGAGCACGAGCAGCAAACGCCCTTGCCGTTCTCGCTGGTCAGAACCCGCCAAGTGCCGCACCCCGAGCAAACGCCCTCATCGCTGAGAACGTCCGCGCCAACGGAGAACGTCACTCTATTGATCAATTTGCTTCCGTCGAAGTCGCAATACTTGACGAAGGCGCCCGTCGTTTCGTTGTTTGAGGCAACGACTCCCTCCGATTTGCCGGACCCGCTCTCCATGGCGTGTGCAATCGCGGGCGTGTTATTTAACGGCAAGGCGCCTTCAATTTAAACAAACCGGTCCCGTCTTTAATTAAACACCGCTTCATGGCGGCACCACACGTCCTCGCGCTGCCGCTCCGCCACCGCGAGGACGGCCCGGCGGTCGAATACGTCGGCGGAGCCAAGGAGTGGTGGGTCCGCGGCGAGCTCCACCGCGAGGACGGTCCGGCACTCGAATACTCCGACGGAAGCAGGCAATGGTACTTTAACGGCGTGCGCCACCGCGAGGACGGCCCGGCCGTCGAATGCGCCAACGGAACCAAAAACTGGTACCTCCGCGGCAAGAGGCACCGCGAGGACGGCCCGGCGATCGAATCCGCCGACGGATCCAAGGTCTGGTGCATTCGCGGCGAGTATCACCGCTTGGACGGTCCGGCCATAGAATCAGTCGACGGAACGCAACCAAGGTTACACTGGTACTTCGAGGGGCACTGGCTGACCGAGAAGCAGCACTCGCGAATTCGCGAGTGGATTGAGCGCGCCGAGAAGGCCCGCGCCGCAAAGGCGCACCGAATAAAGTGGTTCATACTGGACCGCCTGCTGCCGAAGCTGTGCTCCCCGCACAGCGCGGCCTTCCTGAAGCGCTTCCACGCGGACTGGGACGCGGCGTCCGCGTTGTAGGGAGTAGCTGGTTTTTTGTTAATTGAATGGCTATTCACGTAGTGAATGCGATGAATAAACCCAGGCATGGCGGTCCGTAAGACAGTCGCAAATGGAGTAAAAGAGTGCCGCCTCGGCGGCCTGCTCCACCGCGAGGACGGCCCGGCGATCGAATGCGTCGACGGATCCAAGCGTTGCGCAGCAACGTACCAGCACGGCAAGCTCCACCGCGAGGACGGCCCGGCAATCGAATACCCCGACGGAACCAAGCGCTGGTTCATAAACGGCAAACTATATCGCAAAGACTACCCGGCTATCGAACAACCCGACGGAACCAAGCACTGGTACATTAACGGCAACCGCCACCGCGAGGACGGCCCGGCATCAGAATACCCCGGCGGATCCAAGCACTGGTACCTTCACGGCAAGCTTCACCGCCTGGACGGCCCGGCGGTCGAGTACGCCAACGGAAACAAGAGCTGGTACCTCCACGGCGAGCGCCACCGCTTGGATGGCCCGGCGATTGAATGGCTTCAAAGTGGACGCAAGGAGTGGTACTTCGAGGGGTATTGGATTACGGAGGAGCAGCACTCGCGGATTCGCTCGCGAATTGAGCGCGTCGAGAAGGCCCGGGCGCACCGGATCAAGTGGTTCATCCTGGACCGCCTGCTGCCTCGCCTGTGCTCCCCGCACAGCGCGGCCTTCCTGAAGCGCTTCCACGCGGACTGGGACGCGGCACTCACAACGTGAAACAAGCGAATAGACAACGTGACACGACACTCACGAAAGGTTGTTGATTTTTTTTAGTTATTACAAAACGAGGTTGAAGAAATCCCGCGACTTCCTCGGGAACGCGAAACGGAGCGCAAAAGGACCCGCGACTTCTTCGGGAACGCGATTTTTCCCATTGGCGCGTCGCGCCGCGAAATGGAGCGCAAATACAACAACGTGCGACAAGTGACGGATTCCAGAAAAAGAGTCGCGGTTCTTTTAGGACGCCGCGAGTTCCTCGCCAGCAACTTGCGCAACGCCCAGCTCGCCCTCCAGCCACTTCTTTTTGTACTTGTCGTACGTGATGTTGTTGTTGATTCCGAACTCAGCCATCAGGTCCTTGAGGGTTTCTCCCTGACTCCGGCGCCTTTCGATTTCCTCGACGCTGACGATCCACGGAAACTTCTCGAGAATGGGCTTGGCCGGTTTGTTTCCGGATAGGTACCGATATTCTCTCACCTCTCCTGATTTTGTGAGAACCCGATTGGTACAAAGCGCGCGCTGAGAGCCCGCCATAATTATTTAAATTGCTTTTCTTTTTTATTAGGTATATATACCAACAAGTAAAAAACTTCGGGCGGGGGCCACCGGTCGAAGTTTAAAAGGATTCTCGAAATCCCACTCAACTACTCAACGAGTAAAATATTTCTAATGGAAAAATTCTTCTCCCTCCGCGGCAGCGACTCCCTGGTGCCGGCCTGGCCGGGCGCCAGGCCCCGCCCGTATTGCCAGACCTTTCGCGTCGAAGACAAGCCCAGCGGGCCGGCCGCCCCCCGGCACCACTTCGTCAACGTCCCCAGCGCCGCGGCCCAGGGCTTCGTCGAGACAAGGTCCGCGGCCGGGGACCAAGTGAATGAGGTCGTTTGCTCGAGCGAGCCGTGTAGGGTGTTCTTCGACCTGGACCCCTCAGGCGATGCCCTTGTTAACCTGTTCTGCTCGTGGGAACTGTACAACTTGGACATCGACGCGTCGCAAAGCAAGTTCTCGAGCAAGAAGCGGATCTCGCTTCCCGAGTTCGTTGTTCAGCTGCTCCACGACGCGTCCGCGCTCTCCGGCGCCCACGTGCTGCCCTGCGATCCCGAGGAGATCAAGCTGTTCGACATGTGCCGCGACATCGCGTTCGCCGAGGACGGCGAGACCATCACGGGCAAGGCTTCGTTCCACGTGGTGTACTCTCACGTATGGGCCACTGGGGAGACGCTCCGGGACTACCATACCAAGATACGCGATTCCCTCCGAAGGTCGGCGGCCGTCCTCGGCTATCCGCCGGGCCTGGCCGACATGATCGACATCAAGGCCAGCGCCGGATCGTTCAACCTGCGCGCCCCCGGCTCCAAAAAGATCGGTGCGCCGGGATCCGGCAAGAAAATCCCAGAGGGAGCCGCGTTCGCCGACCTCCTTCTTCAGCCCGCCGATCTGATTGGTCGCGTCCCGGGGGAGGACCGCGTGATCCGGTTCAAAAAGGCCGAGCGCCGCGCCAATCTCGCTGCCGGCGCGCCGCTCGACATCCCCGCCGGCGAGATCGGCGCGGCCCTGGCGGCGGCCGGGTTCGAGGGGCTGGTCTTCACCGGCGAAGAGACCAACGGCTACTACCGCCTGAGCCGCGAGGCCCCGGGCGCGTGCCCGATTTGCGAGCGCGTCCACAAGAGCGACAACGCCTCCCTGTTCCGCGTGGACGACGACGTGCTGGTCAGGTGCTTCCGCGCCGGAAAAGGCCGCGCTCGGCGCCTGATGACGATCGACTCGGACGCGGTGAAGCCCGGGACCGCTCTGGGCGCCAAAAAGAAGCGAGTCTCCGCCAAGGAGAGGCGCGCGATCCAGGAGCGGGAGCTGCGCGACCGGGCGGCCGCCGCCTCCGAGTTCAACGACTTGCGGGCCGACATCGAGTACGACGCCCCGCGCTGCGACCCGGCCAGAATCCTCGAGGCCCTGCGCACGGGAAGCGTGGCCGACGGCTCGGGCTGCGGCCTGGGCAAGACTCGCGCGGTTCTGGAGGCCCTGGCGGTGCTCCGCAGGCGCGACGGGAGGCTGGCGGTTGTGACGACGTCGTACCGCGTGGCCCTGCTCATGCAGACGGCCGGCCTGATGGAGGACTGCGTGTTTTACCGGGACTGCAAGCAGGGAAAGATTCGCCTCAAGGAGGGGATGTGCCTCGTCATCCAGTACGACTCGATCCACCGCCTGAACACCACGGGCGTTCCATACCTTATGCTCGTCGACGAGCCGAACGGCGTGCGCCGGCAGATGTTCGGCGGCGAGGGCTCTGCAGCGATCGGGGCGATCAGCGCGTACGAGTGGCTGGTCCGGGGCGCGTGGCGCGTGCTCCTGCTCGACGCCGACCTCGACCGCCCGGGAATTGCCGCGTACCAGGCCCTTCGCGACGAGCCCATCGTATTCATGCGCAACTCCCGGCCATCGCACCTGGGCCGATCGATGCGGGTCATCATGCCGCGGGACTTCGACGCGCTCGTTCGCGAGAGATTCAGGGCGCTGGCCGCGACCCCTCCGCGTGGCGGCCAGCGCGGCGAACCGCGCAGCGGAATCGTCGTGGTGGCTCACTGCCGCGACGAGGTCCACGGCTTCGAGTCGCTGGCCAGGGAATTCGGCCTCCGCGTTATGGCGTTCTCCGGCGCCATCTCCGATGGAGCGAAGAAGGAGATGTTCTCCAGTCCGGATGAGTGCCTTCAGGACGTCGACGTGCTGGTCTACAACGGCGTGTGCGAGGCCGGCCTCTCGATCGAGTCGCCGCACTGGAAAACCGTTCTGTGCCGACTGCGCAGCGACATGGGCGACGCCCAGGCCGCGTCCCAGATGCTGTACCGCGCCCGCGCCGCCACGGAGTACGTGTTCGCCCCCTGCCACCGGCACTACAAGGATCTCGACCTCTCGGCGGACCGCATCTACCAAAGCCTCGTGACGAGTCGCGGCATCATCAGTCGGGACCTCGACGAGGGCACCCGCAGCTGGTTTTCCCCGGGGAGGCTCGACCGCAACTCGTTCCGCGCCCGAATGTTCATCGAGCACCGCCTCGAGAGGAACCGCACGCGGGCCAACTTCGCCGGCCGGATGATGGCGCGCTTCGCGGCGGTGGGAATGGACGTGTCGATCTTCTACGACCGCGAGGGCTGGGAGAAGGAGCTGACGCCCCGCACCAGCTTGACGAAGTCGACCGCCACGCACAAGAAGGAGGCGAAAACCGCGATGGCTGCGAAGATTGTGACGAAAGAGCGACTTGAGGGCCTGAAGTACGCCAAGCCAATCGACCGGCCCCAGAACGAGGACGAAGAGAATACTCAGGCGCTCCAGATATTCAAGCACGCGTACAACATGACCAACGAGCAGATGCTCGACCTGACACCGGACAAGTTCTCGAAATACGCGACCCCGAAGAAGCGGCAGACCTATCGCAGGTACCGAACGATGCTCGACGGCCGGATCGGGGACACCTACCTCGACGACTGGCAGTACGGCCAGCTGAACCCCGGCCTCGAGTCCGAAAAGCACTCGCTCGCCCAGCGCGTCCTGGCCCTCATCGGGATCGCGGACGTCCGCGACGTCGTGAAGGATCCGGATCCGGGAAAGGACCCGGGAAAGAACCCGGGAAAGAACCCGGGAAAGAACCCGGGCCGCGACGTCGTGAGGGACGAGCGGAAGAATCCGGGTAAGGACCCAGGCCGCGAGCGGTGGAGCATCAAGGCGCCGGACCTGAAGGCAATCCTGACGTCCGACGAAAGGAGGCACCCGATGCCGGGCAAAGAAGAAAAACGCACCACGGCAGAGGAGGTACGCGCAATCCGCGAGCGCCTCTACAAGGTAGACAACGACATCAATCCAGTCCGTTCTAAGAGCGGGGGCTTCCCAGCGACGCTGGCGATGCTCAATACAGTAACGTTGTACGTATACGGTATGGCAATTAAAGCAAATAACCCAAAAAGACCAGCATCGTACGAATTTGATTTCGAGGACTGGCCGTAAATGCGTAAAAGTAAGAAACTTATAAAGCCTTTTTTTGATTAGTTAGCATGTATACGATAATTAACAAATCCCTGAGTAAGTACCCAAACCGCATTTAGATAGATTACGCATTCTGATGCGGGGGTTGACATAAACCCTGAGTAAGCCCCCAAAACGCATTTAGATTGATATTTAAAAAACCGTTATTCTCTCTATATATGACTTAGTCGCTCGCCTCAGTACTCGTTTAGGGTGTATTTTTAATGATATCCCTGTTTGTAGGGTATCAAAAAGCGTTCATGTGTAGAGTCTTTTCTGATTAGTTAGCATGTATACGATAATTACTAAATCACTGAGTAAGTACACAAACCGCATTTAAATCGATTACGCGTTAGACTGCGGGGGTTGACATAAACCCTGAGTAAGTCCCCAAAACGCATTTAGAGTGATAATTGAAAAACCGTTATTCTCTCTATATATGACTTAGTCGCTCGCCTCAGTCCTCGGTTAGGGTGTATTTTACGGATTGCTTGGTTTGTAGAGTACCAAAAATTGCTTTCGTAAACCCAAATTTATTGTTGGTTATCAATGTTGGCGATATTTTACGTGGGTGGCGCGTCGAAACGAGTTAATTAAAGCGGGACCTTGTAAAGGTACGCGCCAACATGGAGCCGGGAAGCAATGGGTTAGTTTACATTGTCCAGCCAGCTGAGCTGGTTGGGACCGATCGCTACAAGATCGGGATGTCGGCCTTCAACACGCTCAAACGATTCGCGGGGTACAAAAATGGGACGCGTTACTTGTGTATCATGGAAACGCCCAACGCGAAAGACGTGGAGGATAAGCTGAAGGAGCGGTTTAATACGGACTTTTCTTTGCTGTGCGGGCGAGAGTTTTACTCGGGCGAGGAATCGGCAATGATTCGGGCGTTTTTGAGCATAGTGATTCTTGACAAAGTCCCCGAAACCCCGCCACCCCCTTACGACGAGGAGGGCCTTGCCAGGCTCGTAACGCTGCTGGAAACGTCAGAAGGATCGCCAGATGTGGCGAACCCCGTTACAGAAGCGACAGCCAATTCGCTGCTGGTTCTTAAAAACAGCTACAACTTGACAGATGACCAGGTGTTGAAAATAAGAAACTCGCCAGGCGTGATGACAGAATACGCGTCCCGGTGCAAGATCGAGAGGTACAAGCGATACACGGACATGAGGGCTGGCCTCATCGGGGAGACCGTTGGCGCGGACAAGGAGAAGCATGAATTGGCGGCCCGCGCATTGAGCCTGGTGGGGATAGAGAACATCCGCGAATTTCTTGATGGCGAGAGTCTATCGGTTCCCACAAAGCAGGTCAAGGATATTGCTTGCAAGGATAAGATTTTCCCTCTGGACGACGAAATAAAAACACGAGACCGGGGTCGTGAGTTGCGCGATATAAGACTTCGGTTGTACAAATTGGACAGCAGTACCGGACCATCAAGGGCAAAGACTTTCGGGCTCCCATCCCTTTTAATGATACTAAAAACAATTACCTTCGGGGTATACGGGATTTCTATTTCGAGCGATGAAGGGCGAAGTAAACATTACAGTATGAAACAAACAAAATGGCCAAATGAATTAATTTAGACCAATGGGGTCATCAACAGCCACAACCCCCGATTATAAGGTAGGGTTATCTTTTTGAACTGCCCCGTCCGAGACAACACCCAGCAGGATGGACGCGCCCTACACCCTCATAGAGCTGACCGCCTGGCTGCGCGCCAACGACTGCTCGTGGAACGAGCGAACGTGGAACGATCGAACGTGCGCCTTCGCGGCCGAGGGCGGCCACTTGGCGGCGCTCCGGGGGCTACGCGAGAACGGCTGCCCCTGGTACGAGCGAACGTGCACCGAAGCGGCCAGGGGCGGCCATCTGGCGCTGCTCCAGTGGGCGCACGAGAACGGCTGCCCCTGGAACGAGCGGGCATGCGCGGCCGCGGCCGAGGGCGGCCACCTGGCGGTCCTCCAGTGGCTGCGCGCCAACGGCTGCCCGTGGGACGCGTGGACGTGCTCAGACGCGGCCTGGAGCGGCCACCTGGCGCTGCTCCAGTGGGCGCGCGCCAATGGATGCCCCTGGGACGAGCAAACGTGCACCGGGGCAGCCGAGGGCGGCCACCTGGAGATTCTTCAGTGGCTTCGCGCCAACGACTGCCCGTGGGACGATTACACGTGCTCCGGAGCGGCGTCGCACGATTACCTGGAGATACTCCAGTGGGCGCGCGCAAACGGCTGTCCGTGGGACGCGTGGACGTGCACCAACGCGGCCATGGAAGGAAATCTGGAGATACTCCAGTGGGCACGCGCCAACGGCTGCCCGTGGGACAGCGAAACGTACGTCTGGGCCGAATACTCCTCCGAGGACAACCCGGAGCTTTTCCAGTGGGTGCGCGCCAACGGCTGCCCAGAGGAGTAGCGGCGTCGATTTAAGGCAGGGTTATTTTTTACAGATTGCTCGGTTGGACTTACTTTTGAATACCGCTCACGCAGTGAATACCACTCACGCAGTGAATACCACTCACGCAGTGAATACCGCTCACGCAGTGAATACCACTCACGCAGTGAATACCACTCACGCAGTGAATACCACGCAGTGAATACCACGCAGTGAATACCGCTCACGCAGTGAATACCGCTCACGCAGTGAATACCGCTCACGCAGTGAATACCACTCATTAGCCGCGAGGATGGCGTCGCACGACGACGCGTACGAGGAGTTCGTGAAGCTGTTCTGCGCGCAGAAGAGTCCGTCCATCAAGGCGATGGCGGACGAGCTGGGAGTTTCCACCGGGGAGGTCGCGGGGTACATTATTCGGGCCATGGGCGACGAGCGCCCCATGCCGGACGACCCGCGCGTCGTGGCGCTGATGGCGGCGCTCCGGGCCGCCGGACGATGCGAAGCATCGCGAGACGCGGAGCGTCTCCCGGGGGCGGAAATAACCATCGCCCGGGTGTCCGAGTGGCTCGACGTGACCGAGGCGGAGGCCCGGGAGGTGGTGGACCGCGCGGTGGCCGACGGAAGAATAGAGGCCGCGTCGTAGGCCGCGAGTATTTTTTTGTTAATTGAATCCCGACAACGTGGGAATAACGCACCCGCGGTCATGGCGGTATGCACGTCCAGCCCCGGCGGGACCAGGACGTGGCGCCTCGACAACAAGCTTCACCGCGAGGACGGTCCGGCGATCGAATGCGTATACGGAACCAAATGGTGGTACATTCATGGCCAGCTCCACCGCGAAGACGGCCCGGCAATCGAATACGCCGACGGATCCAAATCGTGGTACATTCGCGGCCAGCTCCACCGCGAGAACGAAAAACGCTCTGCGTCTCGCGATGAGTTGCACCGCCCGGCGATCGAGGACTCCAGCGGATACAGGGAGTGGTACATTCGCGGCGAGCGCCACCGCTTGGACGGCCCGGCGGTCGAGAACGACGACGGAGACAATGTTTGGTACCTCCACGGCAAGATCCACCGCGAGGACGGCCCGGCGGTCGAGGACGCCGACGGAACCAAGCGGTGGTACTTCCACGACAAGATCCACCGCGAGGACGGCCCGGCGATCGAGAACGCCGACGGAAGTTATGAGTGGCGCATCCACGACAAGATCCACCGCCTGGACGGCCCGGCGGTCGAAGACTCCAAGATGGGGCGGAGGAAATGGTACTTTGAGGGATACCGAATGACGGAGGATCAGCACTCGCGGATTCATTCGCGAATTGAGCGCGCGGAGAAGGCCCAGGCGCACCGAATCAAGTGGTTCATTCTGGACCGCCTGCTGCCTCGCCTGTGCTCCCCGAACAGCCCGGCCTTCCTGAAGCGCTTCCACGCGGACTGGGACGCGGCGTCCACATAGTGAATGCGTAGCAAACTACAAGCGAGGGTTGTTGATTTTTTTGATAATTGAACGGCTGTTTGCCGAATGACATACCCGCCGATATGGCGGTTTGTACGACTGCGGTCAGCGGAACCAAGCGCTGGCACCTCAACGGAGAGTATCACCGCGAGGACGGTCCGGCGGTCGAATTCGCCAACGGATCCAAGCACTGGTGCCAGCGCGGCAAGCTCCACCGCGAGGACGGCCCGGCGGTCGACCACATCGACGGAGACAAGTTCTGGTACAGTTGCGGCATGTACCACCGCGAAGACGGCCCGGCGATCGAGTACGCCGACGGAACCAAGTACTGGTACCTTAACGACAACCGCCACCGCCTGGACGGCCCGGCGATCGAACGCGCCGACGGGATCAAGCAGTGGTTCTTTGAGGGGCGCGAGCTGACGGAGGAGCAGCACTCGCGGATTCGCGAGCGGATTGAGCGCGCGGAGAAGGCCCGGGCGCACCGAATCAAGTGGTTCATTCTGGACCGCCTGCTGCCCAAGCTGTGCTCCCCGAACAACCCGGCTTTCCTGAAGCGCTTCCACGCAGACTGGGACGCCGCGTCAAGCGAATAGACACTCGCGCAGGAAGAAGCTGTTTTTTTAATCGCCTTCCTCGGGTCATCATCCGGACAATGGCTCACCAGCAAGGACAGCCCCTCCGGGAGCGCGATGCCGGGAGTTTGGAGCGCCTGGAAATCGAGCGGGCTTATTTTGTATTCGATGAGCCAGCTGTTCGAGCCGCGCTCAGCAAGATCGCCACGCACGCCGGAGAGCATTTGTTTAAGGTCGTGGCGTTTGAGCCGGCGAGCGCTGACATGACGACCATGCGGGTGCGCGACGAGGGCGCGCGGACAACCATGACCATCAAGCGCGCAACCCTCGAATCTCGGTATCTCATTGAGGATGAGGTGACGGTTTCGGACTTCGACGCGACGGTCCGCATGCTCGAGCTCCTGGGAATGAAGAAGCGCTATTACGTCGAGAAGCTTCGGGACATCTGGAGGGTCGGCTCAGTTGAAGTTGTGTTCGATACGTACCCCGGGCTGCCGGCGTTCATTGAGATAGAGGGCCCGTCGGAAGAATCCGTAGCGTCGTTGGCGGAGCACTTGGGACTGCACGAGGACCCGCTTATGGGGGCGATGCACATGTACCTGCAACACTACGGCATCACGACCGACCGGCCGCGGGACGATCTCTCGTTTGCAACCGCCGCGGACGTCCTGGGGAAATACGTGACGCGGGATCGCGCGCAATTCAGCGCAATGCTTGAGGCGCAAAAAGCGCGGGCCGGCGATTGACTACCCTGGCGTATGTAAGAAGTGGTACTTCCTGAAGCGCTATTCACGTAGTGAATGCGGACTGGGACGCGGCATCAAGCGAATAGACAACGTGCTGTTTTTTTGCTAATTGAATGGCTGTTTACCGAACTACAAACCCGCCGGCATGGCGGTTTGTACGACTGACGCCGACGGGACTAAGGAGTGGCGCCTCGACGGAGAACTCCACCGCGAGGACGGCCCGGCAGTCGAACACCCCAACGGAAGAAAGCACTGGTACCTCAATGGCGAGCGACACCGAGAGGGCGGCCCCGCTCGCGAATGGGTCGACGGGAGCAAGGAGTGGTACTATCACGACAAGCTACACAACGAGGACGGCCCGGCGGCCGAATACGCTAACGGACACAAGTGCTGGTCTCGCCACGACGAACTCCACCGCGAGGACGGCCCGGCGCGCGAATTTGCCAACGGAGACAAGCATTGGTACCTCAACAACAAGCGCCACCGCTTGAACGCTCCGGCGGTTGAATTTGCCGACGGAAACAAAGAGTGGTACCTCCACGGCAAGCATCACCGCTTGGACGGCCCGGTGATTGAATGGGCCGGCGAGCAGGCCAAACTGTCAACGCCGCGGTGGTTCTTCGAGGGGCACGAGCTGACGGAGGAGCAGCACTCGCGGATTCGCTCGCGGATTGAGCGCGCGGAGAAGACCCGGCAGCACCGAATCAAGTGGTTCATACTGGACCGCCTGCTGCCGAAGCTGTGCTCACCGCACAACCCGGCCTTCCTGAAGCGCTTCCACGCGGACTGGGACGCGGCATCAAGCGAATAGACAACGTGTCAT
>Ga0302114_10001504_pt1 | contig 15314 bp, 19 predicted proteins | sample AG5_Surface_MG_FD_203107 | JGI IMG/M metagenome (GOLD analysis project Ga0302114, IMG submission 203107) | Marine microbial communities from Western Arctic Ocean, Canada - AG5_Surface | ecosystem: Environmental > Aquatic > Marine > Oceanic | place: Canada: Western Arctic Ocean | collected...
TTGAGTTCCAGGAAATTGACTGCTGCCGGTTGTTCGGTATGCCTAACCCTAGCCCTAACGAGTCTGCTATTTTACTCTTGCTACTGCTACTGCTATTGCTATTGCCACTATTGCCATTACCTTTGCTATTATTGTTAAATGTGAACTGACGCTGGAAGGAGCTCGAACCCCGCGTAGAATTTTTATTCGATTCCTCAACCCCGAGCGTGTTTGTGAGACCGGTCAGTGTGTTGTTTCGCCCCAGTCGTGATGGCGGGCTAGGGGGCGTGATGTACTTCGCGGAGGACTGAGAGTTTGTGCTGTCCTGCCGCGAGAGGGAGGTCATTTTCATGTCGTTGTCATTGTCGATTGTTTGCTGCTGAGAAAGCCCCATGTGCAGGCCCATCAACCCGGCGTTCTGGGCGAACTCGGGGGACTCCTGCCATTCCGTTTGGGCTCGCATGAGTCGTTGTTGCTCCGATTCGGGGAGGGGGGGTTCTGGAAGATGGATGAAGGGTTGCTTTTGTTGCAGTTGTTGCTGGTATTGCTGTTGGTATTGCTGTTGTTGGTATTGCTGTTGTTGGATTTGTTGTTGGATTTGTTGTTGGATTTGTTGTTGCTGTTGTTGTTGTTGCTGGTATTGTTGTTGTTGTTGTTGTTGTTGTTGTTGTTGTTGGTTCATCTGCTGTTGCTGCTGCTGCTGCTGCAACACCTGCTGCTCCTCATTCTTCGGCTTCCCTGCACTCGCATTCCTCGCGTACCTGGAGTTTTTGCTCAGCTTGTTATCCGCTCCCAACTCGCGCTTAAGGCTGGGCTGCCCCTCGCGCAAGCACTGGCTCGTCTTCTCCCTGGCCTTCTGGTCACCAATGTCGTCGTAGGTGTTGCTGTTATTCTTCTGGAGGAATCTACCAGGAGGATCCTGATTGCGAATCCGCTGGACAACATTATTGCTGTACAGGATCTTGTCAGACTTGGGTGATTGGGTGTAATTGAGCTGCTCGTCCTCAACGAACTGGCGATAGATGAGATTCCCGGGGTGGTTGTTTGTACCCCCACCACGTCCGCACAGCACATCGGTGTTGTTGGGATAGGGAACATTGACAACCAGGTACCACTGATTGTTGCCATTTTGATTGCGAACAATTTTATTGCTTCCTGGGTCTCTCTGACTCCGAGGCTCGGTGAATCGCTGCACGACCATCGGATGATATTGTTCTGATTTCAATTTTTCATTTTGATCACTTGACTTTTGTGGACATAGAACATCAAGTTGCTCCATGGACCCATTCATCACGAGAACATGCCACAACATTGGCGAGGATGCACTCACTCTTATAACCGTAATCCGCATCTATTTCAGGTCCTCTCCCAATGTACGATCTCTGCCCAAGGTTGTGGAGGTGGTGAAGATGCTGCTCATGAATGATTCAGTTTGGGAAACCTGGCTGGAAGATAACCTGGGAAATGTGACAACGTTGCCGATGGACGAGACGAATGGTCGGTTCCAGCAAATGAATGAAATTAAATCGGAATTGGAATTGGACACAACCACTGCAGTGAGAATTTTAGATTGGGTTCGAGTAATTGCAATGAGCGTGCTGTGCGATTTGTCCATTTTGCCGTTTTGGTCGCTGAAGATCTCCGCGCAGGGCAGCCGGTACCGGCACGGCCCTTCCCAAGCGGCCTTTGCCAACCAGTTCATGTCGCCCTCACGAGCGGTTTCCTACGTCCGGTTCCTCCTCTCCAAGCCCTCTTCCCCCGGATCCCACACCCCTGCGATCTTTGGGGATTTGTTCCGCGGCGGGGTCACCATCTGCACCCTGGGGCTGCTCCGCAACTACATAGCGACGAAGAAGCGTGAGGTGAGTCGAGTCGAGTCGAGTCGAGTCGAGTCGAGTCGAGCGCTGGTAGAGTGGGCACCACAAACCTACACCACTTAACCTAATACCTAACCCAATACCTAACCCAATACCTAACCAAATACCTAACCAAATACCTAACCCAACCCCAATCACAGCAAGATTTGGCCGACGACATTGTTTACGACTACGAAGATTTCTTGAACCCCGTCGACACACTCCCCAATTCCGGGCTAGAGCACGGGGTGATGCACCAGGCGTTGGGGAGGCCGAAAGCGAAAGCGCTCGGCGCAGCAGCAGGAGATGACGGTGACGAGGAGCTTGGTTACATGACTAAGCGGGCGAGCGGGAACGTGTTGTACAGGGACAGTACTGGCAGCGAGGGGAGTTTTGATAGTAGCGGGAGCGGGAGCGGGAGCGGGAGCGAAGGAGAGGTTAGAAAGAAGAGTTACAATTACGGAGAATTTAAGTCACGAAAGGCGAATACACATTGCCAACCCCTCCCTCCCTTCTCCTCTTCAAAACCACGAGTGTCGACGTTCGGAAAAATGGCCTTTTGCTGCTTCCTCCACCCGCTAGAACTGATCTGCGTTCGGCAGATAACCTCCTCAAACGACCACGGCGCGTTCGACACCATTTTCTCGTCCGCCGCGTTGATCTACAGCGAGAAGAGGCGCCCTCAGCACAACGCTACCACCCCCCAAGGGTCTTGGAAGAACCTCTTCACCGGCGTTAGAACAACCATGCTTGGCTGCTTAATGCCCACCTCCATCCTCTTCCAAGTTTTCGTCAGCGGAATAATGAACGTAATTAAGATCCGGCGTTTCTTGGCCCCAGCATCAGCCACAACAACAGCCATCACCAACCCAACACTCACTAGACGAATGAGCTTAAACACATTCCTTCCAGACCTCGGCTACAGCCTCGTCATTCTCAAAGAGGTACTGGCCGAAAAGGGCATCATGGGGATATTCGTGAGCTCCCAGGCGACCATCTACACCCTCGTGCCATCGTTCTTCGCGCTCATGGGCGCGAGATTCATAGTTCACCAAACTCTCGGGAGAACGACAAGGGCCAAGAATAGAAGGATTCGCCGAGACTTTTTCATACGAGCTTTTTTCGAGAAGGCAACAATGCCAACGACAAAAAAGAAGAAGAAGAAGAAGTATAAGAAGAGAGAAAAAAAAACTTCTGCTAAGCCTTACGCTTCTTACTTCTCGTCTGCTGCTTTTTCTTTTTCGCTTTCTCTTTCTCTTTCTCTTTCTTCTTGTTCCAATTGCTCTTCTTGTTCCACTCATCATTGCTGTCAACAATTTTCTTCCTGTATGACTTCATAATCTTCTTGATAGCAGCAATCGCCTCCTCAGAAGCCTTGCCACCTACACAAACGTTGACAGTTGCGGTGCTGCGCCGAGCGATTGGTTTTAGTATAGTTTAGTTAGATGTGGAGGTGGGTGGTGGCTGTAACCATTTCATTTCATTTCCGCTCGGTTTGCTAGCTCACCTTTCGGGAAGCAAATTAACCAGCTGGACAATCTGCTGGTTGGTCAGCGACACATCATCGCAACCACTCATGGTAAGTTTCAAGGCCCTAAGATCCTTTATAATGCTGGTCATTACTTCTTCGAAGACATCAATATTGCCACAGCAAAGAGAACTGTTTGTGAGGTTTGCAAGGACCTGTTTGTTCTGCTTCTCGACAGTTGCCGTGTTCGAGAGTGGGTTGACTCTATCGTGAGTACTTGTTGGAGGAATGTAATTATTTGGGTTGAGAGGATGAGTTTGGAACCTTTCAGGAATGACAGACGTGTTGTTAAAGATGGTGAACAGGACTTCAGAATTGGAGAGAGGAGTCTTGGTGTCTGAGACGAGTGTTTCGTACATGGACGAGGGTTGTAGGTGGGTGTGGTGTGGTAGATGGGACGATGACTAAATTGAAGAGCTAGTAATTATCCTCGAATTTCAATTTACATCAAATTATGCTATATAGATAAAGACCTTTATCAATAAAGCCCTTTTTTTTACAGCCAACACCCTACCCCACCCCATTTCACCAATGGCAGCTATGCTCACTGGCGAAGAGAAGCAGCGAATAGCAAATCTTGAGCGAGGCATAATGAAATTGCTGATGACTTCGGCAATGACAGACAATCCCACCCTTCTCTCCTCTACAATCGAATCCTATACAATATTCGATCACGATCAAGGCAGCAAGCCCTTTCAAGTCCTGTCCCAGTTCAAAGATGGCAGAGGCCGTACGCCTCTCCACTTTGCTTCTCAAAACTTTGCTGTTTCTGTCCTGTTGGAAATTGTTTCGCTGGTCAAAAGCAAAACTGAGCTGATGAAGGTGAGTTGGCGAAGCGAATCCGAAAAATTGTCTTCAAAATGACTCTCCCTTAACTTAGCTTAAACTCGGACATAAAAAAAAACCAAGCTCTTCAACATTCGGGACGAGCAAAACCAAACCCCGCTCATGCTGGCGTGCCACGCGTGGCTCGCCGCTCCCGACAAAATTACAACGGAGCAGAAGGAGAAGTTCGTCAACATGTTGCTACTGAACAAGGCCAGCATTACCCACAAGAACAACATCAACGCCCAAGCGATTCACTACGCAGTGTCGAGCAATTGCTCTCCTTCAATCGTTGAGAAGTTGATCTCTGCAAACACAGTGAACTCCGCCACTAGTGCCGGCACACCGCTCCACTGGGCACTCATGAACAACACCCCAAACGTGATAAAGAACATTGGGCTGTTGCTACTTGGGGGTGGCGATGTTAATAAGAAAAGGGAAGATGGCATCAGTCCGGTTGTCATTGCGGTTGCGAGCGAAAGTGATGCTGCTGCGGCATTGCTGATTGACGCTAACTGCGACGTTGGAGTTCTCCTCGGAGGAAACATTTCGATCATGCACATTGCGGCGGACAACAACCTCACACTCAGCTTAACCTCGCTGATGAATAGAGAGGAGGTGAGCGGGCGAGCGAGCGAAATACTGCGAGCCGCGAGCAAAGCGAGCTAGTCACTAACCTAATATAATTACACAGGGAAGGCGCCTGGCCGAAATTAAAAACGACAACCAAGAGACTCCAATAATGCTAGCTGCCGGCCACGACTATGTCGAGGCGGTTCGAATTTTGATGGGCGGCAGTAGTGGCGCATCGCTCGAAGATGCCAAAAACCAGATTGTGGAAATTTTGAAGGTTGCGCCGGCGAAAACCGAGAAGCCGTCGGTTTCGGACGCAGACCCCGACGCAGCAGATCCCGACGCAGAGCCGGCCGAAGTTCCCAACCCGGACGCTCCAATTTTCGCAGAAATCGACATTATTCTCGCCAAAGAGAAGGAAAATTCAACTTCAGAAGCGAACAAAGCAGCAGCGGCCGGTTTCAAGAGTCAGGGAAACACTTATTTCTCGAATAATGATTACAAGCTTGCCATCGAAGAGTACACCAAGGCAATCGAGCTGTACCCGGTTGACAAAACGTATTACAGCAATAGGTCGGCGTGCTACATGGCAACGGATGATGCGAAGAGCTCTCTGCGAGATGCAATTTTTGCTCGGAGCTGCGATAAGGAGTGGCCAAAAGCCTGCTACCGGCTGGCTGTTGCCCGACTCGCCGTGGGGCGACACGAAGACGCGGCGTTGGCCGCCTGGGAGGGAGTTCAGCTTGATGACCAGAACGAAGAGCTGAAAACAATCATGCAGCGGGCCGTTAAGAAGGGTCGGTCACAGCACCAAAAAGCAAATAACAAATAAAAATATTTTTATTTTTTCGCGCCGCGCAAAAAAACATTTCCAATTTTAATCCAACTTCTTCCCCCCCCGCACCACTCCCAGCACGCAGCTCGACACCAACGTTAAGCTGACAAAAACTCCTCCGAGCACGCTGCACAGACTCCCCACGAACGTTAGCAGGCTGTCCCGCTGCTCAACATACTGAACCTCCATCGGCGAGAAATCATAGCTGCGCGAAACGAGCGAGCCAAACGATTCGAATTGGGTGAGTTAGCTTAGTAGTGGATGTGGGTGGCTGCAGCCATTTCGTTTCTTTTCTTTTCATTTCATTTCCGCTCGTTCACTCACTCACCTGAAACTCGCTCCTGGCAGCTGCTGACTACCGCTCATGATCAACGTGGGAAGAGTTATGAAAGACTCGGTCATGGAGATTTGATATGTGTTCTTCACCTTACGCCACGGCCGCTTGTAAGCCGTCGGCACGATCTTCACATTGAAATTAGCTAGCCCCTGCGCCGAGCGAAGAAGGTGCGAAGGTGCGAAGGGGTTAGTAGTGGCTCGTATTCGAGTCGCTGGCTCGTATATATTTCTCGTCTTCATCAAGGCTCGCTCGCGTCGCGTCGCCTCGCGTCGCTTCGCTCGCTCACCACCCCCTCACTGACGCTGTTCATCATGCCGTCAAACGGATTGTGCGCGTACGGGAATCGCGCGGATAAAAAACCGCTGAAATCTAACATGGAAATGATTCGAGTGGGTTGTGTGTGGGGTTAGTTTGGTTTAGTTTGGTCACTCATGGGGGGCGAAATGGCTCGCTCACCTATGGCGTGAATGTAATGGGACACGTTGTTTGCCGCCTTGAAGTTTGCGTCTATCCCTGTATACGCAATCATTGTGCCCCAAGATGACGGATTCAAACTCACTCGGAACGTTCCTCCCACCGGGGCAACCTTCAAAAAACCGCTCACCGTGCATCCCCCAGTCATGTTTTCCTTCGACTTTTGCCTCGTGCTGATGCCCGCATCGGTAAAGTCTTTGCTCGTCGGCTTGCTCTTTCGAACCATGTTGTTATTTTTTGCTGGTTTTCGTTTCTTCTTCTTCCCTTTCTGATTTGTTGGTTGGCCAATATAATTATTATTGTTCAAGTTGTCGTCAAACGCAATGTCGATATTCTTGCAGCTGAGGTGGAAGAAAGTTATTCTCATGGAAATAAGCATCTCATCGGTATAATGAAATTGATCGTTTTTCGTCACCCTGTTGGTTATCGAGTTCACGTTTATGGAAGATGCCGGCGAGTACTCATGCACTGTAAGGTGCTCCTTCACGTCCACTCTAGCATAAAGGACGAGCTCAGAGATGAACAGGAGGGAAGTGAGCAACAACAGAACGATGGTGATTAACCCATTGGTCGAGTTCTGAGGAGCAATTCCCTCAAGTGTTTTCATACTTAAGTTATCATAGCGAGAGAACTTCATAATGATTGGGGGGTGTTGTGGCTGGAGCGCGACAGTTTGCGGTTTTAAGTAGGGTTGAAAAAAAAATTATTAAGCCAAGGTTGCAAAGGTCTAAAGACGACAACGCTCAATAGCAACACCTCTTGGCAAATGGCAGCCCTGGTAGAGCCAATATCCATGGCTTTGAACTGCCGGCAGGTCCAGAACCTGCTAAAAGAAGTGATCGCCCACGAGGCCGAAGTTCAATCCTCAACAAACCCAAACCACAGCAAGCTGGCCTGCTCAGCATCAGCAGTGGGCATGTTCTCGGATTTGGTAGTGAGGTCGAATAAAAACGACACCGACTCGGACTCGGACGCGGACTCGGACTCGAGCGATAATGATGACGAAAATGATGAATCGGAAAATGGTGCTGGTTCTGATGCTGGGTTTGCTGCTCTGGCTGTCTCAAATAACCGGGTTCCGTCCCTCCTGATACCCCTCCCCAGTACAGGCACAGGCACAGGCACAAGCGCAGGCGCAGGCGCAACAGCAACACAAAAAACCTGTCTGATCATCCCTTCAGCAATTTTGATGCAATCAACATCTACTCCAACCCCAACCTCCCTCAGCGCGATTGCTTCGCTGGCCTTACAAGCCAGCATTTCGCTTTCTAAGGATACCCCCTCAAAGTCAAAATCTCTGGTGATCCTGCTTCGGTCGGGGGCGTTCGCCTCAGCAGTGTTTACGAATTGCGACGCCGAGCCTATCCTCCACTCGACTAAGAAAAGGTACACGGTGAGGAAGGGGCAGGGCGGTGCACAGGGCAGCAACGACAGCAACAACGGGAAGGCGAAATCAATCGGCGCTCAGCTGCGTCGTGACGGGGAGAAGAAGCTCTGGATCGACGTCCGCGACACTCTCGTCAAGTGGCATGCCGAGGTTGCAGGTGAGCGAGCGAAGCGAGTGAGCCTTGGGTGGTATGTTGCCATTGTTGTCGTTGTTGTTGTTGCTGCTGTTGTTGTTTTTATTGCTGTTGTTGTTGTTCATGTTGCCATTGCCATTGCCATTGCCATTGCTGTTATTATTGTTATTGTTATTGTTTTGGTAGTTGCCTTGGCCGCTGCGTTGGCCGCCGCTGCCTTGGCCGCTGCCTTGGCCGTTGTGACGCTCTCCTCGCCCCCCCCTATCCCCACTCTCTCCACGATCACCCCTGGCGTAGTCGGAACCACGCTCACGCTCACTCGCTTCTCGGTTGTTGTTTCCATTGTCGGAACCACGCTCACGCGCTTCTCGGTTGTTGTTTCCATTGTCGGAACCACGCTCACGCTCACGCTCACGCTCACGCGCTTCTCGGTTGTTGTTTCCATTGTTGTTGCCATTGTTGTCAAAAAAGTGCGAAGCTCCGTGCGAATTTGCTATACATGGCTACCCAACATCCACTACTGAACTAACATTGTTCCACTCAACTATTTTGAAAATGCGCACAATCTCGCTTCGCTCCGGCGCAGCCTGTGACTTCATCTTCATCGGTGGCAGCAAGTCAATGATCGGGAACAAGCTGTTCGACTTGGACTTTGGCGTATCCAAGAGCGACCCGAGGATTAAAAAGGTCAACATTGGCGTTGAGAAGGTTTCGTTTGAATCGTTAAAGGCTGTTTTTGGCAGTCTCACGACTGTCAAGCTGAGGCAAATGGCTCCCAGTGAGATCAAGTTGGCGGACGGCGAGTTTGAGGAGGTGGAGGCTAAGACTAAGGCTCCTAAGGTTAAGGCTAAGGTTGAGGAGGCGCCTAAAGTGGTCAAGGAGAAGCCAGCCATAACAATACCCCTCACACCAATCCACCACGCTGCATCAAACCCAAAAACAAACCTCGAGGAGTTCACCGCACTGCTACAATCACAATCACAATCACAATCACAACCACATCTCATAAACCTTAATGCTGGCCCTGAGCTGACAACAGCACTGCATTTGGCAGCCAGCAACAGCGACCCGGCACTTGCTGCTAGATTGGTGCAGGTTTTGATGGTCACGGGCGGGGCAGACCCAACAGTCGTCGACTCGCATGGGCGAGTTGCGTACTACCACGCGGCTAACGACAAAGTCAGGGAGGGTTTTAGATTGGCCCGGGGGGAGATTGAGCTCTCTTCCACTTCAGCCTCAGCCTCGGCCTTCGACTGGGCCAAGTCCAACATCCCCAGCGGACTAACCAATAGTGATGTGGAGAAGAAGAAGGAGAAGGAGAAGGTGAGCGCATCATGCACTAGCTGTGACTAGCTCGCGAACTTTTCACCGACTCAACGAAAACTTGTTTGCTACTTTAAGGAAAAAAAAAAGGCCCAACGAGAGCGACAAAAGCTGAAGAAGGGGCTGGAGAAGGAGGCGGAGGAGCAACGGCGGGTAGAAGAGGAGAAGGAGGCCGAAGAGGAAAGAAGGGCGGAGGAAATGAAGAGGGTCAGGGCGGGCTTGGCCGAGAAGAAACATAAACAAGGCGAGAGCGAAAACGTCTGCGACTTCTGTGGGACAGAATGCCGACGACGAAGGGACATGTTCAACCGCCTGGACTGGTGGTACTGTAGTAGTGAGTGCGTGAAGAAGCACCAGCGGGAGTTGAGCGCACAGGCGGCCATGGCTCGTTTCAAGTAAAGATCGAATTAAAAAATAATTAGCAAACCCCTCCTAGATTTATTTCTTTTCATTTTTCATTTTCATACATCATCCCATGACGCCCTAACAACCCTAACCGTCAATTTTTTACCTAACATACAACGTGCCCGCAGATGTCCTGGCCTTGTAGTCGTAGTCATTCCCGAAACCCTGGGTTTTAGGATCAGCAGGGGGAAGGCCAGTCGCTCCAAAATCCTTGACGTACTTGGTGTAAGCAACCTGCAGAGCCTTCTTGTCCTGAGACCTAACGGCAGCGAAAATATCGTTCGTCGCGGCAATCGCCTGGGACTGCTTCGCCTTGTCCTTGATGGCTCCGCTGTTGAAGAGGATGAAGGCATTCTTTTCAGCCACAACGGCCCCATAGTCCCCAGCAGCGACCTTAGGGGCCAACGCTGCGATGCGTGTTCCGTAAATGCCACTGGCACGCTGTTTCGTTACAGCAGACACAGCCCCATCGGCATTGGCCGGCAGGAGGGAGGCGGAAGAGAGAAAGGCAATCGAAGTGCAAGAGGAAGTAAATATCTTCAATGCTGCTCGACGGTCAACAACAGCATGTAGTTTGCTGGTGGGGGCTGTTGTGGTAGGCTGTGTGTGTAAACGTGAAGTGTGTAAAGTGTTGGTAGTTAGTAGTGGGGAGTGGAGGAGAGAAGTGTTAAATGTTAATTTTAGGATATTCTGGAGAGTTTGCGATGTAGATTGTTCACTCACGGATAAGTTGAATGCCACAGTGGCTGTAACGAAAAAGAGTGACAACAATTGCATTGTGAAGAAACACAAACACTTGAATTAGCGTGATTAGTATTTGTTTTAGCTAATCTGTTCCTCACATCCTCACTTCCTCATATCATTTTCTTCAGCTTCCCAGCTCCCCTTCTTATTATTATAAACAGTAAAGGTTAGTTTTTCGGTGTTGACAGACACCACAGCCTCCACAATAAGTATTTGGTGGCTATCCGAATACGATTGCTTGAATCGATCGTAAAAGATTTGGGTATATTGAACTTGGTCAACCCCAAGCCACACACCAAGGCAAATTCACCATAAACCACACTAACCCTGGTTTACAACCTACAGCTCAGCTAGAAACAACATGAAGATCTCGATCCTTCTCCTCACCCTGACCCTGACAACAAATGCATTTACTGCTCCATTGATGGCCACCCGTGCAATTGGGAAGTCTGCAGTTGCGACGAGGCCAGTGGGCGGAAAGAAGAAGGTGAGTAATGTGTTGGATAGGTCTACTATTCTATTCAATTCCATTCCATTCCAGTTTAAAAGCCTCACCTTTCATTCTATCTTCATTTCATTATTCACAACAGGTTTCGGTTGCGGTTGCCCCTAAGGCCAAGGCCAAGGCCAAGGCGGTTGTGGCAAAGGCACCGGTGGCTGTGAAGGCGAGACCTGTTTTCGGTTTCCCCAAGGCCGCTGCCAAGCCTGCCGCTGCTCCCAAACCTGTGGTGAAGAAGTTTGTGGCCAAGGCCATGCCCATCGCCAAGGCCAAGATTGTGGCCAAGCCCAAGGTTTTGGCCAGGCCCATTGCCAAGGCTGCGGTCAAGCCCAAGCCCGTTGTGCGCAAGCCCGTTGTGCGCAAGGCCAAGGTCGTGTCAGCAGCCGCCAAGGCTCGCAAGGCCCCACCCGCGTCCAAGGGCATGCCCTCCTTTGACACCTCTGTTTTCTCGAAAGTTCAGTTCAAGGGAATCTCCGGCAGCGGAATCTTCCCCCGTACTTCCCCATTGGCCCAGCCCGATTTCTCCGACCCCAAGAAGAACATCAAGAGGGACCCGGCCATGTACAAGGCGGCCGCCCAGGAGAGGATGAGGAAGCTCAACAACAAGGCGGCTAGCGCATACGACGACGGGCTTTCTGAGATTGAGCGCACCCAGAAGAAGGGAAAGTTGAGCAGTTTTTTGACCGGCTCGGCCAAGAGTCAGATTGATAAGAGTGCAATCATCGGAGAGATCGAGGCGCCGAGCTTCGGAGGCTTGAGCCAGGACAGGTGAGCGGGGGGAGGGGTTGTGGAAGACGAGAAATATTTGCGAGTTGCTGCATAACTAACAAAATTTTTCATAAAAAAACAGGTTCCAGCTCCTGTTCATCAGCATTTTTGGCTTGTTTACGCTCGTTGGAAGTTTGAGCGGGGCCAACTAAATTAGCCGGTAATTAGGTGGGAATATTTGGAGAAGGGGGGAGGAAAAAATAAGGTAAAAAAAAGGCTAAAATGGAGAGAAGAGTAATATGTTTCATTCAAAAATATCATTTACTGGTCTAAATATCGTCCAAGTCGAATTGTTTAAGAGCCTTTCGAAGACCAATTATGCCTTTGCGATTGCTGATCTTATCAGCGAAACCTGCGAAGAGTGCGTTGAGGAGTGTGTGTCAGTTCAGTTATAAATTCAAAATTCATTTCATTTCGCGCGCTTCCGCTGACCTTTGTTGTGGTAGTGAAGAGCCCCGTAGTAACGCCTGTGGCGCAGCACATCGGTCCTCGTTATCATGCCGACCAGCTTGTTGCTTACTTCCTCAACGACGGGAAGATAGCCAACCTCGTTGTTGAGCAAAATCTCCTCAGCTTCCTTCATTGTAGTCAATTCATGAACGACCACAAAATGTTGTAGCATCCATCCCTTCACGGGGTTGGTGAAATCCTTCGCCGCCGCATGGGAGGAGGACGCTGCTGCTGTTTTTTTTCGGTTGTGCTTCTCCAGTTTGTTGAGAAGGCGCTGCTTCGCCATGGCAATTTCCTTAAAAGTGACTAATCCCACAACAGCATTGTTCTCATCACACACAGGCAGCGCTCGAAGACCCTCGATACGCTTGAACAGCCCCTCGACGTCTGCCTCTTTCATTCCTTGGGTGGCAAAAAGCACCGGAGATGTCATGAATTCTGACACCCGCGACTGGTGGACGAGGGACGTTGATATTATCGTGTCAACGATATTCTGCATGATGATCTTGGCCTCTGGTTCTGCGTTTTCCAATTCCATTTCCGTTTCCGTTTCCGTTTCCAGCTCCTCAACAATGTCAATGTCCAGTTTCACGCTCGCAGACGCGGCCTTGGGATGCCCTCCTCCGCCGTACTTCCCAAGCACTTCGGCCAAGTTTACGCTCTTTAAATTAACTCCAGCCTTGCAACGACCAATCAGGACCATCGTGGGGTGAGAGGACTTCCGCTTTGAAGGTGACGGTGACGACACGCAGCTCCCTTCGGCAAATTTGAGAAATTCGTCAAACGTCACTTTCCCATTCCCGTCCAAATCCATTGCACTCAACAAACTCTTTGCAGCATACTGCACCGAGCGAAGAGTTGGTTAGTTCAGTAGTGGATGCAGCCATTATGTCTGTAGCCATTTCGCGGGTGTTGATTCATCGCGAGTATTCTCGTCTTCCTCAAAGCTCGCTCGCTTCGCTCGCTCACCTCGCTGACGACAATGTTCGCCTCGTCGTTCAACGCCTTGGAGATTTCCTTCGCATTGAGGAAATTGCTCTTGTCCAAGTCGATCTTCGTAAAGGCAGCCAGGAGCTGCTCTTTGCTAGCAGTTTTGGCGGTGGTCTTGAGCAGGAGGTTTTTACTCTTGGAAGAGGAAGAGAAAGGGGAAGGAGAAGAGGAAGAAATCTTGGAGTCGTAAACCAGACCTAAAATCAAGACATCACTGCCAGACAGATCCAAAACGTCCTTCGTGACGGAGGAGAGACCGGTAATGAAGCCACTCTCGCTCCGCAACAGTACCGTTGAAATTGAAACGCCCTCGATCGTCGTCGTGTTGACGTTGTCGAGAGCAGAAGTGAGGACGTTGACCTGATCCTCGGAGAGGTCGCCACCGGCGTTGTTGTTCACGCAAAACTCGGCGATAACCATTTGACTCGCCTTGGCTGAGTCGGAGGATTTCGTCCCCTGCAAATGACACAGCGCGTCAACGTCCCTCGAAGTGGTAGAGTCAAACGTGAGACTACCCGTGTCACTGTGGATCCCGAGCGCGAACAGAGTCGCCTCTTCCTCCTTTAGAATTAGAGCGGCCTTTAGGCACATCTCAACGATTATAGTTGTGACAGATCCGACCGGCTCTATCGTGAATTGCATGTGAGGGTGGGGAATGTCAGAGACAGGTTCGCCATCCTTGTTGTTGGTGGTCGGGTGATGGTCTACTATCAGGAGGGAAGAAGAGTGAGGGACAAGGGTGGAAGCAGGCCCAATTCGAGAGAGGTGCTGAGCATCGACAAGACCGAGCTTGTTGATTGCTTTGAGTTTGAGGGGGAGATGATTTGCATTTAGCTGAGAACGTTGCTGCTTATTGAAGTTTTCCACATCTACTTCTAACGATTTGAGAGTACGAATTGGGAACAAATGGTTGTGGAGGGAGAGGTACTTCAGGACGGTGGGATGGGCAGACCGAGGGAGGCAAACAAATGTAGGTAGCGGGTCAGAAGATGCAGAAGACCAGAGCCTAGCTAACCCCACAGCTGATGCAAGGGTGTCGAAATCCGCTGTGCAGTGGGTCAAAACCACATTGAATTGGGTTGGGATTGGTGTTGGGATGGGGGGGGTCGAGGCAAAAAGCCTGAATTGATGAGAGTGTGAAGGAGGGAAAGAGAAAGAAGATACCTTCTCTATAGAGAGAGACAGGAGGAGAAACAGGAGGAAGAACATTCTATGCTGTAGCATTAAAACTTAAACACAAATCACAAATCTTCCAAAAACTTTTTCAATTTTCCACATTTAGCTGTAAGGTGCTGTGCTTATTCACTTTTTCATATTTGTTAGCTATAGCACAGGGTTAACCATAACACTGTCATTTCAGTTTCAGTTTCAACCAAATCGCAAATCTATGGCTGCTAATGAGCATCACGAGTGGCTAAAGAAGCGTGATTGGCTAGCAGTAGATGCAGCTCTGAATCACCCAGATCGGGACATAGATTTGCTTGCGAGAAAGTACAAGGAGAGAGATGAGCATGGACGACTGCCACATCATTGGCTCGCAGCGAAAGCTCAGACACACACACATGTTCTTGTCTTTGTGGGCGTGAATTCGATTTGCTACAATCTACAGGCCCTCACCACACGAGACAATAAAGGTGAAACCCCCATCGACATTGCCCGTAGGAGTGGAGCCTGTGCTGAGATCATCGGCTTGCTCTCCCTCACTCTCGAGGAAGCTCTTTCGTTGGGTGGTGATGAGATGTACCGCTTGTACGCACCAGTGGTTTATTGGTGGATTGAGATGTTTGGGTGGATCAAATCACGATCGTATTTAGACTGCCACAAGTTCATCAATGAGCACGACGACGAGTTGGTGCGTGAAGTGATAAAATACAGGAATTCTAATCTTCTTCTACTTGTTGCTCAGCAGAGCAAGGTATACAGCGACTCCCTCGTGTTTCTTGCTCTTCGAATGATTCATCGACACCCACTTTCCCTCGTCGCTAAAAGTTCCGATGGCTACACGATGCTCGAGTTTGCCGAGTCTTCCCAATTCAATGCGTGCAGAGAGATCAAAAACATCCTCCGCCTCACCCCCGCCCACATCTCCTCCACCCCCTTCCCCACCCTCCTCCGACAACACCTCCCCAAACAGTTTGTCGACGAGGAGGTCTTCGGCGTCTATAACACCGCTTGCACGTTCATCAAGCACATGAAGTACGACAAGGC
>Ga0302114_10001510_pt1 | contig 15293 bp, 12 predicted proteins | sample AG5_Surface_MG_FD_203107 | JGI IMG/M metagenome (GOLD analysis project Ga0302114, IMG submission 203107) | Marine microbial communities from Western Arctic Ocean, Canada - AG5_Surface | ecosystem: Environmental > Aquatic > Marine > Oceanic | place: Canada: Western Arctic Ocean | collected...
CGCGTTTTGCGTCCCGCAAAGACCGAATCCCTTTTCCGCGACGCGCGGAGGGTGTGTCGGAGTGTTAAGACCGGGAAACGCGTTCGCGGTCCGACGCCTTCGGCAAGTCGCTAACCCTAAGAAGGTCGCGCCTTGTCAAAAGGCCTGTAATGCGCTCCCTGCTTGCACAGAGGCGACCTTCGCAGTGGTCGGCGGCGTGGATGGGAAAACCAAGACACTGCGCGTGTTCGAAGCGGCGGAATGGCGGTGCGCTTTTTGCGAATACATTTATACGCGCTTTGCGCGCCATTTTGTTGGAACCAGCTTTTTGGGTCCTCGTTACAATCAAAGGGAGGTAACCGACATCCCCCTCTAATAACTCGCTCGCTAAGTCAACATAATCAATTGAGCACCTCGTCGCACCGCCTTCTATGCCCCGCGAACTCGTACCCGATGTCCGCCACGCTCGTGGGTACACCGCGGTACGTATTCGCGGCTTTCACGAATTGACGCTCCTCTGGCAAGTTGCCACTCGCCGCGTACTTGCCGTCGTCCATGTGATGCACCATCATCTCCCCGAACGTGTCCAGTGGGATCACCGCGGTTGTGAACCCTTGGAACCAGAAGCTGGCGTACCACTCGCGGACCAGGCCGCCGGGGTACCAGTCGACGCCGTACGGAACGTGTTTGGCCCAGTACGACTCGATCCACGGGTCAGTGGACGGGTCCTGTGAACAAAACATGCCGTCAGTACAATTGCCCATACGAAGATTACCAAAAATAACCAAAAATAACCAAAAATAACCAAAAATAACCAAAAATAACCAAAAATAACCAAAAATAACCAAAAATAAACGCACCTCCAGCCGCAACATCGCGATTCCCTTCTCCAGTTTGTCCACGTACGTCCTGTACCGTTGCACGGGTAGGAAAAACATCGCCGCGTACGGGTTCCGCGGCACGACGTACCGCTGACCTCCGTGCCACTCCACTTTTTTCACCTGCGGCGGGTTACAGTAGTTTTCGTCCACCACCACTCGATGAAACACCCCCGACGTGTCCACCAGGTCCTCGTACCGCACCAGCATCGGGTGCAAGTCATCCCGCCCCGTGCGGTCCAAATGCCTGTGCTCGCGGCACAGCGCCTCCATGTTACTCGACGTGACGTTGATGTCGTTCTCGCTGACTAGGTAGTGCGTGTAGTCGTCGGTGTGTAAGTGCGGCTTAGCGCTGGTCCGGCACAATCCGGCGAAGTCGTGCCCGAGTGAATCATCCCCGACTCTCACCCGCACTTTAATGCCGGGCCACTGTGTTCGAAACGTGGCGTACTTTTTGTCCGACACCCACACCTCCACGTCCACGTCCATCCCGAACCGGTCGTGCGCGTCCTTGTAGTTTGCGATGAGTGTGTTGATCGCCCTTGGGTCCTTGTCGCCGTAGGACGCCACACACGCGAGCATCTGTGACCAAAAACAAAAACAGATTTAGTATGGGCAAACAGTTAGAGAACAAAAAACGCTCACCTTGTGCTCTGGTCCTAGGCATCTGCTGCGGTCGCGGCCGAGTCCGAGGGTGGCGATCTCCTCGCTCCATTCCGCCTCTTTCGCGGCGCGATGTACGGCGAACGCGTCGGGGAGCATGTCTTCCGACGGTTCTCCCGGTGCGGGCCGCCCGTTCGCGCGGTCTCGTTCCGTCTGTCGCAGCGTGATGCGTTCCTGCCATCGTTTCTGTCGCTCCGCGCGTTCCTCCAGTTGCGCGAGCCATTGCCCGCTGCCGTCCATCATCCCCGCGTCTCTCTCTCCGAACGCGTCGGTCCCCGGCAGCTCGTGTCTATGGTGGTGGTGGTGGTGGTGGTGGTGGTGACCGTGGCGGCGGGCGGCGCCCAGGTTGGCGAGCGTGTCCGCCGCGCGCGTCGAGTTCCCGAGCCTGCTGTCCGCGAACATCGATGTCGATGATGCGCTCGATGACCCGCCGACGTTCCTCACCGCGTCCGCCCACTGCGACGGCGTGGTCGCCACGAGCGCCACGAGCACCAGCACGAGCGCGATGCCGCTCACGGTGGACGCCAGGAAGTCTCCGAGCCGCCGGACGCGAGCCGTGCGCGGGGTCGCCACCTCCGACAGCAGCGGCGCGGCCTCATCCATCGGAACCTGCGATGTGGCGTGCCCTCCGAGGAGACTGCGGCATGGGCCGCGTCCCGCGCTGAGCGCGGTCCCAGGGGTCGACGGGACGCTCGCCGACGCCATCTTCACGTTCGATCCGTCCACGAAGGGGCTTCGGGGGATGAACGCTGGGTGCAGCCGCGGCCCAGGTGCGCGGCGCCGCGCGATGTGCCCCGCCGCGCGGCGGATGGGTTCGAGTAACACCCGATCGGCTCGTAGCGCGTTTCGCCAAACAGTTTGGGAAAGATTTTGATTTGCTCGAATCAGCTGTTCGGCGCCCACTCACTCCCCGGGGCGCGCGATGGCACCTCGGAAGAGGAAGAGGGGAGCGAGCGAGCCGGATGTCGTGACTCGACTGCGACGCGGTAGCGTCTCCATCCTCGACGCCGTCGTCACGGAGCTGCCGGACGTGTTCTACGGCGAGATCTTGAACAAGCTCGACTTGAATGAAACGCTGGACTTGGCGCAGGTGAGCAAGGCGTACAACGACACGGTTTGGAGCGTGGGGGGAGTGCGGTCGTTGGAGCCGAAGATCGACGCCCACTTACATCGGCTTGACCGGGAGTATCCGAATGAGCCCGCATGCTGGCACCCCCGTGATCCGATGTGGTGGGCGGCATGTCAGGGCCACGTGCCCTTGGCCAGGGCTCTCCTGGAGTCTGGGTATGACGTGAAATCGGACGAGAGTAATGTTTTGGGGACAGCCTGCGATGCAGGATGGCCGGCGGTGGTAAAGATACTGATAGAGGCGGGGGCTGATGTCAACGTGGTGGATGGAACTTGCACGGCGCATGGAACTGGCACGGCTCTTAGCAACGCGGCTTATAAGGGCTTCACGGTGATCGTTGCGATGCTGCTCAAGGCGGGCGCAGACGTGAACCTCGGCTACCCCCTCCATGCTTCCCTCGCGTGTCCAATCCATGGAAACGAAACGTGTGTGTTCATGCTGCTCCAAGCTGGTGCAGACATCGACAAGGTCGACGATCGAGGTCGCACACCGATGCAAATTGTCGTGGGGCACGAAGAGAAAATGAAACGCTCGTGGGAAAGTCTCATGGAAAAGAAGAACGTGGACCCGGAGTTTAAAGCTTTCATGGCCACGCGCCTGGATTTCATGCCGAATTATTACGGCGTCGGCATTGATTGCCCTCTTAAAGACTACTACTACAAATACTCGAGATACAAGGAGTTGCTGCAACACTCGGAAGCCTTGCGCCGCGCCGAGACGTCGGCGAAGTGATTTGTATGCAAAAGTCGTAGACAAGGCACCAACATAGATTCGCTTTCAAATTCACTCGTCAAGACTACCACATGGACCGAACCGCCCCGACCTTCTCGTACATCGCCTCCGACGACGCGCACACGAACCCTTTACCGTCGTGATCGTCATCCCCGGCCGCCTTCAGCTCCATCATCACCCGGACGCGATTGGGCGCTTTGTCGTCGCGAACCTCGATGGCTTTCGTGGTCACCTCGATCTCCGTCCCGGGCGGCAGCCTGTCGTGTATCTGCATGCTGTATGACCGTGGCATCACCAACGGCGGCCGCGGGAGCACCGCGCGGTCCATCAGCGCGATCGCCGCCTGCCAGCTCCCGTGGCAGATCATCAGCGAGTCCATCACTCCGGTGGACACGATGCCGGGAAGGCCTTGGTACGCCTCGGTGACCGTCACGACGCTTCGGAGGGCGCTCGGGGACGCGTCCGCCCACCGCGGGTCGTTCTCCTCGACCCTGAAAGACTTGAGCCCCAAGCCGGACTCGTGCGCGTTGCCGCAGACGAAGCACTGCGAGTGTTCGTCGTAGGACGCCTGGATGGAGAGCATCGGTTTGCCGTCGACTATGGGGATGCCCGCGAGCGCCGCGGGATGTTTCGGGGAGTTGCACGGGTTGACATCGTGTCCCTCGTGGACGAGCCGCGCCCATTCCGAGCGCGACCGGAACGCGACCGGCGCGTTGTGGAAGAGACGCGTCTTGGTCGGCGCGACGGAAGATGAGGAGGATTCTTCGCGGGAAGTCGACGCGGCGGGCGTCGGTGACGCGCAGCCGCAGACGCATCGGACGCCGTGGCCGCCGCGCGTGAGCGCGGAGGTGGCGCGCGCGACGTCGATCTCACGCGCGGCGACCGCGTCGGATCGCGCGAAGGCCTCGCGGGCCACGCGCCGAGCGACCGCCCTCCACATGATGACGCCGTTGCTTTACAGGTCAGCGGGAAAGAACTTTTTCAAGTTTGTCACGTCCGTCCCGAGGCTCGACGTGCCACCGGTGGAAGATCCAACCGTTCCGAACGAAACCGAGTCGTCCACGAAGCACGATGCGCCTGTGACGATCCTCCAAAAGGGTTTCGTCGCCGTCTCTGTGCCGTACAGCAGTGCTTTGAACGGCCGATCGCGGGAAAATATCTTGGAAACTGGCGCTGATTTTTTCAGAACCTTCCAAGAGCCAGGCAGCCCGAGAAGCGCGAAGTCACTTGTGCCATGCCCGGGGCCCCTGCGTTCCTCGTGGGCGTCGGAGCCGGGTTTTCGGCCGCGGCGATCGCCAGGGTGGTGGCGGATGCCGAGTTGAACCCTAAGGGATCCAAAAAGTCGAAGGGAGCGAAGGCGGGCGATGCCAAGCGTCAGAGGAAAGGGCCGCTCATGGTGAAGCCCAAGCCGTTCGTGCGGAAGGAGTACCCGGCTGATGACCCTTGCGCGGAGTGCTGCGGGTCAGGGCGGGTGGACTGCTCCGAGTGCAAAGGACGGGGCCGGACCAACCTCACGGAGCTCGTCATGCTGCCGATGGACACGTGGCCGGAGTGGTGCCAGTACTGCAGGGGGAGTGGGCTCATATACTGCTCACGGTGCTCGGGGCTGGGAAAGCACCGAGCCAAGATCGGCTTCGACCTCGAGGACTGAAGGGACGAGCACGACGAAAGGTGGACGCGGACGAATCAAGGTAGACGCAGACGGTGACGATACGCATCGTATAATATGATAATAGCGCGTATCACAACTAACATCACGACGCCGCCGCGGGATGAAGCCGCCGTTCGCGCAGCCTCGCCGCCGCCGCCCTCAAACTCTTGCTGACCTGTCCCACCGTCTCCCTCGCCTCCACCAATTCGTCCACGTCGGACGGCTGGCTGATCCGCGCGAGCACCCCCGCGGTTCGCCGCATCCCAGCCGCCCGCAGCTGCGTCTCGGACCAACGCACGCCGAGCGGGTACCGATCGGATCGAGCCGTGGTCGGAGCGTTGAGATCGGCGACTCTCTTCGCCAAACTTCCTTCATCCGACGTCATCCCGTTCCCGTTCGGATTACTGACTTCCGTTGACATGTTGGCGCTGGCCTCGAGCTCGGCGAGCCGCGTGGTGACGCTCTTGTGCAACGCCCTTACGATGGACCGATCCCCGCTCGTCTCCGCGAACGCGTCGCCGCCGAACATCAACACCCGCTCCACGTCCCGCGAGTTCATCGCGAACAGCCGAGTCGGTCCGTCGGGGCCGCACTCGATCCGCGCGGGGGTCCGCGCGGGAAGGTCGATCCCGGGCCCGTTGGGAAGCGACGCGCGCGTGCGTATCCCCGCGAGCGCGTCCACGACGCAGGCCACCTCACCGATGACGTCGCCGGGGTGAGCCACGTACGCGTGACTCTGAATGCCAAACGGATTATTCGTCGCGACGCGAGGGGAAATCGTCACGGCGCCCTCGGCGACTATGTACATGTCCACGCCTGTGTGCGCCTCGGTTTCATCGCCGTCCTTTCGGGATGGCATATCCTCCTCGGGATGGTCGACAAGTGACTCGCCCGGGATGCACGTGCGAATGCGCGCGAACGTCGCGAGGACATCCGCGAGTTTGCCGTCGCCGCCCAACGCCGTCTTTAGCGAAGGGACGTCCAGTAACAACTCCTTGGCCAAGCCGACTTCCTCGTCGCCGTCCACCTTTCGCGACGTCGGCGTCGCGAAGGACGCGTGCGCGGCGGTGTACGCGCGCATCGCGGCGCCGAGCTCGTCGACGTCCGCTAGAAGCTCCCTGACCGACTCGTTGGATGCCACGTCGGACGCGGCTCTCATGGCGTCGGCGACCATCGCGGCGCCCACGTTTTTCGTAGCCATCTCCGCTGCGTCCTCCCTGGCGCGCACCAGTTCCCGCTGCGTCTCCACCAGCTCTAGCCTGAGGGACGCGCACGTCGCGTCCTGTTCCTTGGACGACGGCGTGTACGCGCTCATGCGATCGAGCGACGCCTCGGCGGCTCGTCGGAGCGTCTGGGTCGATCGTTCTCGTTCCCGCTCCACCGCGGATGCCACGGCGGCTTCGAGTTCATCTTTCCTTCGTTGGACCGCCTCTTCGCCGACGCCCTGCGCGAGCTGGGCGTCGCGCTCGGCGGTCTGTCGTCGCTGACGCTCGATGTCCAGCCGGTGCGCCATGGCCTCGAGCCGCTTCTCGAGCTCGGCGTGCGAGTTCTCGGCGGCGAGCTCCGCGGCTAGCGATGCCGCCTTTTGGATCTCCGCCTCGACGCGACCCTCCGCGGTGCGCTCGCGCCATCGAAGCGCGACGTTCTCGCGCTCCAGCTCCTGAATGCGCTCGCGCATGATGTCCACCAGAGTGGCGTCCTGGAACTCCTCGGCGACGTCGTCGTTGGAACCCGCGTCGGATTCAACCTCCAATTCCGCCGGCCTCCCATCTCTCGTTCCAACTCCGAGCATCGCATACACGGGTTTCGTGATGGCCTCATCTAATTCCTCTTCGGTGAAGTTGGGCGGGATGGCCCCATCCTCGCGCGAATCTCCGCCGCAAGACGAGCCCTCCGCCGGTCGCCAGTTCTTCAGCCGCGCCGTGAGGCTCTCGACCTCCTCCGGGAAGAGCATCAGATTGTGAAATTGTGCAAGTCCTCGAGAGCCAAATCCACTCGCGCCAAAATGACGAGAGAGTCCCTTGCGACGGACGAAAAGCGAAAGGTCGCGCGCCACTTCGCCGCCGCGCGAACCGCCGCGCAGTTCGTATAACCCAAATAAACAATCATGGTGCGTGTCTTTACGCACACATCGATCCAATCCGATCGACCCCGCTCGCCCCTTTCGCGCGTGCGATCGCCCGCGAGGCGCGATCTCGCGCCCCGATCCCGGATAGCCTTTTCCGCAAGGGTAATGTCCGCGGATTATTCCTGACGGAGTTATTCCTTCCCCCCTCCCGGCGATGCGTAGGCCGACTTTGTCGACAAGCAGTTCACCAAGGACGAGGTCGCCGAGAAGGTCCTCGAGCAGTACGACGATGAGACCACCCGCGTCTTCTACAAGTGCGTCATGGGCGGCGGCGGCCACGACATCCATTTCGGCATCTACAAATCCCCCACCGACGGCGTCAAGGAGAGCTCCGACTACACCACCGAGTGGATGATGACCCAGATGGAGTGGGCCAAGCCCATCGACGCCAACTGCCACGTCCTCGATCTCGGATCAGGCCACGGCGGCGGCTCACACGCCATGGCCAAGCGCTGGGGCTGCAAGGTCACCGGCTACAACCTCGGCCCGGGCCAAAACGCTCTGAACATGGAACGTTGCGCCGAGATCGGCGTCGACCACCTCGTGGACGCCAAGGTTGGCAACATCAACGACCCGCTCCCGGCGGAGTGGACCGGTAAGTTCGACGCCGTGTGGTCCTGCGAGGTGCTCTGCCACGCGGGCGACAAGGTGGCGCTCTTCAAGGAGCTCATGCGATGCCTAAAGCCCGGCGGCGTCTTCGTCTTTTCCGACATCATGGGCGCGGACGGCGCCGACGAGAAGGCGCTCAAGGCGTTCACCGATCGCAACGCCACGACGTTCATGGGCAGGCCTTCCATGTACATCGACTTCGTCAAGGAGTCGGGTTTCAAGTACGTCACGTGGTGGGACGGGAGCCACCACCTCGAGCGGTACTTCCGCGACATGCTCCACCAGATCAACACCAACCGAAAGGAGATGAACGCCGCGGGAGTCAGCGACGGGTACCTCGATAACTGGGTGAGCTCGCTGACCGACCGCGCGAACGTGCAGAAGGAGAAGGGGGTGTTCGCGTGGGGTGTCTTCGTGGCGCGCAAGCCCGAGGTGGGCGAACTCGCGTAAAGGGTCAGTCGCCCCGTGAATTCGTTTCATTATTTCTTCGCCACTCGCGAGCGGGGGCTGCTGTGCGGCCCCCCAGGGCGAGTGAAAGTACATTCTTTACCCACTTGTAATGTGTCGACGTATTGCCTAAGTAATTGTTGATGTCTACACCGCGCGAACGTCGACGTTTTATCGTTAATAATGTACGAATTTAAAAGGCCAGCCTCGGGTTCCGAGGGGTGCGGCGTCGGGCGTCTATGCTACAAGACAATCGCGCGGCGGTGTCGCTCACGCGCGTTAATTCGCGCCTCTCGCCGTCCATATGTGTCCCTCTCGCCCTTCGAAGGGTGACCTCGTTTTGTGATGTAAACAGGTGTTGCGGAAAGAATATTAGTTTTCGTCGTCGGTGTTGTACTTTTGCTTTGCGGCGTTTGCTTTTTACACCTCGCCCGGGAGCATGGTGTCAGCCTCGGCACCCATGAGCTCGCACGCGCCGCCCAGCTTACCGGTGAGGTGGGACACGCATTCCGCCTCCTTGGTGAGCTCGTCCTCGCTCTTCTTGATGCGCTCGCGGAGCCAATCGTTGATCTCCAGGCCCTCCACGATCTCGTAGGACCCGTCGCCGGTGGACCTGCACGGCATGGAGAAGACGATGCCCTCCTCGATGCCGTACGGGTTCCCGTCGGTGCACACAGCGCTGGAGAACCAGTCACCCTCCGGGGTCGGGGTCACGAGGCTCTTGATCGCGTCCGCGATGGACACCGCGGTGGACGCCGCGGACGAGCGGCCCCACTTCTTGATGAGCAAGCCGCCGCGGGTCTGAATCGCGGGGGTGAAATCAGCCTCGAGCCACTCGGAGTCGTCGATGACTTCCATCGCCTTCTCGCCTCCGATCTGCGCGTTGACGAAATCGGGCACCTGCGTGGTGGAGTGGTTACCCCAGATGGTGACGTTGGTGACGGTCTCGTAGAAGACACCAGCCTTGAGCGCGAGCTGGCACTTGGCGCGGTTCTCGTCCAGGCGGGTCAGCGCGTGAAAGTTTTTGCGATCCAGGTTCGGCGCGTTCTCCATGCAGATCAAAGCGTTGGTGTTGCACGGGTTGCCCACCACGCACACCTTGCACGTGGGCTTGGCCACCTCGTTGAGCGCCTTGCCCTGGCCCACGAAGATGGCGCCGTTCATCTCCAGAAGGTCCGCGCGTTCCATTCCCGGCCCGCGGGGCTTGGCTCCGATGAGCAAAGCCCAGTCGGCGTCAACGAAGACGTCCATGGGGTCGATGCCGATGGACACCTCGCGGAGAAGCGGGAAGAGGGAGTCCTCGAGCTCCATGGCGACGCCCTCGAGGGCCTCGCGCGAGTTCTCGGAGCCCAGGAGCCTGAGCGCGACGGGCTGGTCCTGTCCGTACACCTCGCCGCTGGCGATCTTGAAGAGCAGGTGGTTGCTGATCTGTCCCGCGGCGCCGGAGACGGCGACGATCACGGGCTCGTTCCAGTCCGCGGACTTGGTGGCGTCATCCTTGGAGATGTCGTACTCCAGCTTGAAGACGCCGAGGGGCGCATCGGTGGCGGTCGCGGCGACGCGAAGGGAGTCGGATCGCCCGGAGTACTTGACCGCGGACTTGACCCGGAGCGGGGTTCCGCGAACGGCGGGGACGGCGCCGACGCGGCCTGTGGGTCGGGGGTCGGGGCGGGTTCGTACTTCGGTCAGTCGCGGCGTCCGGGGGACAAACGCGGTGGTGGAACGGGTGGGCACCCTCATCGGAACGCGAGTGGCGCGCCAATCCTCGCGTCCATCGCGCGACTCTGGGTTTTTTATTGGCCAAGGGTCCAACCGGGAGACGGGCGAAACACCCGCGCGGATCGCGACGAGCGACGCCGCGACGCGGCCGTGTTCGGCGCTCGATCGCGTGGCATCGACGTACGATGCGATCTGGCGGCGTCAGTGGCCTCGCCACGGACGCCTTCGGCGCGAACGCGGCGGGTTCAACCGAAGGGACGCCCGAAGGACGCAGATTGCGGTGCGGGACGAAGAGAGGATTTCCGACGAGCGCGGGAACGGTGCCGACGGGCGCGGGGGCGGGGGGACGTCGGGTGACTCACCGGCGGCGCGAGCGTTCGCGACGCGGGGCGCGGTGGCGCCGATTTTACCGGCAAAGGAGACGGTTAGGGCGGCCATCTTGACCTTACGTGTGTGTGTGCTGAAGTGGATGACTGCAGGCGGCAGAGTCCAGTTGGCGGCCACTGGACTCTTCACGTTGATAGGCTCAGCGAATCTTGGAGAGGCGGGGCGGCCAGATGACAAACGGGCCTTTATTTCTGGCACAGCAGTGTATTGTTTGCAGTTATACAAAGCGTCGAAATGTCGAAATAAACAAAGCCCTTTTCCCAAACTCTCCCCTTTGAGCTGTATTAAAAATATCCAAGTCGCGTTGGATCTGACTGTTTGCCGCATGCGATTCCAACATTTTCTCATCCAGTGCTAGGGCAGCTCTCCAACGATTGATTCTTCACTTGAGCGGGACGCACTACTGTCGCACGTACGTTTCGATGGCGTCGCTCGGTCAGTACCTCGACGCCGCGGCACACGCGCTGAGCGCCAAGGACGGCGCCACCCTCGCGCTTCTCTTCGACGTCGACTCGGTCCACGCGCTCGGCGCGGTTCGGTCCGCGCTCGGCGATCGAGGCATGAACGTCGGGGAACTGTGCGAACAAAAGGTGGGGGCGTTCGCGCCTTGGGACGAGATATTCGCGTCGCACTGCCAGTGCCTCGGCGCGAACGCGGAGGGCCGGCACGACGACGCGTTCGTGTCCATGCAGGCGACGATCGCGTCGTTCGTGAAGGATTTCAGAGCGCAGGACACCGCGTGGTCGCTGGATGCGCTCATGAACTTAGTTCGCGGCGCGGTGGCGCTCGCGACGCGCGCGGACGACGAGGCGGATCGCGCGGGGCGCTCGCGCAAGGACAGCAGGCTCGGGGACGCCGGTGCCGCGCTCATGCTCGTCTACCGCAACACCGCCAACACGTCCGTCTGGGAGAAGAAGTCGCAGTGCCTCTTCCTGGTCATCTCCCTCTTCAAAATCTACTTCAAGCTCAACACGCTGCACCTGTGCAAAAACCTGATCAACGCCGTGAACCTGCCCACATTTCCCGCGTTCGACACGTTCCCGATAGCGCAGAGGGTCACCTACGCCTTCTACGTCGGCCGGCTCGCGGTGTTCGACGATAACTTCAGCGTCGCGGAGCAACATCTGGAGTACGCGTTTCGGCACTGCAAACGCGACTCGAGTAAAAACAAGACGCTCATCCTCCGGTACCTGCTTCCGGTCAAGCTGCTCATGGGGAAGATGCCCACGGCCGCGTTGTTAGGAAAGTACGGCCTGGACGAGTACGCGGATGTCGTGAACGCGATGAAGAGCGGTAACGTGCGCATGCTGAACGACGCGTTGAAGACGCATCAGATCTCGTTTATCCGGCAGGGTACTTTTCTGGTGCTGGAGAAGCTGCGGAACATCGTGCTGCGGACGCTGTTCCAGAAGGTTCACGCGTTCAGCGCGGAGAAGAACCCGGCGAAGGGGAACCAGGTGAACCTGCACATGTTCCTAGCCGCGTTGAAGTGGTGCGGGTGCGACATGGACATCGACGAGGTGGAGATGATCGTCGCGAACTTGATCTTCAAAAAGTTTGTCAAGGGGTACATCTCGCACAAGTCGAGGGTGGTGGTGCTGGCAAAGACGGGGGCGTTCCCGGCGATATCCTACGACGACGACCAGCCACCGATCACCCACCTCCAGAACTGATGATAGGTACACTTCTCGTAACATATTAGCAACGACGTCATTAAATAAAGGACATAAACTTTTAGCTCACTGATCCCCGAAGAATCCGCCGCCGTTCTTGAGACCGATCTGATCGTAAAACTTCTTGTACTGATCGTCCCGAGCCGCCCGGTCGTCCGTGTCCGACGCATAGAAGATGTTCACCTCGTCGGTCCAGTTCGCCTCTACGGACGCATCGGACGCATCGGCAGAGCCGTCGAAAGAGTCAGAGTCAGAATCTTGGGAATCAAAGTCAGCCGTACACTCCGCCGCGTCGGGACCCTCGGCGCACGCGAACTTATCCGAATCGAACGCATCCTCCAGGTCGTAGTGCTCGTTGAACCCCACGGCGTCGTACAGGTCGTCGAACGGTAACAGCAAACCCGCGCCGCTCTCCATAGGCTTGTTACCCTGGACAGCCGTCGGGTGATCGCCGGCGCCCATCGCGCTCAGCGTTCGTTCCACCCCGCCCGCCGACGCGCTCAGCAACGTCAGCCCGAACAACGCGACGTCGTACCCGAGCTCCGCGCATCTCTCGGGCGAATACATCGCACGCCCGGGTTTCTCCACCTGCGCCAAGATCGTGCGCGTTCCCTCCATCGCCGCGTTTAACGCCTCCATCTCCGCGACCCCCGCGGGTCCCTGTAAACAAAACACGATGTCACACTAATTGCCCATACAAGCATTAGAATAAACTTACCTCCATCCAAACCGCATCCGCGCCGAGCGTTCGAAACTCGAAGCACCGTAGAATAGCCTCCTTGAAGTTGTCGCCCGACATCTCCGGGTTCGTCGCGAGCCGCGAGTCGGTCCGCGCGATGACCAAGATGTCGCCCCCGTGCGCTCTGATCTCATCCCTCGCGCTTAGCGCCGCGGCTAATCGAGCCATCGCGTCTCGTCTCGGAACGACTCGCATGCCTTTGCCGTAGGCGCATCGCTTGGGAAACACCTGGTCCTCGATGGACACCGCCGCGAATCCCGCGGCGTGGTACTCGAACACGGTGCGCCTGACGTTGGCGACGCCGCCGAAGCCGGTATCGCCGTCGCCGACGACGGGCATGTCCCCGGCCGCGCGGCAGATCGATCGACCCGCGTCGACCATGTCGCCGAGGGTGGCGAGTCCCACGTCGGGATCGCCGAGCCTGGACGCGGCGACGCCGTAGCCGGACATGAACGCGGTCTCGAACATGCCGCTGCGGGCGACGAGCTTGGCGGTCAGCGCGTCGTGCACCCCCGGCATCGACACGCACCCCGGCGCATCAAGAATCTCTCGGAGTTTCCTCGCCGCGGAGCTGCCGTCGTGCGAGTACGCCTTCACCGTCACCGGGTGGCGAAGTGGACGCGTGCCGCGACCTGATGGCTGGCGGTGGCGCCCGCGGGGTACCGCGACGCCACGCGCGAACCCGAGATGAGACAGAGATGACATCTGGGGTTCGCGCGACCGAGTATGTGTATGGCCTGGGTAAAATTTTCCACGTCAGCCCCCGAGACGTCTTCATCTGATGAGGTCATCCGCCGCCCAGTGTCGATCAGGCGCGCCGACACCCATCACGATGTTGTCGCTCAGGGACCTGGGCGCCGCGATCGTCACGGCCGCTGGATGCGGAGCGTGGTGGGGCGTGGGTAAATTCAGCGCGTGGCTCTCCGCGTCCACACCCGCGTCCCTCGCGGGCGTGACCCTGGCGCGCTGGCAGTGGGTGAACGTGGCCGCGTTCGCCGTGAACGTGGTCTCGGTCGCGATCCCGGGGCGGATCGACGACGAGATGGCGACGCAGATGAAGAAGGAGGCCAAGATACGCAAGTCCCCGAGGTCTGTCGCATCGGGGGTACCGAAAGACAGCATCTACCGCTCGCTCGTCACCCCCGCCGGCTGGGCCTTCCTCATCTGGCCTGTGATTTACCTAGCAGAGTCCGTGTTCACCGCGGCGCAGGCGTCTTCATCGCTGGACAAAATCTCCGCCGCCGCCTACGCGTCCGCCGCGCCGTGGTGGACGCTCTCGTGCACACTCCAGGCGCTCTGGTGCGTCGCCTTCAGGGACTGGGCCAAGGCGCCGGGACACTTCTGGATAAGCGGATCGCTCGTCGTCGCGGAATCCGTGTCGCTCGGGCGAGCGGTGGCCGCGATGGACGCCGCGAAGGTGGCCTTCCCGTCCGCGGCGTACCTGTGCGGCCGGCTCCCGCTGGCGCTTCACCACGGGTGGATCACCGCGGCGGCGGTGGTCAACGTCAACTCCTGGATCGCGGTGAGCGAGAACTACCCGAGCAGGATGAGCAACGCGGAGTTTCAGGCGCGATCCGCGTTTATATCGCACGCGGCGGCGGCGTTTGTCGGATGCCGCGTCTCGTGGAGCTCAAGGGACGGCACGTTCGCGGCGGTCATCGCGTGGGCGCTGTACGCCATCGCGGCGGACGGCGGTTGGAGGAAGAGGAACATCGTGGAACGGTTCGGGGAGAAGCCGCTGCGGGACATTGCCGACAACGCTTTGTTTTACGCTCGGGCGATGGCGACGCTCTGCGTGTGCCTGGCGGTCAAGCCGACGGTGGACCCCTATTTGCCCGATGCGATGGCGTTGTTTAATAGGTGATTAATACGGTATTGTTACAACAGTCAACTGAGCTGACGCGATACGTCTCACCAAACCCCTTTCTTCCGCGTCCTCTTGTACGTCGTCTTGACCATCCCTTTCCCAATCGTCTCCGTCGATGAGACGCTCCACTGGTAGTCCTTCTTGCCTTTGGTGTCGAACCCCCACAGCGATGTCCCGCGGCCGATGGTCACCGGCACGGACGTCAGGACCATCTCATCGACGATGTCTTCCTCCAGGAGCGAGCGTATTAGCGTACCTCCGTCCACGTACACCCTCCTCGTGTGACCATTCTTCCCCATGGCTTTCAGCGCCTCGGCCGGCGATTGCGAGCTCACCGTGACTTTGGAGGCGAGTGACTCCGGGACGTCCTTCTGGCTCATCGTCCGGCTCACGACGGTCACGCGCTTCCCCTCGTACGGCCACGGGATCTTGTCTTTAATCACGAACTCCACGACCTGGTCGAACGTTTTACGGCCCATCATCACCGCGTCCACCGTGCCCATGAACGCGCTGAACCCAAAGTCGTCCATCGCTTCTTGAGGCTGGGGGAGCCAGTCCAAGGATCCATCGGGCCGGGCGATGAAGCCGTCCATGGTGACGCCGAGGTACACCACGGTCTCGGGCCGCGGGGCGGACATGTACGCCGCGGTGGCCGCCGCCAGTAAGTCGTCCGCGGACGAGAGGATCAACAG
>Ga0302114_10001511_pt1 | contig 15288 bp, 17 predicted proteins | sample AG5_Surface_MG_FD_203107 | JGI IMG/M metagenome (GOLD analysis project Ga0302114, IMG submission 203107) | Marine microbial communities from Western Arctic Ocean, Canada - AG5_Surface | ecosystem: Environmental > Aquatic > Marine > Oceanic | place: Canada: Western Arctic Ocean | collected...
TAATGCAAACGTTTTACTTGCAAGAGTTTTAAGAGAAATAGAGAAAAAGGCGTGTGCTTTACTCGTAGATTTTGACGGAGGAAATCTGAGAAACGCCATTCCTCGAGAAGCTTTTGCCACAGTAATAATGGGTAAGGCTCACTCTGATTTGCTTTTGAATTCAATTCAGTCAGTGCGCGATGAATTAGCAAGTGAATTAAGAGTAACAGATCCTAATTTCATTTTAGAATGTAAGAATATAAAATCCAATGATTTGGTTCCTAAGGTTTTGAGTTCAATTCAACAGGAGAAAATTATTGCTTCAATTGCAGGATGCCCTGTGGGTATTGTAAGAATGAGCCCCGAAGTCTCAGGACTAGTTCAAACTTCTAATAATGTTGCTAGAGTTAAAATTGGAATAGACAAAGCCGAAATACTCTGCCTGACTCGTTCATCTTCAGAATCTGAAAAAATGGATTGTGCCAATAGAATTGCTGGTAACCTTAATATGGCTGGATTTCAGACTTCCTTTTCAGGTTCTTATCCAGGTTGGGAGCCAGCACCTTCTGGTTATCTAGCCGATTTGATGAAAAATATTTATCAAGAACTGTTTGATGAAGATCCAAATGTGAATGCTTGCCATGCAGGTTTAGAATGTGGAATAATTGGAGAAAGGTGTCCAGGAATGGAGATGATTTCCTTTGGGCCTAATATAAGGGGCGCACATTCTCCAGATGAAAGAGTTGAAATCAAATCTGTTAATAAGTCATGGATTTATTTTGTTGAGGTTCTTAAGCGTTTGAAATAAAATAAAAAACTCATAATTTTACTTTTTCTATGGAAATTATAGATTTGTTTTTCGGGGTGTTAGCTTATTTTCTTATGGAAGGGGCAGCGTGGGCTGCTCATAAATATTTAATGCATGGACCTTTATGGGTTTTACATTCAGATCATCACACAAAGAACCCAGGTTTTTTTGAAAAAAATGATTTTTTCTTTTTGATATTTGCAATTCCTAGTTGGCTTTGCATCATGCTTGGGATGATATACGGTATATCTGAATCTGTTGCTTTTGGATATGGTATTGCTGGATATGGCTTGACTTATTTCTTGGTTCACGAAATTTTTATTCATCAGCGATTTAGATTTTTCAGAAATACCAGCAATCCTTATTTTAAAGCGGTTAGATTAAAGCATAAACTACATCATAAAAACCTAGATCAGCATGGAGCAGAGCATTTTGGTTTACTTTGGGTATCAAGGGAGTTAATTGCTTCTCAGCGTATAAAAAAGCGGTCATAATGAAGGGACTATATTTATTAATAGATGCTTTTGTTTTTCTCGGACCGTTAACGAGATCATTTGAGCCGAGAATTGCTTATTACAGTAAATGGAAGAGGATGTTATTGGCGACTTTTTTTACTATGATAATAATGATTCCATGGGATATTTTGTTCACACTAGAGGGATATTGGGGTTTTAATTCTGATTATTTAGTTGATATATATATTGCTAATCTTCCTATTGAAGAAGTTCTTTTTTTTATTGTTGTTCCTTTTGCGTCTTATTTTATTTATGAAGTTATGCAGCTCTTCTTCCCAATAAATTTTACACCGAAATTGATGCATAACACCATTATCCTGGTTGGAGCGTTTTTAATTTACGCAAGCATTCAACAAAAAGGTATGTATACAATTCTTGTTGGTGTTACCCTTGGTGCTGAATTGATTTTAGCCGGGCTTTGGAAAGTGAAATGGCTTAAATCTTTTTTTAGGTCATTTCTAATAATGTTGATTCCCTTTTTGCTCGTTAATGGGTTATTAACAGGCTCATTTTTGGATAATCCCATTGTTTGGTATTCTGAATCAGAAATTTTAGGATACAGAATATTCACAATTCCGGTTGAAGATGCTTTTTATTGCATGGATATGATGCTTATATACACCGCAGTAATGCAAACAAAATGGATCCCGAAGTTCTTTACTTAGATGCGGCTATAGCTGTTGTTTCAAAACCTGCTATGTTAATGGTTGAACCGGATAAATTCGGCAATCCAAATTTACAAGATTGGGCAGAAAATGAATTTGGTGGTATTACTTGGGCTGTCCATCGATTGGATCGCCCGACAAGTGGTCTTGTTGTTTTGGCTCGAAAAAAGTATTCTTGTACTCATCTGATGAGGCAATTTGAATCTAGAACGGTTAGAAAGAGGTATAAGTTGAAAAGTCATATCGAATTGCCGGAAGGGACATGGAATTGGGAAGATTTTTTAAAAAAAGACCAATTAAACTTCAAGAGCATAATTGTATCTAAAAATGAAGGTAAAAGGGCTTCTTTAAGGGGTATACGTATCGATAGTTATTCTGCGGAAGTTGAGCTATTCACGGGGCGCTATCATCAAATTAGAGCTCAGGCGAGTCATAGAGGTTATCCGATTTTAGGAGATATTTTCTATGGTGGAAAGGCATGGGATAATCAAGGTGTAGCGCTTCATGCCTGTCATTTATCTTTTAATCATCCGAAAACGAATGAAAAGTTGTTTTTTGATAGTGACACGAAGCGGTTTTAAAGTAAAATTGATCGTACTTTTACATCTTAAAATCGTTCTATGCTTACTCGACGTCATATCCGCATCAAAGTGATGCAGGCTCTATTTGCTTTTTATCAGGGCGATTCTAGAGATATAAAAAGTGGATTGTCAGATCTTAATAAAAGCATTCAAAATATTTACACATTATATCTTTATGAGTTAAAAATGTTTTGGCATTTTCATCAGTTTTTAGAAGAACGCTTGGAAATCGAAAAACAAAAGAAAATCCCCAATCCGAATAGAGAATCTAGAATTAGAGCATTGCTTGCAATGCCTTTTATGCACGCTTTATCTTCTGATAAGTCGGTATTCAATGTTTGGGATAAAAAGAAAATTAATTGGGGAGATGATATCGATATGATTCGTGGAGCTTTTTTTTCCTTTTGGGCAACTGAAATGGATAGCGATTGGTTTAATTCTTCTGAAATACCGGATGAACAAGACAGTATTCTTTGGTTTAAAAGATTTTATCGTGATGCTATTGCAAACAATGAATCTATTCAATCATATTACGAAGATCTAAGTATGCATTGGTCTGACGATTTAGATGCAGCTCAAATGATGGCTGTTCAAACTCTCCAGAATGCAAAAAGAGGTAAGCCACTATTGGTTAATTTGTTTAAGGACGATGACGATGAGGCATTTGCAGAAATGATTTTTATAAAATCTGTAACATCTCATGATGAACTAATGGGTAAAATTCGTTCGAAATCTGAAAAATGGGATTATGAAAGACTAGCACCTGTTGACAGATGTATTATTGAGCAGTCAATAATAGAGGTTCAATATGCTACTGAGGTTCCCATTAAAGTAACTATTAACGAAGCTATTGAGTTGGCAAAACAGTATTCAACAGAAAAGTCTCCTGGATTTATAAATGGTTTATTGGACTCACTTGTTCAGGATATGATTTCGGAGGGAAAAGTTAAAAAGATTGGGAGAGGACTAATTGGTTAGTACATTCGCAGTCTTCTAAATAATAATTCATGAAACATACAATTTTTATAATTCTTGCAGTAACAGTATGTATTTCTTGTTCTGATGCTTCTTCAAAAATAAAAAACGCTGAAGATAGAATGTCAATAGAAGGGGTAACGGATATTTTAAAAAATAATGAGTTACCTGTCTTTTCTTTCGAAGAGGAGGTTTGGGACTTTGGTCCTATTAAAGATGGCGATGTGGTTGATCATGATTTTGAATTTATGAATACAGGAGAGTCTCCGCTAATTATAAGTTCTGCCCAAGGAAGTTGCGGATGTACAGTTCCAAAGTATTCTAATGAGCCAATTGCACCAGGATCTAAGGGGATAATATCAGTTCAATTTAATTCTAAAGGAAAGGGTGGTAGTCAAGAGAAAACTGTCACTCTTTCGGCAAATACAGTTCCAAATACAAAGGTTTTAAAAATAAAAGCCCAAGTGGCTTTACAATAACACATATTCAATCATGACAAATTTATTTTTACAGGCAAATTCTGCAAATGGTATAAGTAGCTTTTTACCTTTAATAGCTATTGTGGCTGTAATGTATTTCTTCTTTATTCGTCCGCAAATGAAAAAGCAAAAAGAAGAAACTAAGTTTAGAAGCCAATTAGTAAAAGGAATGCGAATAGTTACTACTAGTGGAATCCATGCTAAGATTCTAGATGTGGACGAAAAAACTGTATTGGTTGAGTCTGAAAATAGTCGTCTACGACTAGAGAGAGCTGCGATAAGTAAGGATCTTACCGTCACAGTTAATCCTACTGCAAAAAAATAAGATTATATTCTCTTCATTTGCTGTTGTAGCATTTTTATTTGATCCGCTAATAATCCCTTGCTATCTAATTTTTTAGCTTCGGTCAATAATGTTTGTGCCTCTTTTTTCTTTCTTTTAGTCATAGCCATTGCAGAAAGTTGCATCTTAGCCAATGCACGGTCTTGTTTCATTCTTAGTCCTGTGGAAAGTGCCTTTCTCATCCAAGACTCACTCTTGGTGAGGTTGGTTTGAGAGTTCATTAATCCTCTTAGAAAGTAATAATAAGCTAGCTGACCTTTTATTAATGTTTTTTCTGGTTTTTTTATTCTATCCAGTTGCTTCCCGGCTTTTTCAAAATCTTGCTTTCTCACTTGCCATAGTGCCATTAATATTCTCTCATTTCTAAAATGAAATAAAATCGGTAAGAAGGAGATGAGTATTAAAAAAATACCATTTCCTATTTCCGAATCAATGAATTGCTGGATTGAAAATCCAAGAACTCCAATAGCGATAAACAATCTTAAATATTTTTGAATCATAATGTAAAATTAGCACTTGAAATGGTTACTATCTATGAGATGTTAAAAACATATTCATCTAATAATAAAACAACAACTTTAATGACATAATTTCATGAAGTTTTAAAAATCATAGAATGGCATCCAAGCTAAAAGTAAAACGCAAAATATTCGTTCTTGATACCTCTGTTATATTGTATGATCATAATGCGATAATGAATTTTGATGAACATGATGTTGCAATACCAATTCCGGTTTTAGAAGAACTAGATGAGTTCAAAAAGGGAAGCGATACAAAAAACTTTGAGGCACGAGAGTTTATTCGAATGCTTGATAAGAAAGCTGAGAATAAACAATTAACAGACTGGATCAGTCTCAATGGAGATAAGCGAGGAAAATTTCGTGTTATAATGGCAACTCCGGGTTTAGATGTTGATGCAACAGAGATATACGGTAAAGGGAAAAATGATCATAGTATTCTAAATGCCGCACTTTTTCTTCAGGAAAAGGAACCTAAAAGAACTGTTATTCTCGTAACGAAGGATATTAATTTGAGACTAAAAGCCAAGGCACTCAATCTACATTCTGAAGATTATTTGACAGGCAGGGTAAAGGAATCAAATACAAGATTTTCTGGGCGATCAGAATTACTAAATTTCCCTGCAAAGCATATTCAGGAACTCTATGATAAGAAGTCAGTGATTCTTGATCCTGAAGAAAAAAGTAATATTAAATTTAAATTAAAGCCGAACTTATTTTATATACTAAAATCAACTAAAAACTCAGCCTTAGGATTTTTTAGCGGAGAATCCAAGAGTATGGAATTAGTGGAAAAAGCTAGTTTTTATGGAATAAAACCAAGGAATTCTGAGCAGGCCTTTGCTCTGCATGCCATAATGAACCCAGCTATTCGATTGGTCACTTTGACCGGTGTCGCAGGAACAGGAAAGACTCTTCTTGCTTTAGCTGGTTCTTTAGAACAGCGCCGAGACTTTAAGCAAATTTATCTTGCAAGACCAATTGTACCACTATCAAATAGAGATATTGGTTTTCTTCCTGGAGATGCAGAACAAAAAATCAATCCATATATGCAACCCCTTTGGGATAATTTAAAGTTTATAAAGAATCAATTCAGTGAGCGAGATCGTAATCACAAACAAATCGACGAGATGGTAGCGAGCGAAAAAATCCTTGTCACTCCCTTAGCTTATATAAGGGGAAGGTCATTGTCTAATGTCATATTTATTGTTGATGAGGCTCAGAATTTAACTCCACATGAGATTAAGACAATTATTACAAGGGCAGGGGAAAACTCAAAGTTTATTTTCACAGGAGATGTCCACCAAATTGATACACCTTATTTAGATGAACAATCTAATGGTTTATCTTATATTGTTGACAGACTGCGGGGGCAGCCTTTATATGCTCATACAACGCTCGAAAAAGGTGAACGGTCGGAGCTGGCAAATCTTGCTAACGATTTATTATAATTTTACTTTAAAATAGGCCCTCCAAGTAATATGTCCTCTGAAGATTGAGATTCAAACTGTTCAAAGTTTTTATTGAATTTTTTCGCAAGGTTAATTGCAATTTTATCATATTCTTCAGGATTTTTCCAGGATTTTTTTGGGTCTAAGATATCTTCTGGAATATTACTGATACTTTGAACTCGATTAAGTCCAAATATTTCGTCTTTTATATATTTTGCATCTTTAAGAGAGCCGCTTAATGCATTCTCTATCATTGCTCTTGTATAATTTAGTGGCATTCTTGACCCCACGCCATAGCTTCCGCCACTCCAGCCAGTGTTTATTAACCAAATGTTCAATTCTTTGCCATCCATTTTGGATTTAAGTCTTTCCGCATATTTAGCAGGGTGTAAAGGCATAAATGGTGCTCCAAAGCAAGCAGAGAAAACAGCTTTTGGCTCTGTTACGCCTGCTTCTGTTCCAGCAACTTTAGCAGTGTAACCTGACATGAAATGGTATGCCGCTTGATTTGGATTTAGCTTGGAGATTGGCGGCAGGACGCCGTATGCATCACAGGTTAAAAAGAAAATATGTCTTGGAGAATTGCCGAGTCCTAAAGCCAGATTGTCAATGTGATTTATGGGATATGAAACTCTGGTATTGGGCGTAATGCTTGAGTCTTCATAAAGAGGTCGATCCTCAGAATCAAGTTTTACATTCTCAAGGAGTGCGCCAGGTCTTATAGCTCTGTATATATCTGGTTCATTCTCTTCAGATAGGTTTATCACTTTTGCGTAGCAACCACCTTCAAAATTAAATATACTGCCGTCTTCTGTCCACCCGTGTTCATCGTCACCAATTAAGAAACGTGATGGGTCAGCACTTAATGTAGTTTTACCTGTCCCAGATAGCCCAAAGAATAAAGCTGTCTCTCCGTCTCTTCCAATATTTGCAGAGCAATGCATGGGGAGAGTATTGTGTTCAGTTGGGAGGATAAAATTAAGTACAGAAAATATACCTTTTTTTATTTCTCCCGTGTAGCCAGTTCCACCGATAATGATCATTTTCTCAGAAAAGCTAATAATTGCAAAGTTTCCTTGACGGGTTTTATCAACTTTAGGATCTGCTTTAAATGCCGGAGCATGAAGAATTGTCCATTCTGGTGCAAAGTTTGTTAGTGATTCTTCTTGTGGGTTAATGAACATATTTCCAGCGAATAGATTATGCTCAGGAAACTCATTTATTATTCTCAGTTTTATCTGATGTCTTTTGTCCGTTCCGGCAAAGGCGTCTCTTATGTATAGATGTTTTGTTTTAAGATGTGAAACTATCTTTTTCTTAAGATTTAAAAAAGAATTTGTATCAAATGGTTTGTTGATATCGCCCCACCAAATTTTATTTTCAGTATTAGTGTCTTTGACGATAAACCTGTCTTCAGGTGATCTTCCCGTAAATGTTCCTGTATTTATTGCTAAAACTTTTTTGTGTGTGAGTCTTCCACGTTTCAATCTAACAGTTTCTTGTGTAAGAAATTGATGATCAGATTGATAGGATACTTCAGGGTTGTCAAAGCCGAGTTTAGATAGCCATGACATAAGAGGGGTGGTCTTATCAGAGTTGTAGGACATTATATTTTATCAAAGGTTATGACAAATTTAAAATACCTTAGTGCCTCAGATTAACGTCATATTATACAGTTTTCAACAGATTTACAGTGATATCAATAATTATTCTTGGAGCAGGCCGAAGTACATCTTCCTTAATAGAGTATTTAGCTACTCATTCAGATCATACAAAGTGGAAACTAACTGTGGTAGATATAGATAAGGACACCATCTACAGAAAATGTAACAGATATAATAATGTCCTAGGTGTTGCTGAAGATCTAAGGAATTCTGAAATTTTAGATAAATGGATCCAGTCAGGGGATATAATTGTTAGTATGTTGCCTGCTTTTATGCATCCTCTAGTGGCAAACCAATGCATAAAATATAGTAAGCATATGGTAACGGCTTCATATGCTGGAAAGGAAATGAAATCATTGGACGAAAGGGTTAGGGAAAAAGACTTAATTTTTATGAATGAATGTGGTGTAGATCCGGGTATCGATCACATGTCAACTATGGAAATCATAGAGCGTTTACGTGATGAAAAATCGGAAATTTTATCATATGAAAGTTTTACTGGGGGTATACTTGCTCCTGAAAGCGCTAAAACATTATGGAATTATAAATTCACATGGAATCCAAGAAATGTTGTTCTCGCGGGTGCAGGTTCAGCAGTGAAGTTTATTCAAGAGGGTTTATATAAATTCATCCCATACAATAACTTATTTAGGCGTACAGAATTTATAAAAATACCGGGTTACGGTCGTTTTGAAGGGTATGCAAATAGAGATTCGTTAAAATATATATCAGAGTACGGTCTTGAGGGTATTCCTACTATGTTTAGAGGAACCTTGAGGCGCCCAGGCTTCTGTCGTGCTTGGGATGTTTTTGTTAAGTTAGGAGCTACTGACGACTCTTATGAGATGGATAATGTCTCAAATATGACGCACAAAAGTTTTATTAATTGTTTTCTGGCCTATCATCCTACTGATAGTGTTGAGTTGAAGCTTATGCACTATCTGCAGATTCCTCAGGATTCTGAGATAATGAATATGTTAAATGACATTAATATTTTAAGCGATGAGAAAGTAGGGCTTGAAAAAGGAACTCCAGCTCAAATACTTCAGCATATGCTGGAGAAGAGATGGACCATGGGGGATGGTGATATTGACATGCTTGTCATGTGGCACAGGGTTTACTTTAGAAAAAATAATTCAAAATATCGTCTTGAATCTTCAATGGTTGTAAAAGGTAAAACGATTGAAGACACAGCTATGGCATTTACTGTAGGGTTGCCAGTAGCAATAGCGACACGATTAGTAGCTCTAAATAAGATTAAATCTCGCGGGGTTATTTTGCCAATGAAAAAGGAGCTTTATGGCCCTATTCTTTCTGAATTGTCAAAGTGGGGAGTTCGCTTTGATGAGAGAGTAATCAAAGTAGACGATTAAAGACTATAAAGTTCAGCCGGAGCGCAAAGCTTTATTAGTTTTAATTTTTTGTCAATACTAATCCAAAAGTCATCAACTAATGGGATAAGAATAGGTTCTTCTTTATCTGGGTGCTTTAAGCTTAATATACATTGGGCTGGCCTATCCAAAACATCTGTAACTATCATTTCCCCGGGAAAAGAGCTGTCGACTGCGGTAAATCCTATGATCTCATGGTAATAAAATTGATCAGAATTTAGTTCGGGTAATATCTCTTCTGGCAAGAAAATGAGCTTACCTATGAGTCTCGAAGCTTCCTCTTCAGAGGATATGCCATCTAGTCGAATAATTACCTCATTTAGCTTATGAGTTCTAATTGATGATACAAAATAGGGAAGCGGTGAGCCAGAATCCTCTAAGAAAAGGACATCCAGAGAAGTATACTTTTCTGGATGGTCAGAATCTATATGAAGAACAATGTCTCCTTTAAACCCATGTTTTTTTCGAATGTACCCAAGTTGGAAGTGTCCCTCCATGTCAGGTTATTATGATTCTTCAGTTTTTGCATCTGCAGCAGCCTCTTCAGCTTTTACTTCTGGAGCAGCCTCTTCAGCTTTTACTTCTGGAGCAGCCTCTTTAGCTTTCACTTCTGGAGCAGCCTCTTCAGCTTTTGCTTCTGGAGCAGGCTCTTCAGCTTTTGCTTCTGGAGCAGCCTCTTCAGCTTTTGCTTCTGGAGCAACCGCTTCAGCTTTTGCTTCTGGAGCAACCGCTTCAGCTTTTACTTCTGGAGCAGCCTCTTCAGCTTTTGCTTCTGGAGCAACCGCTTCAGCTTTTGCTTCTGGAGCAACCGCTTCAGCTTTTACTTCTGGAGCAGCCTCTTTAGCTTTCACTTCTGGAGCAGCCTCTTCAGCTTTCACTTCTGGAGCAGCCTCTTCAGCTTTTACTTCCGGAGCAACCTCTTCATCTTTTGCTTCTGGAGCAGCTTCTTCAGCTAACGGCTCAGGTATGCTTTTGGCTGCGATATCAGCTGCTCTTTGATCTTTTACAGCAGTCTCCGCTTTTAATCTTTCAGCTTTTTCTTTACTCTCGACGGAGTTAATTGAGTCAACAGTTTTATCGATGCTTACAGCCTTGTCAGCCATCCATTTTTCAAAACGATCTTCCGCTTGTTCTGGAGTCAATGCACCTTTGCGAACACCAACTAATAAATGCTTTTTCATCATTATTCCCTTGTACTTCAAAATAGCTTTTGCAGTATCTGAAGGGACGGCTCCTTTCATGATCCAGTCTAATGTTCTATCAAAATCCAAACGAATAGTCGCAGGGTTGGTATTAGGATTGTATTGTCCCAAGTTTTCAATGTTGCGGCCATCTCTTTTCGATCTTGAGTCTGCTGCTACTATTGTGTAAATTGGGCGGCCTTTGCGACCGTGTCTTTGAAGGCGAATTCTTGTTGCCATAACTTAATTGTTTAAAAAGGGTCCAAAACCCTGTTAATTAACGAGGCGCAAATGTACTGCTAATTGATCTAAAAATGTGACTTAGAGAAATTTATTCTTTTTCATCCAATCATCATTGTAAATCTTGTTTATATAACGACTTCCATGATCATGGAATAATACTACAGAAAGTGCATTTTTTGGTAAGAAGTGTTTTAACTGTCTTAGCCCTTGAAATGCTGAACCACAGCTGTAGCCAAGTAGCAAACCTTCTTTACTGGCTAACTCTCGTGCTGCAAGAGCTCCATCTTTATCAGTTACTTTTTCAAATTTATCTATCAAGTCAAATTCCACATTCTTTGGAATAATGTCTTCGCCAATTCCTTCTGTTATATAGCTATATATTTCCGACGAGTCAAACTCTCCAGTCTCGTGGTATTTTTTAAAAACTGAACCATAAGAATCTATACCCCAAATTTTAATATTAGGATTTTTCTCTTTCAAATATTTTGCTACTCCCGAAATTGTGCCACCGGTTCCAACTCCAACAATAAAATGAGTGATTTTACCTTCAGTTTGATCCCATATTTCAGGACCTGTTGATTCATAATGAGCCTGCCTATTGCTCAAATTGTCATACTGATTTGGGAAATAGCTATTGGGAATTTCTTTATTGAGTCTTTTCGCCACTGAATAATAAGATTCCGGGTGATCAGGCGAAACATTAGTGGGACATACATGAATTTCTGCACCTAATGCCTTTAAAACATCTATTTTTTCTTTAGATTGTTTGTCGCTGAGGGTACAAATCAAGCTGTAGCCTTTTATAATAGCAGCTAAAGCCAATCCCATCCCCGTGTTTCCCGAGGTACATTCAATAATTGTCCCTCCAGGTTTTAGCAGGCCGTTTGCTTCAGCGTCTTCAACCATTTTTAGAGCCATTCTATCTTTTGTGCTATGCCCTGGATTGAAATATTCCACTTTTGCTAATACACGACCTGGAATATCCTTTGCAATAATATTCAATTCTATCATTGGGGTATTTCCAATGGTCTCAAGAATATTGGAAAATACAGGAGGGTTGGGTCGTTTTTTATTCATGCTCCAAATATAAGTATCAATCTACAGGAAATTAACCTTGATATGGGGTTGGTCGTTTGGCTGTAATAGTGTCTTTTTGGAGCAAAACCTCTCTAGTTAAAAGATCCTGAATTTTGATTGACTTTAGGCTATGAACAGTGTCATTTCTTACACCTACAAGCGCATCTTGGAGTGCGCATTTCTCAGGAGTTATACATTCGCTACAGGATTGATAAAACCGATGAGATGCACAAGGTAATAAAGCAATAGGACCTTCTAGAATTCGAACGATATCTGCTAGAGAGATCGAATCTAGATCTTTATTGATGCTATATCCACCAGATCTTCCTTTTTTACTTGTTACAATGCCCTCATGTCGGAGTTCAGATAAAATCTTTTCAAGGAACCTTCTGGATATTTTTAATGAATCTGTTATTTCAGTTATGGGTGTCAAGTCTCCTCTTTTATTTCTAGCAATAAATAGTAAAGATTGAATTCCATAATATGTTTTTCGATTTAACATTTAGATCCTAATTCTTATAAATCGTATTCAAAATTTGCGCGAGGCGAACTCCAGCCTGAAAAAGCCTTGAATTCAATGTCTCGACGTGTTTAAAGTTATAATCATAACCTAATGATGATTTATCCGCATCAGGATAAAGTCCATTCATTCTTATTTTTTTAGACTCCAATGCCCACTCTCTAATATTGATATTTTGATAAGATCTGGCGACTTCAGTATTATCCTTGTTTATCCAATTTGTGTATTCGGTATATGAAAGGTCTTGGTAATTGATCAATTCAGAATCCCAAATTCTATGTAAGTTGCTTTTTTTTCCAAACCATTTAATTTTTAAATCATTACCCCCACGATCTTCACCGTTCCCAACATGCAATGGCTGATGAATGTCTCCTACAAGATGAGCAATCATACGTATTGCCATTCTTTCGTCACCATCAGTAAAATTCTTTGATGAAAGTTCTTTCAATAATCTTTCAATTGTTAATATTATATCACCTTTTTTAGCAGCTTCATTACCGTCTTCGTATTTTTCTTTATGATTAGGAATAGTGCAATAGTGCCAGGGATACATGTGATTAAATGAATCGTTGGACTTAATATGGTCCATCCAAGTAGAGCAAATCGCTAGTGATTCTCCTTGAAGAATTTTATCAACCTTTTTTAAAACTTTTGGGTCTAAATGGCGTTGAGCAATTTCTCCTATTATTCTATGCCCTTTAGCCCCCCATGCAAGAGCTTGATTGGAAACAGTGAAAGAGATAAAAACCAGTGTGGATATCCTAAAAAATAAGTTTTTCATAATGAATATTAATAACTCGAATCAATTTCAAATATACATCCGCTAACTGCTCACTATCTTAGTACTTTGAAATAAAGTAAAATTCTAGATGTCCTACAAATCCCATCCGACTTCCGAAATTGATGAACCTTGTCAAATAGGTGATGGTACTGTGATCTGGCATTTTTCCCACGTTATGAAAAATGCCATAATAGGAAGAGGCTGTAATCTAGGGCAGAATGTACTTGTGTCATCTGATGTAATCTTGGGCAATAATGTAAAAGTTCAGAATAATGTCAGTATTTATTCTGGAGTCACATGTGACGATGATGTTTTTCTTGGGCCTTCATGTGTTTTTACTAATGTTATAAATCCAAGGTCACACGTCGTCAGACGCGGCCAATATGAAAATACGAATGTTGGTAAAGGAGCAACTATAGGAGCAAATGCCACTATCGTCTGTGGCAATGATATTGGTAAATTCGCTTTTATTGGTGCTGGTGCCGTTGTGACAAAGTATGTTCCCGATTATGCTTTAGTAGTCGGTAATCCATCAAGGCAGGTAGGTTGGATGAGTGAGTACGGTCACAAGCTCGACTTTGATTCAAATGGTGAGGCAACTTGTCCGGAAAGCAAAGAGTCTTATTTTATTTTTAAAAACAAGGTTCAAAAAAAATAGAATCTATTAATTATAAATAACTATAAATATTGAGACATTTAACCGCATCAAAAAGCAGTGAGCTAGATTTTATAAAAGAGTCTGCTAGAGATTTTGCAAAGAAACATATTTTACCAAATGTTATGGAATGGGATGAAGCCCAACATTTTCCGGTAGATATTTTTAAAAAAATGGGCGAATTAGGATTTATGGGAGTTCTTGTTCCCGAGGCATATGGTGGTTCAGCGATGGGATATGCTGAATACATAACAATAATTGATGAGATCTCTCAAGTTTGTGGTTCAATAGGATTATCTGTTGCTGCACACAATTCTTTATGTACCCAGCATATTGCTCAATTTGGGAATGAGGATCAGAAGTCCAAGTGGTTACCTAAGCTTGCCAATGCTGATTGGATCGGCGCATGGGGCCTTACGGAGACGGGAACTGGTTCAGATGCTGGAGGCATGAACACTACGGCTGTAAAGGATGGTAATGACTGGGTGTTAAATGGATCGAAGAATTTTATAACTCATGCTATTTCAGGAGATATTGCAGTCGTCATTGTAAGAACGGGAGAGAAAGGAGACTCCCACGGAATGACAGCATTCGTTGTTGAGAAAGGAACCCCCGGGTTTACCGGAGGAAAAAAAGAAAATAAGCTGGGTATGAGAGCCAGTGAAACAGCCTGTTTGTTCTTTGATAATTGCAGAGTTCCAGATTCAAATATTCTCGGAGAAGTAGGAGAGGGCTTTGTTCAAAGTATGAAAATTTTAGATGGTGGAAGAATATCAATTGCGGCACTATCTCTAGGCATAGCGAAGGGTGCAACTAATGCTGCTATTAAATATTCTCATGAGCGTGAGCAATTTGGTAAAAAAATAGCTGATTTTCAAGCTATTGGTTTTAAGCTGGCCGACATGGAAACAGAAATCTATGCCGCTGAACTGATGATCCGTCATTGTGGATCTCTCAAGGATCAGGGGTTAAAAGTCACGAAAGAGTCTGCTATGGCGAAATACTATGCTAGCGAGATGGCTGTTAGGGCTTGCACAGAAGGTATTCAAATTCATGGTGGCTATGGATTTACAAAGGATTATCCAGCGGAGAAATACTTCAGAGATGTTAAACTTTGTACAATTGGTGAGGGTACTTCAGAGATTCAGAAACTGGTAATTAGTAGGGAGATATCGAAGAATATTTAAAGCGGACGTTTCGGTATCTCAAAATAATCACCCTTTTGTCTTGAATTTTCTGCCTTTTAATGAATGAATTCATAGGTTGTCTGGTTACTTTTTACATTTACTAAGATTATACAAAAATATTATGAAAAAAATTTTAGTATTAACTGTCTTGTTGTTTTTTGGACAAAATCTATCTGCATCCCATCTTATGGGTGGAGAGATAACATGGCAGTGCGCTAAATCAGGTGCAAATGCTGGAAAAGTTAAATTTAGAGCGATAATTTACAGAGAGTGCG
>Ga0302114_10001514_pt1 | contig 15261 bp, 19 predicted proteins | sample AG5_Surface_MG_FD_203107 | JGI IMG/M metagenome (GOLD analysis project Ga0302114, IMG submission 203107) | Marine microbial communities from Western Arctic Ocean, Canada - AG5_Surface | ecosystem: Environmental > Aquatic > Marine > Oceanic | place: Canada: Western Arctic Ocean | collected...
CTGAGAGATGTATTTCTTGGCTAGTGGGGGGTGGGGGGGGGTGTGGTGCTTTTATAGTGCTGTAACAGAAACAGGGGACACAAAAATTCAATTTTAATTTTGGGAGAATTTTCACTTTAATCTTGAAAATTGTTCATGTTGCTCACTTCGAGAAGGCAAAAAATAAAAATTTCAACAAACTTTTTTTCTTAGACCTTCCCGGTTAAGGAACTTTGACTGCAAGCACACCACAGGTGTGCTTCAACACAATCCAATACAATCCAAACCACCAGCTAAAGATTCCCCCTCCTACAAGATGAAATCGAGAGTACATAACCCAAGGAAAGACTCCTTGCCAGAAGCCCGATACGCTTCTACATTCTGGGGTGATTTATGGATTATTTTATATCATTATATGAGTGAAGTGATCCCCGTGGTGCTGACTGCATTCTTCATGTTGTGTGTGATTGTTCACATTAGCAGGCATGATGGACAATCATTGTTTTGGACTGTGAGGTTCGTATTTGATTTTATTAAACATTGCTTTTCCGTCATTTTCACCGAGTGCAGCGAGGGTCGTTGCATTGCTTTGGGGAAGGACACGATTGGACTGCTCGTCCCTTTTAGCACCACGGTTTTCTCGACCTTGACTAGCTTCAAGCCTGTAATATTTTTTAGCCCTCCCGAAGTTTACCTCAACAACAGCAACACCCCGTTCACCAGCTACCCCCCCAACGACAACACTCATTACACGAAGACTCACGTGGAACCAATTGTGATGGCCGGCTTCCTCAACGAGAAGCAAGAGCCCAACGAATATGCTCACATGAGGAAGCCGCCTGCGCGACCTCCCCAGAACCAGAACAAGAGGCGCAGTCAGAGCAGCAACAACAACAACAACAACAACAACAACAACAACAACATCAACCCTCAAAGCTCACCCCCACCTTCAATTTCTCCTGAGATCGGCAAGAACAATTCACAAGCGGGAGAAAAACCCAAAGCGTCCAGGAAACCTGCTTACAGCGAAATTGTCAATCACAAGATCCGCAGGAAAAACACTCGCCCTTTATCTGGGGTACTGCACGATCCAAACGCCGCCATAGACGAGTCTTTCAACATGGCGATGCGCTTGGCATCAATCACCAGCCCCAAGGTCTTGGACAGGGAGTTCAGGGACACGAACTACGTCTTCGACGTCAAGGAGTTCGCGGAAGAAACCTATATGTGGTACAAGAAGGGGCAACTGGCCAACATGGGGAGCATCAACGAGAACTCTCCGGACTCGCTCCCCCCCTTCCACCACCGAAACAACGAGAACGTTAACGATCCAACGCACAGTTTCATGAATCTGTGCGTCACTTGCGGCGAGGGGGTTCTTGTCGACGGTGCCGTGGGCGTTGGTGGCACACTGGGTGTGAGTAAGAAAGGAGCCAAGAAGGGGAGGAATAAAAACAAGAACACCCCTTTCTACTGGCTTGGGTCGGCGACTATGCACCAGCAGATCAAGGACACGAGCATGATGGTTTACGACGAGAAGAGCAATTTCGGGGTCAAGACCAAGGTTGTGGAGATGGAGGTGAGAAGCGAGCTAGTCACAACTAGTGCATGTCACGACTAACCCGCTCATTACCCAGGCGGAAAATATGGTGGTGAACTTGATCGATAACGTGGCTGAGAGGGCGTTCATGTTCAGGAAGGGAGGCGAGGAGGAGGAGGGAGGAGGGAAGAGGGGGAACACGCCGGTGGGGTGGATTGCGGAGCCGGAGGATGGAGTGGTGACTTATGACAGTACAGTTATGCTGCACACAAGCAACTTTTACGCCGGACCAAATGCGGGAAGAGTGGTTTTGATGGTCGATGATAGATATGTGGTCAACTTGATTAGTGAGCACACAAGCCTGAAACTCACCGGACTGGACAGCGGCACACACAACCTCACAATGAGCATTTTTCTGCGCCCTAACTCCCCCGACCCGTACACCATAGCTCGCACCACCTTTACCTACGTGAACATTACCGAGATGGGAGAGGAGAGTGGTGGTGTTGCGAACCCGATCAGCACAACTGATCTGTTCTTCCTGCGGTCGAACTTGAAGCGGAAAGTCATTCCAATTTTGGAAATTCTGTCCCCGAGCCCGAACCACAAGTTGCTCTATAGTGAATACGGCGTGACCTTTCTCTTCGACTTTTTGTGCGAGGAGGGGGAGAGGTGCGGCCAGAGGAGGTGAGCGAGTGGAGTGGAAGTGGAATTAAGATTTTTTAAAACTAACAAAGCGGCGCAGCTTCGAGAAAGGCTTCAAGGTCGAAATTTTTTTGGACAACGAGCCAATTCCAACCGGTGAATTGGGTTGCAATTTGGGATCGTACACGACAGTTGCCATGCCCTCGTCTGGTCTGGAATACGGAGAGCACGAAATTTCCGTTTTGGTGACACAGCAGCAGGTTTTTGAAGGGGGCGAGACTGTGGTGCTGCCCATAGCAGGTGAGCGAGCGAAGCGGGGGGGGGGTTGAAGAAGACGAGCATACGAGCCACTACTAAACAAACCCACTCAACTTACTTCGCACCTTCTTCGCTCGGCGCAGCGAACACTACGACTTTTGCAATTTTACCATTCGAGGACATGGTCTCAAGCGTGGAGTCGGGAATCGACGCGATGAAGAACGAAGGGCAAAAGGTGAGCGAGCGAAGCGAGCGAGAATTGAGGAAGACGAGAATACTCGCGATGAAGAAAGCGCGAAATGGCTACAGACATTATGGCTACATCCACTACTGAACTAACCACCCAATTCGTTTGGCTCCGCTTCGCTCGGCGCAGAGCGACGTCAACATGATCAGGCTAGAGGGGGTGCAGCGCGCTTTGCGAGGGAACACCGACCACAACTACGTGCTGCACGGAACGCACATTTTCTCGCCCCAGAACGGTGCGTATTTGACGGAGACGAGAGATAGCAAGAAGGCGGCAGGAGGGAGTTTGGTGCTATACTACAACATCCCGGTGTTTGAAGAGCAGCATTACAGCAAGCACAACCTCCCACTGCTGCGCATGCCCGAAGACGCGAGCATCGAGATGGTGCTGACCATTCCGGAGAATGCAACTTGCATGAGCGACTTGGCGGTGCAGAAAATTGCCAAGAAGAAGAACGGCGAGCCGGTTGTGAGCCACTCGCGCGTCCACAGGAGGCTTATGGTAGACCACTGTGGAGGGTACTACGGCGAAGTGACGTATCCGCTGAACACAGTGAGAGGCAGGGTGAGGATGATGAATTTGGGAACGGGGCATTATAGGTGAGAGCGAGCCGTGAGCGAAGCGAGCTAGTCACAACTAGTGTATGGTGTTGCTGGCGAGCGGCGAACGGAGTGAGCTAGTCACAACTAGTAAGTTTTAAAAGTGAGCGAGCCCCCGACTAACCCATATAATTATCACATCGTTATCACATCGTTATCACATCGTATCGTAGTGTGAGGTTCCAGATTGTCGACAGCAGGAGAAACGTTGTGCTGATGAAAACAACGCCCAAGTACCCGAACGTCTTCAGCAGCCTAGTGTTCAGCGTGATGAACATGACCAGCCAGGGAGTCAAGTACGACGGCGAATTGATCATGTGGAACGACGGAGACGAGACGATAAAGCTGTGGGGAATCGTGCAAGACGGGGATGTAGAGGACATGAAGAAGTACATCAATAAAAATCCGAGGGGGATTCACAGCAGGACGGCGGACGGGAGGGGGGTGCTGTGGTGGAGCTACGAATTCGAAAGGGAGGATTTGGTCGAATTACTGATCAAGGCAGGAATCGACGAGGACGCCACGGATTCCAGGGGAGCGAAGCCGAGAGCACTGAGGCGGGATTAAATTAATTAATTGGCAAAAGAGGAAAATTGGAAATCTATTTATACTTTATCTATGAGCTGCTGTTCTTGTTGGCCGGCTTGCACCAGAAGTATCTTGTTTAACTCCCTCTTGGCCAAAATGGACGTGAAAGCCACAGCCCCAACACCAAAAATGATGCCCACAATAATTACCAAGAGCCGGACGAGAGGATCGGAGGAGGCAGATTCTTCAGCGCTCGCAAGCGAACCGGCTGTTGCGCCGAAGTAACAGAATAGCACCGTGCCAGGGATGATGCCCAGGAGGGCAAGGACATAGTCGGAGAGCGACATTTTGGTCGTCCCCGCAATGTAATTTATAGCGTTGAAAGGAATTAGGGGGGATAGTCGGAGCAGCAGCATGATCTTGAAGCCGTCCTTCTCTAGCACGGTATTTATTGCCATGAAAATTGGGTAATTGTTCGAAAATTTGAGAAACTGCGCCGAGCAAGCGATGCGCATTTTTATTGGAGCACGGGGGGAGGGAGTGCGCCAAACGAATTGGGTGGGTTAGTTCAGTAGTGGATTTTTGCAGTTACGGTGGCTAGTTCGACCAGGCGCATCTTTTTGTGCGAGGGGGTTGTTCAGGGATGGTTCAGATCAGGGTCATATGCACACTAATGTGAAAACTCAAAAAAACTAAAAAAAAAGGCGAATTACTGAATCGGCAGTAACTCCATCGGTTTTAGACGCTCAGATTTGAACACGGCGGGGGGGTTCGGCCAGGCGCATCTTTTTGCGAGAGTGGGTTGTTCAGGGACGGGACGGTCCAAAACACCCCAAGTGCACGCCAAGTGAAAACTAACAAAAAAACGGCGAAATCACTAAATCACCCGTAACTCCAAGCGCTCGGGTCTTCCACAAAGCTTGCTTCGCTTCGCTTCGCTTCGCTTCGCTTCGCTTCGCTCACCTTGTCAAAGAGGAGGTACCGGGCAATGAGGAAGGAGAGCGTCGAACCGATAGACGCGCCAACGAAGACCGCCAGGGAGGAGAGGAGGAGACCCAGGAAGAGGCCGAAGGCGTTGCCAAGGGCGGCAGAGACTCCGAGGGTTAGGACAGAGCCAGGAACAAAGAGCACAGTGGCGATCATGTAGATGAAAACAATTGTGAGTGTTCCTAGGGATGGGCTCTCTTGTAGGAAGTGCAGGTAGGACTTTATTATTGAAGGAATGTGCTTGGTCGTGAAAGCATCTATTACTGTGAGGATTATGAGGAGAGTTAGGGATAGGGCGAGGAGGATTTTGCCTCGCTTGGAAGAGGTCGTAGATGGAGGGATTGACGATGATGTTGTTGGCATCGGAGCCACGTGCATTCAGATTTCCGGTGATTGATTAAACTGTAATCAGGCGTAAACGCAGAACCCTGAAATTTTCGAGATTCTGAGATTCATCACAAAATCACAGCATTTTGTTCAGCAAATTTAAAATTTCACAAAGGTTAAAAGCCGTACCGTAACTACGATGCCACTCTCTGTCGATCCCTCCCTTCAACCGTTGGCCATCATCTCAACTTCCTACCTCCTCTTCACGATAACAGATGGTGCAATAAGAATGATTGTCCTGCAGCATGCATATTCCCTCAATTTCTCCGCCCTGCAAGTTGCGTTCATGTTCACGCTGTACGAGCTTGCCGGCGTAGTGACCAACCTTTTTGCTGGACTTGCGGGCTCTAGATGGGGACTCCGTGCCACCCTTTTGGTTGGGCTTGGACTTCAATTGATCTCCTTTACGCTTCTCTTCTTTTGGGACAGCAGCTGGTCGAAAACCATGGCTATTGCATACGTTACGATTGCGCAGATGTTCGCCGGCGTGGCGAAGGATCTGACGAAACTAGGCGGCAAGGTCGTTACGAAGCTCGTCACGCCAGAAGGGAAGGAGCAAAAACTTTTCAAGCTCGTTTCTCTGCTTACGGGAATGAAAAATTCCTTGAAGGGCGTCGGGTATTTTCTCGGATCGGCGCTTGTGACCATTTCCTACGAAGCCGCCCTTGGTTGCATGATGTTCCTTATTTTCTGTGCAATTCCGGCCCCTTTGTTCTACCTGTCGAACGATTTGGCAAAGGCAAAGACGGAGAATTCATCTTTGAAGGAAATTTTTACCTGGGAAAACAAAAATTTGAACTTCTTGAGTCTTGCTCGCGTGTTCCTGTTTGCCTCGAGGGACTTCTGGTTCGAGGTGCCGTTGCCCTTTTATCTGAGGAGCCCAGGTTGTGAAAATCTTGGGGTTGAGAACGACTGCAACAATGATTTGGCTTTGTGCGAAGGCGGCTCGTCGTGCGTGGCGGACACATCAAATACATTCGTTTGCGCAAACAACAACGTCGGAGGGGGTTGTGGAGGACTGGGGATGGAACGGGTGGTGGTTGGGACATTTCTCGCATGCTACATTATTCTTTATGGTCAGGTTCAGAGGTGAGCGAGCGGAGTGGCGGAGCGGCGGAGCGGCGGAGCAAGTGAAACGAGATAAACTAACCATTTCATTTCTAGTTGGACGCCGCAGCTCGTCACCGACCCCCTGAAGCAGTCACCTCCCAACAAATTGACCGAAATCTTCTGGGGGTCGATAAACATATTCCCCACGTTTGTGGGTTGCTTCGTGTTGTGGAAATCGTCGGCTTTTGTTGAGCATGATGTAGGGGGAATGACAGCCTGGTTGATTGGTATCGTTGTGAGTTTTGCGGTCATTTTTGCCATCAACTCCAGCATTCACAGCTACTTGGTTGTCAAGTACGCCAGCAACGACAAGGTGGCGGTCAGCGTTGGATTCTACTACATGAGCAACGCCGTTGGGCGTCTGTTTGGAACGTTAGGCAGCGGGATTTTGTACACGTATTCTGGTGGAAATGAGGGACAATTTAGCGGCAGCAACGGAACAATTGGCCTTGCGGTTTGTTTCGCTGCGGGGACAGTGAGCAGCCTGTTGGCCGCACTCATCACCGTTAAGATAGACGACGACCAGTCAGGTTTTTCGTGTGGTAAATTGGTGTGTATCAAACCTAAAGCAATAGTAGATGCGGGGGAAGGCGAAGACCCCAACGACAACAATTTTTGAACAATTTTGAATTTTTAAACCCAAAAAAAAGTTTTTTTTTCATTTCTAGCGACGAGGAAGAGGCAGTTGAAAAGAAGAACAAGAAACAAGTGAACACCGTAGAGGCCAAGAAAAGGGGGAGTGGGGGAAACAAGTTTTTCACATGTTAATTTTTCATTTCTAGTCCACCTTGATGCTTGAAAAAATTTTCTTGTTGAACCACAAGCAGCTCGTCAAGCCCACCAGGCCACTCATCAAGAAAATCCCCTGCGCCGAGCGAAGCGAGGCGCATTTTAATGAAGCAAGAGCAAAACGAACCAGCGAGCAAAACGAACCAAGCGAGCAAAACGAATTGAGTGGAATAATGTTAGTTAGTAGTGGATGTAGCTCGTCTGTAGCCATGAGCCATCATTTCCCTGCCAATACAGCACTTAGTAGGCAGATCCTACAGCTGAGCGATTTGAAGGTGTGTGTGTGTGTAGCCAATTCGCGCACTTCATCGCGAGTATTCTCGTCTTCCACAAGGCTCGCTCGCTTCGCTCGCTCACCATGCTGACCGCCCCCATGTACCCAAAGTAGAGCAAATAGGTCGCGAAGGTGTTGATGCCGAGCCCCTTGAAATACCAGGCGCTGTACATGAATACCCAGAGTCCGGTGCTCCCTCCAGTCATGAATGATCTCCACCACCAGTGATAATTTTCCGCACAGAGCTGGAAGTAGCAGAACAACAGAGTAATCTCGGCTGCCGTGATCAGCAAGATCGCAAACACAATCAGCAAGAAACCGAACACGTAGTAGTACCAGCCCGTCCAGATGCTGCTCAAGATGAAGAACAGCTCCACGAAGCAAGCTCCAAAGGGGAGAATCCCGCCAATGAAGATTGTGAACCAGATATTCATGAACCAAGGTTGATCAGGGATCTGCCTCGGGATGTTGGAGGTGTTGACCGGGAACTCAATGGCGTCCTTCTTGTAGCCAAAGTAGGAGCCAAGGAACACGAGAGGGACGGAGACGCAGAACCACAGGACCATGATCACCAGCATGATCCAGAAGGGGACGGCGTCGGAAGAGCCGTAAATCCAGCTGCGCCGAGCGAAGCGAAAACAAACAGAGCGAGCCAAACGAATTGGGTGGGTTAGTTTAGTAGTGGATGAAGCCATTATATCTGCAGCCATTTTTCGCGGGATTCAACGCGAGTATTCTCGTCTTCATCAAGGCGAGCGGAGACGGAATGAAACTCACCTAACCAAGTCCAACAGGAAGAACATGGCGAAGAACATTCCGGGGTACAGAAACGCGGTGAGGAGCGTCGCCCTCTGCCACAGCTAGGCCCACAAAAGTTTAGTGAATATAAAGTTACTTTAGTAGAAATAATTCGACTCACCTTTCCTTTAAACGTCTTATACAGGCGAGCCGTCACGTAGCCCGCCACCCCGCCCATCAACACGTAGAACATGAGGAGGGCCATCACAATTCCGCCGCGGTAAGCAGGGGACAAGAAACCAATCGCCGCGAAGAAAATCGTGATGCAACTGCGCCGAGCGAAGCGCGAGCGAAATGAGCGAGCCAAACAAATTGAGGGGGTTAGTGTAGCAGTCCACTGGATGTAGCCATTATATATGTCTGTAGTAATTTTGCACACTTTAATCGCGAGTAGTATGCGAGTAGTATGCGAGTAGTATGCGAGTAGTATGCTCGTCTTCATCAAGGCGAGCGGAGACGGAATGAAACTCACCTCATGGACAACAGCTGCGCCCCGGTGCCGCAGCAAACAGCCAGCAGCATGGGGAAGCTCGAGGGGGGCCGGAACACGTCGGCGTGGACGAGTTTCCAGCCAAAGTCCTCCCTCTCCTCGGCCTTCTCCTCGTCGGTGGGGGCCTGGAAACCCTTCCTGTCGGGGTCGCCCGTGGGCAACGCGTTGTACCTCATCAAATCACGGCGCAGCGCGCGAATCAGAATACACGCGATCATCGCCGTGAGGACGAACACAATCAGCACGCTGTTCAATATCGAAAGCCAGTGAATCTGCGCCGAGCGAAGAAGGTGCGAAGGGGTCAGTAGTGGCTCGTCTTCGTCTTCGTCTTCCTCAACCCCCCCCCCGCTCCGCTCGCTCACCTCACTGTCCATGCTATCGCCCATCGACAGGTAAATGTCCCAGCGGCTAGCCCACTTCAAATCGCTCTGAATCCAAGTCACGTCATAGGTGAAAAGAACCACCCCGGCAGCCTTCTGCGGCCCAGCCTTGTTGACCGCCTGGACCATGTCCCAGTCGGTGTGCATAACGTTCGCCTGATCCTCGATCGCCCCAGGGGTAGTGCAGGACTGCAAAGGGTTGGTGATGGTAACCTGCTGAAACGCCTGGGCGGCATTCCAATCTAAGCAGGAGTGGGCAAGAGTGGGCGAGAGAGTGGGTTGTGGGTTAGGAACGAGTGGCTAGCGGCCAGCGGAAACGGAATGAAACTGAAACTCACCTTTTGCCTTGCTCGCGAACTCGTGGTTGATCGAAAAAGGCTCAACCTGGAAGCCAACAATTCTGTACTTGCCAGCTTCGGCCTCGACCTCGTGGTACGAAACGGCAATGTTCGCGTGGTTGTAGATGTAAGCCTCCTTGCCTTCCACGAAGCCAATGGGGAAGCCGTCAAAGTACTGAACAGTCTCAGTGGTGGCATCCTCAATTTTCATGCTGGCGGGGAGGTTGTCCAGGATCCAATTGTTGTGGTACTCCTCCTTGACTGCTTCGTACATTTTATTCTTGTGCTCCTTCCCAAAGTCAGTCGTGCAGAGCTGAGTGGGGGCAGGAGTGAGTGGGGGCAGGAGTGAGTGGGGGCAGGAGTGAGTGGAGTGAGTTTCAGTCATTTGTCATTTGCTTTGTTCTTTTGTTGCGTTTTTGTTTGCGATTTCACTCACCTGCTTGCAGTAAACTTCACCCTTCATGTTGAGCCGATAAAGAGACTCAAACTTCTTTTCGCCCAGAAGGAACTCGCCAAGGTTCTCAGAAACACTCTCTGGCTCTGCTGGGGCGCAAAACGGGAGAGAATATGGTTTAAGCGGAAGTGTATGTTGGGAACGAAGGGAGTCGACCTGGAGCTTTATCTCATCTCCCGGTTTGAGGTTCAAGGGGTAGACACCAGGGAGGTAGAACGCAACAGAGGAAATGGGGAGGAGGAGGAGGAGGAGGAGAGAGGAAAGTGTGCGAGTCATGATTGAAAATGAGCTGCGAGGTCGTGTTATGGTTAATGTTAGGTGTTGCATTGGATATGGGGGAGGGATAAAAGGAAAAAGGGAACTCACGTAAAGGACAAAAAGAAAATTTGTTGCAAAAAAAGTAAAAAAAATTCAAAATTTTTTTTAAAAACATTGTCATGAAAGCAGTGTGTTATGAGAAGCACGGGGATGTGAAAAAGGTGCTGGTCATTAAGGATGTGCAGACCTGCCCACCGCCGTCGTCCTCACAGCTTCGTGTGAGAGTTCGAGCTGCCTCCATCAATCCTGCTGATTGGAAGAGCTCATCTGGAGAGCAAAAACTGCTCATCAAGTTCCAGTGGCCGCGTGTAGTTGGTTTTGATTTCTCAGGGGAGGTTGAGCGAGTTGGTGTAGGCGTTGGTGTTGGCATTGGTGTTGATGACAATGATGAAGAAAATTGGAAAGTAGGTGATCTCGTTTTTGGGATGATTGCTGGGTTGCCACAGTTGCATAAGGGAACCATGAGTGAATTAATCCTCGTGGAGAAATTTTGCTGTGCTCGATGTCCGCCACCGTCGTCTCAGTTGAATACGGAGAAATTCGACGTGCATGCTCTATGTGCTGGCGTCCCATTGGTTGGCATCACGGCTCTAAAAATGTTCTCGGCGTGCGGGCTTATCGCCTCCGACAAGAACGACAACAGGCAGAAGAGAGTTTTGATTACAGGCGGTAGCGGTGGCGTTGGCACGGCCGCGATTCAGCTTGCTGTGAATCACTTTGGTGTCTCCAAAACCAACGTTTTTACGACATGCTCATCATTGAAGAGCGACTTGTGCGGGAGGCTTGGGGCCGGGAACTGCGTTGATTATAGAAAAGAGAAGTTCGAGAAAACGCTCGCCACCAGCTCCTTCGACGAGCTGTTTGACTTGATTTTGGACTGCACCGATGAAGCAGGGAAGTGCGTGGGGTTGCTGAAACCGCGGGTAGGGGTATTGTGCAGCATTCTTGCGGGACCAACAGCAGTTGCCTTGCGGACGTGGCTCGCTGAGAGTAAAATTAGCGACGCGGACATTACGGTTGGAGTGAAAGGATTTTTGATGAGTGATTGGGGCGGAAGGATCTTTGAACTGGTCAGCGGAGCGAGGGCTTTGAAGAAAAGATGCAGGGAAAGGGGGGGCTGTGAGTTCAAGCACGTTATTGGAACGGGGGACGGGGAGATGTGCGAAATATTGGGGAAATTGATGGCAACTGGTTTGTTTGTGCCGTGTGTTGATTCATTGTTTGAAATGGTGGATGCGGTTGAGGCATTTGTGTATCAGATGGGGGGGATCAAGCATGGGGGCAAAGTGGTCGTGCGAATTAATTAAATTAAAAACTGATATCTAGATTGATAGATCTACTCATCATCATCATCATTGTCAACTTTGACTTGGCTCCCCAACAAATTCGCCACGATTGGAGTGAGGAGGAGGGTCGGGGGAAACCGCACTGGACTCAGAGCTTTGTGAGCAATGTAGGCAATGCCAGCTGTTCCCAAATTTTCAGTATTGGAGGTGGCTACTATGTTGATCTTTGACAAGAGGGAGGCCACGTCAACGCCGCTTGAGACCAAGCTGTAGCAGAGGGTGAAGGAGAGGAGTGATAGTGGAATTGATGTAGCAAGGTAGGCAATGCCGTATTTCTGGAAGAGGCCCTTTGCTGTTTCCACATTTTCAGAGAAGGAGGCATCGTTTGAAGTTGAAGAGGGAGGCGGAAGCTCACCCGAGGGATCACGTCCGACCACCTTTAAGCCAGTCTCGTCCGTAATCTTCTCCAACATACCACGATCCTCAAGGTCCTTGTTGAGGAGGAGGGCATTCTGGGCGGCTAGCTCATCCGCCTCTTTGTAAAAACTCTTTGCTTTGTCAAGCAGCGAACCGTTGAGAAATGTGTTCTTTCGGAAGGTATGGGTCTGTGTGAGGAAACTTGATGTGATTGGTAAGGTGGAGAGGAGGAAGAGAAGGATATTCATCAGATCGAAAGGGGGTTTTCAACGTAAGTAAGTTGGTCTTTAGAACACTGAATTGATTGATTGATTGATTGTTACGTATGGCAACGAAGAATAGCAGGGTTGCAATGGTTGCGTGGTGTTCCTTAATTTAAAATTTCTCAAAAATTCCTCATCAACCTCATTGTTCTAATTTTGCGTTTGAGATTATTCATTTGTGCAAGAGTGCAATGAGGCCAACGACTCACTGAAATTCCAGCCCCTGAAATAAGCCTTACGACTATACAGCTCCATACCGAAAAAACTCGGATGATTGAGGTGCTGCTATTTGCTTCGGCTCGGGAAGCAGCTGGGAAGGCATCTCTCACTATTACCCCCACTCCAACCTGTACAATGACCACCGAAACTATAAAGCTTGAGATCATAAAAATTTGCCCAACACTTGCTGCAATGTTTGATGAAAACGAGGACAGCTTGATATTGGCTCTCAACCAAGAGTACGTTTTGCCTGGGCAAGTGTTTGATATCAAGGATGGTGATGAAGTAGCAGTGATCCCTCCAATAAGCGGAGGATAGGTATATAGGGAGGTGGGACATCTTTTTGTGCGAAGGGGTTGTTCAGGGACGGTCAAGATCAATCAGGTATAAAATTAAAACCATCTTATTTATCATCCTTAACCCTTCATAGCTAATGCATCCCGAATTTCACACGCTGTTCCCCAGTAGTTGGAAAAGCACTTGCACGTTCCTTGCTTGTGATCACAATTCCCCTTGCCACTGCAATCGTAGTGCTTCTTGTTACCCACCTTCCCGGTGGCGTAACCTCCCTCTGCAGTCACCCCAAACCCGTCGGTCTCGTCTATTGTTGTGTCGGGATTGTTCCCAGTGGGACACCTCTTTAAGCTGCAATCCGGCCCAAACCACTCTGGTTCTTGGGTCTCACCACTTCCCAGACCCACCGCCCAACTGCTGTCGCAAACGCACCCAAAGTTCCTGTCTTGGTCCCATGTGGATCCTTGACTTCCGCCGCTAATAAAATATCCGCTGTTTCCGTTTTTGCTGTGTGTTAGTTGGAGATTTTGGAGGTGTTGGAAAATCCCTTGGGTTGTGGAGGGGGGCCTGTGCTCACCTAGTGTGATTCTCGTTCGCTTCACTCAACGGCAACGCATAACTCATCTGCGCCTGCACCCTCATGCTCACACACTTGCCGTGCCCATTACAGTCCCCCTTGCCAGGGCAAGTTTTGTACTCGCACGCTGCTCCCCTAAACCCAAGCCGGCACTCACAAGTGCCCATTTCTCGATCGCACACCCCCATGTTACCACACTCAGACTTCTTGTGGGCTTTGTCGGTGGATATTTTATTGCTGCGCCAAGACAATACAAAAAATGTGGTTAGTGACGTACACTTCTTCCACAAGGCGTTGTTCTTTGTTCGTTCGTTCGTTCGTCAACTCAATCTCAAACTCACCTATTTGTTGAATTGGAGGTTGGCATATCGCCAAATGCTAGCCCCAGCGGGCAAACTTTCTTGCTGCAGTCATATGAGGGCCGATAGCCCAGAACCGCCACCTCGCTCGGGCTGCCCCACCCCGCATTGCACTCGCACTCATTTTTCATGGCCAAGCACTTGCCATTATTGTTGCAGAAATTGTAAGTCTTGCAGCCGAGGACCGATGCCTTGTCTGAGGTGCTGAAAACTCGGTTATTTGAGGAAGTGGGGGGGACGAGGAGGAGCACTAGACATATTACGGAGGTTGGTGTCATAATGAAAATAGAGTAATAATTTAATTCCAGTTGGGAATCATTTTTTGTTGACAAAAATTCAAACTTTCAAAGCAAGTTATAATTTAAAAAATACAATACACAGAGGAGTCACTTAAACAACACAAAGGTACTTCAAGAATAAAAAGAAAACGAAACACCCAACCATTCACTTTCAACTTTGCAGATAAAGTCCCCACCCGTGTAAAAGCTTTTCCGAAACTGGTTTTCAAAAAAATAAATTGTCATAATTTGTTCATGTCCCCCCCAGCATTGTCCGCCTCGGGCGCGGACCTCCAAGTGGACAGAGTAATGAAGCTCGCCAGGGAATACCTCAAGACCCCATCATCAACAACGACGGCAATCCTCCGAGGGCGAGCAGCCCGAGCTCGCTCCAAATCTCCCTCTAGAGGCGAGGGGCTGAGACCCAAGACCTGCTCGTCTTCGCCCCAAAGGACGAACCGGCAGTCCAAGAATAATATTAACAGCAACAGCAATAGTAACAGTAACAGTAACAGTAACAACAATAATACGATGCAGAGCTATTCCGAGGGCGCGAGCGCTTTGTTCGCGCTGCAGTCCAAGTCGTACTCTTCTGCAGCCATGGCGGACATCATGGGTAAGATGTCAAACTCTCGCTCCCACTTGGGGGCTCTGACGACGAAGCTGGACTGCACCAGCGGCAGCACCTTCAGCAGCTCTTGGCCTTCGCCCGGCTCCGGCTCCGGCTCCGGCTCCTCCCCGCCCCAAAAGCAAAAGCAAAAGAAAAGAACAAAGTTCCACATTGGCGAGACGGTGGAAGCGAGCAGGAAGGCCTCGAAGCTCTTCAGGAGCGCCAAGATCCGCCGCATTCACAGCGACAACACCTACGACCTTCTCTGGGTCCAAACGGGCGACAAGGAGGCGGGGGTAGCCCGGGTCGGCTCCGGAAGAAACCGACTCCGGAGACTCCGTTCGGGAAGGAGAACTCGCCGCCCGGGGGCACAGCAACAACGACGATCGAAAACCTCGTCACGGGGAACTTCATCCGCGACGCGAACTTCAAGTTCTGCGGCATGCCCCAGGGGGAGTACAGGAACGTGAGCCAGGCGGCGATCGCGGAGGGGCACGAGGCCTACGAGAGGAGGTACGCGGGGCTGGAAGCGACGGGGGAGAGCGGGATGACGTTCCTGGAGGAGATGATCGAGGCGGCGATGGCTGTGACGGACGGGAAACCGACCGGGAGCGGGAGCGGGAGGAGGTTTGGGGCGGCGGCGCTGACGGAGAGCGGGAGGATGTACGTTGGGTGCAATGTTGAGAGCAGCGGGGATCCGACGTTGAATGTCACTGCTGAGAGGACGTGTTTGTTGAAGGCTGTCAGTGAGGTGAGAGAGAGAGAGAGAGAGAGAGAGAGAGAGAGAGAGGGAGAGAGAGGGTGTGCGCGAGCGCGTGCGCGTGGGCGTGCGTGTGC
>Ga0302114_10001517_pt1 | contig 15241 bp, 16 predicted proteins | sample AG5_Surface_MG_FD_203107 | JGI IMG/M metagenome (GOLD analysis project Ga0302114, IMG submission 203107) | Marine microbial communities from Western Arctic Ocean, Canada - AG5_Surface | ecosystem: Environmental > Aquatic > Marine > Oceanic | place: Canada: Western Arctic Ocean | collected...
GTCTTCGACTTTTTTTACAAGAAGTCTATCTCGTATAGGTTCAAATACCTGCATTATCTTCTCCTTTGTAACAACATTGCAAGGTATTTATATTAGTATTTTATTGTGGGTAATGGTTTGTGGTTTACGATGGCTTAGTTGGCCAAACAGGATCCCAAGGAAATCTAGTTTGAGCTGGTAGGTCACGTAACGCTGTTCTATAAGTGGACCATTCGGATCTTTTACTAGCATCCATTGCTGCAGATACATCGGGTAAACCTGAAAAATCTGATTCTAGCAATAGCTGATTTCTAGTAGCTTTTACTTCTGCTTCTAACTCTGTCTGACTTTTTGGCTGTGTACGATAGCTGTCAGTTCCGTGCGTTAATTCACCGTAGTCACCGTTATTTAATTTTGTATGAAGCTCTACTGAAAGAGGTTCATCTGAATCTGGTGATGCGTAGTATTCGCAAAAGTTTACACAGTCTGTAAATTTAATACGACACCAAACTTCTTCTACACCCATCACATAAGATGCATCTTGAACAGCAACTACATCGCTTGCGGGGACATTTTTAATAGCCATTCCAACTCCTTTAATTACAATAGTATTTATACAAAATCTAAAATTCTTTATAGCCTAATCTAGGACGTTTGTCATATACCCATTCAGGATAAAACGGTCCGTCTTTATCTATATAATGAAAAAATCCTTGTACATGATAACTATTTATTCCTGCTACAAAAGGGTCTCTCCAATGTTCTATATCTACACCCCTATATATTAAAATATCGCCAGGCGACTGTTGTACCGAAATGCCTGAATTACCTGCACTTATAAAATTTCCTAACTTAGGTGTATGATTCGAGTCTTTATCAACATACATACTCCAATGGTAATCTTTATCAACATCATTGTACTGTATGCCAAAGCACACAGAAGTACTTATTTCGCAACTTTCTCTATCTTTGTGCCTTTCAAGTTCCATTCCAGGCCTATATACTCTATAATAACTGTAAGTAGGAGCTAGTCGTAGTCCAGTATTTGATTCCATATGCGGTAGCAAGAAAAATTCTAACGTTTCCATTAGGGTATCACCATACACACTATGTGAAAACGGTACTTGACCGTCTGCGTCCTCAGGTGCATCTAACTTATTTTCTTCTCTCATTAAACAGTACTTAGATACCAGATTGCACAGGTCTTTAGGTATAACTGATTTACAATCTACGTAATAATTATCTTTAAAAAGTTTCGAATTTGTCATCTAAACGGGTATCCTAAGTTCCAACCTACTAAGCTATACCTTGTACCTTTTGTAACCGGTGTTACTTGGTGGTAAACATGTGATGGAAATACTATGACACTACCCTGTGGTCTAATTTCGGTGCATTCGTGAAATCTTTCATCGGAATGTGGTCCAAAGTCAAATTTTAAATTGCCACCTTCGTATTCTTCAGGTTTATTTAAACTAATTGTAACACTTAACTTTCTTACCTTGCCAATTAAGCTAGGGTTTGAAGTTGCTAAATTGTCTTCTGTTAAAGGATTACCAAATGTATCTAACATAGGAGTTCCGTCAGGGTTAAATTTCCATTTATCTTCTTGAGGTTTAAATTCACGGTATGGTTTTGATCCCATATCAACATGCCATCCATAAAATTGTCCGACACCATATTTTGTAAATTGAAATTCTTCGGTATAATCCCAATCAAAGTTCCAACCTGCTTGGGTGTTGGCTTCACGAACAAAAGACTGAACCATATTAAATAAAGGTTCGTCGTCAAGCCATGTAATATTTGAGTCTCTCACATACGCTTCAGAAGGATCTAATCCTTCTTGTTTTAATTCTTCAATAGATTTGTCGTTTACTGCTTCTTTGTGACCTTGAGATCCTTTGTGTTGCCAACCACCTGTAGTAGCAACAGATACTTCTTTGCCAAATTGCTCTTCTTGCAATTTCATTTTTGCAAGACCCTTCTGGATTATAGCATCACAGAGTTTTGGATCTATTGCTTTTTCAAAATACCAATAATCATAATCTAATATCAACGGAAAACAGCTCCATGTACATGACCAACAATAAATTTCTTTTCACCTTTAGTAACATTGTCAATACTATAAGGTATAAAAGAAGGAAAAATTAAGATTGATCCTTTTGCGTTAGTATTTACTTCACTTGTGTCAACATTCAAAAACGAAACGTTTCCACCTTCGTATTCATCTTCATCTGATAAATTTACTATCCAAGTAATTTTTCTTGTAGGTGCAAGAACATTTAAATCAATATGAGTTTTATAGTAACATTCTTCAGTATATTTATAGACTTGTGGGAAATCTTGATCAATAATCCCTAATAAATCAAAATTGTAAATTTGATCGTTTGCAGCCTTTGTTATATCTCTAATCTTATCAAAAGGAAAAGCTGCAACATCCCCTCTTAACTTTTGTCTAAATCCTTTATGCAGGTCTTCGTTGCCCATAACTTTAATAGGCATCCAAAGTTCATCAATAGTATTTTCGCATATAGTCTTAACTTCTTCGGCGTCAAAAAGGGGATTAAAGTTTACTGAAGTAATCTGTAAACTTGCTTCTTGTTCTGGTTTATCTAATTCGGTGCGTTCCATAGCTGGCTGTGTAAATCCGCTTGAATTTTCTGTGTTCATTTCTTTCCTCCGTTTAGCATACACATTTACTTATCTACGTACATTACTATTTAATATTTTTTTGATTCGTATTTCCTATGCTATGTGCCATTTATCGTTAAATATATATATGATTTTACCAAACGATACAACATACTCAGATGGTTTACTTAGCGACCCACACAAAGCAATTATTGAAAATGATGTTTTAGGATTTCATTTTCCTTGGTACTATGTAGGTAAACAAACAACTTATATTCCGCCTGAAAATACTCCTGAAAAAATAAAACAAGGATCGTATGTGAATGGTCCTTTCTTAAGCCATTCGCTTCTACGTAGAACTGAAGAAGAACATATTAAACATACTGATAGACCAACTGAAGATTATAGTGACGGATATGCAGAATTCTTTTTTGAAATTTTTCATAACTGGATGAGTAAAAATAATAAATCTTACCACAATATTTTTAGAGCTAATGTAAATTGTAATTGGTATAATGGCGAAAATGCTATAACAGTGCCACATGAAGATCATACTTGGCATCATTATAACTGGTTACTATATTTGACAGATAATCCGACAGCTCCTACACTAGTATGGAACGAAGAACTTAACGACTGGAACGAATTACCAGCACAAAAATGGCAAGTATCACAGTTTAAAGGGTGTTATCATGCTCATAAATATCCAGCATTGCAAGAAAGACGAGTGGTAGTGGTATTTACATATGCATAATTGTGAGGATTTTTAATGAAAATTGTAATTGTAGGTGGTGGCACAGCAGGTTGGGTAACTGCATTAATTGCTAGTGCAAGACATCCTAATCACGAAGTTACTGTAATTGAAAGCAGTAAAATCGGTGTGGTTGGTGTAGGCGAAAGTACTACAGGACATTTTACCGATGTATTACTTAATTGGGCATCAAATTATGGCTGTGACCAAAACGAGTTTATAAAAGAAACCGGTGCTACATTAAAATATGCAATTAAACACAAGGGTTGGACTAAAAATATTGACGATTATTATATAGGGCCAATTGATGGCACCCATACGACTAGTGCAATACCAGACTGTTTATTTAATTTTGGAGTCAACAAACTACAAAGAAAAGAAATGTTAAATCTTTCTTGTTGCGGCTATCGGATTTATAACGAACTAAGTAACTTTAATAAATTTAAAAAAGAGTTTATCGACTCAAATCATGCATATCATATAGATGCACATTTAGCCGGACAGTATTTTAAAAAAGTTGCACTTCGCAGACCTAATACTAAACATATAGATACCGAAGTGCTAGATGTAAAACTCGATGATAAAGGATTTGTCAAAAGTTTAGTGTTATCTAACCAACAAACATTAGACGGTGATTTTTTTATTGATTGTTCAGGATTCAATCGTGTAGTAATGAAACATCTTCCGAGTAAATGGGTAAGTTTTAAAGAGAACTTACCCCTTAATACCGGAATGCCATTCCACTTAAAGTACAAAGAAGGCGAGATACCAGAACCTTATACAACCGCCTGGGCTCAGAAGGCTGGATGGATGTGGCAAATACCGTTACTAGATCGAAAAGGTTGCGGATATGTATACGACGATAACTTTACTACTTCAGAAAAGGCGCAAGAAGAAATTGAAACTATACTAGGTCAAGAGATTGATCCTATTAGAATAATAAAATTTGATTCAGGACGACAGGAATCAGCATGGATCAAGAACTGTGTTACCATTGGACTTAGCAGTGCATTTTTAGAACCACTAGAAGCAACTAGTATTCATTCTACTATCGTGCAAGCTAATAACTTATTCTTAGAGTATCTAAAACCTACATTTGAAGACACTGTTAACGAAGGAAGCATGGCAATTTATAATAAGAGAACAAGAAAATTATACGACGATGTAAAAGACTTCCTAGTATTGCACTACATGGGCGGCCGAGACGATAGTGAATTTTGGAAGTACATAAAAACAGGAGCAACTCAAACAGAGTTTGTTAAAGAACTGTTAGCTATGTGTAAAACTAAAACACCAACATTTAACGATTTCCCGCATTATCAAGGCGCGGCTGGATGGCCGCTTTACAGTTATGTACTCGAAGGCATAAATGCGTTAAATAAAGATATTGCAGGATCTGAAATTGATTTTGATCTTCCAGAAGGTAATATATACGAAATTACGCAAGAAAGTCATTACCAATTAAAGAAACAGTGGAAACATTCTACCGAACAGTGCTATACATATAAAGAATTTATAGAATATTTTAGAGGAATACGTAAATGAAAATTACTATAGTTGGTGGCGGCACTGCTGGATGGACAACAGCACTAATTTTAGCTCACGAACATCCTAATCACAACTTTACAGTAATAGAATCTTCAAAAATAGGTATTATAGGAGTAGGAGAAAGTACAACTGGTTATTTTACTAATTTGTTTGACGGGCGGTATGGATTATCCTTAAAAGACTTCATGCTAAAAACAAATGCTACTCCAAAATATGCTATAAGGCATATAAACTGGGCTTCTAATTCAGATTATTATACAGCACCTATAGATGGAAGTTTTACAAGTGGATTAGATCAAGATTTATTTTTTTATTGGGGGATAAACAACTTACCAAGAAAAGAACTTGGCAAAATTAGTCGTCTAGGTAATTTTCTTGATAGAAAATTTACATTATTTCATAAAAATGATGAAGATTTTGTAGATTATAATTTCGCATTACATATAGACGGTATGAAAAGCAGTGAATATCTTAAAAATCATTGCCTGGGATTAAAAAATATAAAATTATTAGACACAGAAGTTACTAAAGTTAATCTTGATAACAAAGGTTTTATAGACTCTTTAAGTTTATCTAACCAAACAGATATAAATGCAGACTTTTTTATTGATTGTAGCGGATTTAAAAAAGTACTAATAGGAGAGTTAAAAGAAAACAACTGGGTAAGTTATAAAAAACATTTACCAGTTAATACAGCAATACCATTTTTTACTCAGTATGAAACTAATGAATATCCTGAATTATACACAACAGCCTGGGCACAAAACAATGGTTGGATATGGAGAGGACCACTTGCCCACCGAAGAGGCAATGGTTATGTTTTTTCTGATGACTTTATAAGTGTAGATGATGCTATACAAGAAGTAGAAAAAGCATATGGGCATAAAATAGAGCCTATAAAAGTAGTAAAATTTGATGCAGGTAGATTAAAGACATCTTGGATTAAGAATTGTTTTGCTAACGGACTAAGTTCTCAATTTTTAGAGCCAATGGAAGCTACAGCAATACATCATACTGTTGTGCAAACACAAATTTTTAGTAAACAATTTTTAAAAAACACAATTGAAGATACTTGTAATGAATATTCTCAAAAAATATATAATGAAACTAATGCAAAATCTGTAGACGACTATATGAATTTTTTAAATATGCATTATATGGGCGGCCGAACAGATACAGATTTTTGGAAATATATTACTAATAACTCTGCAACAGACTTTAACAAAACACTTATAAACAGTTCTAAGTCAAGAATTCCTAGTAGATATGATTTCCCTACATATTATGGAAGCGGAGGAGGACCTTTGTATAGTCATGTCATGTATCAAATAGGGTTAATTGATGAAAAAATTGCACTTGATGATCTAAATAAAAGACACTCTGAAGATGATATAAAGAATGCGCTGTTAGATATGCAAGATGAATGGTATAATACTATGTCATATTGTATGACTAGTGAAGAATTTCACAAATATAGATTTAAAAATTAAAACTAAGTGATATTCGACTATCACTTTCGTCTTCTGTGACATTTTGCTCTACATAGTGGCTTACGTGACTAGGGAATAGTACTAGCATACCTTCTACAGGATAATACCAATGTGTATTATTAGTTTCTGGGTTATTAACCTGAGTATCATTTTCTGCGTATATAGACTGTATGTTATGCATACGATCGTATTCGTTGGTACTACGATTAAAAACTATCCTACCACTATCTTTAGGAACTTTAATATAGTAAACACCACTTACTAAGGAATTAGCATGTATGTGTTCTCTGTTATAGGTAAATTTTGGATTTAAATTATACCAATAACTAAAGCTATTAATATCATGTGGTACATTCCATCCATTTAATATTGTACCAACTGCTGGTTGTATCCATTGTGCAAACAGGTTTTCTGTTTCATCAAAGTCAAATGGCATTGGATAGATATCAGTAGTTTGAAATCCTCCTGCATTACTACGTTGACGTCTAACATTAGGTACATTGTTATCTAAATAGTTTACATGCTCAGTTATTTTACTGTTGTTGATGTCCTTGACATAAGTAACATAAGCAGAGGTTACAAACATTGGGTGATGTTCTAAATGTATATTTTGCATAAAGATATTTATAAGTAAAATTTTAAGGAAGTTAGAAATTGAATAAACTAGAAAAAATTTCAGTTGTAGGAGGTGGCACAGCTGGACTTGTTGCAGCTTTGATATTAAAAACTAGATTTCCTAGTAAAAAAATACAAATAATTCGTTCTGAAAAAATAGGAATTATTGGTGTAGGTGAAGGTAGTACCGAACACTGGAACGAATTTATGAATTATATAGGTTTGAATTTTAAGGATATTATAAAAAATTGTGATGCAACATTTAAAAGCGGCATTATGTTTCAAAATTGGCACGATAAGGATTATTTACACAGCATAGGTCCTGAACATGAAATTATAAACGGCCAATATAGAACATACTACGGTAAAGTTATTTCACACGACTGGTCAAACAAAGAATTAAATCCTTTAGGCACATGGGAAAATACAGTTGACCAATGGCATTTAGATAACGGCAGTCCTTACAATCAGTTTCATTTTAATACACAAAAACTTAATGATTATTTGCATCTAATTGCAGAACAAAAAGGTATTAACATACTAGATGACGAGATAAAAGATGTTGTTTTAGACACTCAAGGCGATATTAGTTATATTGTAGGTGAGAAAACAAACTATGCTAGTGACTTTTTTATTGATTGTACTGGATTCAAACGTTTATTAATTAATAAATTAGGAGCAAAGTGGAATAGTTACAGCAAATATTTAAAGATGAAATCTGCTATTGTATTTCCTACAGAACAAAAGCAAGAAATTGATCTTTGGACTACTGCGCGAGCAATGGATTATGGATGGATGTTTACTATTCCAGTTTGGGATCGTTGCGGCAACGGATATATTTTTGACAGTGATTACATAACTGCTGATCAAGCACAGCAAGAAGTAGAAGAATTGCTTGGTAAAAAAATAAATGTTGGTAAACATCTTAAGTTTGATCCAGGTGCATTAGATAAAGTATGGATAAACAACTGTTGTGCAATAGGGTTAAGTGCAAGTTTTGTAGAACCTTTAGAGGCGACTAGTATTGGCACTAGCATTAATCAAGCATTTTTACTTATGCATCGACTTCCAAACTATACTAAAAAATCAATTGACGAATACAACAAACAAATAGAAATTGTGATGCATAATATTAGAGATTTTGTTGCACTGCATTACGTTACAAATAAAGACCACAACCAATTTTGGAAAGATATAAAAAATGTACCATTACCAGAAGATTTATCTGATTGGTTAGATCATTGGAAAAATAACTTACCTATACTAGAAGATTTTATTCATACTGGTAGCTATGCATTATTTAAAGATCCGCATTTTATACAAATTTTAGCAGGGTTAGAATTGTTTGATCGCAACAGTCTTCTTGCTGAATACGATATGTTGAGTGATGAAAACAGAAAACTTGCTGACGGCATTCGCGAAGAACGTAGAATATTGGGTATGAATAAGGTTATGATAGGACATAAAGAATTTTTAGCAAGATTACGGGCTAAAGAATAGTACCTGATTTAATCTAAATATTTTAAAAAATTCATCGTTAGTAACACTCATGCCATGTAAAAAATATTCAGCATCAAAAAGAATTGCTCTATTAAATTTGCCTTCAAGTGTTTTTATTAATTTGTATTTGCTTGCAGGTCGCCACGGTTCGTAATGTTCAGGTCCATCATAAACATCTTGTTCTAGTCGTTCGTACAAGTTTGTGCCTTGATCGGTAGTAGGATTTAAATAAATTATTCCAATATATCCTTCAAAGTCAACATGAGGTACCCAATAATTTTCTTTGTAATTATTGAAGTCTTTGTCAATAAATTTTGTACAGTTTGTTGCTACAACACCCCTATGTGGAGGTAGACACCTTTGTCCGCAAACTTTTGCTAGTTCATCCGAAACTTTCTCTACATCATAATTAATAAAATCATGTCTGTAGTCTAAAAAATGTACACCGTTATAACTAGGAGTATCATTTGCTTTGTGTAGATCTGGTTTTTCTTGAGTTAGTAAATAAGAAACTAATTCGTCAGGATTTTTATAAAACTCATCAACATAGTAAATTTTACTATCTTTAAAGGTTTCCTCGATAACTTTATAGTTAGGATTTATTTCAAATTTATTATACATTAACTATAGTTTACTGCAATACTCATTCTAGGAGTTTTATTTTTACAAGGCTCTACCATATGCCGAAGATAAGATCTAAAAATAAGTATTTTACGTTCCTCTGCTTCGTATCCTATACGTGTAAAACTCAAACTATTTCTTGATTTGATATCTCTAATTTGTAGCATATCAGGTTCTTTAGGATCTTCAAAAATTAATTTTCCTGATCCTACAGGGGCTGCTACCCAATATACACAACTAAAAATTGCATTGTTGTGTGTATGAAACTCTTGAAATGTGCCTTCAGAATTAATATTGAGCCAGGCTCCTGACATAGTTAGTTTAGATGTTGATCCGTGCATTTCGGCAAAATTGTGTGCATGGGCTGTAATTTGATCTAATAATGGATGAAATATTTCATCGTTGGTTAAATCAAAAGTATCGTGTGTATTGTATGTGTCACCGTACCACTCTTTACCTCCGTTAGCAACAGTTTTCTGTAATTCTAAACCACGATTATAAATCTTTGTATTTTCTTCTATAGATATAATTCCAGTGTCTTTGTATATAGCTACCGGAAACCACATTTCAACACTAGGATCCATGATCATTCCTTTCGTTACGTAATTTTTTTGCTGTATCGTCTACATCTGCCCAAGCATTATACGAAACAGATAATCTATCTTTATTTGATTTATTAATCTCTACACTGTGTTGTAGCCAAGATTCAAACATTATCATTTCGCCTACTTTGGGAGCATATTCAATAAAATCGTAATTATACTGATTTTCTTCTTTTCTTATTCTATCAAAAAAAACATCTGATGCACGTCTTGGTTCTAGCGGATTATGAAATTTTAAATTTCCAGAATTTTCAGGAACTTCTAGATAAAATACTCCACTTACTATTGCTCCGTAATGATCGTGTCTGTTAAACAAAGATCCTGGTTGATTTATTTGTAACCAACTAGTAATTTCAACATAACACTCAGGATTTAATCCTCTTAATTCTAAAAATCCCCTTACATGTTTGTTAATTTCTTCTAATATAGGAATAGCATTTATTGTTCCTAAAAAGTTTTTATTATCATGATAGTATGTAGTAAGCAATTTATTTTGTTCTTGTTTGCTTTCAGGCATCTTTTCTCTAATGTAAGTATTTACTTTTTTGTGTACGTCATCTAATGCTGACTTATCTAAATCAAGTGTGACTATTGGAATCGGAAATGCATGATCTATTCTCATTTTGCCTCCGTATTAATATTAATAATTACACGTCTTTTACTGTTTATAGGATTACTTGCTGTATGATATTTTAAACCGTTAATTATAAGAAGTCGATTTGCTTTTGGTGATACTCTATCTTTAACTGTAAAAGTATCATAACTTATCCCTAGATTAGATCCGCGAGGCGCTGGAGTAAATTTTTCTTCAAATATTCTTGTATCGCCATCACAGTCATTAAGATAATAAATTAAACTTAGATGAGGTATAAAATAATCAACATGAGGTAAATTATAATTTTCTTCAGTGTATCCTATTTTAGGATGTTTTATACTAGCTCTTGATCGAATTATATCATTGTGAGTTATACCAAATTTATTTTGTATTTGATTATTAAAGTCTTCCATTACCATATTTGTAACAGCTTCTAATCCAAGATCTCTATCATAAAATAAATGTGCATATCCGTCTGTTTCTACTGCTTCTTTGTTTTTAATATTGTTATCTATAGGATCTAGCGAAACATGCTCTGTATAAAACCAAGGAAAATCTTGAGACAACAGATAGCTAGACAGTTTTACAAACTGATCATTAGGCAAAAAATTATCTATAACTTCAAATTCTATCATTTTATTCTACATTAAAGTTTATTATACAACGAACGTTGTCTTTAGGTTGCTGTGCAGTGTGATAATACTTACCATTAAAAATTACAGCTCTACCTTGTTTTGGTGTAACACGCATTACTACATCTTCAACTTTATCTAAGTAATGTTCTTGTTCTTGATCGTATGTTTTACTTGTAATTAATGTTTCTCCATCCGAATCCAAAACATAATAAAGTACAACTAGGTGTTCATAATCTAAATCGATATGTAGTAGATCAATATCTTTATTATAAAATGTACTACTTAAAGGAAATTGTAAAAAACTCCTACATTGAATAACATTATTAAATTTATAATTTACTGCTTCTGCACCTATAGATGCTATAGGTGCAACAATATCATAATAAGGACTATGTGTAGTACTTTCCCATCTATAGTTATGTATAAGAGCAGGTGCATTTATATCAGACCCTGCGCTAGTTACATCAGGTATAAAACTCCAAGGAAATTTAATGTCAAGAAGTGTTTCTTTTATTTCTTCTTGATACGGTTTTGATATCAGATCGTCAACTATAAGCATAGCAATATTTATAAGTACATTAAACAAAGGACACAATATATGAAAGTCAACACACTTACTATTGTAGGCGGCGGTACTGCTGGATGGTTAACAGCTGCATATCTTAGCCGTAGACAACCACATATTAAAATTACTGTAGTTGACAAAGAAGTGCCAGAACCTATTGGTGTTGGGGAGGCTACACTTTTAACTTTTAGGCCGTTTCTTGAGGAAGCAGGATTTCCTATAGAAGATTGGTTTTTAGAAATAAAAAGTGCTTATAAGTCAGGTATACTTTTTACAAATTGGCAAAAACCTGGTGAAGATATTTGGCACCCTTTTTATAAAGGCAATGATCGAATGTTACAAAACTGGAATCTTTATGATCTATATACAAATGTTCAGGATTTAGATTTTAAAAAATATTGTACAGCGTTTTACGAAAATAGTATGAAAAACAGCGTAGACATGACCGAATTAGAACGTTATGCTGTACACATTGATTGTGGTAAACTTGTGTCCTATGTAAGAAAAAAGTTAGAAAACAAAGTTACTATTATAAACAGTGATGTTATTAATATTGATTATAATGAAAATGAAGGTATTGATTGTTTACATTTACAAAACAACGACCTAATCAAAAGCGATTTGTATATTGACTGCACTGGGTTTAAACAAGTTTTACGAAAAAATTGTAAACGTGTAAATTTAGACAAACGTTTATTTGTTAACACTGCTATTGCAGGGCATGTTCCGTACAATGATAGAGAAAATGAACTAAACCCTTATGTCAAATGCGATGCTGTAGATCATGGATGGGTTTGGAAAATTCCTGTACAAGATAGAATTGGTACTGGTATGCTATTCAACAGGAACATAACTGATATAGATGACGCTAAAGATTATTTTGTAAATTATTGGGATAACAGAATAGATAAAGATAATTTAAAAGTTATAAATTGGGATCCTTATTATAACGAAGATCAGTGGCACGATAACATTGTAAGTATAGGACTTAGCGCAGGGTTTATTGAACCGTTAGAAAGTTCAGGTGTAGCACTAATGACCTATGCAGTTGGTACATTAAACGGAATTTTAAACGAAAATCACTACACAAAAAACGAAGTTGATTATTTTAATATACAAATGAAAATTGTGTTTGAAAATTGTGTAAACTTTGTTGCAATGCATTATGCAGATAATACTAGAACTACTCCTTTTTGGAATTATGTAAAAGATCTTTTTGTCCCTAGTGACGAGATGTTAAGTTATATAGAAGATTTTAAAGATCCTAATATACAACTACCTACTACAGTAAAATATAATACAATGTTTGGTGGTCCTAATTGGACAGTATTTCTAATACAATTAGGATATAAGATAATAGAAAAAAATATAGATATAGATAAGGAAAAAGCAAGAGATATTATAATTAAAAATTATGTTGAATTTGAAAAGTTTAGATATTTAGATGGTCATCATCATAGTACTGAATTAGATAGATTAAGAGAAATAAGAACGCATGGCATCAATTAATTGGTCGTTTATAACCAGTAGTGAATGGGATATTGACCATCCTGCATGTTTAGTTAATTTGTTAGATAACTCACATGATATTTTAGTACCTTTACAAAAAACTTATGTTAGCGAACGTAAAGGAAATATTGTTTTAAAATGTCCGGCACACACTGACTTTATAAAGAATATGTTTGTATTTTATGCGCCATACGATCTTACTATTGAAATAGATGTAAACGAAAAAACTGGTGATGTAAAAATTAACTGTCCTAATCTTAATCAAGAACAATTTGATTGTTTAATTGACACAAGATTTTTATTTGATAATCAGCGTGGAAAAAGTATATATCCTATGATAGGCATTGATTGGTTAAACATTTTTCAAACACCAGACAGTATGCAAATGCAAATGCTACCTGCATTCATGCACTACAATGATTTTACAGATAAAACAACATTATATCCTGGCGAGTTTGACATTGCAAAATGGACAAGACCTGCTGAAATTGTATTTGAATGTAAAAAATTAAAAGATAAAATTGAAATTAAAAAAGGAGATGCTATTGCATATTTTAAATTTTATAGTGACAGTGTTGTAAAAATACAACAGCAACAGTGTCCGTGGGAAGATATAAAATTATGCAATACTCTACGTAACAAGAATACATTTAGACCATTAAAAGAGAGATATAAAAGTTTAGCAGAAATTAAAGGATGTCCCTATGACTACAAACGTTAAAGATATTGTAATAGTAGGAGGTGGTAGTTCTGGGTGGATGACTGCGGCTACACTTGCTTCACAATTAGAAAACGTCAATATTAAAGTTATAGAAAGTCCTAACATACCTACAGTGGGTGTAGGCGAAAGCACTATAGGAAGTATTCGAGCTTGGATGCGTCTAGTGGGTATTACTGACAAGGATCTTATTACAAATGCTAACGCTTCTTATAAACTTGCAATAAAATTTAATGATTTTTATAAAAAAGATTACGGATCGTGGTACTACCCTTTTGGAACTACAGAAACTCATGGCAACATACATAATAGAGAAGACTGGTTTATTAAAAAAATGCTATATCCCGATACTCCTGTAAAAGATTATGTTGACTGTTTGTATCCGCAAATGGCATTAGTAACACAAAATAAAATTGATACACATAATCCTATGTTAAATAATTTTGATTTTTATAATGATACTGCATTTCATTTTGATGCAACTATGTTAGGTATTTGGTTAAGAGACATTTTTTGTAAAGAGTTAGGAGTTGAATACATATGTGCTGAAGTACAAAAAATTAACACAGATAACACAGGTATAAAAGAATTAGAATTAACAAATAATAAAATAGTCACTGGGGATTTATTTGTTGATTGCACCGGGTTTAAAAGTTTATTATTGGGCGAAACATTAGGTGTTCCATTTAATGATTATTCTAATATATTGCCAAATAACAGAGCTTGGGCAACTAGGGTACAGTATACTGATAAAGAGTCCCAGTTAACTAGTGTAACTGATTGCACTGCAATGGATAATGGATGGATTTGGAATATACCATTATGGAATAGGGTAGGAGCTGGTTATGTATATAGTGACGAATTTGTAACTCCTGAAAATGCTAAAAGTGAGTTAATATCTCATCTACAACAAAAAGGGTATAGTACTACTGATTGTGAGTTTAAAGATATTAAAATACGTACAGGTATACACGAAAAATTATGGGTTAAAAATGTAGTTGCTATTGGCCTAAGTGCTGCGTTTGTTGAACCATTAGAATCATCAGGTCTTGCTATTACGCACGAGTTTGCAACTAGCTTAACAAAAATGCTAGTAAGAAGTAATGCATACAGTCAATGGGATCGCGATGAATTTAACATTGTTTGTGAAGATTTATTTAACTATTGGGCACATTTTGTAAGTATGCACTATGCGTTAAGTCACAGGAACGATACAGAATATTGGCGCAAGATAAGCGAAACGTCTTATGTTTCTGAATTTACTAACCTAGGCAATCTTCAAACGCAAGGAGTTTATTTTTCTAGTATATATAATAAAAACTTTATAGACTATTTACAAGACGACGATGGAGTAAATTGTCTTGCAGCAGGAATGAATTGGAACCCTAGTAACAAATGTGTTCTAGGTAAAATATTCCCTTCGCGAGTTAATTTGCATGACGAGTTCCAACAAATGATTAGAAATTTAGATTACAAAAAAGAAAA